>ERZ761602.27-NODE-27-length-358988-cov-32.532233_pt1 | contig 358988 bp, 310 predicted proteins | sample MGYA00512165_ERZ761602 | MGnify/ENA primary metagenome ERZ761602 (study PRJEB28899, sample SAMN02445085) | bioreactor sludge metagenome | biome: EBPR sludge; isolation source: Thorneside wastewater treatment plant | place: Australia: Brisbane, Thorneside... | reverse complement strand
TTCATGAACATTAAGTTTGAATAGTAGTTATTGGTTGATAGTTGTTAGTTATTGGTAAACCACGAATAACCAACAACCAGAAACTAACAACTAACAACTAATCTACCACACCTCCTTCATCAACCGTGCAAAGTTGCCACCTATTACTTTCTCTACTACCGCTTCTTTGTGACCGCGTTTCAAAAGTTTGTCAGCAATCAACTCCATGCGATTGGATTTGTTGAGTTCCGGCACGAACATAAAAATGTTTTCATCTTCACCAGGTGCCGCGATGCCCTTTTCTTTACGGCCCTTTACAAACACCGCATGTGATTTTTTGTATTCCTCTGTTACGTTATGAGGGGTAATGGAAAGATCACTGCCAATACCCACATGATCTTCACCGCACACCTTGAGGGCATGCTCGATGTGCATCATCACATCATCATCAGACGGAGCCCTTCCTTTTACCAAAAACGGCATAAGGTAAATCCCTATCACTCCGCCTTTGTCTGCCATCATTTTTAATTCTTCATCGCGCTTGCTGCGGGGGAAGTCTGCCACCGCTTTGCAGCCCGAGTGCGAGATGGCCACCGGTGCTTTGGATGCCTTGATGCCATCTGCAGTGGTTTTGGTACTGCAGTGCGACAAGTCCACAATCACTTTTTGTTTGTTGAGTTCGGCCACCAGTTCATGTCCGAATGGGTTCAGTCCCTGATCATCGGGTACCAGACAGCCATCGGCAAACTGGTTGCGCACATTGTAGGTCAGCTGCATGATGCGTACGCCAAAGCTGCTGAACATTTCCACCCGAGAAAGGTCATCGCCCATGATGGTGCAATCCTGAAAACCGTAAATGATGCCCAGGCGTTTGGTGCGTTTGGCTTCCGCCAGATCGGCCATGTTGTGTATTTGCATCAGCGCCTCCGGATGCTTTTTCATTTCGCGTTCCCAGATGGCCATGGTTCTGAAAAAATCTTCTATTCCGGTGCCTGTGCGCCCACCGATGGTGAGGTTGATGGCCGTAATGCCGGAGTCCACTGCGTTTTTAACCATCTCCGGGGTAAGACCGGTGACACGTTCTGCGGTATTGAATGGCCCGGGGCTAGCAAGAAAATCAATGACGATGGCCTTTTCATAGCCCGGCCAGAAGGCTGGCAAGGAAGGTTGAACAACAGGACGAGCCTGTGCGAAGGTGGATGAAAAATACGGGGCTACTGACAATGCAGCAGCCAGACGGGCGAAGTTTCTACGGCTTATTTTGTTCATGAAAATTAATATAGAAGAATAATTCTCCGGATGCCAGTACTTTTTTATGGATAGTCAGTCGCGTTTTGTATTACTGGATGAGGTTAAGGTTTTGAATCCTGGGCATCGGAAGCTAACTTCAAAACAACATAACTATCCGCTTTGGACAAGTACTATCTCAACAAGAAGGCACAAACCAATGGCGACCACGAGGTGCACAAAGAAGGATGTTTGTATTTTCCCTCACCTGCTCATGCACAATACCTGGGAGTGTTCACCTCCTGCCACGATGCGGTGGCCGTGGCCCGCAGAAAATACTTTGAACAAAGTAATGGCTGCTATACCTGCTCAAGAGAATGCAATGAGGGGTAGTTTCAGATAATTAGGGCGGCTACGGGCTATCGGCACTCGCCATGCTTACCCGCATCCTACTTCGGGCTCAAACAATGCCTCTATCCCTGCCGCAACAAAATGGCGAAAACATAGTAACATTTTCATTATTGCCTAAGCCACCCTGCCCCTACCTTTGCTCCATGAGCAACCTCCAATATGTACTTGAAATTTTCGGAACGTTATTTTTTGCCATCAGCGGGGCGTTGGCGGTGCGCGATCACAATACCGATCTCTTTGGCGCTACATTTACGGGTTTTGTAACGGCCATCGGTGGAGGTACCCTGCGAGATATCATGCTGGGCAGCTACCCGCTCACCTGGATTTCTGATATCCTTTTTCTCTATGCCATTATGTTGGGGGCGTTGGTGGCTTATCTTTTTTTCAAACCGTTGGTAAAGCTCAGCCGAACGTTTTTGTTCTTTGATGCACTAGGCATTTCCCTTTTTACGATTTTGGGTGTGGAAAAGGCCCTCTCGCTGGGCATGCGCCCTGAAATTGCGGCCATCATGGGTATGTTTTCGGCTGTGATGGGAGGGGTGATCCGTGATACGCTCATCAACGAAACACCGGTATTGTTTCGCAAAGAAATCTATGCCACGGCCTGTTTGGTGGGTGCAGTGCTCTATTTGGCTTTGAACTACTTTGGGGTGGTCCGTGATTTGAACCTCATTATTTCAAGCGCTTTTATCTTCGTAGTCAGGTTAGTGGCAGTAAAATATAAACTGGCCTTGCCCAATTTTCAGCGATAGTTTTTCCCGATAGGGCTTTGCTTAAGATTATGTGTTGAAACAGCAATTTAATAGAGACGAGGTATTATCTATTTATTAAATCAAGCTATCAAAAACGCAGGCCATTTGATAAATTAGAGGACCAACCAACCTCTTTTAAACTATGAAAAAAATAGTCAAGTACCTGGCCTACTTTGTGGGCTTGCTCGTTTTCGGGGCAGCGGCGCTTTTACTCTACGTGCGAATGGCGCTTCCCAATGTACCAGCAGAAGACCTTACCATTGAATACACAGAAGCACGAATCAAACGGGGAGAATACCTGGCCAATTCTGTTACAGTGTGTATGGATTGCCACTCTGAGCGCGACTGGAGCAAATTTTCTGCCCCTCTCACGCCAGGCACGCTTGGCAAAGGTGGGGATCGGTTTGACCAATCGATGGGATTTCCAGGCGTTTTTTTTGCAAAGAATGTCACTCCTACAGGGATAAGTCGTTATACCGATGGCGAACTTTTCCGTGTGATTACCTCAGGAGTTACTAAAGAAGGGAGAGCCATTTTTCCTATTATGCCTTATCCCTATTATGGCAAAATGGATCGAGAAGACATCTACAGCATCATTGCCTACCTGCGCACACTAAAGCCAATAACCAATGATGTACCGGATTCGGAACCTGAATTTCCAATGAATTTTATTTTGAACACCATCCCTGGCCCAGCCAATCCGCAGCCCAAGCCAGATAAAAAGGATCAGTTAGCCTATGGTGCATACCTCACCAATGCTTCTGCCTGCATAGAGTGTCATACCAATGTGGACAAAGGACAAATAATTCCTGAGCTGGCCTTTAGTGGAGGCCGTCCATTTGAATTTCCCGATGGTTCAGTATTACGATCGTCTAATATCACACCCCATGAGACTGGCATTGGTGCTATGACTGAACAAGAATTTATTGCCCGTTTCAAAATGTATGCAGATTCCGCCTACGTACCACCTTCCATCCCGCCAGGTGAATTTAATACCATTATGCCCTGGACCATGTATGGTAGGATGGATCGGGAAGATCTGGCTGCTATTTATGCCTATTTAAGAACGGTAAAACCAATAGAAAACAAAGTGGAGAAGTTTACCCCGGCTGCTTCACCGCTGTCTGTCGTCAATAAATAGGTCAATTCGGGCAACAGAGGAATTCATAATGATCTAACCAAAAATTAATCTCATTTAGTATGCATGCATACTAAAAATTCCTATATTCGTCTCCCTGCGGTTGATTTAACCAAAAGGGAGACGAGTAAAGGATGAAAAGAGAAGAGACAATAGACCACCAAATTAAGGCCACCTGGCATGCCATATCACGCATGTACAATCAGCAGGCTGCCAAATATGGAGGAACCATGTCTGTCGGGTACGTGCTGCTCAACATTAATACAGAAGAAGGCGCGCAAGCCACTAAAATTGCTCCTCAAATGGGGCTGGAGGCCAGAAGTCTTACTCGCATTTTAAAATCCATGGAAGAAAAGGAGCTTATTTATCGGGCTCCTGATACAGTAGATAAACGCAGTGTGCGCATCTTTCTTACAGACAAGGGCATTGAGATGAAAAGTCGCGCGCGTGAAACAGTTTTGAAGTTCAACGAAGTGATGATAGAACGTATTCCTCCGGCAAAACTGAATGTGTTTTTTGAGGTATTGCAGATAATTAACAAAACTATAGACAGTAATAATATTTATGAGGTGGTTGCCAATCATTAGACAACTGATGGTAAAACAACCAGTGACTAACACTAATAGAGATGAATAGAAACATTAGAAAAGTTGCCGTACTAGGATCAGGTGTAATGGGATCCGCCATTGCATGTCATTTTGCCAATATTGGTTGTGCAGTACTACTGCTTGATATCGCTCCGCGAGAACTGAACGAAGAAGAAAATGCAAAGGGGCTCTCCCTGGATGACAAGCGTGTAAAAAACCGGATTGTTCAATCATCATTTGATCGCAGCATCAAATCCAGTCCAGGCCCCTTGTTCAGCAAAAGTTTTGCATCACGCATTTCATTGGGAAATTTTTCTGATGACATGGCCAAGATCAAAGACTACGATTGGATCATAGAAGTAGTGGTAGAAAACCTTGAAATCAAAAAGAAGGTTTACACCGAAGTAGAGAAATACAGAACACCAGGAACATTAGTTACTTCCAATACTTCTGGTATTCCTATTCATTTAATGGCTGAAGGCAGAAGCGAAAATTTTAAAAAGAATTTTTGTGGCACTCACTTTTTTAATCCACCCCGTTACTTAAAACTATTTGAGGTAATCCCTACCCCGTCCACAGACCCTGAGGTAACAAAATTTTTACTTCACTATGGTGATTTATATTTAGGCAAGACTACTGTGCTTTGTAAAGACACGCCAGCGTTTATTGGAAACAGGGTAGGTGTTTGGGGTTTGCTGAAAGTCATAGACTCCATGCAAAAGCTCGGATTGAATGTAGATGAAGTGGATAAACTGACCGGCCCGGTAATCGGTAGACCAAAGTCAGCCACCTTCAGGACTTCTGATTTGGTAGGATTAGATACCCTGGTAAAAGTTGCCAATAACCTGTATGCGGGCTTGCCCGATGACGAAGGCCGCGAAATGTTCAAGCTACCAGAGGTAGTGGCCAAACTGGAAGAGAACAAATGGTTGGGAGATAAAACAGGACAAGGTTTTTACAAAAAGAGCAAAGACGCCAAAGGCAAAACAGAAATCCTTACCCTCGACCTCAACACTTTGGAATATAAGCCAAAGGCGAAGGCAAAGTTTGCCACCCTGGAAACCACCAAGACGATTGATAATCTCAAGGATCGATTCAAGGTTTTATTGGCGGGCAAAGACAAGGCAGGAGAGTTTTACCGTGATGCATTTTATGGATTGTTTCAATACGCCAGCAATCGTATTCCCGAGATCAGTGATGAGTTGTTTAGAATTGACGATGCGGTATGTGCTGGATTTGGCTGGGAGCTTGGTCCGTTCCAAACCTGGGATGCTGTGGGCATAGAGAAGTCAATGAAAGCTATGGAGGCGGCGGGATACAAGCCTGCGCAGTGGGTGTACGATATGGTAAGCGCAGGAAACACTTCGTTTTACAAAGTGCAGGATGGTCAAAAAACCTATTACGATATCCCCTCGAAGTCATATAAACTGATTCCAGGCACACAAGACTTTATTATTCTTGAAAACCTCAGTGACAAAGTAATTTGGAAAAATGCAGATTCCAGAATAACGGACATTGGTGATGGTGTAATCGACTTCTCATGGCACAGTAAAAGTTATACTCTGGGCAGTGCCGTGGTGGAAGGAATGAACTACGCGATTGGTTTGGCAGAAAAAGACTACCGTGGATTGGTGATAGGCCATCAGGGTTCTGACTTTTCTTTAGGAGCCAACCTAGGGTTGGTATTCATGTATGCCATTGAGCAAGATTATGATGAATTGGATTTCATGGTGCGAGCCTTCCAAAACACCGTAATGAGGATTCGTTATTCATCGGTGCCCGTTGTGGTGGCACCACACGGAAGAACATTGGGTGGCGGATGTGAAATGACCATGCATGCTGACATTGCGCAAGCCGCAGCAGAAACGTATATCGGTTTGGTGGAAGTGGGCGTTGGCTTGATTCCTGGCGGAGGAGGCACCAAAGAATTTACAAAGCGGGTAAGTGATTCCTTACAGGAAGGAGATGTTGAATTAAACGCATTACAAAATGCATTCATGAATATTGCAACAGCCAAAGTTGCATTATCTGCAGAAGAGGCAAGAGAAATGGGCGTGTTGCGCAAGATCGATCGCATCAGCATGAACAAAGACAGACAAATCGCAGATGCGAAATCTGCAGTACTGGAACTGGCCGATGCAGGTTATACCATGCCAGTGCAGGCAACCAACATTAAGGTGCAAGGCAAGACAGGTATGGCATTATTTGCTGCAGGTGTGAATGGTATGAAAATGGGCGGGTACATTTCCGATCACGATATGAAGATTGCCATGAAGATTGCTAATGTAATGTGTGGCGGTGAATTGAGTTATCCGCAGGAAGTTAGTGAGCAATATTTACTGGATCTGGAACGTGAAGCATTTGTGTCATTGTGTGGAGAGAAAAAAACTTTGGAGAGGATACAGTCGATACTAACGGGTGGCAAACCACTGAGGAATTGACAGTTGACAAAACCCAGTTGACAAATGGCAGCAGGTACTTTTAGGGATTTGACAGTTTATAAAAAGGCGTTTGCATTAGCAATGGAGATTTTTGAAATATCAAAAGGATTTCCCAAAGAGGAAAGATACTCATTGACAGATCAAATTAGACGATCATCAAGATCTGTATGTGTGAATGTGGGAGAAGGGTATAGAAAACGTCAGTATCCGGCACATTTTGTCAGCAAAGCTTCGGATGCTGATATGGAGAATACTGAAACCAGAATTTGGTTGGACTTTGCTTTTGCCAGTAAGTACATTACTGATGACATCAAGCAAGATATGGAATCAAAAGCTTTGGAGATAGGTAAGTTACTAAATCACATGATTGAAAACCCTGAAAAATACACAAGAAAAAAATAGCCTGTTGTCAACTGCATATTGTCAATTGTCAACTAAAAAATAGATATCAAAACAACTTATACTTAGGACTAAATACTTAAGACTATGAACTCATATATAGTAGCAGGATACAGAACTGCAGTGGGAAAGGCCAAGAAAGGTGGGTTTCGTTTTACTCGCCCGGATGATTTGGCTGCCGATGTAATAAAGCATTTGGTAAAATCTGTTCCAGGACTTGAAAATCAAATGGTAGACGATCTTATCGTAGGAAATGCGGTACCCGAGGCTGAACAAGGAATGCAGATGGGGAGGATCATCTCATTGTTGTCATTGGGCATTGATGTTCCAGGCATGGTGGTCAACAGATATTGCGGATCAGGACTGGAAACCATTGCCATTGCAAGCCATCGTATTCATGCTGGACAGGCAGATGTAATTATTGCAGGAGGTACCGAGTCGATGTCGTTGGTTCCGGTGATGGGTTTTAAGACCGCCCTGAATTATGCCATTGCTAAGGATAATCCGACTTACTACACTAGTATGGGATTAACAGCAGAGGAAGTATCCAAGCAATTCAAAATTTCCAGAGAAGCACAAGATCAGTTTTCTTATGAATCACATATGAAAGCTGCGGCCGCATGGGAGGCAGGTAAGTTTAAGGACGAGGTAGTTCCGATTACCGTCAAAGAGACCTATGTAGATGAAAACATGAAAAAGAAGACACGTGAATACGTGGTAGAGAAGGATGAAGGAATACGGGCAGACACTACACCTGAAGGGTTGGCAAAATTAAGACCTGTTTTTGCAGTAGGGGGAAGCGTGACCGCAGGCAACTCATCTCAGACTTCGGATGGAGCTGCGTTTGTCGTTGTGATGTCAGAGAAGATGGTAAAACAATTGAATGTAAAACCTATTGCACGATTGGTGAGCTATGCAACAGCAGGGGTTGATCCACGAATAATGGGTATAGGTCCTGTGGCAGCGATTCCAAAAGCTTTGAAAATTGCAGGCATGAAGCTGGATGATATGGATTTGATTGAATTGAACGAAGCTTTTGCAGCACAATCGTTGGCGGTAGTGCAAGAGTTAGGAATAGACAGAAGCAAACTAAATGTAAATGGAGGAGCCATTGCAGTAGGTCATCCACTGGGATCTTCCGGTGCGAGATTGTCTGTGCAGTTGTTGAATGAGATGAGAAGACAGAAGAAAAAGTACGGGATGGTAACAGCTTGCGTAGGAGGAGGACAAGGAGTAGCAGGGGTTTATGAGTTCTTGAATTGACAGTTGACAAAAGACAATTGACAAAATTTTGTCAACAGACCTTTGTCAATTGTCAACTTTGATAATTAAAAGAAGATAATAAAATTAACAGCACGGTAATGAGCACAGCAGAAACAAAAACTAAAGCAATAAAAGGTGGTGAGTTCTTAATCAGGGAAACACCTGCCAGCGAAATATTTGTTCCGGAAGAGTGGACAGAAGAGCAATTGATGATTGCCAAAACATGTGAAGACTTTTTAGAACAGGAAGTGTATCCGAAACTGGATGCCATAGACGACATTAAAAACAACCCGAAGCTAATGCCAGAGATTCTGGATAAGGCTGGAGAGTTAGGCTTGTTGGGAACTTCCGTACCCGAGGAGTATGGAGGTTTTGGAATGGATTTTAACACGAGTATGTTGGTGGCGGAAAAAATTGGCGCAGGCCACTCGGTAGCCGTAGGGCTTTCTGCACATACGGGTATAGGGACGTTGCCCATACTTTATTATGGCACGGATGAACAAAAGAAAAAATATTTACCCAAGCTGTCGACCGGAGAATGGAAAGCTGCTTATTGTTTGACGGAGCCGGATTCAGGGTCAGATGCCAACTCGGGAAAGACCAAAGCCAAGTTGACCAGCGATGGTAAACATTATCTGGTCAATGGACAAAAGATGTGGATCACCAATGGCGGCTTTGCAGATGTATACATTGTATTTGCTAAAATTGATGATGACAAAAACCTGAGTGCATTTATAGTTGAGAAATCTTTTGGTGGAATTACCATGAATGAGGAAGAGCGCAAGATGGGTATCAAAGGTTCATCTACGCGACAGATTTTCTTTAATGATTGTAAAGTTCCGATTGAAAATTTATTGAGCGAAAGAGAGAACGGTTTTAAAATCGCGGTAAACATACTCAATATTGGCAGGATTAAACTGGGAGTGGCAGCAGTTGGGGGCGCCAAAATGGCGATTTCCAAAGCAGTGAATTACTCAAAAGAACGCAAACAGTTCGGAACTTCAATTTCCAATTTTGGGGCAATCAAACACAAGATTGCAGAAGTGGTTACACACATCTTTGCATCTGAATCAGCACACTACCGCGCAGGACAAAATATAGATGATTCCTATGCCTCGATGGTTGCAGGAGGCATGGATGCTGCAAAAGCCAAGTTGAAATCAACAGAGGAGTTTGCCATTGAATGCGCCATTTTAAAAGTGCATGGATCAGAAGTGTTGGATTTTGCTGTGGACGAAGGCGTGCAGATTTATGGAGGAATGGGATTTTCGGCAGAGGGACCAATGGACCGGGCTTATCGGGATGCACGTATCAACAGAATATTTGAGGGAACAAATGAAATCAACCGGATGCTTACCATCGATATGCTGCTGAAGCGTGCGATGAAGGGGCATGTTGATTTGATGAATCCTGCCATGGCAGTGCAAAAAGAGCTGGTTTCCATTCCTGATTTTGGAGCCACTGAGGAGGACGGACTTTTTATTAAAGAAAAGAAGGCACTACTTAATTTGAAAAAAGCTGGACTGATGGTAGCAGGTGCTGCAGTGCAAAAGTACATGCAAAAGCTGTCGGATGAGCAGGAGGTTTTGATGAACCTGGCAGACATGCTGATCGAAGTATATGTAGCGGAATCAACCTTGTTGCGCGTGGAGAAATTGATTGGCATGAAAGGAGAAGCTGCTTGTGAAATTCAAAAAGAGATGGCAATAATTTATTTGCATCATGCAGTAGAGAAGGCAGCGTCTGCGGGTAAGCAAGCCATCTTTGCTTTTGCGGAAGGAGATGAACAAAGATTGATGTTGTTAGGATTAAAGCGGTTTACCAAGCTTGAGCCATACAATTTGAAAAATGCCAGAAGGAAGGTGGCTGATTTTGTGATTGATAAGGGTCAGTATCCCTTTTAACTCCTAACAACTACTGAATTGCGAAAAAGGCCGAATGAAATTCGGCCTTTTTTTGTGTCTAAAAACATCAAATTCAGCCCAAAAACGAACTATTAGAAAAATTTTTATAAAAATGGCATCCATTTGTAACCTCATTACGTAAATTAGCATAATTGTTTAACAAAATTGTTAAAAGTGCAAGGAGCTGAGCCAAAACCAAGTGAGGAATTGATTCTCAATGCAGCTGTTAAGGTATTTACCCGCAAGGGATATGCCGGTGCCCGTATGGAGGAGATTGCCAAGGAAGCAGGTATTAATCGCGCACTGTTGCACTATTACTTCCGTGATAAGGAAACGATGTTCAACATCATTTTCGAAACCAAGTTCAAGGAATTCTTCACCGGTATGTTTGGCGTGTTTCAATCCAACGCGTCTTTAACAGAAAAAATCAGAAGCATCATCGATCATGAGATCACCGTACTTTCCAAACACCCTGACCTGGCAAGGTTTGTCATCATGGAGATTGCCCAACAGCCAGACCGGCTGATACAGTTTGGTCAAAAGTTAGGATTCAATCCAAGAATGATGTTGCAAAACTTTCAGAAGGAAATTCAACAAAATGTTCAGGAGGGAAAAATCAGGCCCATTGATGGACGGCAATTGTTAATGAACATCATCTCAATTTGTATTTACCCCTTCGTGGCAAAGTCGATCATTAAAACCATGATGCAAATGGACGAAAACACTTTTTCAGACTTAATGGAGAAAAGGAAAAAGGATGCCTACGAATTTATTATCAACGCTATAAAACCATAGCATATGCGGAAGTCATTTTTTGTACTATGTCTTATTAGCATGCCATTCATTAACCTCGCTCAGGAAGTCTTAACCATTGAGCAATGTTATGAAAGCGCAAGAAACAATTATCCTCTTATCAAGCAAAAGGAGCTGATTGAGCAAAGCAAGGAATTTTCCATTGCTAACGTCCGATCTGGTTTATTGCCGCAAATCAGTATTAATGCCCAAGCCACCTATCAATCTGATGTTACACAAGTTCCTATCACTGCTCCTGGATTCAACATTGAAGCATTGGCCAAAGATCAATACAAAGTGTATGGAGAGGTGACACAATCCTTGTATGATGGAGGCACCACCAAAGGGCAAAAAACCATTGTCGAAACCAGCGCTCGCGTAGAGGATCAGAAACTGGAAATAGAATTATACAAAATCAAAGAGCGGATCAACCAGCTGTTTTTTGGAATACTGTTAGTGGATGAGCAAACAAAGCAGCTCGAACTGTTGCAAAAAGACCTGGAAAGAAATATTGCCCGCACAGAATCTGCGGTAAGAAATGGAACTGCTTTTAAGATGAGTGTTGATTTGTTACAAGCAGAGTACCTGAAGGCCGAACAGCGCATTATTGAAACGCAATCCATGCGACAGGCATTTATTGTCATGCTTGGATATTTTATTAATAAGCCTTTAACTGAAACAACCCAACTAGAAAAACCAATCATCTTGTCTATTGAAGACCAGCCATTGCTGACGAGACCTGAGCTGACATTATTTAATTATCAAAACGAAATGTTAGGCGCACAATATGAGCTGGGGAAAACTAAAACCTTGCCAAGGGTGGGATTGTTTTTTCAGGGTGGGTATGGAAGACCAGCATTAAATCAATTAAAGAACGAGTTTGATACCTATTACCTGGGTGGTATTCGACTGAACTGGTCACTATCTGGATTCTATAATTCAAAACGCGACAAGCAATTGCTTGATTTGAATATGCGTCAAGTGAATGCACAAAAGGAAACTTTTGAATTCAATACCAACCTGATCACAGGTCAGCAAAAGCAAGAACTGAATAAGTTAAAGAAGCTCATTTCCGTTGATGATAAAATTATCGAATTGCGAACGAGCATTAAGCAAACGGCAGAGATGCAACAAGAAAATGGAGTAATTACCACGAACGATTACTTAAGAGAACTCAACGCGGAGGACCAGGCAAAACAAAATCGCTTGCTGCACGAAATGCAGTTATTGATGGCTTTGTATGCCTATCAAAATACAATTGGTAACTAAAATTTTAAATGAATAGAGTATGGCAATCAAATCATACACGCTAGTGCTTCTAAGTATTTTCATTTTTGCAGCATGCAACAATGGAGAGAATGAATATGATGCAATGGGAAACTTTGAAGCAGATGAGCTTATCATCTCCTCAGAGGCAGGCGGAAAGATTATGAAATTCAATATTGATGAAGGTCAGACCTTGAAAAAAGGGGCACCCATTGGCTATGTAGACACATTACAACTGCACTTAAAGAAAAAGCAGCTACAATCTTCCGTTAAGGCAGTAATGGCGCGTCAGCCCAATGTTGCTTCGCAATTGGCTACCATTCAAGAACAGATTGAGACTGCTAAAAAAGAGAAAGCTCGTTTTGAAAAACTGCTCAAAGACGATGCCGCTACCCAGAAACAAGTAGACGACTTGAATGCACAATTGGCCTTGTTACAAAGGCAATATGCTGCACTTCAATCTTCACTGAATACTACTACTCAATCTTTGAGAAGTGAAACGGTACCACTTTCTGTTCAAGTGGAACAAATAGAAGATCAGATTGCAAAATCAATCATCACCAACCCCATCAACGGAACAGTGCTGGTAAAGTATGCGGAAGAAAATGAGGTAACCGGACCTGGTAAGGCATTGTATAAAATAGCAGACTTGTCTTCTATCATCTTGCGTGCTTACATTTCCGGGGATCAGCTGTCGCAAGTGAAACTCAATCAAAAAGTAAAGGTATGGGTGGATGATCTTGAGCAAGAGTCAAGACAATACGAAGGTGAGATTACCTGGATTGCCGACAAAGCAGAGTTCACTCCGAAAACGATTCAAACCAAAGCAGAACGTGCCAATCTGGTGTATGCCATCAAGATCAAAGTGAAGAACGATGGCTTTCTGAAAATCGGAATGTACGGGGAGGTTAAACTCAAATAATGAGTACAGCAGTAAAAGTGGAGCATGTCTTCAAAACCTTTCAATCTGGTAAAACGCAGATTGAAGCATTGAAAGACATTTCTTTTGATGTGAGTAAAGGCGAGCTCTTTGGGTTGATTGGCCCGGATGGAGCAGGGAAAACAACACTCTTCAGAATACTAACTACACTGATGATAGCCAATAAGGGCAATGCATGGGTAGATGGATTGGAGGTAATGGGTGATTATAAGGAAATCAGAAAACGCGTTGGTTACATGCCTGGCAGATTCTCATTGTATCAGGATCTGACCGTGGAGGAAAACCTTTCTTTCTTTGCCACTTTGTTTAACACTTCTCTGGAAGAGAATTATGATTTGGTTAAAGACATCTACGTTCAAATTGAGCCTTTTAAAACCAGAAGAGCGGGAGCATTGTCTGGCGGGATGAAACAAAAACTGGCGTTAAGCTGTGCGTTGATTCATAGTCCGAATGTGCTCTTTTTGGATGAGCCAACTACGGGTGTGGATGCTGTATCGCGTCAGGAGTTTTGGGAATTGCTACGAAAATTGCAGCTACAGGGAATTACCATTGTGGTGTCTACACCTTATATGGATGAAGCCAGTTTGTGCGATCGGGTAGCGTTGATGCAGGATGGTAAAATCATGGACATCGATTCGCCCAAGGGGATTACAGGCAAATTCAAGAAGCCATTATGGGCAATGAGTTCGGCTGATATGTACAAACTTATGCATGACTTAAGAGCAGACGAACGTATTGATACCTGTTATCCATTTGGTCAACATCACCATATTACTTTCAAGGATGACCACCAGGAGGTCAATCCAATTGAAAATTTTCTTATTGATAAGGGACATAAAGGTTTATCTATTGAAAAAATAGAGCCAACGATTGAAGATTGTTTTATGGAATTGATGAATCGATGAAAAATGGACTCGCCATATCTGTTTCTGATTTGACCAAGCGCTTTGGTGACTTCACTGCTGTGGATGCCATCACATTTGATGTGAAGAAAGGAGAGATCTTTGGATTTCTTGGTGCCAACGGTGCAGGAAAGACAACAGCCATGCGCATGTTATGCGGGTTGTCATTACCTACAAGCGGAAAAGCAATCGTTGCTGGCTTTGATTTGTATAAAGAATCAGAGAAAATAAAAAAAAGTATTGGCTACATGAGTCAAAAGTTTTCTTTGTATGAGGACCTTACCATCAGAGAGAACAATCGGTTTTATGGTGGTATTTATGGGTTAACAGACCGGCAAATAAAGGATAAGACCTCCTTTATGCTGGAGCACTTAAAGTTAGAAAGTCAGGCAGACACTTTGGTAAAGGCACTTCCATTGGGGTGGAAACAAAAACTTTCATTTTCTGTATCCATGATTCACGATCCGCAAATTGTGTTTTTGGATGAGCCTACAGGTGGAGTTGATCCTGTCACGCGCAGGGAATTTTGGACCATGATATATGAAGCAGCCCACAGGGGTACCACCGTATTTGTAACTACACACTACATGGATGAAGCAGAGTATTGCGATCGCGTATCCATAATGGTAGATGGGAAAATTGAAGCGATGGATAAACCGGCCGAATTGTCAAAACAGTTTAATGCCAAAGGCATGGCCGAAGTGTTTGTGCAATTGGCGAGGAAAGCGAAGAGATCGGATAATTAGATGAAACAGTTTTTGTACTTTATTCGAAAGGAGTTTTATCATTTGTTGCGTGACAGGCGCACGCTGTTTATTCTCTTTGGAATGCCGGTAACACAAATCTTAATTTTTGGATTTGCACTTACCAATGAAGTGAAGAACTCGCGCATTGCCATTCTGGATAATTCTAAAGATGAGGCTACTAAGACAATCATTCATCAGCTGGAGGCCAGCCGTTATTTTGATATTGTAGAATATTTGCATTCCTATGCAGAGCTGGAGCCTACCTTTCAGGAAGGAAAAATAAGACTGGCTGTGGTTTTTCCAGAACAGTTTCAAGCCAGCCTGTTACACACCAATGCTGCACCTATCCAATTGATTGCAGATGCTACGGACCCTAATGTAGCCAATACGCTTACCAATTATGCCAGTGCTATCATCATGGATTATCAGTCTGCTATGAAAGAGACTCAAGACTTTCCTTATACTATTACCACCGAACTGCGAATGTTGTACAATCCGCAGCTGAAAGGCTCTTATAATTTCGTACCGGGGGTTATGGCAATGGTGCTGATGTTGGTGGGAGCGATGATGACCTCCATCTCGATTGTTCGGGAAAAGGAGTTGGGTACGATGGAGGTAATCTTGGCTTCGCCTATTGTGCCAATCAATGTGATCATTGCCAAGATGGTGCCTTACCTGTTGCTATCGATGGTCAACATCGCAAGCATTCTGTTGCTCAGCGTTTTTGTTTTGGATGTGCCTATTAATGGAAGTCTTTCACTACTGGTGTTTGAGTGTTTTCTTTTTACGCTTACGGCATTAGCGTTGGGATTACTCATTTCTTCAATCTCGGATTCACAACAAGTTGCCATGCTGGTATCGTTGATGGGTTTGTTTTTGCCTACCATCATGTTCAGTGGCTTTATGTTTCCGGTAGAAAATATGCCTATTCCTCTGCAGGTATTATCCAATCTGGTTCCAGCAAAATGGTTTTACTACATCGTCAAAGATGTAATGATCAAAGGAACTGGCCTGGAAACAGTGTGGAAGGAAACCCTTATTCTGTTTGGGATGCTGATTTTTCTGCTAACAATAAGTATCAAGAAATTTAAAGTGAGGCTGGAATGAGAACACTTAAAATTTTATTGGAAAAAGAGTTCAGACAGATTTTTCGAAATCCTGCCATACTCAGATTGATATTTATCATGCCTATCGTTCAGTTGTTGATCTTGCCTTTGGCGGCTGATTACGAAGTAAAGAATATAAACATAGCGGTTGTAGACCAGGATCGCTCTTCTTATTCAAGAAAACTCACCGACAAAATAGCGGCTTCCAGTTATTTCAATTTAGTGACATATACCAATTCCTACACTGAGGCCATTCAGGAAGTGGAAAAAGACAAAGCAGATGTGGTGTTACAAATACCTCCTGCATTTGAGAAAGATTTAATAAAGGAGGATAAGGCAAAATTGTTTATGGCCTTGAATGCCATCAATGGTGTAAAAGCAAATCTGGGAGGTGTTTACTTGCGAAGCATCATCAGCGATTTCAATGGTGAGGTGAGGTTGGAATGGGTTCAACTTCCTCGCTTCAATCCGCAACCTATGATTAAAATATCTTCCATCAATTGGTTTAATCCTTTGCTGAACTATCAGTTTTTTATGGTGCCGGGTATTTTGGTGATTCTCGTTACCATGGTGGGCTCGTTTCTAGCGGCACTGAATATTGTAAAAGAAAAGGAAATAGGAACCATTGAACAAATCAATGTTACACCCATTCGCAAACATCAGTTTATATTGGGTAAGCTTATACCATTTTGGATATTGGGGTTGATTGTGCTTTCTATTGGCATGTTGTTGGCTAGAATTTTCTATGGCATCATTCCAGAAGGAAGCCTGCTGACTATTTACATTTTTGCGGTGGTCTACTTGTTGTCAGTTTTGGGGTTGGGATTACTGATTTCAACCTATACCGACACACAACAACAGGCGATGCTAATTTCATTTTTCTTAATCATGGTTTTCATTTTGCTAGGGGGCTTATACACTTCTATTGATAGCATGCCGCAGTGGGCTCAAGTGTTCACAAGATTTAATCCTGTCACCTATTTCATTGATGTAATGCGGATGGTGGTGCTAAAAGGAAGTTCGCTTTATGATATTCGCTATCACCTGCTGATCGTAACGGCATTTGGAATTTTCCTCAACGTGTGGGCAGTAATCAGTTACAAGAAGCGAAATTAACTGTACGCATCTGTACAGTTAAAGTGTTCATTTTCCAACATATTCTAACGCAGGTCACCCTTAAACCTTTGTTTTTCAGCGATTAGAGCACATTTTCATTTTGATTCCTTAATTGAATGGTTTTTGTTGAACAATCAGAAACCATAAACCTATGTCAAAAGGAGCTACGCTATTTCTTGCCTTATTAATGTTGTGCACTTTTCCCATCTGGATTGGATTGTTTGCCGGAGGGTTTGGGATTATCATAGGCCTCTTTGGTGCTTTGTTTGGCGTAGTGGCAGGTGTCTTTGGTGCGATCGTTGGAATTATAGGCGCTTTATTTGAGGGTATCTTCGGAGGAATATTTGGATGGAGTCACGACTGGAATATCTTTTCCTGGCCACACTTTCATATCGGAAGATTTGAAATTGTTGTGATCATCATTATCATCGCCCTGGTTTTAAACAGAAGAAAATCTGTTAAGGACAAAAATGCTAACGACTAGCCTAGGGGATTTTAAGTTCAGCCTTAAAACCTTTGATGTTGTTGCGGAGCGCGTCTTGCCACGTAACGTCCCCGTCCCACTTGGTGCCAAGAAACACATTACCCGATTCAATATGCTTCATATAAAATTTAAATACAGGCATCTCAGCAGGTAGTGTTTTTAATTGTAATGATCCATTGGGGTAAGTGACAGAAGTGATGGCACTTTCTTTTGATGTGATGGGGTAACCCAATAGTTCCTTAGCGATTGTTCCTTCTGTATAAAGGTAAGAGAGTAAGTAGTGAAATCCCTTGTTGCGCAATTCCTTTTTATCAAGTCCTGGCTCTACCATGCCGTAACTAAAAGGATAGTTTTCCCTGAAAAATTGTGCGAGTGTGCTGTCTTGAGCAGCATCTTTAAACCAGGGGACTGCCAGGCGATCTACTTTTAAGTCGATGGCAAAAAAATCAGAGCGTCTGCCTTCAATAATCGTTATTGGAAAATTCTTTTCAGGATAGCTGTTGATCAACAAATTTTTTATAGGCTGATTATTGACGGTGGAGCGATAAATATTCTGTAAGGCATTATTAAGAGAAGCGTCTTCTACCTTCCAGCCAGGTTGACCTTTGTTCACAAATTCATCATTGCCATTAAAAGAGGTAAAAGTAAATGAATAGTTTTCAGCATTTTTTGATAACAATGCGATAAAAGAAATCTCACGTTTGTTGAGATGTTCTACCATTTTGCTGATGACATCATTTCCGGCAAAAACCATTGCAGTGTTAAAATAGGCGACTGCATCAATGCCTGATTTTTGAAATGATTGTTGGATGGTATTGAGCTGATCATTGGTGAAACTGGATGCATAAAAAACACAGGAACGTTTTGCCAACAATTCGGCAGGAACATTGCCGGTAAATTGTAGCCTTTCGGGAATGGGGTTATCTAATCCTTGTGCCATTGAAGAAAGGGCAGAAAGCATTAGAAAAGCTGTAAATGTAGATCTCAAGGAAACCATGTCAAAAATGAAAACGGTTTTGCGAAGATAGTATTGTAATGTGAATGTCTATAATCCAATATAGAACCCGGTTTCATCTTGTTGTATGGGATAAGTTTCAAGGTCATGCGATCGTTCATTGGATTCACGGCCAGTTTTTAATTGAAAGCGATACCCATGCCATGGACACACCACCTCTCCCAGGTAATTGATTTTTCCTTTGCTGAGTGATTCACCATTGTGCGAGCACTTGTCATCAATTGCGAAAAAAGTATCACCAACTCTTGCAAGGCATATTCTTTTTTGGTGCACTATCAACAATTGTGTAGTTCCCGGCTTTACTTTGTTGAGTGCGTCATCTGGGTGCGAAAAGATTTTTATCCACTGCATGCATCAACTTTTAATGGACTCGAGTTTTTCATAACTTGATCAAAATTACCTATACACATGAAGAAAATCTACTTTACACTGCTACTGGTTTTTAGCTGTACTTTGATTTTTGCTCAAACCACTAAGCAACAAGCCAAGCTCGATCAGAAAGCAAAAGAAATGGAAGCCAAAGTGATAGAATGGCGCAGGCATTTCCATCAATATCCTGAATTGTCTAATCGTGAGTTCAAAACCGGTAAAATGATAGCGGATCATTTGAAATCACTGGGCCTGGAAGTGAGGTATCCTGTGGCTAAAACAGGGGCTGTTGGCATTTTGCGTACGGGCAAACCTGGACCAACCATCGCGCTAAGAGCGGATATTGATGGATTACCAGTAGTAGAAAGAAATAGCTTGCCTTTTGCATCCAAGGAAAAGGCAACTTATTTAGGACAAGACGTTGGTGTCATGCACGCTTGCGGTCATGATACCCACATTGCTATTTTAATGGGCGTGGCAGAGATATTGGCTGGCATAAAATCCGAGCTGAAGGGCACGATCGTTTTCCTATTCCAACCAGCTGAAGAAGGCGCTCCCGAAGGAGAAGAGGGTGGAGCCGCACTGATGATTAAAGAAGGCGTGCTGGAGGATCCGAAAGTAGATGTGGCTTTTGGTTTACACATCAGCTCGCAAACTCCGGTGGGCACTGTCACTTTTAAACCAGAAGGCATGCTGGCGGCTGCTGATATGCTTAAAATAAAAGTTAAAGGTGTGCAAGCGCATGGCTCCGCTCCATGGTCAGGTGTAGATCCCATCGTAGTTTCAGCACAAATCATTAATGGACTGCAAACCATTGTAAGCAGGCAACTGGATTTAACGCAGGCAGGGGCTACGTTAACTGTGGCGACAATCCATGGAGGTGTGAGGAATAATATTATTCCCGAAGAAGTTGAAATGACGGGCACGCTTCGTACACTGGACAACACCATGCAGGACGAGATGCACAGAAGAATTAAAAGAACGGCTGAGAACATTGCTGAGAGTATGGGTGCCACTGCAGAGGTAGAAATTATCAGAGGATATCCTGTTACTTACAATTCTCCTGAACTTACAGACTGGGCAAAACCTGTAATGGAGCGGGTGGCAGGAAAGGAAAAAGCGGTAGTGATCAAAGCGGTGACAGGAGCTGAAGACTTTTCCTTTTTCTCACAAAAAGTGCCCGGGTTCTTTTTCTTTGTGGGAGGAATGCCGTTGGATGCAGACCCCACCAAAGTGCCATCGCATCATACGCCCGACTTTTTTATTGATGAAAGTGGCATGATCACCGGCTTGCGGGCCATGCTTAATCTGACAGTTGATTATATGAATAACCCTATGAAAAGTACAAGTACGGGGATAAAAAAGTAATTGCTAACGAATAATTATTTATACAAAAACCCGCTTTAAGCGGGTTTTTGTGTTTTTAAGGAAAACCTGCTAGTAGTTTGTGAACAGTAACGGAGCGCGGGTCAAAAAGATAACCTTATTCTGTAAGTTCTCCGCATTCGGAAATACAGGTAATGTAAACCAGTGGCCCTGCCATACAAATGTTCATGCCCAGCGATTCTACCCAACTGATTTTGACATGCTGTCCTGCCTTTAATTCAAAATGATAAAGCGGATCTTCCTCAATACTTGGGGCTTGAATGTATTCTCTTCTTATGGGATCGAGTCGGGTGCCATCTTCCAGTTCGAACATCAAACCACACCCATCTAAACCGGTCATGTCTACAACAGTAGCAATGGTGGTGCAGGCTTTGGACTTTAAACAATCATCGGATCTGTATTCATCAGATTGGCGACTACATTGAAAGAGACTCACAAACAGCAGGGAAATAATTAATCCTTTCATACATCCATTTTTACAGTTTGACACATAGTACTACCTATTGGTTGGAAAAAGGCTAAATTAGAAACACTGATAAAGTGAAATTGAATTCTTAAGGACCTGATCAAACTTAACATTATATTAAATGAAACGCCATTTTGCAACCTTATTGCTGCTTACCACAGTTGTTTGTTCCAACGCCCAGCTAAAAGATCCTTCATTTGAAGAAGTAATCTCGCTTCGAAGCGTTGGCAATCCTGAAATATCTGTTGACGGAAAAACAATTGCATTTACCATGCGCATGGCAGACTGGGAGAAGAATGAATTTGATACCGAGATCTGGATTTCAAAAAATGGAGGAGCTGCTTTTCCTGCCACCAACGCCCCAAAAGGGTCAAGTACATCACCTGTTTTTTCGCCAGATGGTAAATGGATGGCCTTCTTGTCCGATCGCGGGGCCAAGCGACAAATTTATGTGTTGCGGCTGGAAGGAGGTGAGGCATTTGCCATTACCAATGAAAAAGAAAACATATCAGATGTAGGTTGGGCGCCCTCCGGAAGAAAGTTGTTTTTTATAAAAGCAGAAAGTGAGGACAAGCAGAAAAAAGAGGAGGAGAAACGTTATGGGGGATTTGCCAAAGACGATGCTGAATTTACCCTTTCTCACTTATGGCAAGTTGATTTTTTTCCAGACATGAAAAACCCGTCAGAATTGCCCTGCTATCAATCAGTAGATTCATTAAAGGCGAATTCGGGATGTATTGAATGGCCTAAACCTGAAAGATTAACCGATGGAAAATTCACGGTTACGTCATTTAAAGTTTCGCCCGATGGCGCAAAACTGGCTTTTAACCATCAGCCAGATCCATTGATTAATTCCTTTATGAAGTCAGATATTTCATGGATTGATTTAAACACCAAAAAAATAGTGCCTTTGGTAACGAACAAAAGCAGTGATGGATTGGCAGATTGGTCTCCCGACTCTAAAGAATTGTTATATACCAGTAATGAAGATGATACCACTTCCAACTTCTATAAAAATTCAAAGTTGTTTGCAATAAGTACAAGTGATGGAAAAACCCGAAGGCTTGCCTCAAAACTGGATGAAGATTTTGGTGGGCAGTTTACTTGGAGAGATGAAGGCATCTACGTCACATTATGGAACAAAACTAAAAGACCGATTTACAAAATTGACCCGAAGACAGGCGACTATTCTATTTACCTCAATACACCTGACCAAATCTTTGGCGTTTCCTTTTCCAAATCCGGGCATTTTGCAGCCAATGCTAAATCAGATGATCAACTCAATGAAATTTATTTTTCTGCTGTTGCCTCACCAAAACTTAGCAAGATCACCAACATCAATGATCAAATTAAAAATTGGAGCATAGCGCGTAGCGAGGTCATTTCATGGAAGAGCAAAGATGGTGCTACTATCGAAGGCATACTGCACAAACCACAAGGGTATGATCCTACTAAAAAATATCCTCTGTTGGTTGTGATTCATGGTGGGCCTACGGGGATCGATTACCCAACGCCAGTTCCTGCTTATGTCTATCCAATTGTTCAATGGTTAAACAAAGGAAGCCTGGTGTTAAGAGTGAATTACAGAGGCTCTGCAGGATATGGAGAAGCCTTCAGGTCATTGAATGTAAAAAATCTTGGAGTAGGTGATGCCTGGGATGTCATTTCAGGTGTAGAATATCTGGATGAGAAAGGATTGATTGATAGAAATCGTATGGGGTGTATGGGATGGAGCCAAGGTGGATACATTTCCGCTTTCCTCACAACTACTACCGATATTTTTAAAGCCATTTCTGTTGGCGCAGGAATTTCTGATTGGGCTACCTATTATGTAAATACAGATATTCATCCTTTTACACGTCAATACCTGAAAGCCACACCCTGGAGTGACCCAGAAATATATAAAAAGACCTCGCCAATAACATACATCAATCAGGCCAAGACACCTACACTAATTCAGCATGGTGAATTTGACCAACGCGTGCCAATACCCAATGCTTACGAGTTGCTCCAGGGCCTTCGCGATCATGGAGTAAAAAGTGAATTGATCGTGTACAAAGGTTTTGGTCATGGTATTACCAAACCAAAAGAAAGACTGGCTGCCAATTGGCACAACTGGCAATGGTTTAATAAATACATTTGGGGAGAAGATATAGAATTACCAATCACTGAAACAAAAGATAAAAAATAACTTTATGAAAACACTTTTAAGGATGTTGGTGCTGCTCATTACCCTGCCGGTGATGGCACAAAACGGGACAAAGCCGATTGTTACTTCTGATTTAATGAAGTTGACAACGGCCAATCAAATTTCTATTTCGCCCGATGGATCAAAAGCGGTAATGGTAGTTACCAAGCGGGCCGTAAAAAAGGAGAAAGAATATTATTATACACGCAATTTGTTCATGGTCAACTTAAGCGGTGGAGAACCCATTCAACTCACTTTTGGAGATCGCAGTGATGGACAACCTGCATGGTCACCAGATGGAAAGCAGATTGCATTTGTTAGAAGAGACGGAGAAGCAGCCCAAATTTGGATTTTACCACTAAGTGGTGGCGAGGCATCGGTTTTAACCAAAGTGAAAACCGGAGCGTCTCAGCCGGTATGGTCTCCAGATGGAAAGAAAATTTTATTTAGCACCAGCATTCCATTTCATGATATACCTGGAAGCCCTGGATGGAACAATGAAAGACCGGGGCGTAGTTACAACGATGAGCCCAATTGGCTGAGGATGAAAGAAGAGGAGAAGAAAAATGTAAAAGCTTCGCCTGACGGTTCGCTGGAAGAGATAAAAGCCTGGCTGGCCAAAAATGCTACCGAAAAAAATCCACGTGTAATCACAAGATTGCAATTTCAGGGTGAACAAGGCCTGCAACCTGAACAAAGATTTTCTCATTTGATGGTGGTTGGGGTAGATGGCGGAGACGCCACTCAGATAACCCATGGATTTCAAAGTTTTAGTCAGGCCAGCTGGTCTCCTGATGGATCTAAAATCATTTGTACTTCGGAACTACCTTCAGTTGAGCCTGATGGAAACAGGAAGTCATCCATTTGGCTGATGAATGCAGATGGCAAAGACCTTAAAGAATTTTTATCCTTCAAAGAATACCCTGCACTTGGGGCTTCCTATTCTCCTGACGGAAAGTCAATACTTTTTCTCTCCAGAAGTGGTGATGATTTTTTAAGGGGACAATTGGAACTTGGTGTGATGAATGCCAATGGAACAAATCCTGTACTATTAACAGAAAACTTTGACAGAGATGTTTCTTCTCCCATTTGGTCACAGGATGGCAAGACCATTTATTTTACAGCTTCTGCTGATGGAGATGTACCTCTTTATAGTATTTCTTCAAAGGGAGGGAAACCAGCTGTGGTGATTGGAAATGACAAAGGAGTGATGGATTATGATTTGAAAGGAGACAAAATCGTATACGCTCAAACAGAGGTTATTAATCCGTGGGATGTTTACCTCATGAACATCAAAGAGAAAAAAACCACACAGCTTACCAGGCTGAATGATAGCTGGTTGAAGGAGAAGAAAGTGATGTTGCCCAAAGAGTATTGGATCACGCGACCTGATGGTGTAAAGGTGCAATATTGGGTGATAGAACCCATGAACCGAAAAGACGGCACGAAGTATCCTACTATTTTGAATATTCACGGTGGTCCTACTGCCATGTGGGGACCATCAGGATTTTCTATGTGGCATGAATTTCAGATGCAGGTGGGTTGGGGTTATGGATTGGTATTCTGTAATCCACGCGGAAGTGGTGGTTATGGAGAGGACTTTAAAAGAGGCAATTATAGAGATTGGGGTACCGGGCCTGCCAATGATATTCTTGCCGCTTTGGATGATGCAGCCAGCAAACATTCATGGATTGATAAGGATCAATATTTTGTAACGGGAGGGAGCTATGCAGGATACATGGTTGCCTGGTTAGTGAGTCAGGATCAGCGATTCAAAGCGGCCAATGCACAGCGCGGTGTTTACGATTTAACAACTTTTATGGGAGAGGGCAATGCATGGCGATTAGTGCCGGATTATTTTGGCTATCCATGGGAAGAAGGTGTTAAAAAAATATTGGCTGAGAACTCGCCCTATTCTTATGTAGAAAAGATCAACACACCGTTGCTGATCATGCACAGCGATCAGGATTTGCGTACTGGAGTGATTCAATCAGAAATGCTTTATAAGAGTTTGAAAATATTGAATAAGCCGGTAGAATATGTTCGCTACCCTGATGAAGGACATGAATTATCGCGAAGTGGTAATCCACTCAGGATGATGGATAGACTAATTAGAATCATTGAGTTCTTCGAACGCTATGCCAAACATCCGGAAACACCCCCGGCATTGTTAGAAATGAACTAGCATAAAAAGACTAGCTGCAATTAAAAGGGCTGTTATTCTACATAGAGTATCAGCCCTTTTAAATAGGACCCTTCCGGATGATAAATAGAAACGGGATGGTCTGCCGGTTGTGACAAGTGGTGCAATACTTTAATCTGTCTGCCGGATTGGATGGCTGCAGAGACGATAGTGTCATAAAAGAGTTGCCGATTGACTACCTGCGAGCAGGAAAAGGTAAAGATGATTCCTCCGGATTTAATTACTCTAAATGCCTCTGCGTTTAGTCGTTGATAGCCTTTCATGGCCTGATGTTTGGCACTCTTGTGTTTGGCAAAGGCAGGAGGATCAAGAATGATAATGTCGTATTGATCTTTTTTGTCTTTAAAAAACTCGAAAGTGTCGATGGCATAGGACGCATGTTGCTCATTGTCAAATCCGTTTAATTCAATATTTCTTTTTGTTAAAGCAATGGCTTTTTCAGAAGCGTCTACGGAATGTACGATCGAGGCTCCTGCCTGAAGGGCGTAGATGGAGAAGCCACCTGTATAGCAAAATGTGTTCAACACAGATTTACCTTTGGAATATTCTCCCAGTAATTTTCTGTTTTCTCTTTGATCAAGAAAGAAACCGGTTTTTTGTCCTGTCTCCCAGTCTACGTAAAATTTGTAACCATGCTCTTGAATAATGTGTGGGATAGCACTCATTCCAAACAGGTATCCATCATTTCTTGAGTCACCAGAAGCTGAAGGCGCTTTCAAATAGATGGTTGAAAGGTTGTCCTTGTACAGAGATTGAAGTGCCTGAACAATAAGTTCTCTATCGAGATACATACCTACAGAGTGGACCTGAACTATTGCAACGCCATTATACATATCAACGATGAGCCCGGAAAGGCCATCTCCTTCACCATGTACAAGTCGGTATGCGTTGGTTTGTTCTGTAATCACGCCCGCTGCATACCTTAGCTGATAGCAACGATCCATTTTTTCTTTGTAGAAATCATCCCTGGGAGCTTGCTCACCAAAAGACAAGACGCGCAAGGCTATTGTACCCTGATGATAATGACCATAGCCGAGGACTTTTCCCGTGGATTCTTTTATTCTGGCCCATTCACCATCCTTCAGGGTATCATCGGAGCTATTAATGGCACCTGAAAAAATCCAGGGATGATATCTTTGAATAGACACTTCTTTCCCTTTCTTGAGTACTATAGATCCATTAATCTTCATATTATCGTATTTTGTTTACCTTACCTTGAGTTAATTTGAACACCTTAAAGGAGTACAACTTTCATGATTGTGAACCGATATATTGTTTCATTTCTATTATTACTCGGAACGATTCTATCCAATGCGCAATCTCCCTACGTAGATAGCCTCGAAAGTTTGTTAGAAAAACCGATTCCAGATACCGTAAAGGTATGGGCTTTGAATGAATTGGGCAGGGAATACGTGTATGGTTCTCCAGAGAAATCATTTCAAATGGCCAATGAGGCCTTAGAAATTTCAGGTAGGATTGGCTACAAAAGGGGACAAGCCTACTCTTATCGTGTAAAGGCTTCGCTAAGTGGCACCAACGACCGTTATCTCTCTTACTCAGAATATTTGGAGAAAGCCATTAAGCTATTTATGGATTTGCAAGATTCCGTAGGGTTGGGCAATTGCTATATTACCGAGGCTGTTGTTTACGACAGGCAACTCAATTTCGAGCAATCCATTAATTCCTATCACAAAGCCTTGCCCATTTTTAGGAACGCTCAATTGCAAGAACGAGTAGGAGTTGTTTTGAATAATATGGGATTTGTCTATTACCGAATGGACAAATATGAAGAAGCCAGAAACAGTTTGGCAGAGGCGGTAGAAATAAACGAAGCGATCAATAATACGGCAGTTTTGTTGGATTGCTACAGCAATCTTGGACTCGTACTGGTTAAGCTTAAAGATTTAGAGAAGGCACAAGAATACTTTACAAAGGTGTTTCAGCTGCATAATGAGTTAAATGATAATACAAATCCCGAAGCTTACGTTGAGACCCTCATAGGTCAATCCGAAATATATAAAGTACAAGGCCGATTCAACGAAGAAAAAAAGATGTTGGAGCAGGCTAAGGAATATGCAGAAAAATTCAGGTATCTGGAATTATTAAGACAGACCTATTTCAAATTGTCTGAGCATTACCTGGCTACGAGGGATTACGATAAGGTAAACGAAATGCTAAAAGAATTCCGTGTTGTAGATGATAGCATTACCCAACAACGAAGAAAAAATCAAGCTACGATAATTGCATCTGTAATTAATTCTGCCAAACTGGAATCAGATTTTGAAGTGGCTCAGAGCAATCTTGAAAAACAGGAATTGGTCATTGCACAACAGAATAGAACCCTCATAATAGTAGCGCTCGTGGGTACTTTATTTTTTGTGCTGCTTGTGCTTTTATTCTTAGTTAACCGAAGCAGAAGAAGGGTAAACCGTGCTTTGGCTGCCCATCGAGAGGCCCTGGATAAGAAAAATGCCGAGCTGGAAAAATTGAATCAGACTAAAGACAAATTCTTTTCAGTAGTTGCTCATGACTTGCGCAGTCCTTTAAACTCCTTGTTTGGGTTTTCGAATTTGCTCGTAAAGTATGCAGGCTCCATGACAACTGAGGAAATTCAAACCATGGGAACGCAGCTAAGAGAATCAGTATCCAATACATTAAAGATGACTGAAAACCTGATTGTGTGGGCCCGATCTCAAATGCAGGAAGAGCAAACTAACCCAGAAACTTTGGATGTAAATCAGGCAATAGAAGAGACTTTTAAAATCTACGAAGGGCCTGCCGCTAAAAAAGGAATAGCAATGAAGTTTCATAGGGCGGATAATGCACAAGTATATGCGGACAGGAATCATTTTCATTTAATAATCAGAAACATTATTAATAATGCAATCAAGTATACGAAATCAGGAGACCAAATCAATGTAAGTATACAGGAAGACATCAACATGACTAAGATAATTATAGAGGATACCGGGCTTGGGATGGATGCGAAAGTAAAGGCAAGACTTTTCTCTTTGGAGAATACAATTAGTCAGGTAGGAACTTCCGGAGAACACGGCACCGGGCTCGGGCTGGTTATGTGCAAAGATTTTGTGGAAAGAAATAACGGATCAATACAAGTTAGCAGCGAAGAAAATAAGGGCACAAGGTTTACTATCTCACTTCCCTCTTTGCCTTGACTCTAACAGGATTTCATATTTATATTTGACTATTAAAATTCTGTAAGATTAAATATGAGAGCACTTCTGTTTAGTATTTTTATTTTTCTGATATCGTGTACAGACTCAACAAGTGAAAAGACTCAGCAATCGAGTTCATCGGTAGGGCTTCCTGCCGGAGCCATTGAGGAAAATTTTGATGACGGCTCTGGTTTGTCCAAAGTAACCTTAAAGGATGGCTCTGGAAATCTCTTGCAATCGGGACTTAGAAAAGAGGGAGTGCGTGTGGGTAGTTGGGTTGAGTATCAACCGAGTGGATTGGTGAAAAGCATTACAAACTATATCGATGGAAAGAAGGAAGGCATCTATATTGAATTCAATGTGAGTGGGCAGCTGGAAAAAAGAATGATGTATCACAATGACCTGTTGCACGGGCAGTATAAAGAATTCAAATACAGCACGATCAAAGAGGAGCGCGAGTATATAAATGGAAAGATGGAAGGCATAGTGAAAATTTACTATGACAATGGCAAAATAATGGAGGAAGGAGCATACCAAAACGGTACCCGTAATGGGGTATCCAAATGGTACGATCAGGAAGGAAATGTTACCATTGAATATGAGTACAAAAATGGCGAATTGATAAAAAAATAGAGCTTTTTACGAAAATTTGAACCTAAATCCGAAGAATTTCGTAATTAGAAATACCACAGAACAAAAGCGTGGAATTAGGCGTTGAATAGAAGCGAAGAAACTACTAAAATGTATTTCTGTTTAGCCAAACTGAGGAGCATTCTGCTCTTTCAAGCTTGTTTAATTAAAAATTATTTGAATTATGAATAAGTTCTTTCAACTTGTTGTAGCTGCTATCATAGGCAGTGGAATTACCCTCGCTGTCAACCAATGGTTTGGTAACGAGAAAGCGAACGTTAAGATTGAACATATTGCTGGTGTTCCTGCATCAGCGGTTGCGTATACTGTAAACGAAAATGGGGAAGCGGTTCCTCTTGATTTTACCGGCACTGCCGATAAGGTCACTCCTGCGGTAGTTCATATTAGATCTACTCAGGAAATGGGTGCTATATCCAGAAATTCAAGAGATCCATTGAGGGAGTTTTTTAATGGCCCCTCTCCAATGCAAAGAGGTCCCAGCCAAAGCACGGGTTCGGGCGTAATCATTAACAAGAATGGTTACATAGTAACAAACAATCATGTTGTGCAGGGAGCAGACATAGTGGAGGTTACGCTGAATGACAATAGCACATACAAAGCAGAAGTAATAGGAACCGATCCGGACACGGACCTTGCGGTAATTAAAGTAAGTAATAAAGACCTGCCATATCTTTCTTTTGTGGATTCGGATCAGGCCAAGGTTGGGCAATGGGTGCTTGCAGTAGGAAATCCATTTAACCTTAATTCTACTGTAACCGCAGGTATTATCAGCGCAAAGGGCAGAAATATCAACATCATCAATTCCAATTCCAGAGATGGAAATGAGCAATTGGGAAATACAGCCATTGAATCATTTATTCAAACAGATGCTGCCATCAACCCAGGCAATAGTGGAGGAGCATTGGTTTCGTTGGATGGTGGATTGCTGGGTATCAATACTGCCATCGCAAGTCCAACAGGATCCTATTCTGGATATGGTTTTGCCGTGCCATCCAATATTGTAAGCAAAGTAGTTGAAGACCTAATCGCTTTTGGTACCGTACAGCGCGGTTGGCTGGGGGTTACGGTTCAAAATGTAACCAGCGATTTGGCCAAGCAAGAAAAACTGGACCGCAATGAAGGTGCCTTTATTGTTGATTTTGCGGAGAACAGTTCTGCCAAAGAAGCGGGATTACAAAAAGGAGATGTTGTGATACAACTGGATGATGCGGACATCAAATCCAGCACTGCGTTGATTGAATACATTGGCAGAAAGAGACCCGGAGATAAAATCAGTGTTAAAGTAGACCGTCAAGGCAAAGTAGTGACGGTGCCAGTAACCCTCAAAAATAGAAATGGAGAGTTGAGTACAATCAGGCGGGAGGAGAAAAGTGCTTTTGCATCCCTGGGCCTTGTGGTAGAGGATGTAGATCAGAAAATTTTGAATAGATTGGAGTTGAAAAATGGAGTGAGAGTGAGTAAACTTGACAATGGTAAATTGTTGCGTTATACAGAAATGCGCGAAGGTTTTATCATTACACATATTGATGATCAGGCGGTGAAATCGAGTAAAGAGGTAAATGAAATACTGAAAAAGAAAAAGGAGGGTGACCTTGTCACGTTTTCTGGTATCTATGAAGACTTCCCTCGGGAATATATTTATGCACTAAGAATGTAGGACCTAAATGAAGATGAAAAAAATGAGAAGACTGTTTAAAAAAGGCGAGCGTGTTCGCAGCAGGATTGACGGCAAAGTGATGGAGGTTTTGAAGTACATTAAAAACAATTTGGTTGAAGTAAAATGGTTTGATCTTGAAAAGAAAGAGATTCGAACAAACAAAATAAAAGAGGATAACCTCTCCAAGGCCGCTTAAAGCAAAACCCCGATTAGATCGGGGTTTTTTATTTAGCTATAAGGACTTTAGCTATTCTAAAAAGTGCTAATCAATAAAAGAGTCTATTCTTCTTTTAGGGTATCAACAGGATTAACCGCAACCGTACGCAGGGTCAAATAGCCGATTGTAACCCAGGCAATCAAGAGTGTGCCTAGACCGGTGAGTAAGAAAACGCCTACGTTAATGCCTATCTTGAATACAAAGTTGTTGAGCCAATTATTCATAATCCACCATGCAATGGGAATAGCAAACACTGTCGAGGTAATGATGAGTTTGGAGTAATCTCTCACAAGTGTCAATAGTAAAATACCTACGGGTGCTCCCATCACCTTACGAATTCCAATTTCTTTTTTGCGTTGCGCGAAATTGAGTGTAGCAAGGCCAAATAAGCCCATGCAAGAGATGATGATGGCTATTCCGGCAAACAAACCAAAAACCAATCCCATTTTATATTCGGAAGTATATTGAGAGTTAATGGTATCCTCCAGAAATGAATATTCAAAGCCATTGCTGTTATCAAAATTTTTCCAAACGGATTCAATGGATGAAATGGTACCCATAATATTTTCAGCACTGAGACGGACGAGAACTGTATTGTAATAAGGTAGGCGTTGTATAATAACGGGACGTACAGGTTGGTGCAACGACTGATAGTGAAAGTCTTTTAAGACACCGATTACACTACCTCTCACTAAATTTTCATCTAACACAAGTACTATTTCCTTTCCTATCGGATCAGTCATTTGAAGCGCCTGAACAGCTGATTCGTTAATGATAAATGAATTGGCGGTGTCTCCGGGAAAGGCACGATCAAAGCCCCTTCCGGAAGCTATTTTCAAATCTAAAGTTTTAATGAGATCAAAATCTACAAACATCTGTGATGCATTGACTTGATGCTGGGCATCACTCACACTATAAATTGGATTTTGATTGAACTGAGTCCCGGGCACATTAGAAGAAGCGCCTACTTCAACAACTCCTGATAATTTTTTAAGTTCTATTTGCAGTGTCTCAAAATTCCTTCTCATTTCATCCTGGCGAATGGGAATAAGTAATGTTGCATCTTTTGCAAAGCCAAGATTTTTGTTTTGAATAAAACTTAGTTGATGCAGAATAATTACTGTACCAGAAATCAAAATGATGGCCATCGTAAACTGAAACACGACCAAAAGTTTAGAAAACCTGTTTCCCCCTTTGCTTGTTACAAATTTTCCCTTCAATACCTGCACAGGATTGATGGATGATAGAATGGCAGAAGGATATAGCCCAGAAAGAATTCCTGTTAGCGAACCAATGGCCAAAATACCAACCACAATTAATGGGTTATGTATAAGATCTACTTTCAATTCCTTTCCGGTAAGCATATTGAAATAAGGAAGTAATATCTCTACGACTAAGCCCGCCATTATCATAGAAAACAAAGCAACCAAAAGTGACTCACCGATAAATTGGAAAGACAATTGTTTTTTAAGCGCACCTAATGTTCTGCGTACTCCTATTTCTTTGGCCCTCTCAGCGGACTTTGCGGTGGTAAGATTCATAAAATTGATGGCCGCAATAATCAGGATAAGCATTGCGGCAGCAGTCATGATATAGACATATTCAATGTTTCCGTTTGCCTCCAGCTCCCACATCAGGTGTGATTGTAGATGGATGTCTCTGATGTTTTGCAGTTTAAATCCTGCATTGTTTCTTTTGATGTACTGAAGATCTTCTTCGGTTGGGTTTAGGTATTTCTTAGCCCAATCCATTAATTGACTTTCGAGCTTTTTAGCATCAGCATCTGGCCTTAGTTTAATATAGTTGAAATGTCCGAAGTCGGCCCAGGTGTAGTAGGCGCTTTCCGGGTCTTCAAATGCTTTCATGTGTACATAGCTTACGAGAGCGGAAGCATGAAAATGAGATTGCTGTGGCATGTCTTCATAGACTCCTTCTATCTCAACTAAATTCTCATCCCCATCTACAGCCAAAAATTTGCCAATAGGATCTTCCTCTCCAAAATATTTTGTGGCAGCTGACTGTGAAAGAAGTAATTTGCCAGGTGTGCGAAGGACTTTGCTTTTATTCCCATTGATTATTTTTAAAGGGAAAACATCAAAGAAAGTGCTATCTACCGATAAGATGTTCTTTTCATTGTATTGAATGTCCTTTTCAAGATTTCGTACTGAAAAACTTTGGCGTGTAAGTCCCGGGCCCCAAATTGGAGAAAGGGTTACCGCACTAGTCACTTCCGGAAAATCATCAGCCAAAGCCTGAGCCATGGGATGGGGAGTCCTTGTTTGAGGGTTGTCAGATTGCCAATAAATGCGATAGATGTGTGCTGTATCTGGATGGTAACGGTCGTAGCTGATTTCATCCTGCACATACAACAGAATCATAATGACGGATGCAATTCCAACTGTAAGTCCGATTACATTAATGATAGTATATATCCTGTTTTTGAGGAGGTTTCGAAACGTGATAAGTAGATAGCTTCTAAGCATGGACATTTGTTTATAAGCATTGTACCACTAAGATGCCAATTGAATTAATCAATTGAAATACAGACAGATAGGAAAGTTATTTCCAGCCCATGTGGTTCAAAGTGAAACAGTTTATTGTTCCAATATGAAACATTTATAGTATCTTTAGTAGGACTATGAAATCTCCGGCCCATATCCTGATAGTGGATGATGATGTGGATATCCTGCAAAGCGCCAGGGTAGTCTTGCGGCAACATTATGCACAGGTGAGCACAGAATCTAACCCTCAGCAGCTACCTTATTTGATCAAGCAGAAGAGTCCAGATGTTATTTTGCTGGACATGAACTTTACTGCAGACGTAACCAAAGGCAGTGAAGGGTTATTTTGGTTGCAACAAATACTTAACGATCATCCTGCATTGAGTGTGATTATGGTCACCGCTTTTGGTGAAGTTAAGCTTGCTGTGGAGGCGATGAAAATTGGCGCTGTGGACTTTGTAGTAAAACCATGGGAAAATGAAAAACTAATTGCCACAGTGAATGCAGCCTTTCAATTGGCAACCTCCAAAAAGGAAGTGGCAAAGCTTAAAACACATCAGGCAAGGATGACAGAGGTGTACACTCAGCCAGACGCTTCAATCATCGGAAAGTCAAAGGTGATGCAGGATGTGTTTTCAATAGTAAATCGGGTAGCGGCAACAGAGGCAAATATTCTGCTCTTAGGGGAAAATGGAACTGGAAAGGAGTTGATAGCGAAAGCCATCCATCACCAATCAAAAAGAAGCGCAGGGCCATTTGTAAAAGTAGATGTGGGCACCATTCCGGTAAGTTTATTTGAATCTGAACTATTTGGTCATGTAAAAGGAGCCTTTACAGATGCAAAACAGGATCGCCTTGGGCGGTTTGAGCTGGCATCCGGGGGCACTTTGTTTTTAGATGAAATTGGGAATCTACCAATGGCACTTCAGGGCAAACTGCTTTCTGTTTTGCAAAACAGAGTAATTACACCTGTAGGATCCAATAGACAGATCGAAATTGATATCCGTTTAATATCTGCTACCAATGAAGCCATTCAGAAAAAAGTAGCAGAAGAACTTTTTAGAGAAGATTTATTGTACAGGTTCAATACTGTAGAAATTACCATTCCTCCATTAAGAGACAGGCGAGATGACATTCCATTACTCTTGAACCATTATGTTTCGATTTATAATCGCAAATACAATAAATCATTGGAAGTAGCCAATGAGGTGAAAGAACTTTTGGAAAAATATCACTGGCCGGGAAATATCAGAGAGTTTCAGCATGCTGTGGAACGTGCTATTATTCTATGTGAACACGGGCAGCTAACTAGTAGGGATTTTCAACTTTCTGACAAACCATCTCTTCAGCAAGAGACCCTCACTAACCTCAGTGAGGTGGAACGCAAAGCGATAGCGGAGGCCATCAGAAAAAACAAGGGTAACTTAAGCAAGGCCGCAAAGGACCTTGGACTGGGGAGAACCACCTTATATAGAAAAATTGAAAAGTACGGACTATAAAGATTAACCTTGATACTAAAGGAATTTAGGATAAATGTTGTTTTGCGAGTGATTATAATTACACTATTCTCACTGACGCTTGCATATGTGCTTACCAATAAAGACTGGGTTTTTACTCCTTTGGTTCTTGTGATGTTGCTGGCTATTTCAATATGGAGTCTGCTATACTACATTGAAAAAACGAATAAAGACCTTACCTATTTCATACTATCCATTAAACAAAGTGGGTTTACTACTTCGTTCCCTTCTGGCAATAAAGGAAAAACATTCAGCAAATTATCAGAAGCCTTCAATGATGTGATAGAAGAATTTAGAATGTTGAATTTGCAGCGAGAGACACATTATCAATACCTGCAAATGCTTACAGAAAATATTCAGGCAGGGATAATCAGTTTTGACGCGACCGGAAAGATTGAATTGGTGAATCCCGCGGCACTTCAATTATTAGGCGTATTTCGGTTATCGAATATTTCCGAGTTAAAAAAGACAAGCGCAAGGTTGTGGCAATCGTTGAATGATTTGAAACCAGGTCAAAGGCAATTGCTAAAAGCAGTGTTGTCAAATAGGGAGCTTTATTTGTCCATTCAGGTAAAGGAATTGGTAATGAATGATACTCGTTACAAAATTGTGCTTCTGCAAGACATCAACGAGGAACTGGAGGAACAGGAAGTAATGGCTTGGCAAAAATTGATTCGAGTCCTTACTCACGAAATCATGAATTCGGTAACGCCTATTGTTTCATTAACTGAGGCAGTCAATACCATGCTTGTAGATACGGATGGGGAGCGAAAAAATCTGGAGCAACTTGATGCAGAGGATAAAGAGGATCTGTTCAGCAGCATTGAAACCATTGAAAAAAGATCCAAAGGGCTGCTCCGTTTTGTAAATGCATATAAGGATTTAAATAAGACACCTGATTTAGTACTGGCAGAAACGGACATTAGCAGGCTTATCGAACAAGTCATTCATCTCCTTACACCTGAATTTCAGCGTAAAAATATCGGAGTAGATAAATCGGGGGTAAAGCCTCAAATGAAAGTTATGGCAGATGCCATATGGCTCGAGCAGGTGCTCATCAATATCATTAAAAATGCCATTGATGCGTTGGAACACGTAGAGGGGGCTCAAATCAAATTCATAGCTCACCAAACCGGTCAGCGGACTTCAATTGAAATTATTGACAATGGGCCGGGTATTGAGAAGGAAACATTGGACAAAATATTTATACCCTTTTTTACCACCAAAAAAAACGGCACAGGTGTGGGTTTAAGTCTGTCGCGGCAAATTTTGAAGTTGCACAAAGGAGCTTTAAATGTGTCCAGTGAAGTGGGTAAGGGCACTATTGTGCACATATCTTTGAGATAGTTAAATTATTAACATGCAATATTGTTTGGGTATTCTTAGAAGTAGTCATAAGGTTTAACTTTGCTGAACAAACCAGGCTTAAAATTGGTTTTTCATTTCAAATAGCTACGCCATCAAAAAGTTTGACATACCCGCTTATTATCGTTCTTCCATCACGGGAAGAATAAAAGAATCGCGAAGAAGCAAAGATTTGCGCAAGCAGGATTTTTCTCCGGCACGCCTTGATTTTGGGCCGGTTGTATTCTATATCGCCCGCCATTTTGGGTTTTGTTATGGCGTAGAGAACGCTATTGAAATAAGTTATAAAGCGTTGGAAGAAAATCCGGATAAGAATGTTTTTCTCCTGAGTCAAATGATTCACAATCAAGAGGTAAACAATGACCTTCAAAGCAGGGGCATTCAGTTTATTATGGATACGGATGGCAGTCAATTGATCCCCTGGAAATCGTTGACAAAAAATGATGTGGTGATCATTCCTGCATTTGGCACAACGGTGGAGATTGAACACAAACTCCTCGACATGGGGATTGAAGTTCAAAAATACAATACTACTTGTCCGTTTGTAGAAAAGGTTTGGAACAGAGCAGATAAGTTAGGTAAGGATCAATACACCGTTATCATTCATGGCAAGCCCAAACATGAGGAGACCAGGGCCACATTCTCACACAGTGCACAAGGAGCGCCATCGGTAATAGTGCGAGACATTGAGGAAGCCACGCTGTTGGGTGATTTTATCACAGGAAAAAAGAATGTTGACGAGTTTGCCAAACTCTTTGCTGACAGATGTTCTGAAGGTTTTGACCCTTCCATTCATTTGCAAAAAGTGGGAGTGGTTAACCAAACTACCATGCTGGCCACGGAGACGCAGGCAATAGCTGATTATTTCAGAAGACTCATGATAGACAAACACGGTAAGGATCAAATCAAAAATCATTTTGCCGATACAAGAGATACATTGTGTTATGCCACCAACGACAATCAGGATGCTACTTATCAACTGCTCGAAACTGATGCAGATTTGGCAATAGTGGTGGGAGGATACAACAGCTCAAATACATCTCATATTGTAGAATTGTGTGAGCGAAAATTTCCAACCTATTTTATTAACTCCGATTCCGAGTTAAAGTCAAAAAGCGAGATTCATCATTTTGATTACAGGGCTAAAAAAGGAGTGATTTCCAATAATTATTTACCTTCTGAAAATCCGGTAAAGATTGTATTAACTAGTGGAGCTTCCTGCCCAGATACTCTTGTGGATAGGGTAATGCTGAAAATCCTTGAATATTTTCCTTCATCCAAATCAGTGGAGGAGATTTTGGAAGAATTCTAAAGAAAAGGTTACAACTATTGTCTGCTTTCTGAATACAAGCTTTAGTTTTTCGCTAATCCAGTTTGTAAACAAGTAGTGTCTATTTTACCCGTAGGATCTAGGAGAAAATTCGTCCTGATATGCGAGATGCAATCACCTTCAGCTTCTGCCTCAAAACTATTGACCTTAATCACATGCTCGTTGAGTAACGCATCTTCAAATAATTTTGTATTGTGAGGAGGCATGAGGGGATCCAGATCGTTGGTAATGATGAGCGTTGGCACAGCAATATTCTCCAGTTTGGTTTCTTCCTGTGATACACGGCCATCGTGCCATTGTACCAGAGCTGGGATAAAAGCCTGAAACCATGCCATTCCCTCTGCCAATTCAGGATTGGATTTCATAAATGCCTGCACATTGGAAGGTGTATTTTCTGAATACTCCTCGTAAGCAGTAAAGCTGAAAAAAGTAGAATTATTGGCTCCCTTGAGCATTCGAGCAGGAAAATCACCAAGTTCTTCCACAACGGCTGTATCGCGTACATTGATAGCATGAACAAAGCGAGGAACGGTCTCAAAAGCATCTGCTTTGTAAAAGAGATAACGAATGAAAAACACAGCGTCCTGCGGATTTAATGTAAAGTCTCTGTCCAGCAACCTGACGGTAAAGGGTTTCTCTTTCAGTGACTGAATTGCTTCAATGGTTTCTGCCTGCAGATCAGGGTGTGCTGCGCTGCAAGCAGGGTCGTTAGCGCAGTCTTCGTAAAGCTGATTGAATGCCCGGATCAGATGTGGGAATCGAGCTTCCAGCGCGGTGTTATTAAGAATGGTGGGGCCATCCAGAATAGCAGCGCCAATTTTTGATGGAAAGTACTTCATGGTCATGATACCGAGTTTGGTACCATAGTAGGTTCCATAAAGATTGTATTTTTCATAGGGCAAAGCATTCATTAAAGCCCCGATGTCCTTTGCATTTTGTGTAGAGTTGTATTTGGATAGATTGATGCCAAGCGCTTTTATTTCTGCCACTTTCTCCTGCATCGCATTCAGTGTAATTGCCTTTTCTTCTTCAGAGGATGCATCTGCAGCAATGATGTTAATAAAGGTCTCGCTGATGTCTGGCAATGGACTGGAAAGCCCGATGCCGCGTTGCTCCACTACGATCACATCTCCTACCTGCCTCGATTCATGATTTATCCATCTATCGGGTGAGGCCAGGGCCCTTCCACCTGGTCCCCTCGTTAGGATCACCACAGGAACCGGATTATCACTCTTGCATTTTGAATTAAAGATGGCAAAAGCAATTTGGATGGTCTTTCCCATCGGTTTATCATGGTCTTCGGGCACCGTAATAAAGCCACATTTTATGTCAGGATCATTTTTCCAGTTTTCCCAGGAAGCACAGTCACAATAGGTAATGGCATCGGTAGGCTTGTCGCACGACCAAATCAATGCTATAATGAGAATTAAGAGAAAGTTTCTATAAATGGACGAAAGGCCAACCATGCAACAGAATTTGACTGGACAAACTACCTCAAAAAGGAATTAGACCAAAGTGGATTTTTTTAAACGGACTTCAAATTGTTGAGAATTTTAAGATTGACCAAGATTTAAATAAAATAACCAGTGTTTTACCGTCATTTATTCCGCCTTGTTTTTTGGCCCACTTTTTTAGTGGAGGTTTTACTGCTGAGGGGATTGTCAACCTTTTTTTTCAATTTAACTCTGGGCAAGGATTCCACATATTCGATACCCATATCAAGCCAATAAGAAAGGTCATTGTCCTTTTTAAATCCATCCGGGGATACATAAACAAATCCTTTCAATGGCCTGCCTGTAAAATCCATCTCCCTACAGTATGGGTGGGAAAAGGCTTCTTCATATCGACTTTCAATTACCCTTACCATAAGCTCATCCTTTACGATGCCACTGCACATTTTGGTTTTATAAAGAAAGCACAAACCTCCCATCATCTTTTTTTCCTCCAGCTTTTTTAGCCCCATCAACTTTTCTCGCATGCGGTCAGCCAACTTCTCATTGTATGCCATACACTTAAAATTTTGCCTTGTCCAACTTTAAAATGGTTTGTAACAATACGCTTGCCCCATTAGCCATGTCTTCAGGTGATGTATACTCTTTAGGAGAGTGACTAATTCCATCTTTGCTTGGAACAAAGACCATTCCTGTAGGGGCAATACGGGCCATGTCTTGTGTGTCGTGGCCAGCCCCGCTAGGCATGTATTTGTAGGATAGGTTCAGGTCCTTAGCCGCAGCAGCGATCATGTCTTGAATGCGCTTGTCAGTTACAGCGGGTATATCCTCATTTAAATTTTCATACCGTATAGATACCCCAGTTTCATTTTCAATGGTAACAGCGGCTGCTTTTATCATTTCAAAGACGGAAAGCATTTTTTCAAAATTCAAATCGCGAATCTCAAGTGTCATTTCTACTTTTCCGGGAATCACATTTGGAGCGCCAGGCTCTGCTTTGATCTTTCCATTGGTGGCTACCTGCCTACCTGGAATTGAGCGTGCTATTCGATTGGTTTCCACCACAAATCGGGCAGCCGCAAGCATGGCATCCTGACGTTTATCCATGGGAGTGGTGCCAGCATGATTGGCTTTTCCCTGAAATGTGACCATCCATTGCTTAATGCCTACGATCCCTTCCACTACGCCAATGTTAATGCCTTCCGCATCTAAAAATCCCCCTTGTTCGATATGCAGCTCAAGAAAAGCTTTGAAGTCACCCTTTTTTCGTGCTGCTTCACGAAAGCGGTTAGGATCGCCACCAATGTCAATCATACCCTGCCGTAGGGTTTTGCCGCTACTGCTGATCAAAGAAAGTTCTTCATCGGTGAGGATACCGCTAATGGCTTCACTACCTACCAGCCCGCCTTCCTCGTTTTGAAAAATAAAAACTTCCACTGGATGCTCAGTTACTATTTTATTCTCATTCATTAGTTCGATGCATTCTATAGCCCCCAAAGAACCTACATCCCCATCGTAATTGCCCCCACCAGGCACGCTATCGATATGAGAACCAAAGGCAATAGAAGGCAGGTTATTGTTTTTCCCTTTTCTTTTGCCAATAATATTGCCTGCTGCATCGATGCGTACTTCCAATCCTGCATCGCGCATCAATTGCAATACGTAAGCCCTGCCAGCAATGTCAGCTTCGCTGTAAGCCACTCTGCTTACACCACCCTCAGGATTGGCTCCATATTGAGAAAGGGCTTTTATTCGTGCCTCCAGTCTTTGAGCACTTGCCTTAATTTGATTTTGAGCAATAATATTGTAACTGAAAATTGTAAGAAGAGCAATGGTTAGGATGTATTTCATACACTACGGTTTTACTTTATTGAGTTGATCTACGATTTTTCTTTCTAAACGCTGAGCATCTATGTTTCCCGCGTCAAGCCCCAGGGCAGACTGAATGTATTCTTGAGCTCTTTCGTAATTTCCCATCTTAAAATAGATATCGCTGTACACGACATAGGGTTTTGGAGATTGCGTATTCACCATTTTGTTGGATAATGCAGCAGCCTGTTCCAGGGCTTTGGTGAAGTTGCCAGCTTCTGCTTCCATGCTGGCAGCATATCCTAATATAAAAGGTTCTTGTCTTTGTTGCGTATTGGCCAAATGGTAAAGTGAATCCAGGGCCAATTGGGGGCCATGGTTGTGGTGCAATACTTCAATGTACTCGGCCATGTAATAGATCTCATCTCGATATCGATGAACGAGTGGTCTCAAATTTTCTTCTGCAGATTGGAAAACTTTCTCCATTTGAATTACTGCTTCGTCAGGATCGATTTCGCGCAAATTGGTTAGTTTCACCAATTCAATGTAATTGCTTAGCAATCGCTGCTCATCCCCATCAACTTCTTTTTTTCTTTTTACCAATGCTTGTTCTATGTCCTGTCTCTCTTTTAAATCACGTGTGATTCTGCCCAAAAGACTCAGGCCCACCAAGAAATCTTTATCAAACGACATCATTTTTCGATAAGCGACTTCGGATTCAGTATAATTCCCCTCATCCATTACCTGCCTCCATCCCTCATAGTAATAATACAAGGCCGAATCAGAGGAAGTAGTTAACTTCAATTGTTGTGAAAAGGCCACTGTAAAATTGACCATGGAGAACAATAGGAATGCTATTGTATTGATTGCATTCATTTTGAAGTTATTCGCATTTTAAATGGTTGTACAATTTAAGTGAACCAAGCTCAATTAAAAATTGAAGGCAAGCACAGGGGATAAATGACCGGCCAGCCATAAAAAAATAAGTCTGTCCTGATGATCAGAACAGACTTATTTAAGAGGATATAAAACGATTACATTTTAGGACCTAACTTGACATAAGGAGTCATAATCGTATTGAACCGATTTTTTAGCTCTTCATATCGATCAAATGCATCTTTTCCAGGTTTTTGATCAGCTTGGTTCAACATTGATCTCAGGTATCGCAACTGATCTATCAACATGGGTTTCATGTAAATGCCATCAGCAGTTTCTAGTTGATCCAGGATTTGAGCTAGTCTTTGGTCTTCCTGCATGTTTTGTTTTTTCTTTGTGCCGGCTTTGATAAGCGTTTCTAACTCTTTTCTACGAGACTTTATTTCTTCAGCCACTCGCTTGGCAGAGTCTTCCAATGCCACAACTTGCAAAGAGAGATTTTCCTGAGCTTTTATGTCCTCTAAGCTTGTTTTACCCAAATCCAATTTTGGATCAACTTTCACTTCAAAAGATTGCGTTTGTGTTTGACCATCCACTGTAAGCCTGGCCTGGTAAATGCCAGGTCGTGCTATTGGTCCTCCACGCAAACTTCTGGAAGGGTTTTTATCCCATGGTCCTTCATGAGATAGGTCCCAGCGGAATCGATGAGTACCGGCATCTTTGCTAATGTCTGATTTGGTTCTTCGCGTTTCAAATCCAGTGGCCATATCAACACCAACTTTTGTGGTGTCTTTCGGAGGTACCTGACTGGTGAAAGTTCTGATTACCCGATTATCAGGATTTATGATTTCCAGTTTTATGTCTAGTGCAGGTTTTGATTTCAGGTGATAGTCGATGGTAACACCAGGGCTTGGATAGTAGGGTACATCATTTTTGCTTGTACCACGATAATGCAAGCGAAAAGCATCATCGGGTTTAAACAAGAATGCCGATTGGGCTGATCTGGCTTTACTTAGTTCGTGCAATGGAGAAATATTATCCAGCACCCAGAATGATCTTCCCATTGTAGAAACTATCAAATCTTTTCTAAATACTTTCAGATCGGTTATGGGTGTAATGGGCAGGTTCTGCTGGAAGGATTGCCAGGTAGCGCCATCGTTGAATGATATGAATAAACCGTATTCTGTTCCAGCGTACAACAATCCTTCCATGTCAGGATCTTCACGGACTGTTCTGACAGGAAATCCTTCAGGTATTCCATTTTTTCCTGATGTTAACAGCGACCAGCTTTTCCCGTAGTCCGTGGTTTTATAGATATAAGGCATCCAGTCACCTAACTGGTAGCGAAGAATAGCCGCATAAGCTTTTCCTTCTTGATGAGGAGAAGGTTCGATGCAATCCACGCGTCCACCGGGTGGTAAACTTTTTGGAGTTACATTTTCCCAATTCTTTCCGCCATCTTTTGTTACATGAATGGGCCCATCATTTGCCCCAACCCAAATCAATCCTTCTTTTAATTTCGATTCGTTGATTTCATAGAGCGTACTATAATACTCTTCACCTGTCACATCTCTTGTGATTGGTGAACCCGAAATAACTTGTTTGCCAGGTTCGTTGGCAGTCAAATCACCTGATAGGGTCTCCCATGTAACTCCATCGTCTGTAGTCTTGTGCAAAAATTGAGATCCATGGTACACCACATCAGGATTGTGAGATGAAACATAGATAGGCGACACGCGCTGAAACCTGTATTTAAGGTCTCTGGGATTATGGCCATAAATATTCATTGCGCCAACATGATATTGACGCTCCTGTCCAGAACGCTTGTCGTATACTCCGAAGTTTCCTTTGCAATTAGAATACACAATATTCGGATTTCCTGGTTTGGGAACTGCTGGACCTGTTTCGCAACCACCTACGGCCATCCAGAAAGTACGAGCACCACCTGGAGCATCGTACGGTGGAAGTGAAGGTAAAGCGATGGTACTGTTGTCTTGCTGACCAGCATAGAGCCAGTAAGGATATTGATCGTCAACTTCTACCTGATACAATTCAGCTGTAGGTTGGTTATCCTGAGTTGACCAAGACCTTCCTCCGTTGGTAGTAATGTTGGCGCCACCATCGTTGGATTGGATAAACTGAGAAGTGTCCGTGGGGTTGATCCACATATCGTGATTGTCTCCATGAGGAGGGTCAATCTCCTTCCATTTTTTCCCTGCATCAGTTGATTTATAAAAATTGGTAGCCAACACAAAAATTACATCTGCATTAAGTGGGTTGGCATCTATGTTACAATAATAAAAAGGCCTGTCAGTAAGTTCTTTTTTGTTACTGACTAAAGTAAATGACTCTCCCTGATCATCGGAACGATACACACCACGCTCTTCTTTGGGTGCTTCAATTAGCGCATAAAGTCTGTTGGGATCCGCAGGGGAAACAGCAAAATCAATTTTTCCTATCAAACCCTGAGGCAACCCCTTGGTCACTTTTTTCCAATTATCGCCACCATCCACGGATTTGTAAATACCCCCAATCTTGTTGGCACCACTAATGATGGTCCATGGCTTTCGCTCGTTGCGCCACATGGCTGCATAGATAATGTTGGGGTTGTTGGGGGCAAATTCTATGTCCACCGCACCTACGCTATCAGAAACGTAAAGTACGTTTTGCCAACTCTTACCACCGTCTTTGGTTCTGTACACCCCTCTTTCTTTATTCGGATTGAAAGGTTGACCTTGTGCGGCCACAAATACCAAATTGGGGTTGGATGGGTGAATTTCCACCGCTCCGATTTGCCCTGCTTTTTCCAGTCCAATATGGGTCCATGTCTTTCCGGCATTTTCAGATTTGTACATACCATCTCCCACGATGATGTTGGAACGAATACCATCAGACCCGGTGCCCACAAAAATAATATTAGGATCTTCCTGATATACTTTTATTGTACCTATAGAGGGAGATTTAAAATATCCATCAGAAATATTGGACCAATTGATTCCATAATCTGTTGTTTTCCAAACACCGCCTCCGGTAGTGCCCATGTAAAAAGTACCGGGCTGCTTTACAGCTCCTTGTACTGTGGTGGAGCGGCCCCCACGTGTAGGGCCTACGTTGCGAAAGGTAAGGGCCTTAAAAAACGTGGAGTCAGAAGAAGAGGTTTGGGCGTTGGTTTGTAAGCCAATGGAACTAAAAAAAAGTAGCGCCAGAAATCGATAGATTGACGAAGTCATAAATAAGGGTTGAATTAAAAATGGAACACTAAGAGCATTATATAAAAATGGTTTATTGGAGGTTATACTCCAATAAAGTTATGGTAAACGCTCGGAAAAGGTTTTGACAGGCTAAAGGCCGTATCTAAGACGGGAAAAATTATGACAACAAAAACAGGAAAATCAATGGAAATATTATTCCGAGCAATGCCAGTTTGAAGCCCCTGCTTCTGAAGCTGTTTTTGCCTTTTTCTATAAACATGCCTGTAAAGGCTATGACCAACATGGCGGCTCCAAAGAAATCAGAGTAGTAGATCCACCAGTTGCTGGTATCCTGATGAAGAATGGTCATCTGACCCAATAGAGGGATAGTGCGATAAGTAATGATATTTCCCTCGCCCGTTGCTAAATTGATTTTTACATCGTTGGAGGCATAGGATATCACTAGCTCTTCTTCCGTTGCCTGAAAGCGCCTTAATTCATCTTCAATGTTTTGTTCACTGGTGAACTGAGCGATAAAAGCATCGCTTACCTGTTCTTTGGTTAATGGCGTTATCTGGATCTCTTTGGTATCATGCGTATACCGCCTTGGGTTTAGAGTTCTTCGGTGATTTAGAAATATGCCAGAGAAAGCAAAGGCTATAATTAATCCTACGTAAAAATAGGCGATGTCGCGGTGGGTATTGCGGGCAGTTAATTTCATATCAAGGATTTTTGCGGGCACGAAGTTAAGAAGTTAAAATAAATTCAAATCACCTCGATGGCAGGAGATTAAATTCTTCATCGGATGATGAACCAGACTTTATCGATCAAGCCCTCACTTACATGATATATAATGGTAGCTTCTACCTTTTCCGCTCTCATCCCAGTCACCCTTTCATGGTCGATCACATAATCGCCCATTACACTTCTGCTCAATACCTCTGCATGCAGGTTTTTGCTTTCAAATCTTGTAGAATATCTATCTCGCATAGGGTCCATGCCTTCCAGAATAAGTTCTTGCGGGAAGTTGTACAACTTTATATCGGGGCTATAGACAGAGAGGAAACTTTCCAGATCGTGAGCATTGTATGCAACCAACTGGCGTTGTACGATTTCTTCAGGCGTGGGGGTTAAAATATTTATAACCTGAAAAATTTTTCCATCCTTCATCACAGCATCAATGGCGCTATAGTTTTTGATGTCTTCCAGTGGGTTAGCATTTAGAATAACCAAGTCAGCCAATTTTCCGGAAGTGACAGATCCTAATTCTTTTTCTTTACCCATTAGTTTGGCGCCATTCAACGTTGAATTGATTAAAATTTGATTGGGTGACAAACCGGCCTTTTGCATAATGGCCAATTCCTGATGCATGGAGGAAGCATGTAGGGTTCCAATATTTCCCGCATCGGTACCTGTGGCTATGATTACACCTGCATCCTGAAGTTTCTTCAGGTTTTTCATAGCAATCTCCACGCGCTGCAAGGCATTTGTTAATGGTTGCTCTGGATTAGCCATCATCGTTTTGGTATTTGCTGGCAATTGCTCAGCGGGTATTTGCTTCAAGTCAAAAAGTGATCCCATAAAAAGAGGATCAGCAATAGCAAAATCAACCGGAATAAAATCAAATTGCTGTGTAAAAGTTCTAACATAACCATCCAATACACTGATGCTGGAGGTATATATGGTGCCATGTTGTTTTAGTAATTGTATAAACTCATCATCTACTTCCTTGTCGTCTACGCTGTGCACGAGAATGTCCGCACCCGCCTTTACTGATTCTTTTGCAGTAGCCAATTGTGTGGCATGAACAGCCACTCGTATTCCTTTGGCATGACTTTGATTAATGGTGTGTTGAATTAGCTTGAGATTGTCTGCAAAGTTGAGTTGAGGAGAAACGATAAACCAGATTTTGATCAGATCTGCTTTTTGATCGGCCAGTTTTTGCACCAGCTGATCCACTTCTTCTGTTGTCGCTACTTTTACAATAGGAGGATCTCCGGCATCCAGTTTTGGATTGGCAACGGTAGAAATCAGTGGACCCGCTACAATAACTCGCGGAGCCAATGCGGTAGCTGCGGCCTCTGCCCGAATATCAAAATTGAGCATAGGACCGCCCACATCTGCTACGGATGTAACACCGGCACGCAAATAGCTGGCAAAAGTGCGCGATAATCTTTTCTTGATGTTACTCAATTCCTCTTCGTATGGAACAACCGCTCTTAAATCAATGGCGTCAGGACGTGTGTAGAGGCCACCAGATTGGAAGAAGTGAACATGGGAGTCAATCAGGCCAGGAATAATATATTTTCCCTTTACATCAATGATTTCGGCATTGGCAGGAATCTTCATCTTTCCCTGCCGGCCAGTTTTTTCAATTTTGTTGTCTTTGATCAACACCACTGCCTCAGCCACGGGTTTATCGCCATTGCTATTTATCAAAGTGGCACCTACAAGTGCCTTATAATTTTGACCATAGGACAGGCTGAAAGACAGGGAAAGAATAGCGCAGCTTAATATCTTTATCATTGTGTTTTATTAATTCGGGCTCAAGTTAGAAAATGATAAGGATACTTTATAAGTGCATGAAGATGAGAATATGGGGCTGTTTAATTTACGCTTTAATAATTCTGCCTACCCGAGGGGTAACGCAATCTATTGATAGCACTTTCGCTGATACAGTAAGGTTACTCAATGAAGTTGTTGTCTCGGGATTTGCCAACCAACGGGTATTGAAAGAGGTGCCAGCCTCCATAGGGTTTTTGGATGCTAAATCCTTAGAGAGGTTCAACAGCACCAATCTATTGCCGGCTGTCAATCTGGTGCCAGGTGTCCGAATGGAAGAGCGCTCTCCGGGCAGCTATCGTTTTTCAATTCGCGGAAGTTTATTGCGTTCTCCTTTTGGCATTCGCAATGTTAAGGTTTACTGGAGCGGTTTGCCACTAACGGATGGAGGAGGAAATACCTATTTGAATTTAATTGATTTTGATGCAGTAGGGTCAATAGAAATCATCAAAGGCCCCGGATCAAGTCTGTATGGAGCTGGTACTGGCGGGGTAATATTTTTGACAAGCCCTGGTCAAAACAAAAAAGGACTTCAATTTTCATCCACTTTCGGAAGTTTCGGATTACAGCATCATCGGCTACGGTATCAAGTCGGTAGCAATAAGTTTAAAGCGAGCATTCAATATGCCCATCAACAATCGGACGGATATCGTGAACAATCTGCTATGGACCGCAATTCAATCCATACTAATGTTCATTATTTACTGGGAAAGAAATCAACGCTATCATGGATGAGTTTTTATTCAGATCTTTTTTACGAGACACCCGGTGGATTGACTTTAACACAATTTGAGTCAAATCCAGCATTGGCCAGACCAGGCACATCATTTTCACCTGGCGCTGTAGAAAATAGAGCAGCTGTGTATAACAAAACTTTTTATTCGGCATTATCCTATGATCTGGATTGGAGTGAGAAATGGTCCACACATGCGGGAGTATTTGTTTCTCAAACCAGTTTTGATAATCCCAGCATTCGCAACTATGAATCCCGAGATGAGACCAATATTGGTGGAAGAGCATCAACTCAATTTGACTTTGCTAAAACTTCCTACAAGGGAAAGATCATTGCAGGACTGGAAGGTCAATATTTTTTTTCACCCATCGGTGTCTATGACAATGATTTAGGCATGAAAACTTCTGTTGTTCAGTCGGAAGATGAGCTGAAGTCGTTGCAAAGCTTAGGATTTATTCAAATGGAACTCGAGCTACCTCGTAACTATTATCTGACTGCTGGAGGCAGCGTTTCGTTCCTGACTTATAATTTCAAGCGAAATAACCCTGGACCATCCATAGCCCAATCAAAAAGTTTTAACGCTGTATTTTCACCCAGGGTAGCACTGTTGAAAAAAATCAACAATGACCTTTCAGTGTTTGGGAGCGTAAGCAATGGCTTTTCTCCTCCGGGTTTGGCTGAAGTACGGCCATCTGTCAACACCTTTAACAGCAACCTGAATGCGGAGAGAGGCACCAATTTTGAATTGGGCTTTCGGGGAAATGCGATTGATCGAAGGCTTCAATTTGATGTAACATGGTATGACTTCATTTTAAACCAAACCATTGTCATTCAGCGAGCAACTGATGGCGCTGAATTTTTTGTGAATGCCGGGAAAACCGATCAAAAGGGACTAGAAGCGCAAGTTGTCTATCGGCCGAAACTGAGTAATCAAAGTAATGTTTCCGATTTTATGCTTACATCCAGCTATGCATACAATCATTATCGTTTTGTAAAATATGTTCAGGATGGTCAGGATTATTCTGGCAATCCTTTGACCGGTGTTCCTCCTGTAATATTTTCTCTGGCGCTGGATTTAGCGTTGAGGAAAGCCTGGTATGTGAATGTAACAGGAAGTTTTACCGACCACATTTCACTTAATGACTTGAACAATATCTATGCGAGTTCATTTACATTGCTGGGACTTAGAACGGGCTACAAAGCATTTTGGTCAGGAAGGGTGGAGCTTTTCGTAGGTGCCGATAATTTATTAAATGAGAAATACAGTTTGGGCAACGACCTGAATGCTTTTGGTGGTCGATATTATAATGCGGCCCCTACACGAAATTTTTATGCCGGACTAAAAGTAGATTTGAAAGACATTAAGTGATTGATCGGGTACCTTTTCCAATTCGAGAAAGTATTGCTGATTACTTTCTTCAGGCTGTTCAGGCAGTTGTCACCTTAATCAATTTCAGGGCTGCAGCAGGTGGGTGTATCAATCATGGAGGAGAACTGGTTACTTCAAGAGGCAATTATTTTCTAAAATGGAATGACAAGAAAAAATTTCCGGGAATGTTTGTCGCTGAAGCAAAAGGATTAATGCTGTTGAGTAAAACGGAAACCGTGCAAACACCCAAGGTTGTGACAACCGGAGAAGCGGATAGGTACCAATTCATTTTGATGGAGTTTTTTGATGCGGATATTCAATCTGAAACATATTGGAGCACATTAGGCAAACAACTAGCTAAGTTGCATCGAAAGTCCAACGACTATTTTGGTTTGAATCATGACAATTATATTGGATCTCTTGTGCAGAAGAATGATGCAGCCGATTCGTGGATTCAATTTTTTATATCGAAACGATTAGAGCCCTTGCTGATGCAACTTTCATCATCAAATAGCATCGATGTTCCATTCCAACAATCCATGCAAAAAATCTTTTACAGGATGGAAGAATTATTTCCTGTTGAAGCACCTTCCTTGCTGCATGGCGATTTGTGGAGTGGAAATGTGATCAACCATTATGGGGCACCCGCTGTTATTGATCCGGCAGTGTATTATGGACATCGTGAAGCCGAAATTGCGTTCACTAAACTTTTTGGGGGATTTGATATTGCTTTTTACGAAGCGTATTCGCATTATTCCCCGCTTGAGGCAGGTTTTGAGCTACGACAAGACCTTTACAATGTGTATCCATTACTAGTACATGCTATTTTATTCGGTAACAGTTACCTTCTGCAGGTTAAGCGTATTATTAAGCACTTCGAATAAGTGCAAAGTTTCGTATCTTTAAATATCACAAAAATATATTTTATGAAAAATCGTTTCTTAGTATCAATGGTAATGGCAATATTCATTGCAGGACTTATAAGTTCTTGTGATGTTTTTGACAAGGTGGATGACGTTTCCTTCTCTACGAATTTTCAGGAATCAATTCAAATCACTGACGCACCAGAAGGCAGCTATTCAAAAAGTGTTACTTTGGATGCAACTACTGATCCTGAGGTAGACAGATACAAGGATAAAATCAAAGGCATTGAGCTGAATAAGATAACTTACAAAGTATCCGGCTATAATGGACCTTCTGATGCTACATTTTCGGGAGATATGTTGTTTGGAACGAATGGTTCGCTAGGCTCAGTTGCTATTTCAGGATTGAATCTGAATACGGCATCAAGCTCGGGAGTGGAAACAGAATTGGATCTAAGCCAGCAAGAAGTAGATGCAGTAGCCAACCAACTTAAAAGCGACAAGGCTGTTGTAGTGACAATGGCGGGTAACTTTTCAAATGGACCCGTAACCTTTTTACTTACCGTAAAAGTTGATGCAAAAATTACTGCAGACGCATTGTAAAATTTCCAGATCAGATAAACAAAGACAAAGACCCTGCTCAACGCAGGGTTTTTTGTTGTATGGCCTTGGCGATCAACGCTGCATGTATGCGCGAATTTTCAATGAACCATTTATTGGTTTTCAGGCCACCGCAAACTACTCCGGCTAAATATAAGTTCGACACCGAACTCTCCATGGTTTGGTCGTTGTAGACTGGTGTATGAAATTCATCCTCCTGAAATTGAATGCCTAATGATTTCATGAAATTGAATGGAGGCTGATAGCCTGTCATGGCCAGCACAAAATCATTTTCCAGTCGGAGCGGTCCATCGGGCGTATTAATGTCAACCGTATTGGTTTCAATGTTTACAATTTCTGAATTGAAGTAGGCTTTAATACTGCCTTCCTTTATACGATTTTCAATATCCGGACGCACCCAGTATTTTACCGTTTCCCTGATTTCTGATTCTCTTATCACCATGTTTACTTCCGCACCTTTGCGCCAGGTTTCCAACGCCACATCGACTGCTGAATTGGCTGCGCCTACCACGATGATTTTTTGTTTGAAATAGGGGTGGGGTTCGTCATAGTAGTGTTTTACTTTAGGGAGGTCTTCACCGGGCACATTCAAGAGATAGGGGAGATCGTAAAACCCAAGTGCCAATACAAGAGCAGTTGATGAATACTCGCCCTTGGTTGTAGCAATTTCAAAGCCATCATTGGTTTTTATTACAGAATTAACCTCTTCGTACAACTTTACTTTCAAATCCCAGCTTAAACAGACCCTTCGGTAATATTCCAATGCCTCTACTCTGTTGGGTTTAGCACCATGTGAGATAAAGGGCACACCACCTATCTCCAACTTTTCGGACGTTGAAAAAAACGTCATGTTCATTGGGTAGTGATAAAGTGAATTGACCAGACAACCTTTTTCAATAATTAAATAGTTTAATCCTGCTTTTTTTGCTTCGATGCCACAAGCAAGACCAATAGGGCCAGCGCCTATTATAATTAAGTCATGTTTATTTTTCATCTCTATTAGATCTGATTCAGTAAAGATGTTATTAAGCATCTTTGGGAAAAGTGAAGAGACAAAGATACAATTTGAACAAGGGTATGAAGATTTTTTGCTAGCTTCATTTCCATATTAGAAATCAAATGAAAAAATATCTGTTGCTGCTTCTTATAAGCGTCCCTCTTGTTTCAGTCTCACAAACAGGTTCTGAAATTTATTTGCTGGACGTGCAGCTGAGCAAAAGTAAGATTTCGATAAGCAACCCTGTCAATGTAACCAATCACCCAGGTTATGACAACCAGCCTTCATTTCATAAGAGAGACCCCATTTTATACTATGCCTCTTTTAATGAAGAAGGTCGGTCAGACATAAAAACCTACAATTACAACACGGGTGAGACCAGTTTATTAACAACTACTTCCGAGCGTGAGTATTCTCCAACGCTGACTCCTGATGGGCAGTACATTTCTTGTATCATACAAAGAGATAACGGAGCACAAGACTTGGGTCAATATCCGGTGGGTGGCGGAGAGGCCATAGTGCTGATTGATAATCTGATAGTAGGCTACCATGCCTGGGTGAATGCAAATCAGTTAATGCTATTTGTACTGGGAGACCCGATGACTTTACAATGGTATGATTTGAAAAGCAAAACAAGTGAGGTGATTGAAAATAATATTGGCCGTTCCCTTCATCAAATACCTGGAGAGCAGGCGTTGAGTTTTGTGCACAAAAAATCAGAAAAGGATTGGGTCATTCAAAGAATAGATAAGAAGTCGCGGAAGATATCACCCATTGTTGCCACATTACCAGGCCGAGAAGACCTCACCTGGACAAATGATGGCAGAATTATTATGAGCGATGGAATGAAGCTGTTTTTTTATAATCCGAAATCGAAGGGTGGATGGACTGAAATTGAGTTTGCCAATAATGAGTTGAAAGGCATTTCGCGACTAGCCATATCGCAGGATGGAAAGAAACTGGCAATAGTAGTGAGTGAGTAATTATTCCGATTCGCAAAAACTTCCTTTACCTACCCACAGTTTTTTAAATTCGATACTGAATACCGTATCAGTCATGGATGGGTCAGCTTCAATAAGCGATTGATCTACTTCTCCCTTCATTATCAAAATGCCTCCATCCCTATTGGGAAAAATTCCTTCCGCGATCACATTACCGGTTTTTACAATTTGCTTCAAGTAGTCATCATGTTTCTTAAACGTTTCTCCTGCCTTTTGCACATTGAATTTTGTAATAGTGGAAATGTATCGGATGAAAGTATAAGTCACCATTTCAACGTTGGGATCAACTACACATACCGATCCCACCCTTGGCAAATAAGGAAACATTTCAATTCTCCATCGGTTTGCCTTCACCGCAGGATCGGTACTTAGCCATTGCTTTACTGTATCTGAAGAGGCGCTATTAAAAATAAAAATCCCACCTCCTCCTTCAAATGGTCCTGCCACCAGGAGTTTTCCTTCTTGAGCTAACTTTTCAATATTGTTGAGGTGAAGTTTCATGAGTTGGTCTACTTCTTCTTTTGGCAACTCAGCTTTGTCGGTGCGTGTGTTTAAAAAGACAAAAGTATACTGAGGCTTTTGTGCCCATGTTGTAAAACAGATAATGGAAAAGGTCAAAAGAAGAGCAGTTCTCATCTTATGAATTTAATAGATCCGGTGAAGATTAAATATTTTTAACTAAGAAAAATAGAACTTGAAACGCTAAGCCAGATTTCTTTTTGCCTTCCAGCTGATCAGCATCACACCCGATAATATCAATACAGTGCCAGCTATCTGAAGTGCGAAAATAGGCTCATCCAGGAAAATATTGGCCTGAATAATAGTGGAAGCAGGTCCAATACTGGTCACGATGGATGCATTCTCTGGTCCAATTCTTTTTATTCCTTCAGAACGAAGGTAGGAGGGGATAACGGTAGAGATAATGGCCATTAAAAAACTAAAGATGTAAATTTTATTGTCCAGGTACAGCAGTGATTTGTCGCTGGTAATAAAGAAATGAAGTAATACTCCAATGGCAGCAAAACTCATGGCGTAGCTATTGAATTTTACAGGCCCAACCATCGGAATTAACTTTCCACTCCCCACTATATAAGCAGCAAACGTAACCGCACACCCAAACACCAGGAAACACCCCAGGTAAAAATTAGGGTCATCGGAGGAGCCAAGTGAAACTTCACCAGTAAATGCGAGGAGCAGTCCGCTATAAGTTAGAATAAGCGCGACCCATTGTTTTGTTTTAATTTTTTCTTTAGAAATGGCAGCAGACATGAGCACAACAATTGTGGGATACATAAACAGGATAAGACGCTCCATGCCTGCTGAAATGTATTGTAATCCCAGAAAATCCAGTAAGCTGCTCACGTAATACCCCAGACAACCAATAAAGGCGATGTAAAACCATTGCTTGGTAGTAAACTTTACATTGCCTTTCTGAGAGGAAGTAATTAATGCAGATCCCAGAAAAAATGGTATAGAAAAAATCATGCGGAGGGCAAGCAGAGATACCGCATCAACGGTTGTTTCTACGTAGGCCAGCTTCACAAATATCGCTTTGGCCGAAAAGCAGATTGAACCCAGTATGGTTATGAGAATGCCTCCGATAAGATATCCCGATGATTTCTCGCTCATCTATTTATTCGATAAGCACGCGGGCAAAATTCATCAGCTCTTTTTCTTGATTGTAAACATGTGGTGCTACACGAATCGCATTACCACGGTAAGAAACCGAAATATTTTTTTTCTTCAATTTAGCTTTAATGGTCTTGAGGTCCTTGCCAGCGGGCAGCCTAACCCCAAACAAATGACTAGAGCGATATTTTTCATCCTCAATCCAAAACCCGTTTTCCTTTAGTAGTGCAATTGGTTTCTTAGAAATACTGGCGCAATAAGCCTGAATGTTTTTAGGCTTCCAATCATTGATTTGTTTTAATGCTTCAAGCATCATTGGAGCAAGTATAAAATTGCTGTGTTCACCTACCTCATACCGGAGTGCCCCAGGCTGATAAGCCACCTGATAATTGACAAGTCCGGCAAAGTCTTCACTGTTGAGTCTATTAATCCAGTTTTCTTCAATGGGCTTTCCATTATCAAAATAAGGACCGTAGTAGGCCAGGCCGATAGAGTATGGACCCATCAACCATTTGTAACCCGCACACACCAACATATCAGGTTGAATGCTTTGTATGTCAAAGGGCAGCGCGCCTACGGACTGTGTGCCATCAATGATAAGTAAAGCACCCACTTCCAGTGTTCTCCTTCTTATTTCTTTTAAATTAAATAAAGTACCATCGGCCCAGTGCACATGACCCAGTGAAACCACTCTGGTGTTGTGGTCTATGGCGTCCAGGATTTTCTCATTCCATATTTTTCCTCTGTTTATTGTTGTTGGTGGAGCAGCGATGACATCCAGGGTGGCACCACTATCCAAGCACAGTCTTTGCCATGGATAGTAGTTGCTCGGGAATTGCTCACCGGTTACAATTACTTTTTCAGAAGGAGATAATTTGATATTGTGTACAGCATTGGCCAAGCCATAAGATACAGAGGGAACCAAAGCGATGCGGCTTGGATCTTTGCAGCCCACTAGCTTGGAAAATTGTTTTCTTAAAAGTTCGCCCGTCTTGAAAAACTCTTCAGGTGATATTTGAAGAGGATTCCGTTTTCCTTTTATTCCGTCTATTCCTGCCTTCTCCACGCTTTTCAAAAGAGGGGACATGTAGGCACAGTTGAGATATGTAATGCCTGCTGGCAATGAAAATTTTGAGCGTTGAAGTTTAATCATTGTTAATAGTTAGTTGGAGAAAGGCCAAGTGAATCCCTTAGCGGACTGTGTTCTTTTTTATTTTTATTCCAATAGTCTGTATAAAGGGTCTTGTCCAGCGTGGCCTTGGTAAACATTTTTTTACCACCTTCAGTGTGTTCTTCCTGCCATCCTAATATTTGATGAGGGAATTTTAAATCTGCCCGAATAGTAAGGATACGTTCTGGATATTGAATGGAGTAAATCGTTTCAGCAGCCCCGATCTCTTTAGAGATAGTAACCAGGGTGGGTCTTAGCGCTTCATGATTCAAACGTGTAAAGAAAAGGCCAGGGATAATGGTGATTTCACCATTTGGAATATGATCAGGGTCAATGCGGATCAGATTGAGCAACTCATCTTCCAGCAACACCTTGTTGAGTGAGAACTGCGTATCTCCTTCTTGTTCAAAATAGGAGTAGCTTGACACATCATAGTTGTAGTTTCTCAGGTTCATCTGGGTAAACACATGCCCACACCATTCTTGCGAGGTCATGGACACTTTTAGTGTATTCGGAAATTCATTTCTACTCACAGGGGTAAACGAAGAAAGCATCATGGAGTAGGGATAAATCCCTGTTACAAAATTTTTAGAGTAATTAAGTTTCATTACGGTGACCTTATCCTCACTGGCAATATTGGGATTGTCCAACTTCACCTGCTTTGATTTAGAAAATGCTTCGGTTACGAAAATAAGCATTGCCTTTCCTTTCTGGGTTTCTCCGTATCGAGATTGCTCCAGGTTATAAGCATTTACTTCTGCTTTGCCAGCATACCAATAATTCTTGAAATTATCCGTATCGTATAATCCAGATTCTCCACTTTGAGGAGGAGAGGGCTGTGTACAGTCACTAAGGGCGAAAGCAAATAGTGATAATAAAAATATTTTAAAAACCTGCATATCTTGAAAACTAGTTTTTTAAAATATAAATTCCTTCATTAATTAAACTGTTGGTTACTTGTATGATCCAATGGTATTAATATTGTACATTGTTATGTCTATGAAAGTGTCGGCTGAATACTACAAAGGGATTGAGTTCATAAGAATATCAAAGTTGCCCGAGGAACAAAGGAAGCAAATTGTTCTTGCGCTTCCTTCCGATAATGTTATAAAGATTTTGAGAGAAAATGAACTGCTTACAGACTGTATTCAGTTCAAACATTATGAGGCGTGGTTTGATCAGGTTTACAAAAAAATAGACCATGCTGCCAAGGCCCTTGAGCCTTTCCATAATTCTGTTAAGCTATCGTAGCGCTAATCCCAAACGCCTTCAGGAACGATTTCCAAAACGTTCCCAGCCGGATCTTCAAAATAGCTTGATTTTAGGCCATTTCTCCACGTTACTTCATCTGTTATCTTTATTCCCTTGGCCATCAGGGCTGCTTTCTCTTTTTCGTAATCAGCTGAGGCTACCTCAAAAGCAAAGTGATATTTGCCAATGGCGAAATGAGGGGGAGGACTTTTTTTATTTCTCGAGTCAGCGGGATTAAAGCACAATAGCACGGAGCGCCCAGCCCTAAAAAAAATATGTTTGTCTTCCACAAAGCCAATGACAGGTAGACCAAGCAGACCGTTATAGAAATCGCGTGCCTGCTTCAGGTCGCTCATGTAAATACAAGTTTCTTTGATTTGTTTAAACGTCATGCCTGCAAAGTTCAGCTTTATGGTCATTGTACTCTTTCCACATCTCTGCCACAATAGTGGAGGCAGGCTTTATTTCCTTAATGGCTGCCGATACTTGTCCTATTTCCAATTCACCCTCTTCAAGGTCGCCTTCAAATATTCCCTTTTTTGATCTTGCCTTTCCCAGCAGCTGGATCAACTCCTCTTTGGAAGCACATCTTTGCTCGGCCTCAAGTACCTTCTGATAAAACTGATTTTTGATAAGGCGGACTGGGGTAAGCTGCTTTAACGTTAGGACGGTTTCACCTTCCTCACTATTGGTAATCCTTTTTTTAAAATGCTCATGGGCGGAGGACTCTGAGCTGGCCGCAAACCGGGTTCCAATTTGAAACCCTTCGGCCCCCAACACTTCTGCTGCCAACATAGTGCGACCCGACCCGATGCCCCCCGCAGCAATCAAAGGAATGTCAATGGCATCTCGAACCATCGGAATGAGGCAAAAAGTGGTGGTTTCTTCTCGTCCGTTATGGCCTCCAGCCTCAAATCCCTCTGCCACTACAGCGTCCACTCCGGCAAGTACACTCTTCTTTGCAAATTTTACACTGGAAACTACATGCACCACAGTAATCCCTCTATCCTTTAGATAGCTGGTCCAGGTGGCAGGGTTGCCCGCAGAGGTAAAAACAATTTTGACCTCTTCGGCCACAATTATTTCCATCAGTTTGTCTATTTCCGGATAGAGCAAGGGTACGTTTACTCCAAAAGGAGATGAGGTGGCGGCCTTGCATTTTCTAAGGTGTTCTTGAAGGGTAGGAGGATGCATGGAGCCAGCCCCAATTAATCCTAAACCTCCGGCATTACTTACCGCTGAGGCCAACCTCCATCCGCTACACCACACCATGCCTGCCTGAACAATGGGCAAGCTAATTTTGAAGAGTTCAGTTATTCTATTTGGCATCTTTTTTCCTGCTACTTTGGTCTAATTACTTTAGCTATAAGTCTGAAAATCTGAACATTAGATTTTAAGGCTTTTAATGAGGGTATTTTGGCCCTCATTAGTTGTCCACAAAGAACTGATTGATTTATGATCACCTAACTCGCTGATAAACTGTATGTTAAGCAATAACACAACGGTAATGTGGATAAGTGGTTAATTTTGTGGAAAACTAATTTGCTCCGTTTTTGGTAAATATAAGTGTCTGAATTTTAGCTCTTTTAGTAAATTTCTTTCTTCAAACTTACATGACTAATGGGCCTTGTAAGTAAATTCACCCGCTCAAGGCGAACTTAACCCGAAACACTGCGTTTTGAAACTATTATGAGGCTTTCGTTAACAACATTTGTATTGGTGGTTGTGATAACTACATCCTATGCACAATCGGCTGAAAGGGTTAAGATTGAAGACCTGCAACATAAAATCGATGGTAAGCAGGATAAGATATTGGTCATGAATTTCTGGGCAACCTGGTGCGCTCCATGCATCAAGGAACTGCCATTGTTTGAACAAATGAACAGCAGCAGAGCAGATGTTGACATTAACCTGGTGAGTATCGATTTGGATCTGGATCCAAACCCGGATAAAGTGTATCGTTTTATAGCGCGCAAGCAACTCAAAGCAAAGGTGTATATGTTAGATGAAAGGGATCCAAACACCTGGATTGATAAAATTGACAAAAGCTGGTCCGGTGCTATTCCTGCAACGCTGGTGGTCAATCCCTCTAATGGAAAACGCAGGTTTGTAGAGAAAGAACTCAAGGAAGGTGATCTTGAAGAGTTAATCAATAGTGTTAAATAAATAAGAATAAGTATGAATGCAGTAAAAACGTTTTTAGCTATTGCCCTGCTTGTAGTAATTTCTGCAGGGGTTCCAGTAAAATCCGGGTATGAAGTGGGCGACACTGCCACAGACTTCAAATTGAAAAATGTCGATGGCAAAATGATATCTCTTGCAGATTACAAAGATGCAAAGGGTTACATTGTGATTTTCAATTGTAATACTTGTCCTTATTCAAAAGCCTATGACGATCGCATCATTGCGCTCAATAAAAAATATGCTTCTCAAGGATTTCCGGTTCTTACCATCAATCCAAATGACCCAGGTCTTTCCCCGGGCGATTCATTTGATGAAATGAAAAGTCAGGCGAACAGAAAAAAATATGATTTTCCGTATTTAGTTGACGAAACACAGGATGTAGCCAGAACATATGGAGCCACCAATACGCCTCATGTTTATGTTTTGAATAAAATCAGCGACAAAGAGTTGAGAGTAGCTTACATCGGAGCGATAGATGATAACTCCAGAGATGCTTCAGCTGTCTCGAAAAAATATGTGGAAGATGCAGTGGATGCTTTGCTGAAATCCAAATCCGTTCCTACAACCAAGACAAAGGCAATTGGATGTACTATTAAATGGAAGAACTCTTAAAAGTTTGGATTAACTGAATTATCAAAGCCGGTGAGGATTTCATCGGCTTTTTTATTTGAGCATGGCGAGGATGTCATCAATGTACTCTCTGCTATTGCTTAACCTAGGTACTTTATTCTGGCCGCCTAATTTTCCTCTCTTTTTCATCCAATTGTAGAAAGTGCCTTCCTCAACACTATGCACTTTCGGCATCATTAAGGCCAAATCAAAAGCGCGCTTGGCATCATAATCCGAATTGACCTTTCTCAAAGCATCATCCAGCAAGGCCGTGAATTTATCCAATTCATTGGGCTTCACTTTAAACTCGATTATCCATTCATGCCCTCCGCGGTGAGATTTTTCTAAAAAGATTGGACCTACGGTAAAATTATCAATTACTGCTCCGGTTTGTTCACATGCTTCTGTAATAGCTGTCTCCGCATTTTCGATGATCACTTCCTCTCCAAAGACATTAATAAAATGTTTGGTGCGACCAGAAATCTTAATTCTGTAAGGTGATGTGCTGGTAAACTTAACTGTGTCCCCAATATTATACCTCCACAAGCCAGCATTGGTAGTTATTACCATTGCATAATTTTTTCCAATCTCTACTTCGCCCAGGCTTATGGTTTGAGGGAATTCACTATTCATTTCTTCGGCCGGAATGAATTCATAAAAAACACCATAGTCCAGCATGAGCAGCATGTCGTCAGCATCTTTACGGTCTTGTATTCCAAAAAATCCTTCGCTGGCATTGTAGGTGTCCCAGTATCTCATCTGATCAGATGGAATCAGCGACTTGAAAAGATTTTTGTAAGGATGGAAGGCCACGGCACCATGAAAAAACACCTCCAGGTTGGGCCATACTTCCAATATGTTCGTTTTGTTTTCCAGTTCAAGTATGCGCTGAATCAATAAGACAGTCCATGTGGGCACCCCCGCAATATTGGTAACGTTTACTTTTGAAGTTTCTGAGGCCAGCAGGGTAATCTTCTCTTCCCAATTGTCCATAAGGGCTACGTCCAGGCTTGGAGTACGGATGAATTGTGCCCATGGAGGCAAGTTTTGCATGATCACAGCAGACACATCTCCATAGTAAGAACTGGAAGTTGGGTCAAACTCATTGATCTTGTGGCTACCGCCAACAGCGACACCTTTACCAGAAAATATTTGAGTGTCAGGAAAATTATTAACGTAAAGGGAGAGCATGTCTTTACCACCTTTAAAGTGGCAATCTTCCAATGCCTCTGGTGATACAGGAATAAATTTGCTGCGTGCATTGGTGGTGCCGGAAGATTTTGCAAACCACTTGATCTCCGTTGGCCAAAGCACCTTTTGCTCTCCCCGCATGGTGCGATCGATATAAGGAAAAATTTGCTCGTAAGTATAAACAGGAACCCTTCGTTTGAAGTCTTCATAGTGCAGGAGGTCATCAAAATCGTATTCCTGACCAAATACTGTACCCCGGCCCATGAAGAGGATCTTTTTTAAAACCTCGTCCTGTACATCATGAGGATATTTCATGAATAGCTCCATTTGGTGCATTCGCTTCTTCATCACCCACGTTAGTATCGAATTTAGTATTTGCATAATTGGAGCAAACCCAAATTAAAGCCGAACCGGCTTATTAAACAAACTGAATACTAAAACGAGAGAATAAAAAAATGGAGAAAAGATTATGACGAAGGTGCAACAGGAGCTCGTCTGAGTTGGAAATTTTGTCCCAGATATACTTTTCTTACCATGGGATCATTGGCCAGCTCTTCGGCTGACCCAGCTCTGAACAATTTTCCTTCTACCATTAGATAGGCACGATCAGTGATAGACAATGTTTCGTCCACATTGTGATCGGTGATCAATATGCCAATATTTTTTTTCTTGAGCTTCGATACAATAGATTGAATTTCTTCCACGGCAATAGGATCCACACCAGCAAAAGGTTCATCCAACAATACAAAGTGCGGGTCTACTGCAAGGGCGCGTGCTATTTCAGTTCTTCTTCGTTCTCCTCCAGACAACACCATTCCCAAATTTTTTCTCACATGGGTGAGACTAAATTCTTCCAGCAGACTTTCAACTTTTTCTTTGCGGTCCTTTTTGCTCATGTCCCGCATCTCCAGAGGTGCCATCAAATTTTCTTCAACAGATAATTTTCTAAACACCGATGCCTCCTGTGCCAGGTATCCGATACCCAATTTGGCACGTTGGTACATGGGCATTTCAGTAATGTCTTCCTGATCTAAAAAAATCTTACCACCATTGGGTTTGATCAAACCTACAATCATGTAAAAACTAGTGGTTTTGCCAGCACCATTGGGCCCGAGAAGTCCAACAATCTCACCTTGTTCCACCTGCACCGATACATCGCTGACTACTGTGCGTTTTTTATATTTCTTAACAAGATTTTGGGCTCTCAGTATCATGCTAGTCAAATTTGATGTCTTTCAATCGCAATTGCAAAGACGTTATTCCATTATACGTATTTTCTTCAACTGTATATGCCATTGTAAAGCGCTCACCTCTTGTGAGTCTTTCGTAATGTTCCATCATATCGAATCCCACCACGTTCACAACCGCTTCATCATCCTTTTGGGCGGCTAGAAATCGTATGTGTTTGTCTTTAAAAGCAGACAACGAATTCTTAACAAAAACCTCGCCTGATTGAAAAACAGGCTTATGGTTTTCTGGACCAAAAGGCGCCATTTGTTTTAAAACAGACCGAAACTTAGGTGTAATGGCACTTAATGGCAGCTCCAGATCAATTTCAATCACAGGTATGAGCATGTCTTCCGTAATGGTGGAGGACACTACTTGCTCAAATCTTTGCTGAAACGCAACCAGATTCTCTTTGCTCATTGTCAATCCGGCAGCATACTTATGTCCCCCAAACTTTTCAAGCAGGTCTGAACAGCTGGAAATTGCCTGATGTAAATCAAAGTCTTTAACACTCCGTGCAGATCCTGTGATCATGTCATTGGATGATGTAAGAATAACAGTAGGACGATAGAACTTTTCAATACATCGTGAAGCAACAATGCCGATGACACCCTTGTGCCATGTTTCTTTATAAAGCACCGTTGTTTTTGCTCGAAGAACATTTTCGTCTGATTCGATCATGCCAATGGCTTCATCAGTTATGGTCAGATCAAATTCACGTCTTTGGTCATTTTTAATGTTAATCTTTTCTGCCAATGCAGTTGCCTCTTCTTCTGTTTTGGCAATGAGCAGCTCAACGGCAAACCGGGCATGACTTACCCTGCCTGCTGCATTGATGCGCGGACCAAGAGTGAAAACCACTCCTGAAATGTCCAGTTCATTTTTGTTTCCGGATATTTCTATCAATGCTTTAAGTCCGGGCAACGGATTGTTATTTAATTTTTGTAGACCATAGTAAGCCAGCGTTCTGTTTTCTCCATTTACAGGCACGATATCCGAGGCAATACTTACGGCAACCAAATCGATGTATTTGGCCAATTCTGATTCATCCCTGTGTTTGCGGGCATATGCATGCAAAAGTTTAAAACCCAGTCCGCATCCACTAAGCTCTGGATAAGGATATTGACAGTCGCTGCGCTTTGGATCAAGAACAGCAACGGCTTGTGGCATTTGATCTCCTGGCAAGTGATGGTCGCAAATGATAAAGTCAATTCCCTTGTGGTCGGCCATGCTCACCATATCGGCTGATTTAATGCCAAGGTCCAGGGCTATGATCAGAGAAAAACCATTTTCTTCAGCCCAAATGATTCCTTCTTTGGATACACCGTATCCCTCTTTTGATCGATCAGGAATATAAAAATCACAATTTGGATAAAAGCTTTTCAGGTAACTGTACACCAGTGCTACCGAAGTAGTGCCATCCACGTCATAATCACCATACACTAAAATCTTTTCTTCATTACTTATCGCAGCATGCAGTCGAGCTATTGCTTTGTCCATGTCCTTCATGAGAAAAGGATCATGTAAGTGCGACATCATTGGACGAAAGAAATGTTTGGCCTCATCAAAAGTGGTGACGCCACGTTGCACCAGCAAGGTTGCCAGATAAGGATTGACATTAATGCTTTTACTCAGGCTTTCAACAATTTCCTGATCGGGAATGGGTTTAGTAATCCATCGCTTAACCATAGTTATTGCTGTTCAAAATTAATTGCACCACTTCTGCCCGATTCTCCTCTTTCCCCTGTTTTACCTTTGGGGCCATTGGTGCCGTCTTGGGTATTTCTTCCAGCACTTACCAATCCAGCCAATCCACCTTGCCCACCATCACCACCCAGTCCGGCATTTCCACCATAACTTCTTACCAATATTTTGTTGCCTAATAAAGTTCTTAAGTCTGCACAGCCGTTACAAGTTAATGTAAGGTTTCCCCCATCTCCGCCATTTCCACCACTCGCACCATTTCCTCCAGGACCTCCGTCTCCACCTGGGCAAAGCCTCGTCCCTGGGCTGCCTCCACCGCCATTTCCACCTCGGCCACCGTCTCCACCATCACCTCCACTCAGAGCAAACATTAACGAGCCTGTAATTTGCAGGTGATTGAAGTATAGAAAAAGATTTACACCGTCTGTTGCGGAGGTTCCGGGCTTTCCATTTGAACCTGGTGTACCATTTTTACAAGGGCCTACGGCTGTATATCCACCGATTCCATTGTCTCCTGTCAATCCATTTTCTCCAGCTCCAGTGATCTGGCAGCCTTTACCTACCTTAATTATTTTGGCATGAATAAAATTATCAGGTTTTGACCTATTTAGAAAAATTTTAGCGGAGTCAAGCATGATCAGGGTGTCTACAACAAGAATGTCGGAACCAAAAAGTTCATATGGTTTTCCTGCTTTCACTACCAATTTATCCATCCGAATTTGAGAAAACCCAACAAGAGAAGAACAGAGAAGGAAAATATAAACCAGAAAAATTTTCATTTTGTAAAAGTAAGTGATCTGCAGAACTCTCTAAAAACAAAAAGCAGTGCTCAGGGCACTGCTTTTGTTAGTTATAAATGGGAACGATTACTTTGTGGTCTTCTTTGCCGGAGCTTTACCATCAATTACACCTTCCAATACATCTTTTATCTCAACACGCTGGCCGTCTCTATAAGGCACAATCCACGCATCACTCACGCCCATTTCACGCATGTATTTTTTGAAAGTATCCGCTTCCCAATAGTCGCGGAATATACCAATGGTCAACTTCTGCTCGCCACCTTCAGCGGCTTCTCCTCCAAAGTTAGGATTATTTTCAAAGTACTTGGAAAGGTCTTTGTTTTTGAATGCCCCAATCTGAACTTTAAATACTACTCCTTTAGAAAAATCCATTGAGTTTTTTGCCGGTGCTTCCTTTAATTTAGATAGCTCTGATCTGGCCGAAGCCAAATCTCCCCTCATTTTGGAAATCTGATCTTCCAATTCGGCAATCTTAGCATCTTTGTCACTCACAGATGACTTTAGTTTGTTCACTTCAGTACCCAGTGTACTTACCTGAGTTTCGGCTGTTTGCTTGGCTTCAACAAAAGTTTTAAAGTTGGCCGGGTTCTTGGCATATTCTTTGGCTTTCTTTTTCCACTCTTTCTTTTCCTTTTTGGAAAGCTGCGCGAAAACTTGCGTGCCGGAAAAAATTAGAGCCAGGCAGAGGAATAATACTCTAGTTTTCATATTTAATTATTTGGTTGTTTTAGTTTATAAAAAGTTAGCCTTGTTCACGATCGGTACAAAGGTCGATAGCACAAGTCTTAGTTTGGTTAATAATGAGATTAATAATCAATTAAAAGTAAGAAAAAAACTTGATTAGAGGTCATTTTGGATACCAGCTCACCCGAATAATCGACTAACCAACAGTTTTTTCATCTGATTAAAGGCCAGAACCTACCATATTTTCAGGTCTTACCCACTCATCGAATTGGGCTGAGGTGAGCAATCCGAGCTCAACTGCCGCCTCTCTAAGGGTCTTATTTTCTTTGTGTGCCTTCTTCGCAATTTTAGCAGCATTTTCGTAACCAATGTGGGTATTCAATGCGGTTACCAACATAAGTGAGTTCTCAAGATGTTGCGTGATTACAGGCAGGTTCGGCTCTATGCCTACAGCACATTTGTCTGTAAACGATACACATGCATCTCCTATCAGAAGGGCAGACTGTAAAACATTAGACGCGATAACAGGCTTAAACACATTGAGCTCGAAATGACCAGTTGCACCTGCTATTGACACCGCTGTATCGTTTCCGATTACTTGTGCACACACCATGGTTAGCGCTTCGGGCTGAGTAGGGTTTACCTTCCCTGGCATGATGGATGATCCGGGTTCATTATCCGGAATGATGATCTCTCCGATACCACAACGAGGACCAGAACTGAGCATACGGATGTCATTAGCAATTTTCATAAGAGAAACAGCTGTGCGTTTTAGCGCACCTGACAATTCCACCATGGCATCATGTGCCGCCAGGGCCTCAAATTTATTGGGAGCAGTTACAAACGGGTAGTTGGTGAGCGCGGCAATCTTTTTGGCAACCAATACATCATATCCTTTAGGTGTATTAAGTCCTGTACCTACTGCAGTGCCCCCTAGTGCAAGTTCCCGTACCATCTCCAAAGCGTTTTTGATGGCACGCATACTGTTGTCTAGTTGCTGCACGTATCCTGAAAACTCCTGACCTAACGTAAGCGGAGTTGCATCCATAAAATGGGTACGTCCGGTCTTTACTATACTTTTAAATTCAGCAGTTTTCTTTGCTAGCGTATCTCTTAGTTTTTGGATACCCGTAAGTGTAACTTCAGTAGTTAATTTATAAGCAGCGATGTGCATCGCTGTGGGAAAGGTATCGTTGGAAGATTGTGATTTGTTTACGTCATCATTGGGATGCAATACTTTTTTCTCATCGCTAAGCTTACCACCGTTTAGCACGTGTGCACGGTAAGCAATTACCTCATTGGAATTCATATTGCTTTGAGTGCCTGATCCTGTTTGCCAGATCACAAGTGGAAATTGATCATCCAATTTCCCTTCAAGGATTTCATCACATACTTTACCAATCAGATCCGACTTTTCTTTTGGCAAAACACCTAGTTCATGATTTGCCTGGGCAGCGGCTTTCTTCAAATAGGCAAACGCGTAGATAATCTCCTTAGGCATGGAAGCCTCTGGACCAATCTTGAAGTTATTTCTTGAGCGCTCGGTTTGTGCCCCCCAGTATTTGTCAGCGGGTACTTTTACCTCGCCCATGGTGTCTTTTTCGATGCGGTAATCCATAGTAGTAAAGAATTTTGAACTGTAAAAATAGAAAAGCAAATCGATTTGCCAGAGAATACGTACACCATTAGCAACTTTATCTGAAGCTAACCCAATTGGAGCAATGGAGTATAAGATGCTACCACCAGTTAATATTTTGATCAAATAATTGTAGTCGGCCGTTTCAAAAAGTAATTTGCGCCATAACAATTGCAATCATGACAAAACAGTATATCGCAGAAAACAAAGACCGATTTTTATCAGAATTATTTGACTTGCTTCGGATTCCTTCCGTTAGTGCTGACAGTCGACATAAGGCTGATGTGAGAAAGGCAGCTGAATTTATCGCAGATAAATTAAAAGCAGCAGGGGCGGATACTGTACAGGTACATGAAACGCAAGGGCACCCTATAGTATATGGTGAGAAAAAAGCTGGGGACAATCTGCCAACAGTTTTGGTATACGGCCACTACGATGTACAACCCCCCGATCCACTCGATTTGTGGGATTCACCTCCGTTTGAACCGGTAATAAAAAACGAAAAAATTTATGCACGAGGAGCGTGTGATGATAAGGGACAGATGTACATGCACATCAAGGCGCTGGAAGTAATGATGAAGCAAGGTAAGCTACCGTGCAATATTAAATTTATGATTGAAGGTGAAGAGGAGGTTGGTTCTGACAATCTTGGAAAATTCGTAACCGCCAATAAAGCACTTTTAAAAGCAGACGTTATTTTGATTTCAGATACTTCTATCTTATCGTTAGATCATCCTTCCATTACAGTTGGGTTGAGGGGCTTGAGTTATATGGAAGTAGAAGTGACGGGACCTAATCGCGATCTGCATTCAGGTGTGTATGGGGGTGCGGTAGCCAATCCCATCAACACCTTGTGCGATATGATTCATTCTTTGATAGATCAAAATGGGCACATCACCATACCGGGATTTTATGACAAAGTGGTAGAACTTTCAGCAGCTGATCGCGAAGCGCTCAACAAGGCACCATTCAACCTGGAAGAATATAAAAAGGACCTTGATATCAAAGAAGTAAAAGGAGAGAAGGGTTATACCACCATGGAAAGAACAGGAGTGCGTCCTACATTAGATGTGAATGGAATTTGGGGAGGCTATACAGGCGAAGGTGCTAAAACGGTTTTGCCGTCAAAGGCAAACGCAAAAATTTCCATGCGACTCGTACCAGACCAGTCCAGCAAAGAAATTACCGAGCTGTTTACTCAACATATTAAAGCCATTGCCCCCCCGTATGTGAAAGTGAAAGTAACAGCCCACCATGGTGGCGAGCCGGCCGTCACCCCAACTGATTCCCCTGCTTATCTGGCTGCCAGCAATGCTTTTGTAGAAGTATGGGGCAAAACACCTATCCCTTCAAGGGATGGTGGAAGTATACCTATCGTGGCGCTGTTTAAAAAAGAGTTGGGCCTGAATACGGTTTTAATGGGATTCGGCCTTGATAGTGATGCGATCCATTCTCCTAACGAGCACTACGGAATCAAAAATTTCCTGTTGGGTATTGAGACCATCGTCTCTTTTTATAAGCACTACGCAAAAAAATAATGACTATTCATGCTGGTTGTGAATTTTCCTAACCGTATGTGTGTTAGCTTCGATAATTATAGCTTAACTCACATGGCTAATTAACAGCTCGAATTCAGATTAATGAAAATGAAAAAATTCTTTGTCCTGGTATTTTTAATGGGCGTTATTGGGACCCTTCAGGCACAAATCTTAGAACCTGCCAAGTGGACATCAAAAACATCAACCAGTACCGCCAATGCTGGAGATGAAATTGAATTGATATTTGATGCCAAAATTGATGCGGATTGGTACTTGTACTCCAGCGAGTTTCCTTGTGAGGATGGACCCCTCAAAACCACTTTCACATTTGAACCCAACGCAGGTTATGAATTAGTGGGTGGGATTGTTGCAGTCAATCCAGTGGATAAGTATGACGAAATTTTTGAATGTGATGTAAAAGTATTTAAGAAAAATGCTCGGTTCAGGCAAAAGGTAAGATTGCTTGGGCAAGGGGTGGTAATAAAAGGAGAATTTGAATATCAGGTTTGTACAGAAGTAGATGGCAGGTGCGTGCCTGGAGACGGGGAGTTTCTGTTTGATAAAATAGTAGTGAAGGGAGGAAAGGTAGTGCCAAAAACTGAAGTGGCGCAGACACCCGCCCCAGTTACGGCAACTGAAGATACTAAAGAGGAGGGCAAGAATTTCGGTGAGAACAAAGGTCCTTACATCGATGAAGCGATCATGGATGGAGAGAATAGCTTGAACAATGAGTCCTTTCTCGGTTATTTGGTTTTTGCATTTCTACTAGGGCTTACTTCTCTTATTACTCCTTGTGTTTTCCCTATGATTCCCATGACCGTCACCTTCTTTCTTAAAGACGGGCAGTCCAAAAGCAGAGGTATTCGGCTGGCATTGTTATTTGGAATCTCTATTATCGGTATTTACACTTTGGCGGGTACCATTTTTGCATTCGCATTAGGCGCTGAAGGACTAAACGCCCTTGCTACACACTGGGCACCGAATTTATTTGTGTTTGCCATCTTTATTGTATTTGCGCTTTCATTTCTTGGTCTTTTTGAGATCAACGCGCCACACCAATTGGTAAATAAAGTGGATCAGCAAGCAGAACGAGGCGGGATAATTGGCGTCTTCTTTATGGCTGCCACTTTAGTGCTGGTTTCTTTTTCATGTACGCTTCCAATTGTTGGCAATGTGGTGGTGCTGGCGGCTGGCGGTCACGTGCTAAAGCCAATTTTGGCAATGTTCTCCTACGCATTAGCCTTTGCCATACCCTTTACATTGTTTGCTGTATTCCCAGAGTGGATTAAGGGTTTGCCCAAATCGGGTGGCTGGCTCAATTCAGTAAAAGTGACACTTGGATTTCTAGAGTTAGCGCTGTGTTTGAAATTCTTTAGCATCGCTGATCAAGCCTATCACTGGGGATTGCTTGATCGCGACACGAACATTACTATTTGGATTGTGATATTTGCTTTGCTAGGATTTTACTTCCTTGGCAAAATAAAAATGCCTCACGATAGCCCGGTAGACAAAGTAACCGTTCCGCGACTTTTTCTCGCTATTCTTACTTTTTCGTTTGTAGTTTACCTTGTGCCTGGCTTATGGGGCGCACCGTTGAAGGCATTGGCCGGATACATTCCACCCAAACACACGCTGGATTTTGATTTGGTAAGCGACAACAATTCTGGAGGAGGCAATGAAACGTGCGAGCCGCCAATGTATGCTGACTTTTTGCATTTGCCCCATGGGCTCAAAGGATATTTTGATTATGATCAGGCCCTGGCGTGTGCCAGAAAATTAAACAAGCCTTTGTTTATTGACTTTACAGGCCATGGTTGTACCAACTGCAGGGAAATGGAAGCAGTAGTTTGGTCTGATCCGCAAGTGTTGCAAAGGCTGAGGGATGATTATGTGATTGTAGCGTTGTACGTGGATGACAAAACTGAATTGCCCGAATCGCAATGGTTTACATCTTCCTATGACGGGAAAGTGAAGAAAACATTAGGCAAGCAGAATGCAGACTTGCAAATAGCCAATCTCCAAAACAATGCACAGCCATTTTACGTGCTGGTTGGTGAGGATGAGCGTGTATTGGCTTGGCCTTATGGGTATGATAAGGATGCCGAGAAGTTTGCTCAGTTCCTGGATGCAGGATCTAAAAAGTACCGGGAATTGTACGGGAATTAGATCAAATGGGTGGTTTTTTGGATTAAATGCCTATATTTCAGAGCATTATTGGGTTCTAAGGCCCTATTTTTTGAACTTTGCGCGCTAGTTCGCGAAATTTTTTTGTTGAGATGCAATTTTTTAAGTCCATAAAAGGCATTATAGTGCTTGCTGCCGGGGTGGTTGTAACCCTGGGCCTGGTCTACCTATTATTCAGCACCAACCTTATTTCTTCTGCTCCCACGTATGAAACAGCAGCCAATTCGGCTCCTGTAGAGGTAGATATTATGGAGCCAACCATAATGTATGGGATGGTTGTCGACAGTCTACACTTGACCGAGGGAACGGTGAAACGTAACCAGCGGTTCACAGACTTATTGTCTGAGTATTACGTACCTCCTGCTATCTATCAACAACTGCACTTTGTACCGCGGAATATATTTGACTTTAGAAAAATTGCAGTTAATAAGAAGTACACTTTAATCTCTCATCGCGACTCACTGAGAACTGCAAAAGCGATTATCTATGAGCCCAATGCCATTGATTATGTTATATTCCATTTAGAGGATTCACTTTTGGTGGAGGTATGTCAACGTGAAGTAGTAACTGAAGAAAAAACCATCACTGGTGTAATTCAATCCAGCTTATCAGAAACCATTGAGGGCTTGGGTATAACCCATGAACTCACCAACCGCTTTGTGGATATTTTTGCATGGCAAGTAGATTTCCAGCGCCTTCAGAAAGGCGATAAATTTAAATTGATTTACGAAGAGAACCTTGTTGATGGTGTTACCATTGGAATAGGGAAAATAATTGGGGTGTATTTTGAGCATTTTAATAGTGGATATTACGCTTTTCCCTTTGATCAGGGCGAAGGACTGGATTATTTTGATGAGGAGGGCAACAGCTTGCGTAAGGCATTGCTAAAGTACCCGATTGAATTTACCAGAATAAGCTCACGATATTCACGCAACCGCTTTCATCCTGTAGCAAAAGTTTTTAGAGCACATTTGGGAACAGACTTTGCGGCCAATACGGGCACCCCCATCCGAACAGTGGGAGATGGGATTGTGCAGGAAGCGCGGTACACCTCCAACAACGGCAATTACGTGAAGGTCCGACATAATGCCACCTACACTACACAGTACCTTCATATGTCTAAAATCGCATCAGGCATAAAACCTGGTACGCGCGTCAGGCAGGGGCAGACTATCGGGTATGTAGGGAGCACAGGCTTAGCTTCGGGACCCCACTTGTGTTATCGGTTTTGGAAAAATGGAGTTCAGGTGGATGCCCTCAGGGTTGAATTGCCTCCCTCACAACCCATTAAAGAGGAAAGCAAGGGTGCTTTTCTGCAAACGGCTCAAAGCATTGCAGAGCGACTTAACAAAATTGCTTTTCCGATGACTGAAGAGGAGCAGGGGATTGCATCAGGCCGCTAAGGGTTTCGTTTTTCTTCCTGAAAGTTGTAATTTTTCAGCTCAATGTAAATTAGGCATGTCCATGTCTGTGGCGAATGAATAAGTCTATTTATGTTTTTATACTCATAACATTTTCCTTACTCACAGCCAAAGCTCAAAAGGTAGGACTGGTAATGAGTGGAGGAGGTGCCAAGGGACTTGCGCACATTGGAGTATTAAAAGCACTAGAGGAAAATGAGATACCGATCGATTATGTAGTGGGGACGTCCATGGGTGGGATAATAGCAGGTGCTTATGCTGCCGGATTGAGTCCATACCAAATTGAAGACATTGTTGTATCCAAAGAGTTCATGGGCTGGATTACAGGTCAGTTGGAGGATGGATATAATTACCAGTATAGCAAAAAAGAAGATTACCCCTCATTTATCCGCTTCAATGTATCATTAGATTCTGCTTATGGCTTCATGCTCAACAGCAGCATAGCAAGCGACCTTTCGCTCAATTTTGCGCTGGCCGAGTTATTTGCGCAAGCCAGTGCTATATCAAAAAATAATTTTGACAGCTTATTTGTACCACTGCGGGTGGTGGCAGCAGATATTTTCACACAAACAGATGTAGTGTTGAGTAAGGGAATTTTGAGCGATGCCTTGCGTGCCACACAGACAGTACCTTTCTTTTATCATCCCATTAAAGTAGACAACAAATACTTATTTGATGGAGGGGTTTATAATAATTTTCCCATTGATGTAATGCAGAAAGATTTTAACCCTGATGTTGTTATAGGTTCTAATGTAGCTACTAAAGTTTATGAAGAGTATCCTTATGATGAGGACGAGAAATTAATTTCGAAATCCTTGCTTTACATGCTGCTTGACAAGTCTGATCCGGCTAGAGTTCCGGAGGGAGGGGTGTACATTCAGCCCAATCTAAGTTTATACACTGCATTTGATTTTAAATATGCCAAAAGCCTGATCGATAGTGGCTACAGGCAGACGTTGCGACAAATTGAATCTATTAAGAAAAAAATACCAGCAAGAAATACCTGTGAATCGGTTGCAATAGCGCGAAACATTTTTAACAGCAAGGCCAGGCCATGGATAATAGAGGACGTAAAGCTCAATCGCTTTAATTCAAAACAAAAAAGATATTTAAACAGGATATTTCTCAATGGCAAGCGACCACTGTATTTCAGTGATGTGAAAAAGGGATATTTTAAATTGGTTTCTGAAGACTACTTTAAAAATGTGTACCCTGGTATTACCTATGACACTGCCAGGGATGAATTCAATTTTATTTTATCCAGAAGACCACAGAATAACTTTCAGGTCGATTTTGGAGGAGTGATTGCCACACGGAGCTTCAGTACAATTTTTCTCGGCCTTAATTACTTTTACTTTAACAGAGCACTTATTCACTCCAGCTTAAATTTTTATGCGGGCAGTTTTTTGAAGTCGGCAGAAATCAAATACCGAATGGATTTGCCAAACTTTGGACAGTTCTATATAGAGCCACAAGCAACATTCAACGCATGGGATTATCTGGAAGGAAAGGATGTGGTGATTGATAAGTTTTCACCTACTGTGTTAGATCGAATTGATAGAAAAATGGGAGCGAGCATTGGCTTTCCATTGGGTAGACATTACAAGGCTGTTGTAAATGGGTTTTATTTGAATAACAGTGATCGATACATCAATACCGATGTGCTCACTTCCTTGGATACACTTGACAATCTTAGATTAAACGGGATCAGAACAGGGATTAGTCTTTCTACTGGAACGCTGAATAGAAAGCAATATGCTTCTGAAGGCAAGTCTTATTCATTTTCAGCAGACTGGTTTTCAGTAAAAGAGAATTTTATTCCGGGATCCACTTCTGTCCTCAATCAGGAAATCAATAAAAGTCGATCCTGGATAAGAGCTAGAATTATGCTTGAACAGTACTTTAAATCTGGTATCTACAGTTCTGGCTATCTGATTGATGGAGTTTTCTCTAACCAACCATTGTTTACCAACTATCAGGGTTCGGTGATCAGTGCCCCTGCATTTAATCCATTACAGGACAGCAAAACCATTTTGCTGCAGAACTTTAGGGCTTTCAATTATGTGGCAGCAGGATGGCGCAATGTATTCGCTGTGCGCAATAAGCTTGACTTCAGATTAGAGGCATATCTTTTCAAACCATTTGAAGCAATTGTTAAGGGTCAGAATCAGGAAGGCGTGCTGGATGACTCCTTCAATAAAATTTTTCTCTCTGGCACAGCAGGAATGGTTTATCACAGTTCTGTGGGCCCAATAAGCCTAAGTGTCAACTATTATGATGACCCTGAGAACCAATTGGGCGTTTTGCTTCATGTAGGTTTTCTTCTTTACAATAAGACTTCTTTAGAGTAGTGATGGTTTAACCACCGTTTTTAGCCAAATTTGCAAGATTGGACACTTTGTTATTGGTGTATTATTTTTTCCGTTTTTAAATTTTTAGGTATGTTTAATTTTTAAATCGGGATTGTCCGAGCATTTTCATGAATAGAATACTTCTAATAGCAACTTTTGTCCTTGTCACTCAAGGTATTGCCAATTCTCAGGTAGTTCAATGGGGGTCAAAAGTGATCGATTTTTCATCTGAACTCACCCCGGTACAGTATGGAGCAAAGCAAATATTAGGCAAGCCCAATGTATTACCTGCCGGAGGACAAAATCCAAATGCCTGGACACCCGATAAACCAAAACGCAAAGAGTTTATAAAGATTGGTTATGACAATCCAATCCAAATCCAACAGATAGCAATTGCAGAATCGCACAACCCAAGCGGTTTGTACAAAGTATATCTTTACGATCAGCAGGACAAAGAGTACTTGGTACATACTTTTAATCCAATGGCCATTCCGCTTCAGGGAAGAATGCTGAACGTTTTTGTTGAAAAAACAGCCTATAAAGTCACTGCTGTTAAGTTAGAATTTGATGGAGCTGCCCTGCCAGATTATTTTTCTATTGACGCAGTAGCCATCTCTGATTCCCAATATCCCATTATAGCAGATATCTCAGTTCCCGAATTGCTTAGCAAAGGTCTTATCGTGGAGCGCTTGGATGAAGCTGTAAATAGTGATTTCAGTGAGCTTAACCCATTGCTTTCTCCTGATGGAAAAACATTGTATTTCAGCAGAAGAAACCATCCTGAAAATATAGGAGGTGTAACTGACAAAGAAGATATATGGTATTCTGAGCTTGGCGCTGACGGAAAGTGGACACTTGCCAAGAATATGGGGCCCAAATTCAACAATGAAAATCCCAATTTTATCAATGCAGTTTCTGCAACGCCTGATGGCAAATCAGTGATCATTCTGTTGGGCAATAAATACGGAGAGAATGGCAAAATGACTGCAGGAGTATCGGTGAGCGACAACATGAATGGATCATGGTCTACACCAAAGGCACTCAATATTGAGAATGATTATAACTTCAACGAGAAGGCCAACTATTTCATGGCCAATACACGTACTGCACTGCTTATGTCAGTAGAACGTGAAGACTCCAGAGGAGACAGAGATCTTTACGTAAGTTTTCAAAAGAATGATAGCACCTGGACCAGCCCGCTGAATCTGGGCGATATGCTCAATACGGCTGGAGAAGAGTCTGCGCCATTCCTCGCGTCTGATAATAAAACATTGTATTTCTCTTCTAATGGGTTCAGCGGATACGGTGGCAGCGATGTGTACATGACTAAACGCCTTGATGACACCTGGACCAATTGGTCGGAACCGGAAAATATGGGGCCAGATATCAATACTAAATTAAATGATTTGTTTTTCAACATTCCGGCAACAAGTGAATTTGCTTATTACTCACGAGAAGTAGCGTTGGATAATGCGGATGTTTATCGTGTGAAGTTGCCGGTATTCATGAGTCCTGAGCCCACAGTAGTTGTGAGAGGAAAACTGATTGACGCAAAAACGGGAAAACCAATTTCTGCAAAAATCATTTATGAAAGATTACCGGATGGCACGGAAGTGGGGGTTGCGCAATCGAACCCAGAGACTGGAGAATATGAAATACTTTTACCGGGTGGTCAATTGTATGGTGTAAGGGCAGAAGCGGAGGGACACATTTCTTCCAATCAAAATCTTGACTTGAGGGATGTAACTAAAGATGGAGTAACAAAAACTCAAGATTTGCGCTTGGAGCCGATTGAAGTAGCCAAGATTGAGCCTGACGCAATGATCAATCTTAACAATATTTTCTTTGACTTCGATATGGCTACACTGAAGCCTGAATCATTCCCCGAGCTGAACAGGATTGTGAAATTGATGGGCGAAAGGGCAACTCTTGAAGTTGAAATCTCAGGACACGCAGATGCCACTGGACCGGAAGCTTATAATATGGGGCTATCAGAGAGAAGAGCGAAGTCTGTGGTACGTTATTTGACTGAGAATGGTGTATCGAAAGACAGAATAAAGGTTACTTTCTTCGGAGAGACTAAACCAGTAGAGTCTAATGAGACCAAGGAGGGCAGAAGAAAGAACAGAAGAGTAGAATTTAAAATCTTGAAACTCTAACAGAAAAGGATACTGTAACAATCGCAAATGAAAAGAATTCTTCTAATACTTTGGATTACTACAGGATTGACCAACTTAAGCTATGCACAAAATGCAGACACACTTGTGTATGCTGTAGGCAAAATAACGAGTGCCGAAACCAAAGAGCCTGTGGAGGCAGTCATTTCTTATCAAAGTCTGCCTTATGGTGGTGTGGTGGGTACTTTAAGAGGCAGCAGCTATCGTTTTCCTTTGTTTGATAAAGAACGTTATTCGATAACGGTTGAGGCGCCTGGATATGAACCGTCCAAGTACATGCTGGACCCTTCAGAAGCCAATGCAGAACGCCTCGTGTTGCAAGATATAGAGTTGGGGTTGCCCAAAGGTGCGGTGGATGTGGCCCACGAAACACATACGGAGGGAAAGGTGCTGGTGCTGAAGGAATTGATTTTTGAACAGGGTCGCGCAAAGATCAGCGCCAACTCTTACGCGGAGTTGGATAAAGTTGTGCTGATGATCAATCAAAACCCAAAGATGATTATTCAGCTGGAGGGACACACCGATACACGCGGAGATCCAAGAGCCAATTTGAAACTATCTGAATCGCGAGTAAATGCCGTAAAAGATTATTTGGTATCTAAAAAAATACCTAAATCAAGAGTTAAGACGAAGGCTTATGGAGGCACAGCTCCAATATCAAACGAAAATACTGAAGAAGCACACCGGCTCAACAGGCGAGTGGAATTAAGGATTCTTAAGAACTAACTTACTATTTATTGTTTTGTGCAATGCGCTGAGTGCTACCGGAAGGGGTAGCTTGTTGTACTTTCTCTAACTCTACGGAGGCTATAATGGTAACTAGTAAGTTTTCCATCTCTACAATTCTGGGGGAATTATAAAACAGCTTGGCAGACTCTAGGTTCTCTATGGCTTTTCCCCATTGCTGTTGGTTGAAAGCTTTAACACATTGATTATAGTACAAAAGCCCGTTAAGTTCTTGAGGTGAAACTTCTTCAAAGAGGTTATAACTATATGAATAACCGTTCTTGCTGGCGGATTCCTGATCAGCTTTATATGCTTTTATTCTATCTTCTATTTTGTTCTGCCGGTACTCAAAACCACCAAGTGGATCTGTAGATTCCATCAAAACTTTTCCTTCTGCTGAGGCTACCAGCAGAAATATGTGAAAATTGGTTTCAATGATGGTATGCTGATATCCAAGCTCACTCAAAAGAACGCTGTAAAGTGCGGTGGCGGTGAGGCAATCATATCGGCCATCCTTGAATATGTCACCAAATCCAGCATACTGATCATACTCTTTCAAAAATTGTCTGTGTGTGAGATTGAATACGTTTTTTAGAAATTGTCTGTCTGATTTCTTCGCTTTTGTATCCAGTTTGTTGATCAGGTTCTCTATTTTCTTAATGTTTTCATCTATTCCTTTGCCATCAGTGAGTGCATAGCACGTTAAAAGATTAGCTTGGCCGCTTGCAGCTAAGCCGGAAAAAAGAAACCACACAAGGACTACCCAAACACGCATTTCAGAATTGTTTATAGCTAAAATTAACATTCCGGTAATATTGAAACAAGACTCATAACATTATCTTAACATTTGGAATTGCATTTGTAAAAAATGTATAGATTGAAGTATGCCAGTTGATACCGAAATAAAGGTGGAGTTGCCAAACGCCAAAGATGCATTCGAAGCCTTATCTCAAAAAAGGGCTGTTGTGAATTATGCTTCTATCGACAATAGAAGAAAAAGATTAAAGAAACTCCTGCAGTGGATCATGAAAAACCGCGATCGCATTAAAGCGGCTGTTTATAAAGATTTTCAAAAACCAGGGGTTGAGGTAGATGTGACGGAAATTTATCCCGTGACCGGGGAGATAAAACAGGCGCTTACCCATCTTGATCAGTGGATGCGACCCACCAAAGTAGACGCAACAATTACCTACCTGGGCACACGGTCGGAAATTAGGTATGAACCAAAAGGCGTTTGTCTTATTATTTCACCGTGGAATTTTCCTTTTAATTTAAGTGTTGGCCCACTTGTGTCCTGTTTGGCTGCAGGAAATGCGGCCTTGTTGAAACCCTCAGAAGACACCCCCAACACATCAAAGCTAATTGCCGAAATGGTCGATGAAGTGTTTGAGGATGAAGTAATGGTAATGCAAGGTGGAAAGGAATTGGCTACAGAGATATTGGCCATGCCTTTTGATCATATATTTTTCACCGGGAGCCCTGGGGTTGGCAAAATAGTGATGAAGGCAGCTGCCGAAAACCTTACTTCAGTCACTTTGGAGTTGGGAGGAAAGTCTCCTTGTGTTGTGCACAAATCAGCCAATATTAAAGACACAGCCAAGCGGATTGCTTTTGGCAAATTCCTGAACAACGGACAAACTTGTATTGCACCAGATTACATCCTCGTAGAGGAAGGCATCAAGAATAAACTAATCACTGAATTAAAATCCCAGGTGAATAAGTTGTTTGGAGAGGAGGGCCAAATTTCTGAAAAGGCATCTTCTTATGGCAGGGTGATTAACGAGCGCCATTTTGACCGACTGAATGATTTAATGCAAGACGCGATAGAAAAGGGAGGTAAGCTAGAATTGTCAGGAGAGATTAGGAAGGCCCCCCGGTTTTTTCATCCAGTAATAATATCTGATGTGCCATTGAATGCCCGGGTAATGATGGAAGAGATTTTTGGGCCTATCTTGCCGGTAGTTACCTACAAAGAGGAAAGCGAAGTGATTAAGGTGATCAATAGTAAACCCAAACCATTGGCTTTGTATTTTTTTGGAAGTGATAAGAAGTTCAGAGAAGCAGTACTGCAGCAAACCTCAGCAGGATCTGTCTGTATCAATGATTGCGTGCTCCAGTTTACGCACCCAAACCTCCCTTTCGGAGGGGTAAACAACAGCGGTATAGGCAAGTCTCATGGATATTATGGTTTTTTAGCATTCTCCAATGAAAAGCCCGTTTTAAAGCAAAAAAGAGGGTTTGCGCTTTCTTATTTTTTTTATCCTCCGTTTACAAACCGGATGAAAGCCCTCATTGAGCCCATCTTAAGGTGGCTTTGAAGCACGTTTTAAATTAAAGTATCGTTAAAAGAATGCTGCACACTTTTTGTGGTATAGTGCCCAAGAACAGATTTACTAATTTTACAGTTCTAAACCCACCGAAAAGCAGGGTGCAAGGTTGGAGATTAAAGAAAACTATCAAGAAAAATGAAAATCATTAAGAAGTTACTGATTGGTTTAGGGGTTATTCTAATCCTTGTTTTGGCAACAGCCATTATTGTACCTATTGTCTTTAAAGACGACATCAAAGCGGCTATCGACAAGGAGATTTCAAGTACCATAAACGCTGATGTGATTTTTGATGTGGACCATTTTGATCTTACGTTGTTCAAAAATTTTCCAAATGCTACTGCGGTGATCAGTGAATTAGGTGTTTTTAACAGAGCTCCTTTTGAAGGGGTGCCACTTTTTGTAGTAGAGCGATTAGAGGTGGAAGTAAATCTCAAAGACCTTCTGTTTGGAGATGAGCTTAGGCTGAAAGGAATTACCCTTATTAGGCCTCAAATTAACATTAGGGTTTTGGCAGATGGCAGAGCCAACTGGGACATCACGCACCCCTCAACGGATACTGTTGCCGTGGAGGAGGAGGGGAGTGGGACATTTTCATTTGGAATAGACCATTGGCAAATAGTAGATGGAGATATTTCTTACGATGATAAGTCCATTCCTTTTGCGATGAGCATGAAGGGACTCAACCATACCGGCAATGGTGATTTCAATGAAAAGGAATTTGACCTGAATACCAAAACCAGTTCGGATTCCCTTTCTGTCACATTTGATGGCATTGAATACATTACTAATAAAGTGCTTACTGCTGATATGGTGATGCAGATCAGTGAAGAGTATACAAAATACACTTTCAAGGAAAATTCAGCAAAGTTGAATGATTTCGGATTGGCTTTTGATGGGTGGTTCAAAATGAATGACAACAGCTACGACATGGACATTACCTATAAAACAGAGGAGAGCACATTCAAAAGCTTATTGTCATTGGTACCTGGAATGTACACCAAGGACTTTGGTAGCATTGAGACTAACGGAAACGTAACTTTTGCTGGTATGGTGAAAGGAAGCTATAGCGACAATCAAATGCCAGCTTTCAATCTGGCTGTGAAAGTGGAAGAAGCAATGTTTAAGTATCCTGACCTGCCTTCTGCCATTAAAAACATCAACCTTGATTTGTTTGTTGACAATAAGGATGGAGTGATTGACAATACCGTTGTCGATTTGAAAAAGCTGCATCTTGAGTTTGGAAATAATCCTGTTGACGCGCGTATGTTGATTGAAAATCTCAAGAATTATAAAATGGATGGCAATGTAAAGGCGCGACTGAACCTGGCTGAACTGAATAAAATGTTTCCGATGGAAGGGCTTGAAATGAAAGGATCATTTTCCATTGACGCATCTGCCAAAGGTGTTTATGACAGCATCAGGAAAATTATTCCTGCCATGGATGTAGCGATGTCATTAAAAGATGGCTATGTGAAGTCCAGCGAATTCCCGCTACCAATAGAAAATATGCAGTTTACTTCCACAGTGAAAAACTCATCTGGTAAAATGGCTGAGACCACTATTGATGTAAAAGACTTGTCGCTATTGATGGATGGCGAAAAATTTGTTGCTTCCATGATCATTCAAAATCTGGATGACTACAACTGGGACATCAAAGCAAATGGAGGAATAGACCTTGAAAAGATGACAAAAATATTTCCGATTGAAGGGATGTCATTGGCCGGAAAAGTGAAAGCGGATATTCAAACCAAAGGTAAAATGTCTGATGTGGATGCACAGCGATACGATCGATTGCCGACAAGCGGCACCGCATCACTTGAAAACTTCAAGTATACCTCTAAAGATCTTCCGTACGCAGTTACTATCAGTCAGGCGCAAATGGTATTTGATCCAAAGAAAATTGAGCTGAAAAACACAATGGGTACCATCGGCAAAAGTGATTTTGCGGTGGATGGTTCAGTAAGTAACTATATCCCCTACCTGTTTTCGCAAAATGAAACCATTAAAGGCAACGTAGTTTTTAAATCAAACCTACTTGACCTGAATGAGTTCATGACAGACACTGAGGAAACAACGACAACAACCACAGAGGAGGCTTTTGGAGTAATACCAGTGCCGAACAATATAGATTTTATATTGCATACAGCAGTTAAGACTGCCAAAATGATGGACTACACCATAACCAACGCATCCGGTGATATCATTGTGAAAGATGGAATAGCCAATCTTAATGCCCTTAAATTCAGTATGCTGGGAGGCACATTTCAAATGTCTGGAACCTATAATACCAAGGACATCGCTCATCCCAAGTACGATATGAATTTAAAAATTGAAAGCTTGGCGATTCAGCAAGCGGCAAGTTCTTTCTCAGTGGTAAAAACCTATGCACCTATTGCAGGCCTTGTCAACGGAGACTTTAGCACCGACTTTAAGATTAGCGGGGAGTTGCTGCCAACCATGATGCCCAATATGGCAACTGTCAATGGAGGTGGATTGATAAAAATAGCACAGGCAGCACTTACCCAATCTAAATTAGTTGCAGGAGTTACATCCCTGACTAAATTAGAGGACAGTGATAAAGTGACTTTGAAAGATGTATTGATGTCGGCTAATATCAATAATGGAAGGCTAAGTGTTCAGCCGTTTGATGTAAAGTTTGGTAGCTATACCACTACCGTTTCGGGCAGTACTGGTCTTGATGGAACAATAGATTACTCCTTAAAGATGAATGTGCCTGCAGGAAAACTGGGAGGGCAGTTGCAGGGATTTATCAACCAAAACACCGGAAGTAATAATTCAACATCAGAAATTCCTGTTACCATTGGAGTAGGAGGTACCTACAATGACCCTAAAACCAAACTGGTAATGCAAGAACAAAAACAGCAAGTGAAGGAGGCGATCACGAATGTAGTTCAAGAAAAGACAAAGGAGGCGGTGCAAGAAGCGATTAAAGGAACAGACCCTAAAGACATTGTGAATAATTTGCTGAAAGGAAATAAACCGGACTCTACCCAGGCACAGGCTGGGCAGCCTAAAGACTCAACCAAAACTCCAGTGGATCAACTTCAAAACAAACTGAATAGCTTATTAAAGAAGAAAAAGAACTAACGTTTTGTTTATTGTTTGTTTTCAAGCCACTTGCTTAGGAAGAGATCGTAAACCGGGTAAAACTTCCGGTGGCATTGTGCTCCCGGAAAATTGGCCATAAGCCAGGTATACAATATGCATTATACAGATTGTAAAATCATCACTTTATTTTACTGAGTTCAGGGCCTGTAAAGTAGCCCTCTTTGATCAGGGTCATCAATTGAGCGGGTGTAGGGTCAATCTGATAAAAGGTGTCATCGCCATGATGTACCTCCTTAACCTTCATTTTTTTTGAAATTTTTTTCAGGGTTTCCTTTCTTTTGGCATCATCCTGAATATCAATTGATAGAAATTCGAGGCCTCCGGAAGGCTTTTGACGAACAAGCCTGAGTACCCATTGGCCTTCAGATTTAAAATTGACGAAATAATAGTTCTTATAGAATTTAACTACCAATGAATCACTCAGATGGCCGCTACCCAACCAATCGTTGTCATTTACATCCTTAAAATGATAACCCCACGATTCAATAATCAGTGTATCCGATTCTTCACCCGTCCTTTCATCGTATGATAGATAATGTCCTCGCAGATTTACAGGCACTTCAGTTAATGGTTTGACGCCAGCCGGTTGAGGGACTTCAAAGGATATTTCTTTGCAGGAGACTAAAACCAAAGACCAAAACAATATCAATAAAGATGCCTTCATGACTGATAGGATTGAATTAAAGTTAATGGATTTGTGGCGGAATGGGATGGACTTGGCCCTCTTTTAACCATTCAAAAGACAGTTTCTTTCAATTTTGAGATTAATGACTACTTTCAAGTTCTAATTTCAAATTCAAACCGTATGAAGACGTTTTTCACTATTTCCATGTTCCTGATGCTTGTTTTCTGTGTCAATGCACAAAAACAAAAAGATAAGGTTGACTTTAAGGTAAACTACGACAAGGAAATTGAAACCCTGACCAAGAACAAAGCCATTCAACAGGCTTTCAGAGTGATAGATGAACTTGAGCCTCAGACTACTCAGGATTTGATTTTACTGACTGAAATCCCGGCCCCTCCATTTATGGAAACTGCCCGAGGGTTACAATTCAAAAAAATGCTGGAGGAGGCAGGCGCAGATAAGGTGTGGATCGATGAAGTAGGAAATGTAATTGCTTTGAGAAAAGGTAAAGTACCAGGGAGGGTGGTGGCACTGGATGCCCATCTTGATACGGTTTTTCCCGAAGGGACAGATGTAAAAGTGAAAATAATCGGGGATACACTAAAGGCACCGGGTATTGGTGACGACACGCGTGGCTTGGCAGTGGTGATTGCTGTGTTGCGTGCAATGGAAAGCGCTAACGTTGAAACGTCTGCAGACGTGGTGCTTATTGGCTCGGTAGGTGAAGAAGGGTTGGGTGACCTGAGAGGTGTAAAACATATTTTTGAAAAAGGTGACTTAAAAATTGACTCCTGGATATCCATTGATGGTGGAGAAATTGGCAGAATGGTAACGGGTGGGCTTGGATCTATTCGATACAAGGTAACCTTCCATGGGCCGGGGGGTCATTCATGGGGAGCGTTTGGCCTGGCTAATCCACATCATGCAATGGGAAAAGCCATAGATATTTTTTCAGAAGAGGCCTCTAAATTCACTGCTACTGGCTCGAAGGTTAGTTTTAATGTAGGTAGAATTGGAGGAGGGACTTCTGTCAACTCGATTCCTTTTGAATCGTGGATGGAGGTGGATATGCGTGCCATAGAGCCTGAACGTTTGAAAAAAATAGACGAGATATTCAATGCATCCATGAAAAGAGGATTGGAAGAATACAACAGTGGAGTGAGCAAAGGAGAAAAACTTACTTTGGAAATTGAAATGATCGGTTTGCGACCATCGGGCGTTCAAACCAGCGAACTGCCAGTAATACAACGTTCGATGGCGGCAGCCAAATATTTTAAAGCCGATGCCTCCATTTCACCTAGTTCTACCAATTCCAATATTCCTATTTCATTAGGAATTCCCTCGATTACCATTGGTCGTGGAGGTATAGGAGGTGGAGCACATTCACTTGACGAATGGTGGATCAATCAAAATGGTGCAGAAGCCATTAAATTTGCGTTGCTTCTCACGGTGGCAGAAGCTGGAATTGCAAAATAAAATCCCTAATCCGGTTTCTTAAATAGGAGCTGAGGGGCCTTAATAAGGAGAGGTACTCCATAAAATAATATCATGGCGTAAGCCATGAAGGAATATCCTTTTGCGATTAAGTTGATGATTCCTACCTGTGCCAAGAACATGGCTGCAATCAGCGCAATGAGAGAGATCAAAGCTTTATGAAGTCCTGAAAGGTGGTTTTTGTTCTTTTGAAATACTTCAGCGTCAACTCTTCCGATGAAGGCATGGATAATGCCTGTTGCGGTTTCTACCAAAGTCCACCCAACAACGATACCAAAGATAACAATGAAGACTGGCCCAAAAGGTTCAAGCATTTTCAACCACGGCACAGCAGCTCCCAGGACGTCTGAATCAGGATAGTAAGCCATTATGGCCACATAGGTAAGGAACCAGGGGATAGTCATCAACAGGCCCGCAATGACTCCAGAGATAATGCTTTCTCTTCTGGAATGAATTTGTTTAAGGGTAAAAAGAGTTGAAGGATAAACCGCGAGGTTGTAACCAACATAGGTGATACCTGTCCAGATTAAAAAGAACATGTCATTCGATTCAGTTTCAAAACTTGTATTCCAATTGAAAAAAACATCGAATACTTGTGATGAACGACTTGAAAAAACAGCAATGCCAAAAACCGTATATGCGCCAAATAAGGCAATTGTTCCTATCGTTTTCATTCTGGCAATAAAGTTTTCACCCATATAGTTAAGAAAACCAACCAGGAAAATGATGAGTACAATACCTATCCAAACATTGAACCCCAACGTACTGTTTAAAATTTCCCCTGCTGCTGACGCCATCACCGCGATGATCAAGACCCCAAGGATTAAGTAGGAAATTTCATATGCTATCCATCCCCTTCCAATCAATCTTTTAAGAAGAGATTTGTAGTCGTACACATTCCATTGGCGGCAAGCCTCGAAAGTGAGTATGGCCAAAAGAGAAAAACCTGCTAATATGGCAAGTCCACTGATCCAACCGCTGGCACCAAATCTTCCTCCATATTCCACAATTTCTCTTCCTGTAGCAAAACCTCCGCCAATTAAGACAGATTGAAGAATAATACCAGGCAGCATAATTCTTGAAAAACGCGAGCGCATGTTAGGGATGGATGACATCAGTCTATAATTAAGCAGATAAGATACAAGATTGAAATCAATTCATGCGAACCACTTATGCAAATGGCAGCCTATAAACTGGTGTAGATAATGAGTGCCAGTGATACAACCGCAATCAAAAGCCAGAGGCCAATACCAAGCAGGAGGGGTTTCGTTCCTACCATTTTGATCGAGGAGAGGGATAGACCGGTACCTATTAGAAATAATGTCAATGTCATTCCTTTTTTTGCAACAGGCACTATCCAAGTTCCTATTGAATGTACCTGCGTTGAAAACGTGTTGAATGTCATAGCTACCACGAACAACAAAATGAAGTAAGGAAATTTTACCTTTTTGTCTTTTTTAAGTGCAATGGCTATCACCAATGAAAGTGGTACTATCCAGAGTGCTCGCCCCAGTTTTACCGTAGTAGCAATTTTCAACGCTTCGTGACCAAAGGTTTGGGCAGCACCAACTACCGAACTGGTATCATGGATGGCAATAGCGGACCAAACACCAAATTGTGATTGACTTAATTCAAAGGCATGACCGAAAATAGGGAAAATGATAAGCGCAATTGCATTCAAAACAAAGACTGTACCTAATGCCATGGTCATCTCCTCTTCCTTGGCATCAACAATGGGAGAGATGGCTGCGATGGCACTTCCACCACATATTGCTGTGCCTACAGCAATGAGTAAGGAAATATTTTTGTTCAGCTTTAGCCATTTGCCTGCGAGCCACCCTACACCAAGCGTTGCTACGATGGTAATTACCGTGAGCCAAAATCCTTCCTTACCCACCTCAGCGGCATCATAAAGATTAATACCAAAGCCTAAGCCAATTATGGAGAGTTGCAGTAACAATGGGATGGCTCTTCGGTTGAAAAATGGAAAAGGGTGTCCCAATGTTTGCGACAATACAATGCCAGAAAGCAGCGCCAAAGGCGGACTAAAAAAAGGAGTAAAGCACAATACGACAATGGCAAAGAAAATAGCAGCTGCTGCGATTTTCTTATTGGAATGTTTAGGAATAGTTCAATTCGGTTATTCAGGCAAATATTGAGATGCTTACGGCTCAAAGCAAATGCCAATTGGTTATTCTGGATTACTTTAAGTTATCGTATCACCTATCTGAACGGAAGTCATAGAGATACTGCCCATTATCGTTTTATTGTTGAATAAACTGAGCGTTTCATTTTTTTCCTGAAGGGCAAGGATGTAAAGAAGAGGAAGGTAGTGCTCAGGCGTAGGAATAGATAACTCCATTTCCTTGCCCCCCAGCCTGTAGTCGACAAGGGCTTTATGATCTCTGTCAAGCATCAATTTTTGCATTTTTTCACTAGCTGCGATTGCCCATTCATAACCTTCATGAGGTTTCTTCCAATCGATTACCCTAAGGTTATGTACCATATTACCGCTTCCAATAATCAATACTCCCCTCCTTCTGAGGGCGTTGAGCTCTTGTGCCAGTTGATAATGATAAGCAGCAGGCTGTGTGCGATCCAGACTCATTTGAATGATAGGAATATTTGCCTGAGGGTATAGGTGCCTGACAACGCTCCAGCTTCCATGATCCAGGCCCCATTCATAGTCCATTGCTACCTCAGTACTTTGGATAGTTTGCCTGGTAACTGTTGCTAGTTCCGGACTTCCCGGGGCTGGATATTGAACATCAAAAAGTGATTTTGGGAAACCATAAAAATCATGGATAGTTTTGGGCGATTCCATGGCTGTAACCAAGGTTCCATTTGTTTCCCAATGGGCAGAAATGCATAAAATCGCATTTGGCTTTGGAAGGTGTTCACCGGTTTTCTTCCAACCTTTTACAAACCCGTTCTCCTCAATGGCATTCATAGGACTGCCATGCCCTAGAAATAAAGCAGGGAACTTTTCTGTTGGTTTAAATGGATCCGTGAGTTGACGTAAATTCATTTACTCTTCATCAGTTTTTCCAGTGCTTCTGGCGTGCGGGGCAATGCTTTAGAAAGTATCTCAACACCGGTATCGGTCACCAACACTTCATCTTCTGTAAACACCGCAATATTCTTATCATGGTTGTAATACCATGGCTCAACAGTGAAGACCATACCAGGAGCAAGTTTTGCGTGTGAATCATTAGGGTCGCCAGTACTTAATCCCAAATGATGTCCAAAGAAGAGACCCACTTGCATGTATTTTTTTTCGTTGTCTGGGATAACAGCGTCTGCTACTTTTTTCAATTCGGCAAATGTAACACCAGGTTTTATGGCAGCGATGATGGCATCCGAAACAGCTGTTTCCATTGTAAGTATTCTTTTTTGCTCGTCTGAAAACTTACCCGAAACAGGAAAGGTTCTCCCAATATCACTTACGTAGTTTTTATATTCACAACCAACATCGAAAATAACAAGTTCGCCATTTTCCATTTTTCGATTTCTTCTTTCGTAGTGTGAGGCCAGGATACGCCAGGGCCAGAGTGAATTAGGTCCCGATTTGATAATGGAAGCAAATGCAATTCTCGGAGACCCTAATCGCTTAAAAGTTGCCTCCATTTCTGCTTCCAGGGTGCGTTCATCTACACCAGCTTTGATATACTTTACAGCTGCTTTTATACCCTCAACAGTGATGTCAGCTGCTTTTCTTAGTGTTTCAATCTCGATTGGAGATTTGATTATACGTAAATGCCCCACGTCTTCATAGGCACTTTCAATTTGAATTATAGGGAAAGTTTGTTGCAAATGATAGATCAACGCCTGCTCACTGCTCCATGAACTGATATAGGATGTTTTAATTTCATTTATTTCTCCCGGCACGAGGCTATTGAAATTCACTTTAAATTTTCGGTGCGCATCAACATTTGACTTGATGAACTCGTCCAGCTCTTCAAAGGGTCTTATATCAATAATTCCACTTTTCACTTTTAATTCTGGATCATCACCAAGTGGACGACCCGGAAAATCATTTTTACGTGAAGCAGCTTCAAATCGAAAATCGGTATGAGGTGCAAAAAGAATTATTTGATCGTTATAAGAATTGATTACCAACATTGAGTTAGGAAACTCAAGTCCGGTAAAATAGTTGAAATCATCCAGTTGCCTGAATGTCTCACCGTTTGACAAACCATCCCTTGAGGGACATAAAAAGATTCCACTATCGGTTGATTTCAACTCTGCCATCATCTTAGCTCTCCTTTGCGTATACTCTTCCTTAGGAAATGGAAGCGAGGTCCATTCAAAATACTGCTGTACCTCAGTTTGCTGAGCAAGCGAAGATTGAACTGTAACAAGCGCTACAATGATAAATAGAGCAGTAAGTGAGCGTGAGTGCATGATGATAAATTGAGTGTGAAGAAAGGAACAGCAAGTTAACAGATTTTGAGTCCGTATGTATAATTCAATGAATGGGGATTGGCAAGAATGCTTATATTCGAAATAACCTAAAAAATATACCTATGAAGACATTCTGTACAGTGCTCTTTTCAGTTGCACTCACAATAGGCTTTGCGCAAGCCCCAAAATGGTCATCAAAAAAAATAGCAGCTGTTAAGACCGAGGCATCCAACAAAATTCAAGATCGAGCTAAGCTGGCGCAGGTGATGGTAGATAAAGTATTTAGCTTTTCAGAACTTGGATTTCAGGAGTATGAAACGGCCAAATACATCACCGGCATATTGAAGGAAAACGGATTTACCATAGAAATGGGAATTGCAGGAATTCCTACTGCATGGGTGGCAAAATGGGGAAATGGAAAGCCTGTAATCGCTTTGGGAAGCGATGTAGACTGCATTCCAAAAGCCTCACAAAAGCCAGGCGTTGCTTATCATGATCCAATCATTGAAGGCGCTCCGGGGCATGGCGAGGGTCACAACTCAGGCGTGCCGCTTAATGTGCTGGCGGCAATTACAGTAAAAGAAATAATGGAGCGCGATAAAATACCGGGCACACTGATGGTGTGGCCTGGCATTGCAGAAGAACAATTAGGAACCAAAGCATATTACACCAGGGATGGATACTTTGATGATGTAGACGTTTGTCTGTTTACCCACGTAAGTTCCAATCTCAGCGTTTCGTGGGGCGAGGCATCGGGTACAGGTTTAATTTCAGTTGAATACACTTTCAACGGTGAAGCGGCCCACTCTGCCGGAGCACCATGGAGAGGACGCAGCGCAGCAGATGCTGTTGAATTAATGAGTGCCGGATGGCAATATCAACGTGAGCACCTCGATCCTTTGCATCGATCGCATCATATTATTTCCAATGGAGGAGATCAACCCAATGTAGTTCCATCCAAAGCTTCCATCTGGTTTTACTTCCGTCAAATCACCTACCCTGAAATTATGGCGCTTTATGAAAAAGGAAACAAGATGGCAGAAGGCGCAGCGATGATGACCAACACTTCTGTGGAGCGAAGAATTTTGGGATCGGCATGGCCCAGGCATTACAATAAAACGGTAGCAACTACAATGTATGAAAACATAAAGGCTGTTGGCCTTCCTACATGGAGTAACGAAGATCAAATGCTTGCCAGAGCCGTACAACGTGAAGTAAATTCTAAGCGTGATACCACTGGAATGCCTAGTAAAATTGAAGAGCTGGAAGGTCCGATTACAAGACCTCAAAGCGGAGGGTCCGATGACATTGGTGATATTTCATGGAAAGTACCAACAATCACACTGGGTTATCCTTCAAATATACCAGGGCTGCAAGGACATCATTGGTCCAACGCCATTGCTATGGCTACCCCTATCGCACACAAAGGTGTGGTGGCTGGCGCCAAAGTACAGGCAATGACTATTTTGGATTTATTGACAAGACCAGAGTTGGTGGCAAGTGCATGGGATTATTTTAAAAATGAACAATCCAGCAAAATAAAGTATCAACCTATGATCAGCAAGGATGATAAACCAGCCATTCATTTGAACGAAAAAATCATGAAAGAATTCAAACCAGAGCTCCAAAAATACTATTATGACGAAACAAAATACAGCAGCTACTTGGAGCAATTGGGAATTACTTACCCTACTTTGAAGAAATAACAACTGCCAAAAATAAAAGTCGCCTGACCTAATGGTCGGGTGACTTTTTTTATTCTTCGTAAAAGTCTATCAACGATCCGAAGTAGACCTCGTTCCATCCTTCTACAATGTCTTCATAAGCTTCATCTGGAATATTGGTATGTCTTAATTCTGCAGACGTTCCTTTTTGATGTTGATGAAGCACTATGGTGACGATGCTTGGTTCTGCCTGTTCACCGAAATACCACTCCTGAACAATTTTTTTTCCCGTTATAAATTCAAGATTTTTTCCAGTGATGCTTCCCTCCCAAAGAGAAAATTCAGAGCCGACCTCTGTGGACATGATAGCCTCCTCGCCAGACCACAAATGAAGAGTAGCTGGATTGGTTAAAGCAAGGAAAACATCTTCAGGCGCGGCAGGAATAATAAAATACTTTTTATAATCTTTCATCTTTAGCTATAAATCGATGGTATGACATGTAATCAGCAAATTAATGCCATTTCGGCATTACAATTGCTTTCAATGGTGACGTTCTAATTTTCTTTAAATTTGAATTTAAATAACCATCATTCTAAATACTGTTATGATTAACAAAAAGTATCTCATTGTTGTGGGGCTGGCTTTTTCGTTCGGATTGACGCCCGTTTCCGGACAGATTTTGAACAAAATAAAGGAAAAGGCATCCAAAAAGGCAGAACAAGCCTTGGACAAGAAGCTGGGCATTGGTGATGACAATTCGAAAAACCCCAACAATCCTGGAGGTGGACCTGGCTCGCCAGGCAACCAGGGTAACAACCCTGGCAATACTACAGGCGGAGGATTGATCACAACCCCGCCAGATGTGGAGCAAAACATAGCGGATGCACAGAGCGCTTACAAATCCGGTAGCTATGGAGAAGCTCGCTATGCAGTGCAGCAGGCTATGTTGGGTGTAGAAATGGAAATCGGAGATAAAGTGCTGAAGTCACTCCCAGAATCGATTAGTGGGTTGAATAAAGATGCAGCTGCTGATCAAGTGACAAGCACGGGTTATGGATGGGTTGGGCTTACCATTAAGCGTGAATACAACAACAACAATGACAAGGAGTTCAGGGTAACAGTAGCCAACAATGCCATGTGGATGTCGGCACTGAACATGTATATGTCAGGTGGTGGCTATGCTCAAACTACCGGAGGTGAGCAGAATTGGAAGCAAACCAAGCTGAAAGGAAATAGAGCTATAATCGAATACGATGAATATAGTGGATACAAACTGAGTGTTCCCTTGGGGCAGTCTTCTCTTGTTGTTTTTGAAGGAGTCAACTTTGCAACAGAAACCGATATGATGAAAGCGGCCGAAGCTGTGGACATTGAGGGTATCAAAAAAATGTTGGGGGAACAATAAAAATTAAGGATTACTAAGATGAAAAATATTTTTACACTAATTGTACTCAGTCTTTCCCTATCAGTAATGGCGCAAGACTTTGATAAGAATGTAGCTACAGCTAAATCGGCTTATTCTTCAGGTGATTTGGAAAACACGCGATTTGCTCTGGAGCAGGCGTTGCACGAACTGGACATTGTAATTGGAAAGGAAATTTTGAAGCAACTGCCAACCAAGTTGGGCGCAGTAAGCTACAATGAGAAGGAGGATAATGTAACAGGAGGTTCTGGAATAGGTACAGGCTTGTTTGTTCACCGTTCATTTGGTCAATACCCCAACTCCGGCAAAATAGATGTGATTAACAATTCACCCCTGATTACTTCGATCAATGCGATTCTTGCTATTCCTTTTATTGGCAATTCTGGCGATGGCACACAGAAGGTAGTGAAAATTCAGGGGTATAAGGCGGTGTTGAACAGGAATGCCAATGAAGAAACAGGCAAGACGGGTTATACATTGCAAGTACCCATGAACAACACTTTATTTACATTAGAAATGGATGACACCAATGAAAATGAAATTCAATCATTGGCCAATGCCATTCCATTGAACAAGATTGCTCAGATGGCACAATAATATTTCTTTGGATAATTAAATTGAGGGCTGTCACAACGACAGCCCTTTTTTTATAATCTTTCTTCCAACCTCCCGGTGATTTACCTGATGAGTCGATGCCATATATTAAGGAAAACAGACAAACCGTATTTAGAACAACAGATGTAATTGCGATGATGTTCTTCTTTTCTGTTAAATTGAAACTTGTATTATAACTTATGAGATTAATCGTTTTACTTGGCATTTGCCTTTGTGCATTCAGGCTTTCGGCCCAACATCCTCAAAATATTATTAGGGAAGAAATTAAAATTCCCATGCGTGATGGTATTCAATTAGGAGCCATAGTGTATCGTCCGGATCAGCCGGGGAAGTTTCCGGCTATTGTTTATCGTACTCCCTATGGTGTTGACGACTATGATGCTTATGCACAGTTTCCGCTTAAAGCAGCAAAACAGGGCTATATCGTTTTTCTTGTAGATGTAAGGGGCAGATACAGAAGTGAGGGTGAATTTGTTGCTTATAAAAATGAAAAGCAGGATGGCTATGACGTAATCGAATGGGTAGGAACATCTGAATACTGTAATGGGAAAGTGGGAACCTACGGTGGCTCCTACCCAGGCATAGTACAATGGCTGGCCATGTCGCAAAACCCGCCTCATCTGGTAGCGGCTGCACCGGAAATGACACCTATCAGTAGCCACCATTTCTTTTACTACGGAGGTGCGTTTTCAATGCCATGGCTGGACTGGTTCATGCCATACATTTTTGCTGATAAAAGAATGAGAGCCAATGATACATCCGGGGCTTGGGATGATGCAACAGCCGAAGAACAGTGGGTGAGCAGCGACAGAAGGAAGTGGTATGCCTACAGACCACTGATAGATTTACCCATTTTGAAAAAGTATGCGCCAGAGTATTTTGAATGGTTATCTCATCCTGATAAATCAGCCTGGTGGGATTTTGTAAATGTTGAGGAAGACTTTATAAATTTCAAAACTCCCGTTTTCTTGCTTAGTGGTTGGTATGATGCCGGCTATGGCCCGGAAGGAGCTACACGGGCCTTCCGCAAGATGCAAAGCGAAGCGGCCAGTGAAGCGGCTAAGAAAAATACCCGATTAATCTTGGGCCCATGGAATCACACATCATTGCATACTCGCAAAACACATTTTGGAGAAATGGAATTTTATGAATCGGCAGGACTTGACTATGACACTGAACTGCTAAACTGGTTTGATGAACAGTTGAAAGGGATAGCTAATCAAAGCCAGCTTCCACCAGTAAGTATTTTTGTGATGGGTGCCAATAAGTGGAGGGCCGAAGAAAAGTGGCCACTTAGCAATGCAGTTGCAACCGACTTTTATTTACACAGTAGTGGAAACGCAACAATAGACAAAGCTGATGGTAAACTTGTCAAAGAACAACCTAAGCAACAGAAAGGAGACACATATATATTTGATCCTGCTAACCCATTATGGGATATATCCTACGAAAAATCATACCCCTATGATCAACGAGACATTGAGAATAGAAAAGACGTTGTCGTTTATACCTCAGCCCCGTTACAAGAAGAAATGGAGATAATAGGAGAGGTAGTGGCGGAACTTTTTGTGAGCTCGTCTGCTCGCGATACCGATTTTTCCATCACTCTTACCGATGTTTACCCAGATGGAAAATCAATTAATTTATCCGGAATGGATGCAGGGTATTTAAGGATGCGCTATCGCAATGGTTTTGAAAAGCAAGAACTCATGAATCCTGGAGAAATATATAAGATTAAAATAGGACAATTGTATACGGCTAATCTATTTAAGAAAGGACATCGGATTAGAATCCAAATTACAAGTAGCAAGGCGCCACACTACGACCCTAATCCAAATACAGGCACAGAAATTGCATCGGAGAAAAACTTAATTCCTGCCGCTAATACCATTCACCATTCAAATAAATATCCGTCTAAAATAATTCTACCAGTTATTCCCAAAGCGAAATAATCTGTTCTATTACTGGGCTTTACTTTATTGCAAGTATTTCCATAGGGGGATAAAAATGGTTAGCGAAAAACTAATTTTATAAAACCTCCGTTTAACCTAATTTGAGCAGTACCAATTAGAATCGGGGAAGAAAGTAGTATCTTTATCACCCATGAAATTAAAGATCCACAGAGTTTTAGCGGTTGGTGCGTTTATATACGCATTCACGCTAATCTTTGGGATATATTTTGTTTCGGTACATGCCCAACATCAGGAGGTATCTCAGAAGAGTGATATCGTTAAACTGTTGACTTCGGATGCTGAAGGAGGCAAGGGTGACGAGGGTTCAAAGTCTAAGCGACCCAATTCAAGGCCACTCATTGAGGATGATGATGATAGCGCAAAGGACTTATTAATTGAGCTACATTTTCATGTAGCTTTTTCAATAGACCCATCCTGCCGCAGTATCAGCTCCTATAATCCCTATCAAAAGGAAATCACAACACCACCACCCTGGGGTTAATTGGAAAAATTTCTTTAGCACAATATCTCTTGCTTATTGACTATTTCTACCGCGCAACAATAATTGTTGACGGGTGGATGTATTCTCTTTAAAAAATCAATTCAATGAAATTACTTAATACATCAACTATTAAGGGCGACCTGTTTGGTGGTATAACTGCCGGTATCGTAGCACTTCCCCTTGCAATGGCTTTTGGTGTTCAATCAGGTCTTGGCGCAGAAGCCGGCTTATACGGAGCCATTGCTATTGGAATAGTGGCAGCCATTTTTGGGGGAACAAAAACACAGATAAGTGGACCTACCGGCCCGATGACTGTGGTGTCGACTCTTATTGCAGCTTCAGCCATGCAGCAGGCACCCAGCCTTGAAGCTGGCGTAGCGATGGTCTTCTTGACCTTCTTTATTGGAGGCTTATTACAGATCTTATTTGGGGTAACACAAATTGGTAGATTGGTTCAGTTCATACCCTACCCGGTTGTTTCAGGCTTTATGAGTGGTATTGGTTTGATCATCATTTTACTTCAACTCTTTCCGCTTGTAGGTCACGCCTCACCTGGTAAAATTGTTGATGTATTTATTACAGCTACAACACCACTTCAAAATATTAATTGGCCGGCACTCACACTTGGACTTCTTACCATTGCCATTATTTATGCTTTTCCACGCATCACCAAGGCAGTGCCCAGTACACTGATTGCACTGATTGTTGTTTCGTTAATCCCTCAATTTTTGTCAATGGATATTCCAAAAATAGGGGATATACCTGAAGGGTTACCCAATCTCAATCTTGGAATATTCAGCGATCTTAATATTTCAACTTTAAGCTTAGTGCTTGTGCCAGCACTTACACTGGCGGCTCTTGGGTCGATAGACTCCCTACTTACTTCGGTAGTAGCTGACAATATCACAAAGACCAAACACAATAGTAACCGAGAGCTGATCGGACAAGGACTGGGAAATATGGCGGCAGCTTTGATCGGTGGTTTACCTGGGGCAGGAGCCACTATGCGAACCGTTGTTAACGTGAGATCGGGAGGAAGAACTAGAATTTCTGGGGTTGTTCATGGTTTATTCCTTCTTGTTGTTCTTCTGGGCTTAGGGAAGTACGCGGCTGAAATACCCTTGTCTGTGCTGGCGGGAATATTAATTACCGTAGGAATAGGAATAATAGACTATAAAGGCCTTGGTGATTTGCTGAAGGTGCCAAAAGCTGATGCAGTCGTCAAAATTGCAGTTGTGGTGATCACTGTTTTTGTTGATTTGTTGTGGGCAGTTGGTATCGGTCTGATTTTGTCTGCCTTGTTCTTTGTTAAACGGGCAGCAGAGCAAGGTCATGAGGCCAGCACGATGGACCCTGTTGATGATCGTACTGATGGTAATGGAGAATTAAAAGGATTGAGCCACACGCATCATGCAGATCAGGTATTCATTCAGGAATTTCATGGGCCGTTGTTTTTTGGATTCTCTTCTAAATTTCAGGAACAATTCAGCAAGAGCCCTAACATGAAAGCGGTAGTTTTCAGATTTAAACACATGTCGTTTGCCGATCAGTCTGGATTGTATGCATTAATGGATGTGATTCGAGGATTAAACGAAAGCAATACATGGGTGCTGTTTTGCGGTCTTCGTGGAAATGTAAAAGAGCAGTTTGTCAAATTGAAGATTATTCCGGATTTAGTACCGGAGTCGCATTGTTTCAATGATTTTGAAGCAGCCACAGCCTGGCTAGCAAAAAATTTAATGAAAAAAAATACTGAGGGTAATAAGGCTGAACAGGTTGTTGAAAAATCAAACTAATAGAAATCAAACCAATGGAACTATACAAAAAGTTTTTATCGAATAATCGTGCGTGGGTGGAATCCATGCTTAATACCGATCCGGAATATTTTAAAAGATTGGCGGATGGACAAAAGCCTCCTTTGCTTTGGATTGGATGTGCAGATAGCAGGGTTCCAGCCAACGAAATTATTGGAGCCCTTCCTGGTGAGGTGTTTGTTCATCGCAATATCGCCAACATGGTAGTGCATACAGATATGAATATGCTTAGCGTGCTCGACTATGCAGTAAATGTGCTTGAGGTACAACATGTGATTGTATGTGGACACTATGGATGTGGAGGAGTAAGGGCGGCCATGAGCAATCAACAATTTGGTTTAATAGATAATTGGATAAGGCATATCAAGGATGTATATCGCTTTCATCAGGAAGAGCTCGAAGAAATTACTGATTTGAAAGCAAGGGAAAATCGCTTTGTAGAGTTGAACGTTATTGAGCAGGTATATGATTTGAGTAAAACCTCCATCATTCAAAATTCATGGAGTAAATCGAAGAGTCCTTACATCCATGGATGGGTTTATGATATTGGCAATGGCCTTATCAGAGATCTGAATGTATCTATCAATGAGAATAGCGACTTGCCTAAGGTTTATCAATTTGATGCCGTAGAGGCCCTTAAATAAGTATTACTTTAAAGAGCATTTTTCCGATGATTAGGCTTGGTCTCATCCCAGTCTGGTCATCGGATTTTTTATGTTTAATCGCTATAAAATTGTCTGCAACCCTTGTAGGGGTATTATCTTTTTGAGTTGTCTTATCCCTAAATGGTCTAAAAATGTAAATTGCGCTGAAAATTAACCCGATCAGTGGAATTATCGGAAATCGACCATTTTAAAGCACTCAAAGAGGGAGACGAAATCGCTTTCGAGATGGTTTTCAAATTGCATTATCAACCACTCTGTAATTATGCCTTTTCCTTTTTACCTGATCGGGATGAAGCTGAGGAGATTGTGCAGGCTACCTTTCTGAATGTATGGGAGAAGAAGCAGGGGATTACAATAGAAACATCATTGAAGTCGTATTTGTACAGGGCTGTCCGCAACAGTTGCTTAAATGCCATCAAACACAACAGGGTGAAGATGAAGCATGTTGAAGAGTCTGTATTTACTTTGGAAAATAGCCATGATTCAGTTTCTCAATCAGTAATTTCTTCTGAGCTGGATCAAAAAATTGGTGATGCTCTTATGGCACTACCTGAACAATGCCGGTTGATTTTTAAGATGTCCCGATTTGAGGAGCTGAAGTATGCTGAAATAGCAGAACAACTCAACATTTCGGTAAAGACAGTTGAAAACCAAATAGGGAAAGCACTAAAGATAATGCGGGAACAATTAAAAGAGTATTTGCCCATACTCATCATCTTAATGAATGGCTTTATTAATTGAAGGAGGAGTTTGACCATATTGACGATTTAATAGGAAAATGCCTTTCTGGAGAGGCTAAGGAGGAGGAGTATGCGCAATTGCAAAATTGGCGAGCTCAAAGTGAATCCAATGAGGCCTACTACAAGCAACTACAATTGATTTTTGATAAGGCGAAAACAATTGAACAAACACAGTTATTTGATACAGACAGAGCCTGGCGTAAGGTTAAGTCTAAAATGGTTAGCCCTAAAGGAAAGCAGGTAAAGCTCATTCCATTTTGGAATGTAATACGCATAGCAGCGATCCTATTGGTAAGTGTGGGTATCGGTTACTTTGCTTATCAATGGCTAAATACACCTGATGAGATTTTTTTGTTGACTGCCGATAAAAGTATCGTAAGAGACTCCTTACCAGATGGCAGCTATGCTGTTTTGAACAAGCAAAGTAAGATCCAATATGCTTACAATAAGCGCAGTAATCAGCGCAAGATTGTTCTGGAAGGAGAAGCGTTTTTTGAAGTAAATCACCAGGAAGCAAAACCTTTCATTATTGAAACGGGCGAAGTAATTATAGAAGATATTGGAACATCTTTTAATGTAATGGCTTTGCCAGAAAGGAGCACCATAGAGGTTTATGTGGAGTCTGGAGAAGTGGCTTTTTATACTTTGAAAGATGCAGGAATAAATTTGGTAGCGGGAGAGACTGGGATTTACCACAAAGAAAGCAAATCTTTTGCCCGTCTTTTAAAAACCGATACGAATAGACTGGCATACAAAACCGGCATATTCGTTTTTCGTAATTCTGATCTGGAAAGCATTATTGCAGATCTTAACGCTGTATACGATGCAAAGATAAGATTGGGCAATGTAGCGCTTAAAAACTGTCGCCTTAACGTTACGTTCAGAAATGAGCGAATTGAGGATATAGTCGAGATTATTGCTGAGACGCTTGGACTAAAGGTCAACAAAGAAGGAGGAGATTACGTATTGGATGGAATGAGTTGCGGAAGCTAAAACGATGAGGAGATTTCTACCACTGTTTATTCTCACTTTTGTTGGCATTTGGACGAATTCCATGGCCCAGACGCCACCCCTGGAGAGAACTGTCAATATTACTTTTCAAGATGTTCAAATTGATGTGGCGCTAAGCAGACTTGCACAGGAAGCAAAGTTCATCTTTTCCTACAGCCCTTCTATTTTGAATTCCAATCAGGTGGTAACCAGTGAATTTAGGGATAAGACAGTTAGAGAAATACTCAACCGATTATTAGGAGAATCTATTAACGCCAAAGGGAAGGGCAACTATATCATCCTAACTAAAGCTGCGCCTCTTACAAAGAAAGAAATTGTTAACAATACTGTAACAATCACAGGATATGTAACCAATGTAAATACTGATGAAAAAATTGCGGAGGTAAGTGTTTATGATAAAAAATCCTTGACCGCTGCAATCACCGATCAGTTTGGTTTTTTTAAGATCACTTTAACTGTTCCAGACAAAGAGGCTGCACTTTATTTTAGTAAGAGAGATTATGTAGATACGGTTATTGTACTTAGCGAGGGTACCCAATTTGTTAACATTGCATTGCAACCAGAAGAAAAGGTCATTGTAGAAGTATTACCGGTGTACGACACACTTCAGGTGGTAACAAAGCCTCCGGTTACAGGAATCCCAGAGGTGCTCAATGAATCTGATCGGCCGGAAAGAAAAACGATCAGGGATTTTTTCCAGGAAAAAGTCTTTTCAAAGAATATTTTTTCCCGAAAGAAGGGAAACGTTAACGTTAACAATATCAAGGATACCCTTTATCGTGACTTTCAGGTTTCCATTCTGCCATTTATGGGGACTAACCATAAGCTTAGTGGAAACGTAGTGAATGGACTTTCTTTAAATGTGCTAGGCGGTTATTCAATGGGTACCGATAAGGCTGAATTGGGTGGATTATTTAATATTGATAGAGGGGATGTGCGATATGCCCAGGTAGCGGGTTTATTCAACACGGTAGGTGGAGAAACTGAAGGTGTGCAATTGGCTGGGCTTGGAAATCTTACCCGTAGGAATGTGAATGCAGTGCAGTTTGCAGGTCTATTCAACGCTAATCTGGGGCAGGTTCATGGGGTCCAGTTTGCAGGGTTATTTAATGTAAATGGCCGTGTTTCAACGGGGACACAAGTTGCAGGCTTATTCAATGTGCAACCGGCCAATTATACAGGTGTACAGGCAGCGGGGTTATTCAATGTAGCCACCAACCAGACGCATGGAACTCAAATTGCAGGGCTTATTAATTTTGCTCACAACATAAACGGGGCTCAAATTGGTGTGATCAATTTTGCTGACAGCATCCGAGGAGTACCACTTGGATTGATCAGTTTCGTAAGTAGGGGATATCATAAAATTGAATTAAGTGCTGATGAAGTTTTTTATGCTAATGCAGCATTTCGCACCGGGGTAAGACAATTTTACAATATTCTGCAAGCGGGAATAAAACCGGAAAGTCTTGATGGCTCTCTTAGTCCATCTTCCTTAAATCCAAGTCAGGAAAATGTTTGGTCTTTTGGGTATGGCATTGGCACCGCACCAAAGCTTACTAAATGGCTCTATTTAAATATTGACCTAACGTCCAACCATGTGAATAAAGGAAGCTTTACGAATTCCATTAGCCTGTTGAATAAATTATACCTCGGTTTTGATTTTCAGGTGGCAAAGAAATTTTCTATTACGGCAGGGGCCACGCTCAATGGATATATTTCAGATCCTTCCTACACCGAAAACCCTACTCTGTTCACGGACTTTTCGCCTAATCTTATCAAAAGCCATAGTTTCTCCAATGGCAAACAGCTGGATATGTGGTGGGGAGGTAAGGTCGGAATCAGATTTTTGTAATTTTTTTCAAAGTGCATAGGGGACAGCATGAGCTGGGTTGTCCTTAAGGCATTAAAGCGAAAAAAATGACAAAAATCTCTCTAACAGCACTCTTTAGCCTTTTCATTACAATAAACCTTATTGGGCAGACCCTTACCCAAACGATAAGGGGCCATGTTGTAGACAAAGTTTCTCAAACCTCATTGCCAGGAGCCACCGTAGTTATTGTCGGATCAGATCCTTTGATCGGAACAACGACTGATCTGGATGGATACTTCAAACTTGCTAATGTTCCTGTTGGGAATGTTTCGCTTCAAATTTCATTTGTAGGGTATAAAGAAATAACTATTTCCAATATCATAGTCAACTCTGGAAAGGAAGTGATTCTAAATATCCCCATTGAGGAGGACATCACTCAAATGGAAGAAATAGTGATAACTCCTGATGTGGAAAAAAATAAACCACTTAATGATATGGCAGTAGTCAGCGCAAGAACATTTTCAGTGGAGGAAACGCGAAAGTTTGCCGCTTCGGTTAATGATCCTGCCCGAATGGTTTCTTCCTATGCGGGCGTAGTTACACCTGACGATGGTAATAATGCTATATCTATACGGGGCAATTCTCCGTATGGTTTGCTTTGGAGAATGGAAGGGGTAGACATCCCCAATCCGAATCACTTTTCAAATGTGGGTACTTCTGGTGGAGGTGTCTCCATTTTAAGTTCTCAACTTCTGACTAACTCTGATTTTATGACTGGGGCCTTTCCAGCTGAATATGGCAACGCGTTGGCAGGTGTCTTTGATCTAAACCTTAGAAAAGGCAATAATGAAAAAAGGGAAAATACTGTACAGGCGAGCTTTTTGGGAACGGATGTAGCCGTAGAAGGACCATTTAGGAAAGGATATCGAGGTTCCTACTTGGTCAATTACCGGTATTCAACATTAAGTATCATCAGCAAACTGGGGGTCAATATTGGGGATGCAGTTACTAATTTTCAGGATTTGAGCTTTCACATCTATTTACCCACCAACAAATTGGGAAATTTCTCTTTGTTTGGATTTGGTGGATTGAGTGATCAAAAACAAGATGCAGAAAAAGACTCCACAAAATGGAGTGAAGAGTATTTGCGCTATAATTCAAAATACTTCTCCAACACAGGTGCTGCTGGAATTAAACACCAGATGAATGCGGGAGAAAATACCTATATACAATCTTCAGTAGTATTATCAAGTAACGATAATGGCTTTGATGTAACTAAGTTGGATGATTTATATGTTTCTCAATTTGAATACAGAAGAAAATATGTGAACAAGAAATTAACACTGAGCTCAGTTTTAAATCATAAATTCAATGCAAAGAACAGTTTGCGCTCTGGAGTTTATTACAACCAATATTTTTACAATTTGAGCTTGCGTGAGTTTAATAAAGAAAAAAAGCAAATTGAAGAACAGCTCAATGCAAACAGTAGTGCATCTACCATTCAATTATTTGCGCAATGGAATCATCGGATAAGTGATAAAATGACGCTGAATGCCGGAATGCATTATCTGCAACTATTGGATAACAACTCTCACTCACTGGAGCCCCGTGCTTCGCTTAAATATGCATTTGATGACAAGCAGTCTCTGAGTTTTGGTTACGGGCTGCACAGTCAAATCCAGCCCATAGGTGTTTATGAAGCAGAAGCAGTGGATGGGCTTGGAAACAGAACTTTCCCAAATAAAAATGTAGGTTTAAACAAATCTCATCACTTGGTGGTGGCCTATGATCGTGCTTTAAATCAATTTACAAGGTTGAAGGTGGAAACTTACTATCAGCATTTATTCAATATTGCTGTGAAGGATGATCTAACCAGCCCTATCTCAACTTTGGTCTTGGAGGATGGTTATTTCACAGACCCACTCATCAATAAGGGAACTGGAAGAAATTATGGGCTTGAGATGACATTGGAGCAATTCTTTCATAACAACACTTACTTTCTATTGTCTTCATCACTCTATGATTCAAAGTATAAAGCGTTGGATGGAGTACTTCGTAATTCAAGATATAACGGAAATTTTGCATTCAGCCTAACTGCAGGCAAAGAGTATGAGTGGAAGAAAAATCGAACCTTTGGGTTGAATATAAAAACTATTTACAGCGGGGGATTCAGGATGACCCCGATTGATTTCGAGAAAAGTGCTGAGCTTGGCCAAACCGAATACATTGAACAACTGGCTTTTACCGAGCAGCGTCCGGATTATTTCAGAACAGATTTTCGTATTAGCCTTAAGAGAAATCGTCCAAAATCAACTTCAACCATTTCGCTCGACATTCAGAATATAACCAATCATCAAAATCTGGGAGGGCAGTATTACGAAGTCATGAGTGGCGAAATAAAGAAGTGGTACATGATGCCTTTGTTGCCAGTTTTTAGTTATCGCATTGAGTTCTAGAATGTATTCCATTGAAAAACGGCAGCTGAATTTATGAATCACGATTAGGGATCATCAGCTGTCGTTTTAATTTGGATTAACCCCAATCAACATAGATGTTACTTTGCCATTAAATGAAAATGGTGGTCTTTCCTGGTTTTCCCGTTTACAATTATTTCTAAATTGTGTTGCCCTGGGTAATGTTTTCGAGTAGTAAAGTCTGTAAATCTTTGTTTGCGCTCGAAAGTTAATTTCTGTCCGGGTTGAAATTCTTTTTCTGTAACCTTGAAAATTTTTCTTGAGGTTTTTCCCGTTGCAGTTCTGTAATTTATAGCATATTCAATTCTTAGATTAGCTTTCTTTTTTTCTTTATTGACAACATCAAACGAAAACGATCCGGTGGTTCCAATCTTAATTTTCAGATTGTCAAGACTCAGTTTAGGTACTTCTGCCAGTAACTGAGAATCGAATCCATGAAAATCAAGAGCATTTGAATGACCCTGTTTAAGTAACGTACGACTACCATGTTTCAATATCCAGTTGGTCTCAGCACTGACATTCTTCCACTGCCGGGCAATATTCAGAACCAATTCAGGGTGATCTTTTGCAATATCGTTCAGGTTGTTTGCCACACTTCTCCTCACGTATTCTGATGGGTCTTTTTTTAGTTTGTCGAGAATGGGTAAAATTGGAGAAGGATCCTTTTTGAAAGCAGGCAATCCCATGGCCCATGGAAGTCTTGGCCTGCAACCTTCAGATGACAATCTTCTTACATGTTCACTTTTGTGCGTAGTCCAACGCTGCATCCTGTTCATGGTCTTTTCCGGGTACTTTAAAATAAAGGGCCGAACAGCAAACTCTGCACTGACCAGCTGCGTGATTTGTTCAATGGCATCCATTGATTTTTCAAAATGATCTAACCCATACAATTCCACATAGTCAGGCAGAAAAATTAGTGGGTAGATGGGCTTTTCATATTTCTCATTGAGGTATTCTTGGGCAATTGCCACAACGCAATTGGCCGCCAATTCATAATTTGCAGGTAATGTTTTGTGTAGTGCCTTTGTTACTTTTCTTGTTCGTTGTTTAAGTTCCAGGTCAGGCCATTCAGTATCGAAAACTGAATGTATAAATCGGACATCATCAAAATTGGGAATGTTCTTCTTTAATACTGAGCAGAGGTGCTCAAAAAACTCTGGATTATACATCAATTTCAAAGGTTCTGCCATCGCACTTCTATTTTTTTGTTTTCTTAAAATCCAATTCGTCTACCATCAATGCTTCTTGCAATATTTCCCCGATGGTAGTTTCCTCAATTTCAGTGAGCGCATTGTACTTTATAATGTAAACCTGCGTTCGTCCTTCGTGCAACAGCACTCCTTGATTATTGGACAGCATGTGACCATAGCAGAACCCCAATGAAACGAGCGCATCTTTTGGGCCATAGGGCACGGATTGAGGCCAGATAAAACAGAGCCTTCTGTTCTTCATAAAATAGGGGACCCCGTAGGAGAGTTTTTCTCTTATTCGTGGATCAGTTTCCAAAATTATTCCTCTCAGCCTTCTGGTTAATAACTGCTCAGTTCGAGGCAACTCACCAATGAATTCATCAACATCCTTCATGATTGGATTTATTTTAGTATAAATATGCGCGGGTATCATGACAACCCTATGTCAGCAAGCCCAGGTATGGTTAAAATTTCTTCTTTAAATCTGCTATTTTTAGTGATTACTAAATTTTTCAAATGACTTCTTTTCTGACTTTTTTTGAAGAAATGCCTACATGGCAGCGGCTGGCCTGGGTTGTTGTTTGTTTGGTAACCTGCTGGATCCTAGAAGGTAACTACCCGCTGGCCAAACATCCATATTCCAAATGGAAACATGATGGTGTTAATTTAGTCTTCCTGTTTTTTACGTTTGTTATTAATCTTTTGTTTGGAATTTTTACAGTAGGAATTTTTGCTTTTATCGGCAGCAGACATATTGGCTTGTTGCACTATGTGGATTTGCCGGTATGGATGGAGTTAGTAATTGCTATAATGTTTCTTGATTTTGTGGCGCAATATTTTGTACACTATTTACTGCACCGGGTAAAGTGGATGTGGAAGTTTCACATGATTCACCACAGCGATACAAAAGTAGATGCTACAACGGGCACGCGTCATCATCCTGGAGACTATTTTTTAAGGGAAGTATTTGCGTTAGTGGCTATAGTACTCCTCGGTGCACCTATCTCATTCTATTTGTTCTATCGATTCTGCACCATTTTTTTCACCTACTTCACACACGCCAATATCAATATGCCACGATGGCTCGACAAAACCTTAAGTCTTGTGTTCATCACCCCTAATATGCACAAATTTCATCATCACTTTGAGCGCCCCTGGACAGACACCAATTTTGGTAATATCTTTTCTTTTTGGGATCGACTATTCGGCACTTTTGTTTATGATGATCCCAAGAAAATAAAGTATGGACTGGATGTACTGGATGGCAGCTTAGATGAGGACATAAGATATCAACTTCAAATTCCGATTGATAAACGCATAAAGACAGATTATTAGAATTGTCAGTTTGGTAACAAAAGTCTTATTATCGAACTAATTTGGAACAATCGTGACCGTATGTGGGTTGAATAACCATTAACAAAAAGATATAATGATGAAAGCAATTTGGAATGGTAAAGTAATCGCTGAAAGCAACGATACAGTAGTAATTGAGGGTAACCATTACTTTCCTGTGGATTCTATTAAAAAAGAATATTTTTCTGATTCTTCCTCTCACACTGTTTGTCCATGGAAGGGAACAGCATCTTACTTCAGTGTAAAGGTAGATGGAAAAGAAAATGCGGATGCAGCCTGGTACTATGAGGAACCTAAAGAAGCTGCAAAGGTAATCAAAGACCGAGTAGCCTTTTGGAAAGGCGTTGAAGTGGTAAATTGATTTCTAAATTCTGAAACGAGATGCTTCTTGCTTTAGATATTGGTAACAGTGATGTTGTCCTGGGAATCTGGGACAAACAAAAATGGATTCACGTTTGGCGAATTCCCACTCGACCGAATCAACCTGAGTTATTTTATGGCATTAAAATAAAAGACTATTTTTTTGAAGCTAATCTGTCGCTCAATCACGTTGATAAAATTGTGCTTAGCAGTGTGGTTCCTGACCTAACAGACAAATTAAGAAATGTAATCGCGGTCTTATTCGGTAAAGAGTCAATTGTACTTGGTCCGGATGTGTACCAAAAGCTTGCCATTAAGGTACTTAACCCTTATGAAATTGGGTCAGACCTTGTTTCAAATGCAATAGCTGCCTACGATTATTACCAAAACACTTGCATTGTTGTTGACTTTGGCACAGCGCTCACTTTTACAACACTTTCATCGAAAGGTGAAATTTTGGGTGTATCTATTGTGCCCGGATTAAAAACAGCCATTAAATCACTTACACAAAACACTGCTAAGCTTTTTGATGTACCTTTAGCTATGCCTGCATCTGCATTAGGAACCAGTACCATAACGGCCATTCAATCTGGGATTTTGTTTGGCTACAGCGGTTTAGTGCAATCCATGGTAGGAGAAATTAGAAGTGAAATAAAAGAGAATTGCCCCGCAATAGCTACAGGTGGACTTTCATCTATTATTACGCCTTTGAATGATTTCTTTGATCAGGTTGAGCCAAATCTGACTTTAAATGGTTTACGAATTGTTGGTGAAACAGTTTCAGAGCGTTAAATGGAGATAGCCATCCATTTGAAGAATGTTACGCATCGTTTTGGAGGACAATCTCTTTTTGAAAACCTTTCTATAGATATAGAAGCAAAAAAAATCACCGCTATTCTTGGCAAAAGTGGCAGTGGAAAGTCAACACTGCTTCAAATGATTAATGGTCTTATCCGTCCTGATGAAGGAACTGTATATTTGTTTGGTAAGGCCTTGGATTATAACCAGATTCATCAAATTCGACTTTCAATAGGTTATGCAGTTCAGCAAGTAGGATTGTTCCCACATCTTACAGTATTTGAAAACATTACATTGCCCGGTGTATTGGCCGATTGGGCCAGCGATCGGAAAAAGAAGCGGGCAGAAGCTTTGATGGAGCTGGTGAGTTTGGAAGAAATTCACAAAGACAAATATCCCTATCAGTTATCCGGAGGTGAGCAACAACGGGTAGGACTTTGTAGGGCTATTTTGCTGGATCCACCTCTGATGTTATTGGATGAATCTTTTTCATCGCTGGATCCTGAAACGAAGCAAGACATTCACAATGAAGTATTAAAGCTACAACGCACAGAACCACGGTGCATTGTAATGGTGACGCACGATCCTGATGAAGCCAAGAAATTGGGGGACACACAGCTAAAATTTGAAAACGGAAAATTATTTCCGCTGCAATGATGAAGTGGCGATTAGCAGCATTAATTCTTATAGCTGGATGCATGTTAGGGCATGCACAAACTTATAGGGTAGGGGCAAAGCACTTCAACGAAAGTTATATTTTGGCAGAGTTGTTGGCGCAATTGATCGAAAACGAAGGCTATACAGTAGAGCGCAAATTTAATTTGGGTGGCACTGCTGTATGTTATCAGGCGCTCGTGGGAGGCGACATTGACATTTACCCAGAATATACGGGATCGTTGGCGGAAGAAATCCTGAAAAGTAATAAGAAGCTGAATCATGGCTCACTCAATCAAGAATTGAAATCCCAACTCAATCTGGAGATTTCTCCATCATTTGGTTTTAACAATACCTATGCGCTGGCCACTACACCGGCCATTGCAAAAAAAAGGAACCTTAGGACTATTTCTGATTTACAGAAGCAAAGCCCCATGCCAATGGCATTGAGTTATGAATTTTTGAAAAGAAAAGATGGATGGGGGAATTTAAAAGCAACCTATCAATTGTCAATGAACCCTGTTGGGATAGAGCATGGGCTCGCCTATCAGGCCATCGTCAAAGGCAGCATTGAGTTGACGGACGTTTATTCAACTGATGGAGAAATTGAAAAATATGGTTTGTTTTTGCTGGAGGATGATTTGAATTTTTTTCCGGATTACAATGCAGTGGCTGTATACAATCAAACGATTAACGAGGAGATCAAGTTATTGGCAGCTAAGTTGGAGGATTTGATTTCTGAAGAAGAGATGCAAGCCATGAATTCAGAAGTATTGTTTGAACAAAAAACGTTTTATGATGTGGCCCGGACTTTTCTTTTGAAAAAGGGATTAGTGGATTCTACCATAGAGAAAAAGGGAAGTACAATGTGGAGGGAAATCTTTGACAAGACATTAACGCATTTAGGCATTACCGCTGTGGCTTTAGGTCTGGCAATTTTTATTGCTGTACCACTAGGTATTCTATTGTACATTTTCTCAGGAGTGAGCCGTCCTGTTCTGTATTTTGTGGGCCTGCTTCAGACCATTCCTTCCATTGCACTGCTTGCCCTGATGATTCCATTACTTGGCATTGGCATTGTACCAGCTATAACGGCATTGCTTATTTATGCACTATTGCCAATTCTGAGAAACACCACAACCGGGCTTACTTCTGTTGATCCCATTCTGAGGAAAGTAGCTATAGGCATGGGTATGACTACATTTCAACGATTACGCTTTGTAGAATTGCCATTAGCGATGCCATCGATTTTGGCCGGCATCAGAACGGCCGCTGTAATTACCATTGGTACAGCTACGCTTGCTGCTTTCATTGGAGCCGGAGGGCTTGGAGAATTTATTGTGACGGGTTTAGCTTTAAATAACACCAAGTTGATTTTGCAGGGAGCTATACCTGCTGCAGTGTTGGCAATCCTGATTGAATTTTTATTTGAGTTGATGGAGAAGGCTTTGATACCAAAGCATTTGAGGAGTTAAAACTATTTCTTCATCGCAATAAGATGGATCATTCGATTGATGACTTCTTCATGAATTACTTCTAAACCAGTGTCATTCAAAAAGGCATTTAACAGGTAGGATGTTAAAATAAGTTTTGGGTATGAACTTACTTTTTGTTTCCATTGACTGTCTACTCTTTCATGCAACAAGTCGTGCACCTGTACGTGATCTTGAAAATATTCAAGGAAGCACGTGTGTATTCTATTCTCATCAGATTTAACTGGCAGAAACCTCTGATTTCCTATCAATGGTGATGACAGGTCGCGAAAAGACAACACTAATTTCCCTCCAGCAGATAGCTTTTCTCTAACTTTAGTTAAGAGCGTTATAACCTCAGTTTGTGAGCCTAAGTGGGTTAACGTATCTCCCATACAAACAATTAATTCAGGCGCCTGCCTTAAGTGCAAATCAAAATCAATCAGATTATCCTCTATCGTATGAATACCTTGAATTGATTTTAGATTTAATTCATTCAGTAAGGTTTTGTTGAAATCAATAGCGGTTACATTAAAGCCGAGACGAGCCAGCGCAACCGATTGTATCCCGTGACCGCAGCCAAGGTCAACTGCACTCTTTGCGTAGCGGGGAATAATATTATTTCTTTGAAAGAATGCTTTTTGTTCTTCAGATTTTATTTCAAAATCTCCCACCATCCATGAATAAAAATAACCCAGATGATGGTGGTAATGTGATTTCACCTCGTTCATAAAATGGAGCTAAATGATTAATAGACCAATAAGAACGATATACGCTAAAGATGAGAATGGGGTTTTCTTAATATACCCTCGTCCTTAAACTCCCGCCTAAATGAAGTTGTATACCAAATGAGGCTTGTAAGGGCACATGATCGAAGAAGGCATCGTTGGGCATAGCAACATTAAGTCCTAGTTGAAACATGCCGTTTAAATTTTCTGCCATTCTAAACCTTGCGGTTAGAGAAGGTTCTAAGAAAAGATGAATGCCTTCGTCCGGTGTTTCGGTGATTACACCTGATTGAAATTCGTTAAAATTCACAAAGGAAACACGAGGTGTGAATATCATGTTGAAGCCCCTGTTGTTGGTGCCGATGGAAGGTTGAATAAAAAAGCGATTGTATTTTCCGGTAACAATTACTTCTTGTTGCCCTAAACCTAAAAAGCCATACTGTCCTGTTGTTGTGCCTTTTCCTTGGCCGTAGCCAGCATAGAGCTCTATTCTTCTTGAACGTGTGGCCTGGTAGTAGCCCAACCCTGCTTCAAAAAAATTATTCTTCCGCTTAAAAGTTTGACTTTGATCAACAGGGTCGTTGTTGGTTTCGCTCAACAAAGAATAGCTGCCCATTAAGCCAATATTATCCGATAGCGCCACAGCACCTTGAAGATCAATTCCGGTGCCCAAAAAAATGGATCCTTGTAATTCACCCTGTCCGTTAAACATTGGGGTATTCCTTGTATTGGGTACATACATAGGCGCACAGGACGAAAGAAGCAGGATGACGATGAGGAATAGATTAAATCGCATGAAGACAGGGTTTTGAAGGATCGAATATACTATTTCAGCCGGTTGTATTTCTTCATTGCTGCAATTAATCGATCATGAGGAATGGCATATACTTTATTGCCATTTACACCCGTCATCGTTTCAGCAGCAATCATTGCGTTAACAATGGATTCTTCGGTTGCCTGAGCCACTGCCTCAAAAAAGGGGTTGATCATTTCATTGGGAAGCATTTGTAAATTGGCCAGTTTATCCATTGCGCCTGTTTCTGGATTGGCTGTTGAAAAGGCGATAAAAATATCACCAGATGAATTGCCGCCACGTCCACCTACCGCACCAACTCCCAAAGCAACTCGCTTCACCAGTCGATTGAGCTGATGTGGCAAAAGTGGAGCATCGGTAGCAGCAACTACAATAATAGATCCCTGATCTTCATCGAGTTTACCAGCGCTTGGTTTCAAATCTGTAATTTCTTTTCCAACCGGCACCCCCGCTATGGTGAGCTGATCGCGTGATCCGTAATTAGCCTGTACTAATACACCCACTGTGTAGGTTCCTATTTTGGTTTCAACGATACGAGAAGAGGTTCCTATGCCGCCTTTAAAACTGTGCACGATCATACCTGTACCGCCACCCACATTTCCCTCTTCCACTGACCCGATCTTAGCCCCCTCCATTGCATCAAAAACGTCCTGCTGTTTTACATGAAAGCCATTGATGTCATTGAGAAATCCATCCCAGGTTTCGGCTACCACGGGTAAGCTATAGTCACCTGAATAATTTCCGTCACCGATATTCTTGTTCACATACCATTGAATTACGGCGTCCCGTACCGTTCCCACACTGTGAGTATTAGTAATAAGGATAGGGGATCCGAGACAACCGGATTCATCAATCCAGGTGGTACCTGTCATTTCTCCGTTTCCATTCAGGGTAAACCACGAGGCAAACACTCTGTCTATTGATTTTTTCCCCAATGGAAAGATGGCAGTCACTCCCGTTCGGGCTGGTCCTTTGCCCACCTCTAGTTTTCCGTTTCCTTTTATGATGGTCTTATGACCGACTTCTATCCCTGGAACATCGGTAATGGCATTGAATTTACCAGGGGTGCCTTCAAATGGAATTTTTAAATCTCGGGCACGAGGTTTTGGATTCTGTGCATTGGCATCCATTGTAAAGACAAGTAGGATCAGCAGGAGTAGAGGTGTTGTTTTCATAGTTATAAAACTGTTCTTAGAATAAAGCTTTGTTATGTAAATTACCCAGAAAAGTGAAAGAATGAAATTTGACATCACGCAGGCAAATGAATTGATGCGCAGTCGTAGGTCCATTTTCCCAAAAGACTATGTACAAGGGGAAAAAGTGGACGACAGCATTGTAATACAAATGCTGGAAAATGCGAACTGGGCACCAACTCATAAATTAACTGAGCCCTGGAGGTTTGTAGTTTTTACGGGGAATGGGTTAGAAAAATTAGCGAATTTCCAGGCTGAATGTTATAAAGAGGTGACTTCCAAGGACGGTACTTTTAAAGAGGACAGGTACAATAACCTGCTGACCAAACCCATGCAATCCTCTCATATCATTGCTGTGGGGATGAAGCGGGACAAGGAAAAAAGGATAAAGGAAATTGAAGAAGTTGGGGCAGTATTTTGTGCGATTCAAAATATGTACTTGACTGCCACTGCCTACGGAATAGGTTGTTATCTAAGCACAGGAGGTGTTACGTATTTTGAAGAAGCCAAATCGTTTTTTGGATGGGAGAAGGAGGATAAGTTAATAGGGTTTTTAAATCTTGGAATTTATCGTGGAGATAAAAAGACAGGACAAAGAAAACCGATAGAAGGAAAAGTAAATTGGGTTAATTAAAACTGTATTGAATATGAATCATGTTCCTAGTAAGGATGACCTGCTACAGGCTCACGAGCGCATCAAATCTTTTGTGCATCAAACTTCAGTCATGACATCGGCAAGTATTGATGCCATTGCAGGTTGCCAGATTTTTTTTAAGTGTGAGAACTTTCAAAAAATTGGTGCCTTTAAGGCAAGAGGTGCTATGAATGCAGTATTAAGTTTATCTGAGGAGCAAAGAGCCAAAGGGGTGGCAACCCATTCGTCTGGAAATCATGCCCAGGCGTTGGCACGTGCCGCGAAAATTATGGGTGTGCCTTCTTACATAGTAATGCCTACCACTGCTCCGGAAATTAAGAAGAAAGGGGTGCGCGCTTTTGGGGGAATAATTACTGAGTGTGAACCCACTTTGGCAGCCAGAGAAGCCACATTGGCAAAAGTAGTTGCTCAAACAGGAGCAGCAGAAATTCATCCATTTAATAATTATGATGTAATTGCAGGCCAGGCAACAGCTGCCATAGAACTGTTCGATGCGGCCGGGGAGTTGGACTTCGTGCTCACACCAGTAGGTGGTGGAGGTCTTCTTAGCGGCACTTTGCTTGCGGCAAAATACTTTTCTCCTAGAACTAAGGTAATAGCGGGCGAACCAGAAGGAGCAGATGACACTTTTCGCTCCATGAAAAGCGGAAAGATAGAAACGTCTCAGGCCAATTCAGTCGCAGATGGCTTGCTTACATCATTAGGAGACAAAACATTCCCATTGATTAAAGAAATGGTCTCAGGTGTAATTACGGTTTCTGATAAAGAAATTATTAAGGCAATGCGCTTGATATGGGAGCGCGTAAAAATAATTGTGGAGCCTTCTTGTGCAGTTCCCTTGGCCGCTGTACTTAAGGACAAAGAAAAATTCTCAGGTAAAAGGATTGGAATAATATTAACTGGCGGAAATGTGGATCTTGAAAGAGCTTTTCAGTTATTTGATTCAATTGAGAAATAAATTCTTCGATAAGTAATTTCATAAAAAAAGGGCCATACAATGGCCCTTTTTTAATTCGTTTTTCTAAGACTCACTTTTTGAATTGATCAAACTTAGACTCTGATTTTTTTGGAAACACATTGTCGATCACATTAACATCAGCTGTCTCACGATTAGGGTCAATTACAATATTGGTCACCTCTTTATTTTTTATAAATACTTTGGTCACTTCTTTTTCGTTCAAACGCCAAATCTCGGCAGGAATCTTTTCAATTTCTTTTGTGCCATCCTTAAAAGTCCATTCAATGATGATAGGGCTTAACAACCCACCTGTATTGCGAAAGGTTAGTTCATAGAGGTTCTTGCCCTTTAATCCCTGACGAATGGCCTTGTCATCAATTCTGCTTCTAAAATCCCTGTAAGAATCCTCAGAAGTGTTTTCTACGGTTAGCGGTGTAGGGCCAGCACTGAAATCATTGGCTTTGTTTTTTGTATTACCGGCTGCCAGATCACCTTGTTTTACCGTAATGTTTTTCTTTTCAGGATCCATTTGTTCTTCTTTCACCTGAAACCATTTCACATCTTCTAAAGTCAGGTCAACATTATCGGTAGTATAGAACCATCCTCGCCAAAACCAATCCAGGTCGGTTCCTGATGCATCTTCCATACTTCTAAAGAAATCGGCAGGTGCTGGGTGCTTGAATGCCCATCGTTCAGAATATTCCTTAAAGGCTTTGTCAAAAATTTCTGGCCCCATAATAGTCTCACGTAAGAGTACCAAAGCAGCGGAAGGTTTTGTGTAGCCATTTGGTCCAAAGCTGGTTGCCTGATTATCAGATTGTGCCATGATAGGTCTCATAATGTTCTTATCTCCCTTCATAAAAGGAACAATGCCTCGTGGAGAACCGCTTGTTACATCGAATCCATCATAGCGCGTACGTACAGTTTCTCTTTCTAAAAATGTATTCAACCCTTCGTCCATCCATGTCCATTGTCTTTCATCCGAGTTGACAATCATTGGGAAGAAATTGTGCCCAACTTCGTGTACAATCACACCAACCATTCCTTCGAGTACCCTTTGAGAATAACTTCCATCTTTGTTGGGTCTTCCATAATTGAAACAAATCATTGGATACTCCATGCCCTGGTCTGCTGTGTGTACTGAATACGCAGTTGGATAGGGATAATCAAACGTTCGGGCAGAGTATACCTCCAACGTATTTTTGATGGCTTTGGTAGATTCCTTTTCCCAAAGTGGATTCCCTTCTTTTGGATAAAGAGATTGTGCCAGAGGTGTTTTCGTTCCCACTTTAACAGCCATGGCATCCCATATAAACTTACGCGATGCTGCAAAAGCCACATCTCTTACATTTTCTGAATGGAATACCCATGTGCTTTTCTTTTTAGATCTTGATTTTTCATTCTTCCTGGCCTCGGATTCCGTTACAATCATCACAGGCTTATCAAATGTTTTTTGGGCCTTATTGAATCGCTCCAGTTGATCTTTACTTAACACTTCCTGTGGGTTCTGAAGCCAACCAGTTGCACCTACTATAAAGTCAGAAGGTACAGTTATCCTTACCTTGTAGTTTCCGAAGGTCAAAGCGTACTCACCACGACCAAGGAATTGTTTGTTTTGCCATCCTTCATAGTCATCAAATACACACATACGGGGAAACCATTGAGCGCATGTGTAAAGACGATTGTCATCATCCGGAAAGTATTCATACCCACCTCGTTCATCGTATTTCATTCGATCATATTCGCGGTAGCTCCATGCTACAGAGAATTTATAGGTTTCTCCTGTTTTCAATGGCGCAGGGAGATCAATGCGCATCATGGTGAAGTTGATGGTGAAAGGAAGGTCTTTTCCTGTAGCAGCATCTTTAACGGAATTTATCTTGTAGCCCCCTTCATAATCATATCCATAACCACCCAATGCTTCAGCCAAAAACTTGGCAGGTACAGAATCGCGAATGATGTTGTTACTTGTTTTATCTGTCATATTTCCAGCTGACAACTTATTTTGATCTAATTGCATCCAGAGGTATCGCATTGTCTCCGGTGAATTGTTGTAATAGGTAACAGTTTCTCTTCCGGTGATCATTTGAGTTTCATCATTCAGCTCTACATCAATGTCGTAGTCTGCGCGTTGCTGCCAATAGTTAGGGCCAGGAGCTCCGGAGCTACTTCGGTAGCTATTGGGGGTGGGCAATTCAGAACCAAGTTGCTCAAATTTGCCCTGCCAATTGGGTTGGGCATTGGCGTAGGTTACGCCTAGAAATAAAATCAGTAGATAAAATAACGAACGCATATTTCTTTAATTAAATCGATAGTAAACAAAGAAGTCATCTCGTTTAACGAAATGACTTCAAAATTGATAAATAAATGTAAGACTATTTGCCTTTTTTCTTAAGCTCTTCAAACTTAGAGCCCTGATTTACCTTTGGAAACACGTTATCCGCGGTATTTACATCTGCAGTTTCCTTGAGAGGGTCGATAACGATATTCACAACTTCCTTATCTTTTACAAAAACCTTCTTCACTTTATTTTCATTCAACATCCAGATTTCAGCGGGAATACGCTCTATTTCTTTGGTTCCATCCTTATAGGTCCATTCAATAATTACAGGCATAATCAGACCTCCTTTGTTGCTTAATGTAACCTCATAGAGGTTTTTGTTTTTAAGCTTGTCCATAATGGCTTTATCGTCAATCCGATTTTGAAATTCTCCGTAAAAATTGGCGTCAGCGGGGATTACATTAAATGGCTGTGGGCCATCATTGAAATTGTCGCTATTTTCTCCAGCTGTGTTTCCCGCCATAGCCAAGTCTCCTTTTTTCACTGTCTTAGCTTTGTTCTCCAGGCTGGTTTCGTCCTTCTTCACCTGGTACCATTTTACAGCATCAACAGAAATATCCGTATTGTCAGTTGAATAAAACCATCCTCGCCAGAACCAATCCAGATCTACTGCTGATGCATCTTCCATAGTACGGAAAAAATCTGCTGGTTTAGGGTGCTTGAATGCCCATCGTTCAGAATATTCTTTGAAGGCTTTGTCAAAAAGTTCAGGGCCCATCACGGTTTCCCTGAGAACATTCAATGCTGTAGCTGTTTTGGCGTATTGCTCTGCACCATACTCAATAATATTTTCAGCACTGGTCATCAACGGACGCTGTGTTGCTTTATCACCCATCATGTAAGGGACTATCATTTCCGCAGGCCCTCTGCGCTGAGGCATGTCAGGATAATGTTCAACTTGAGTAAGGTATTGAACGAAAGTATTGAATCCTTCGTCCATCCATCCCCATTGACGCTCATCAGAGTTAATAATCATAGGGAAAAAGTTGTGTCCTACTTCGTGTACAATTACTCCTATCATCGCCCATTTGGTACGATCGGGAATAGTTCCATCGGGCTGTGGCCTTCCTCCGTTAAAGCAAATCATGGGATACTCCATACCAATATTGGCCATATGCACAGATATGGCAACTGGGTAGGGATAGTCGATGGAGTACTTAGAATAAGTGACTATTGTGTTTTTCACGGCCTTGGTTGATTCACGCTCCCAAAGTGGGTTTCCTTCTTTAGGATAATAAGACATAGCCAACGAAGTTTTGTCTCCAAGTTTTACTGCCTGGGCATCCCAAATAAATTTTCTTGAACTGGTGAAAGCAAAGTCTCTGACATTATCGGCCTGATAGACCCATGTTTTCTTTTGCTTGGATCTGGATTTTTCTCGCTGAATAGCTTCATCCTGAGTGACAATGATTACAGGTTTATCGAATGATTGCTTTGCCTGCTCAAACCTTTCGTTCTCCTTTTTTGTAAGTACATCCTGAGGATTGAGCAACACGCCAGTAGCACCTACTATGTGATCTGCAGGAACAGTGATGCTAACTTTATAGTTACCAAACGACAAGGTAAACTCGCCCTGTCCAAGGAACTGTTTGTTTTGCCATCCTTCATAATCATCGTATACACACATGCGAGGAAACCAATGGGTGATTCCATACACATAGTTACCATCAGCAGGAAAATACTCCATACCGCCCCTGCGACCTGCCTCACGCTCATTAAGCCTGTCGCTTACAGGATAAGACCATTCTACATTGAATGAATATTTTTCGCCTGTTTTTAATGGCTTTGGTAAGTCAACTCTCATCATCGTACCATTAATAAAGTTGACAAGGTCTTTGCCACCTGTATCTTTTACCGACTTGATGGTATACCCTCCTTTATAATCTCCATAAAGATCCAGGTCGCGCTGCAACTGATCCACCGACACCGTTTCCCCAAGGCTATTGGTTTTTATTTTGTCAGTGTCATTTCCCTCAGCCAGAATATTCTGATCAAGTTGTAGCCATAGGTATTTGAGTTGATCAGGGGAGTTATTGGTATAGGTTATTGTTTCCTTCCCTGTAATCATATGAGTTTCGTCATTCAACTCAACTTCAATTATATAATCTGCTTGTTGTTGCCAGTATTTATAACCAGGGGCTCCTGAGGCGGAACGGTATTGATTAGGGGTTGGCAATTCTTGTCCTAGCTGTTCGAATTTTCCTTTCCAACCCTGCTGGGCCATCACAGGAATAGCAATTGTAATTAAGACTAAACCAATTAGGTTTTTCATATTGTATACTTTAAGCGTTTTTAAATACTAGTTCCCTTTATTTCTTAGCTGATCAAATTTGGACGGTAGATCGACTTTAGGAAACACATTGTTGTTGGCGTCAATGTCTGCAGTTTCCTTTAAAGGATCCAGAGTCACATTGGATACTTCTTTATCCTTTACAAATACTTTGGAAATTTTCTGTTCATTGGTTCTCCAAATTTCTGCTGGCAGTCGCTCGATTTCTTTTGAGCCATCCTTGTAGGTCCATTCTATAATTACGGGCATTACAAGTCCTCCTTTATTGCTAAGAGTTACTTCGTAAAAGTTTTTTCCTTTCATTTTCGCAATCACGGCCTTGTCATCGATGCGATTTAAGAACTCTCCGTACAACCTTGCGTCTGTTTCGATCAGGCTGAAAGGTTCTGGTCCATTATTGAAATCTGTAGCTCCACTCGCAGCAGATGTGCCACTGGCGAGGTCTCCTGTCTTAACACTCTTCGATTTGTTTTCCAGTTTCTGATCTTCTTCTCTCATTTTAAACCATCGAACCTGATCAATTGACATATCAACGTGGTCTGTGGTATAAAACCAGCCTCTCCAGAACCAATCCAGGTCTACAGCAGATGCGTCCTCCATGGTTCTGAAAAAATCAGATGGTTTGGGGTGTTTGAAAGCCCAGCGTTGTGCATATTCCTTAAAGGCATGATCGAATAGTGCTGGTCCCATTACCGACTCTCTCAATATATTAAGTGCAGTAGCAGCTTTGTTATACTGCTCGTCTCCAATTTGTACAACTTGCTCTCCGCTGGTCATTAATGGGCGCATGGTAGATTTGTCGCCCTTCATGTAAGGAATTATTCCTTCAGCCGTACCTCTTCGCTTGGGCATGTCAGTATAGTTTTCAACCTGAGTGAGGTATTGAACGAATGAGTTAACACCTTCATCCATCCAGGTACTCTGACGCTCATCGTTGTTGATAATCATAGGGAAAAAATTGTGACCCACTTCGTGCACAATCACTCCAATCATTCTCCATTTTGTATTGTCACTGTAAGTTCCATCTTTGTTGGGTCTCCCGAAATTGAAACAGATCATCGGATACTCCATACCGATGCTGGCGGCATGAACAGAAATGGCTACAGGATAAGGGTAGTCAATTGTATACTTAGAATAAGTAATCAAAGTATTCTTCACCGCTTTAGTCGATTCTCTTTCCCACAGTGGGTTCCCTTCCTTGGGATAAAAGGACATGGCCAAAGGTGTATTGTTGCCAACCTTCACAGCTTGCGCATCCCAGATGAATTTACGAGAAGTGGCAAAGGCAAAGTCGCGAACATCTTCTGCATGAAATTCCCACGTCTTCTTCTCTTTTGATCTGCCTTTTTCTCTTTGAACCGCCTCCTGTTGCGTAGCGATGATGACAGGTGCATCAAATGATGTTTTTGCTTTTTCGAAGCGGCTAAGTTGCTCCGCAGTCAATACTTCTTTAGGGTTTTGCAGCACACCAGTTGCTGCCATGATATGATCTGCAGGAGTGGTAATCCGCACTTTGTAGTTTCCGAACACAGTTGCAAACTCGCTTCTGCCAAGAAATTGTTTATTCTGCCATCCTTCTAAATCATCGTAAACGCACATGCGAGGGAACCACTGGGCGATCGTATACACATAGTTTTTATCCTCTGGGAAATATTCAAGACCGCTTCTTCCTCCTACTTTCATACGGTCATTAATGTTGTAAGACCATTCGATTTTGAAGGTGTAGGCCTCACCCCGCTTAAGTGGTTTGGGCATATCAATTCGCATCATGGTCGCATTTACAAAGTATTTCAATGCATTGCCATTCGCGTCTTTAACTGACTTTATTTTATATCCGCCATCGAAGTCATACAGATCAAGACTTCCAGCAATTTCTTTAGTGGTTACGCTGTCTCGAATAGCTGAGTTTCTAGTTTTTCCGGTGTTGCTGTCTTTATCAAATAGGTTTTGATCCAGCTGAAGCCATAAGTAGGTGAGTACATCGGGTGAGTTATTGTGATAGGTTATGGTTTCAGCTCCTGATATACTTTGATTTTCATCATTAAGTTCTGCAGTAATTACATAATCAGCTTGTTGTTGCCAATATTCTGGACCAGGCGCTCCAGAACCAGTACGGTATTCGTTAGGAGTTGGCAACATTTGACCCAACTGTTCAAATTTTCCCTGCCAGGGGGTTTGTGCATGCGCAACCATACTCATGCAAAGCAGCAGTGTAGTAATATATTTAATCATACGTTAAGAAATTTTCAATAGTTAAATGGTAAACACAGTTTACCAGAATTTAGTATCCTTCATCAAAATTAACGCAATTCCAGCTATCCCGGATGAAATCACCATCTTCCAGTCTCTGCGGGATACATGGATCAGATCAACCAGAAGAAAACTGATTGCCATAAAGATGCCAACAATTATTATCTGGCCAAATTCCAAACCAAGGTTGAAAGCCAGTAGTTGCGTTACCACCGTGTGGTCTTTGCCCAATATGGCTTTAAGGTAATTTGAAAACCCCATGCCATGAATCAAACCAAATACCAATGCCAACAAGTAATTTGTTTGAACAGGTTTGGTTGAATAACTCTCTTCTTTCCGAAAAAGATTTCCAAAAGCGGTCAGGAAAATAGTAAGTGGAATTAAAAACTCTATTAACTTCTCATTTACAGCAATCACATCTAATGTTGCAAGTGCCAATGTAACGGAATGTCCTACTGTGAAAGCAGTAACCAGAATAAGAATTTTTTTCCAATCTCTGGTCAAATAAATGGCACATAAGGCAACAACAAACAGGATGTGATCATACCCATTGGCGTAATCCAGAATATGATCCTTGCCCAGTACGAAGTAAAGTTGAAATTCGCTCATGCACTTTTTTTGGGGAGACAATTATAGGGTTTTAATCTCAATTTCGACAGGGGTATTACACTAAAAGACTTTCATGGTTCTTATCACTTGTTTTGGGTCAGAGATGGCCCTATTTTTGATCCACAATAAGTTATGCTAAGCTTTTTATATTCATTTATTCTTCTTTTTCATCCATTGCATATATCGGTCACTGAGATCGAATACAATGAGAAGGTACAGGCACTTCAAATTATTAGCCGCATTTTTGTGGATGACCTTGAGACAGCCATAAGAGCCAAAACCAAATTACCAGAGCTGGATATCCTTAATCCAAAAAATGGGCTGGAGACGAAGACTTTGGTAGCAGATTATCTTAAAGAACATCTGAAAATCATATTGGACGGCATGGAGCAGCAGCTCAACTTTTTAGGCTATGAGGAAGAAAATTTTGCCTTTGTTTGTTACATAGAGATTGAAAATGTAAGGGCTTTCAAAGCAATGGAGGTAATCAACACTGTGATCACTGAAACTTATGATGATCAATCGAATCTCGTTCATGTCACTTATAAAAGCCCTGTGAAAAGCGTTCGATTGATGAGGGACAAACCGTCTCATCGATTTACCTTTTGAATACGTCTAAACTAAGTTTTTAAAATAACTATGCGTCAAAAAATAGTAGCCGGGAATTGGAAAATGAATACTTCCTTTCAGGAAGCACAAGCGCTTACTTCAGAGCTGATGGGTATGGCAGGTGATGAAGTACGCGGAGATGTGAAAATAATTATATTCCCACCGTTCCCCTATTTGTATTCATTGAAGGCTCAACTTGGAACCAATGCAAGAATTGAAGTGGGTGCCCAAAATTGTAGCGAACACGCAGCCGGAGCATATACAGGAGAGGTATCGGCCGGAATGTTAAAATCGATGGGCATACAGAATGTAATTATAGGACACAGCGAACGCAGGCAGTATTTTTCAGAAACTGGGCCTCTATTGGCACAAAAGATTGATGGCGCTTTGGCCAATGGACTGAAGCCTATATACTGTTGTGGAGAGCCTCTGGAAGAGCGCGAAGCAGCAACTCATGAGGAATTGGTGAAAACGCAAATTGAGGAGGGACTCTTCCATCTGAATGCAGAAGCTATGAAAAAGATAGTAATTGCCTACGAACCGGTATGGGCAATTGGTACAGGGAAAACTGCTACTACCGACCAGGCGCAAGAAATGCATTTGGTGATCAGGAAACATTTGGCATCGAAATTCGGCAATGAAACGGCTGCGTTAGTGCCGATTTTGTATGGAGGAAGTGTAAAAGCAGATAATGCAAGGGAGCTTTTTGCATGTGCTGATGTTGATGGAGGGCTTGTGGGAGGCGCATCACTGAAGTCTCGCGATTTTATAGAAATTATTAAGTCGGCCTGATGTATCACACTCGTCTCAATGTCACATGCGATCCTTTGTTCTCAGAGATACTGATGGCGGAAATTGCTGAAGCCGGTTTTGATTCTTTTTTAGAAAACGGAACTGGATTTGAGGCTTATGCTGAAGCCGATCACTATGACCAAAATCGTGTGGAAGAAATAGGGAAAAAATACAGCGAAGTAAAGCCACTGATATTTGCATGGGATCGCATTGAGAAAAGAAACTGGAATGAAGAATGGGAAAATAGCTATGAGCCCATTATTGTTGACGACCGTTGTATTATAAAAGCAAATTTCCATAAGATAGAAAAATCGTATCCCTACGAAATCACCATCACTCCCAAAATGTCTTTTGGAACGGGGCACCACCAAACCACTTACCTGATGATTAAGGCTCAAATGGATATGGATTATCACAATAAAATGGTGATGGATGCCGGTTGTGGTACAGCCATTCTCTCTATAATGGCCGCTAAGTTAGGAGCAAAAAAAATTGAAGCGTTCGATATTGATGAATGGAGCGTAATTAATGGTGAGGAAAATATCGAAGTAAATCAATGTAACAATATTAAGATCCGGCAGGGTAAAATAAGTGAACTTACTTTTGACGAAAGCTTTGACATTATACTGGCCAATATTAACAAGAACATATTGCTGCACGAACTACCTCAGTATGTTTCCTATCTCAACCCGGATGGATTTTTACTTTTAAGCGGCTTTTACGAAAAGGACATTCCGGACATGATGTCACGGGCGCATCAGTACCGGCTAAGCCATGTTAAAAGCGATGTTCGTGAAAATTGGGCCTCGTTGTTGCTTCAATTGAAAAAGCAGGAAGTTTCATAGTTATTCTAAACTATTATCCTCAAAGCTCTCGTTTATGGTTAGATGGCTTTTTAGCTTATTTGGCCATTATTTACGAATTTCACCATTTAGGCATTTGTGAAGCAGGCATTAATACACATATGGATAATACTGGCTGGATCTGCTGCCGTTTTGGCCCAAAAGCCAGACCCTGTAAAACTTAGTTTTCAGGACAGCATTCGAGTAGTTCTTGAAAACTCCCGCAACGTTGATGCCATTGCCGTGGGCGGTGGCTTTGCTACCATTTGGTCTCAGCTGGGATTGGACCACCAGAGAATTATTAAACAGCAGGCTTTATTGATGAAGAAGAAGGGCTATAAGCTAAGGCCCCAGTTTGTTAACTATTATGGAGCGATCGCCAATGCAATTTCCCGTGAAAAAGCAGACGCGGAAACCCTGTCCGGGTTTCTTAATGTTACAGAACAGGTCATCGAAAACGAGAACCTGACCAAAGCAGGGATATTTTTTCAGAATGCCAGGCAATTTTTCGAGTATCACGCACTCCATTATGATCGATCATTTCGACTTTATGTAAGAGACGACAAGTATTACTTTGATTATGTAAAGGTGGAAGTGTTGCCTTCGCTTCTTGACTTCAACAACAGTGAACCTGTTGATGAAAATTTTCAGGATGAAAACCAATTTGATCAATGGGACAACCAGGAGGTACAGGAGGATTTTAGCTGGGATGACCCTGTGCAGGAAGAGTTGCCTCCAGCAATGCCCATATGGATGCAGCCAGCACCTCAGCCTGAACTTTCAGGCCCACTCATTCGATTTGACAAGGTTACTTTTAATTTTTCCACGACTTACGATTCAGCATTTTTAAGTGATACTAAAGGTGCAGTGTCGTTACTCGATGACACTTTTGTGGGGGAGGGAGGAAGATTTGACTGGACAACAGCTGGCCTCAGCAAAGATTCAGTTTACTTTGATTTTACTACGTATAACTTTAAAGTATCCAAACCAGAAATAAAGGTTGAGCAAGGCAAATTAACTTACTTGGGAAAAGCTTCTGAAAAAATTGATGGGATATTTGAGTTTAAAAGCGTTAGTCACAAAACACCCAAATCTGCAACCTACCCCCGGTTCATGTCTTACAATAGTGACATTGAAATGTTGGGTATTGGCAACGATAAATTAAAGTACACGGGTGGATTTGCGCTCAATGGGCAAAAGATTTACAGTTCCTCAATGAATGGAGAGCCCGCAAAACTGGAAGTACTGGGAGAAGTAGACAGAAAATTTGAAGCGCGGTCTCGACTTTTCGAGTTTCAGGATTCAGTCATTTATTCGAAGCGTGCCAAAATAAATATTTTCCAGCAGAACGATTCTATCTTTCATCCAGCCACTCAATTCTATTACAACTTTGCCAAGAACGTACTGGTATTGCAAAAGGAAAACGGCTATTTAAAGAACGCGCCTTACTCTGCTTCATTTTTTAACATAGATTTTGGGGCAGACAAGATTAGATGGGATTTAAATTCTGACAGTTTAAACATTTATAGTTTTGGAGGAAGGAGTCAATCGCCAATGGTGATTGAATCTGTTGACTACTATGATCCTGAAGACTTTAGAATATTGGCTGGACAGGGGTTTCAGTTTCACCCTTTGGCCTTAGTTGCCAGTTATGCGTTGCGAAATGGAGTATCTGAGTTTTACGTAGACGATATTGCTACAGCTACTGGTCAACGATCAGATGGAATGCGGATGGCAATGACTTTTCTTGCTCAGAAGGGAATGATAGAATACAATGCCGCTATGGGTTACGTAAAAGTGAAACCCAAAGCCCTGCACTACTATGATGCTGTAAAGGGAGACGCGGACTATGACAACTTAAAAATTCATTCTATCATGGATGGGCCAGCAAATGCTACTGTCAATTTTGTTGAAGGACGAATGAATGTAAGGGGAGTTGAAGAGTTCAAAGTAAGCGATTCTTTAAATGTTGTAATTAAACCAGACAGTAGCGTCATCACGATTTTGCAAAACAGAGATATCAAGTTTGATGGTAAGATCACAGCCGGAAACTTTGAGATCAATGGTAAGGATTTTACTATGAAGTATGATAGCTTTTTCATTAATCTGAATCATATCGACTCCATTAGGTTCTATATTACAGAAACCAATGCCCGGGGACAAAGTATTAGGAGACGGGTAAATAATGCTATGGTAGGGGCCGATTCAACTGCATCAGCTGCTGCGGGTATGCAGAATTCATCCAAAACCTCAGGCACATTATTTATTAGCAAACCGGATAACAAATCCGGTAAGGAGAAAAGCCCAAACTATCCTCGACTAGATGCAACTGCTGGCGGTGTGATCTATTTCAACAGAAGGGAAGTACTCAATGGCGCCTATGATCGCTCGGTATTTTTTGTGGTGCCACCGTTTAAGCTCGACAGCTTAAATGATGCTGACCCTGGGTCCATAAACTTTGAAGGTACATTCGTCTCCAGCGGGATGTTTCCCAACTTTAAAGAGAAGCTACACACCATGCCCGATAAGTCGTTAGGATTTACCCATGTAATCCCCAAGACGGGTTATCAATTGTTTCAGGGTGACGGGAAAATTGTAGGAGCAATGAGCCTTGACAATGCGGGTATTCGTGCTACTGGTAAGATCGATTATTTGGCCGCTACGGTTGAATCAAGGGACTTTATATTTTATCCGGATTCGGTTGTGGGGCGCGGAAATGTGGGAGAGCTCAAAGAAAAGCAATTTGGATCAGTCTGGTATCCTCAGGTGACGCTTTCTGAGTTTAAGTTAAATTGGTTGCCCAAGCAGGATAAGTTTAACGTAAGTAACTTAAGAGATCCATTTGATCTTTACGATGCCAGTGCGCAGTTGGATGGCAGGCTTACAGTATCAAAAACGGGAACAACCGGAGGCGGGAAACTTATTACGCGTGGTTCAGAGGCCATTTCGGATGAGCTTTCATTTTCTGCGAAAGATTTTGGCGCCCGACATGCTAATTTTCAAGTGAAGACTACTAATCCAGATAAACCTGCCCTGGCGGGAGACGATGTGCGTTTAAAATTTAATTTGGAAGAAAATTATGCGGACATCAGCCCTGAAATAGCAGGAGAGGCAGCATTGGAATTTCCTTATGCACAGTTTAAGACTTCAATACCAGAGGCCCGGTGGGATCTTAATACACAAAAAATTGTAATGAATAAAGACCCGGATGTGCCGTTGGAAAACTCTTACTTTTATACTACACGCAAGGAACTAGACTCTCTCAACTTTCTGGCAGAAAGGGCAGAGTATGACATCCAGTCTCAACAACTTAAAGTAAGTGGCATACCATTTATCGTGGTGGCAGATGCAAAGATTACTCCGGAAAACAACGAAATTCTTATACTTGAAAACGCAAAAATTGGCCGACTGTCTAATACAGTTATTGTTCTGGACACTTTGAATGGTTATCACCGTCTCACAGAAGGAGTGGTGGATATAATATCCAGAAAGGAGTTTTCCGGATATGCTACTTACCAGTATGTAAATGCGGTGAACGACACATTTGCTATTAAGATGACTGATTTTCATCTTGAACCAATTGAGGTAAAAACCAAGGACAAAAGAAATTCAACATTGATAGCTACAGAGCAAACGGTCGGAAACGGAGCTGTGATTGAGGAAGATAAAATCATTCTAGCACCCCGCATATATTATAAGGGAGACATGGTAATGTATGCGACACGCCCCGCGCTTCAGCTGAAGGGAAGTGTAAAGCTGGATCTTAGAAAAATAAAGAATTATAATACCTGGATTCTTTATGATCAAAGCGGAGATGAAAAGGAGTTGTTTATTGATTTCGACAATGCTTTGACCGAGGAGGGACGAAAAGTAGAGGCTGGGTTACATTTTGCCGATGACAATAGTCTCTACATTACTTTTGTGTATGATAAGAAAAACCCTGATGACGATGACTTCTTTTTACCCAGCGGTTCATTGTTTTTTGACAAGGAGAGTCAGGAATTTAAAATAGAAGACCGTCAAAAAGCTTCTGGGGAAAAATTATCGGGAAAAGTATTTGCTTATAATGAAGATAAACAAGAGGTAAAATTTGAAGGGAACGTTAATTTTTTCACTGGGGGAAGCAAAGATTTTCAGATAACAGCCAGTGCGCTGGGATCAGGAAATCTTGAAACCAATGACATTCGCATGAATACCTTTATGATGGTAGACATGAACGTACCCACGCAAGCGCTTCAGCTAATGGCGCTCGAGCTTCAGGAAGTAATTAAATACGAAGGGTCTGAAGAAGGACTAGGGGATCAAACAGAGTTGCTATATAAAATAGCAGATATTGTTGGAGAACGAGCTGCTAAGGATTTTGAAGCCAAGTCATTGCAAGCCTATACCCCGCTCACAACTATTCCTGTGTTGGGCAGACCATTGGTGTTTTCTAATGTCAACCTAAAAAGATCCAGGGAATACAAAGCCTTTTACAGCGAGGGTAATTTGGGTTTGAGCAATATTATGAAGAATGACATTAATGGGTCATTTGAAGGATTTATGGAATTGAGAAAAAATGAAGATGGAAGCAGCGTTTTCCACGTTTTCTTTAAAGCTTCCCCACAATCATGGTATTACTTTGGAATGGAAGATAACCGGATAATGGTACACTCCTCTAATCCTGAATTTAATACTGCCATTGCCAAGAAAACCAATGCGTCCAAAGCGAAGATTGGGGAGCTTGTCTTTATCCCCGGAAGCGATGAAGAGACCCTTTCATTTATTAACAAATTCCGCAGTAAGTATTATGGTCTGGAAACGCCCTATAGCCTTGAAAGTGGTAGAGGGCCACTTAAGAAAAAAGACAAGGATGTTGAGGATGATGGATTTTAGCATTTTTTAAAGTTCATCACCATTCATCACATCTGCATTTTTACGTACACTACCAAGTAGTTAACTTTCCCCTTACTTTCAATCACAAAATTTATGAAAAATCTATTGATGGTTTTGTCCTTGCTGTTATTGCTACAAGCAAAAAGTAATGGACAAAACAATTACTTTTTCCCAGCGGGCAATGCCTTTGATCCTACTATACCTACACCCGAACAATTCTTAGGGTATCCGGTTGGTGATTGGCACACACGTCACGATCGAATCGTTTCTTATTTTGAGGAATTGGCGAGGGTATCCCCTAAAGCACATTTTCAAATCATTGGTTACACCAATGAAAGAAGACCCCAGGTTGTACTCACAATAACAAGTCAAGAGAATTATGCAAGGATAAATGATATTCAAAAAGAACATTTAAAACTGGCTGACCCGACCCAGTCAGTAACCCTTTCAAATATGCCCGTCATTGTAACGCTTGGTTATAACGTCCATGGTAATGAACCCTCCAGCAGTGAAGCGGCTATGCTTACTGCATACTACCTGGTAGCACGTCAGGGAGCTGAGGCAGATAAGACTTTGAGTGAAAGTGTAATTCATATCGATCCTAATTACAATCCCGATGGGCGCGATCGCCACAGCACGTGGGCTAATATGCACAAAGGCTTTCCTCCGGTAGCAGATCCTATGGACAGAGAACATAATGAAGGGTGGCCAAGAGGGAGATTCAATCATTATTGGTTTGACCTCAATCGTGACTGGCTACCGCTGGCTCATGTTGAAAGTCAAAATCGCATTGAGTTCTTTCATAAGTGGTTACCTAATGTTTGTACCGACTATCATGAAATGGGAACAGATGGCACCAATTTTTTTGAGCCCACCAAACCTTACGGTTCAGAAAACCCAGTCGTTCCGCGCGACAACTATGATAAACTGAATCCTCTTTTTGAGAAATACTTTGTAGCTGCTTTGGACGATATTGGATCCCTTTATTGGGCTAAGGAAGTTTTTGATAATTCCTATCCTGGCTATGGTTCTACCTACCCGGATATTCATGGCGGATTGGGACTGGTATTTGAGCAAGCAAGCTCGCGTGGCCATGTACAACAAAGCTCGACCAGAGTGGTAACTTTTCCATTTACAATTCGCAATCACGTGCGCACCAGCCTTGCCACCGTGAAGGCCTCCGTGGAAAATCGTGAAATGCTTTTGAAGCATCAGCAGGATTATTTTAAGTCTGCCTTGGACGAAGGAAAAAAATCTCCCATCAAAGCATATGTGTTTGGCGACAGCAATGATAAAGGACGCACCAACGCATTTGTAGATTTATTATTGAAGCACCGAATTGATACCTATGCGCTTACAAGTGACTTGAGTGTAGGTGGCAATCGTTATGAGAAAGGTAAAGCCTTTATTGTTCCAACAGATCAGCGACAGTATAGGATGGTGAGATCAATGTTTGAGAAAGTGACCAAGTTTTATGACAGCGTGTTTTATGATGCTTCTGCGTGGACAATGTCTTTGGGATACGGACTTCCTCATGATGCACTTTCTGCTTCAGTAAAATACAATAGAGGGGAGAAAGTGAAATTTGAAGACATAGCACCAAAGCCAGCGCCAGTTCCAAAATCAAACTATGCCTATTTGATAGAGTGGAATGAATACTACGCGCCCAAAGCACTATATCATCTTCTGAAAAACAAAGTCTATGCAAAGGCCTCGTTCAAACCATTTGTCGCTACAGTGAATGGAGTGAAAAAGAATTTTGGTTATGGAACCATTGTAGTGTCGGTGGCAGACCAGGATGTTTCTGCAGACGAAGTTTACAACCATATAAAAGAGGCATCTAAAACAAGTGGATTGGATATTTATACAGTAGATACGGGAATAACTTCAGAGGGAGTGTATTTGGGGAGCGGTAACATCCGCACTGTACACTTACCAAAGGTAGCCATGTTGATTGGAGATGGAGCGTCTCCCACCGAAGCGGGTGCAATCTGGCACATGCTGGATACAAAAATCGGAATGCCAATCACAAAGGTAGATACAGACCAGTTCGGCAGGTTGAATTTATCTGACTACAATACACTTATTGTTGTTTCCGGGAACTACAATATGTTGGGGGAAAAGGGTGTGGAGAGAATAAGATCCTGGATGCAAGATGGAGGTACGCTGATTTTGCAAAGGTATGCAGTGAACTGGGCCATCAAAAGTAAGTTGATTGATGAGCAACTTTCGAAAGACAAAAATGAGGGCAAGCCTGAAAAGAGAATGGACTATGTAACAGCTCAGGATTACCTTGGCGCCAAAGAAATTGGCGGGTCAATTTATATGACAGATTTGGACATTACTCATCCTATTGGTTTTGGCTATACAAATCGGAACCTTCCGGTATATCGCAACCATACGGTATTTGTAGAACCAAGTAAGAGTCCTTTTAGCACTGTAGCGAAGTATACTGCTAATCCACATTTGAGCGGATATATCAATTCTGCCAATTTGGAAAAAATTAAAAATTCTGTGTCGGTAGAGGTGAGCAGTGTAGGCAGAGGCAGGGCCGTATTATTTGTTGATGACCCTACCTTCAGGGGATATTGGTATGGCACTAACAAATTATTTTTTAATGCACTTTTCTTTGGCTCACATATCAATGTGCCCCAGGGAGACTCAGAACAACACGATTAATATTCAACTGGTCAGGAAACTACTTATCAGTAAATAGATTCCTGACCAGTTCTTCTCTTCGATTTGCAGATCTGGTGAAATACCAAAACATCAAAGGGGTATAGAGGAAATAGGTAAACCCAGAATAGGCACCTACATAAAGAGTTCGCTGAAATAGTAATGCAATCAACACCGACAGCAAAGGTATAGATGCCATCAATAAATTGGCTTTAAAGCTCACCTTTGTATCAAAGCGTTCTATTTCATCCAACCCCATTTCATCAGCTTTCTTTCCGGCATAGTGATACATCCAGGCAAGGGTAAGAAAGATCAGCGCAGCACCCATACCATAAATGATCATAAGGTCACCCACCTGATCATTGTGAATCATTTCTGTCAAGTTATTGATAAACAATTCATTTCCAGAGAATAAATACATTATTGGAAGCGACAACATTTTTGTGAGAAACTTGAGAGGGTATACGTAGTATAGTACTATAAAAAGGAAAATAGCATTAAGGAAAATTATTTTTGGATTGCGAAGCCCGTATCTCAAAAAGAACACAACGTGTTCGTGCCAAATCAAAATAATAAGTGAAATACAAAATGCAAAAGGGAGTAGTTCGTAAGTGAATAGAATAATGTCCTCAAATTTTTTTGGAGCGGATGTGCTTATCAATAAAAGCGCGATGGCCAATGCAAAAACAGAATCGCTTATCGCCTCTAACCGACCGGCATCTTCACCACGATACCGAAACTCTTTGTTCATCCCAATATAGTGTCTCTTAAGTCCGTCCCGAATCATAAGAAAAAGATTTAGCTTATGAACCTAGTCAATTTGATTATTATTGACAAGAGATACAGAGCCGCTACGGTGTCACTTTTTTATAAATACTTGAAAAGGACTTGTTTGCTGATGAATCTTAATTGCCTTTCTGGACAAGTGAATGCCTAAAAACAAAGAGATCATAGCGCCTATCCAAATCCCCGGAACGAATGAAATGAACAAAAAGTAGTCGTAAGCTCCGTGAAACAATGTTGCGATCAGCAAAGCATGTATGGCATAATAAGATTTTTTGTGTTCAAACTTGGCCTTGCCTAAATAGTAACCCATGAGTACTGCAAAAGAAGCGTGCGCGGGCACTGCTGTAAACATGCGAGTAAGGGCTACCGTAAATCCACCTTCGGCAACGTAAAATATATTTTCGAAGGTGGCAAACCCCATGCCTACCATTATGGCATATACAATCCCATCAAATGGTTCGTTGAAGTTTTTGTTTCTATATAATACACCTCTGACAAAAAGAAATTTGCTAAACTCCTCAACGAGGGCAACAATAATGAAAGCATGTATGGCTTGCTCTGAAACATCCAGTTCATTGATGGTGATGAATTGACTAATGATGCTGCTAATAAATAGTGTGACGAAAACACTTAGAATTCCCAGAAAGAAGCTTCGAATGAGAAGGCCAATAGGCTCTTTTTCATGTCTGTCTTTCAGGTAGATATAAATCATTATGGCCACTCCGGGTGCCATAGCGATAGCAAGAAGGGCCAAAATATTCATATCTGGATTTTTGAGACAATTGACTTATTCGATTACACTTTCTACCTGATCCAGTTTCGATTCAGAATAGGCACCAGAGGTAGCAAAAATAATTTTGCCCTCTTTATCCAACACGAAAAAGTAAGGAATGTCTTTTTTTTCAAAATCTAGTTCGTCTTTGTACGTTTTTAGTTCTCCTTTGTAAAAAAGAATATAAGGAAGCAACTGTGGATCAACTTTCTTAAGGGCCTTTTTTTTGGCCGTTCCTGTTGCTGCTGCGTTGATGCCGGTAAACATCGGTATGAAGTAGACATTTACGTCATAACCGAATCCAGCCATCAGACCCGTTGTTTTTTGAATGAATTTGTAAAATATGGGCTCAAACCAACCATTTAGCTCATCTTCTGATTTTTTGGAATAGGCAAGACCCAAAAGCGTGTACTTGCCCTTCGTATCACCAGGAAGAGAAACTACCTTATCTTCAACAGTTTCTGCCTCCATGTCAGGAAAGATTTTGCCAATAACTTGTGCTGTTGTGTTAAATGTAAATGCCAACAAGACAAAGAATAGTGATATAAAGCGCATATTTTTAAATTTATTCTAAGTTAATAATATTTCAATTTTTCGTGATCAAATTGTGGCAACATTGGTGCCACAAGTATTTAAGTATATTTGTTTTATTCCAAATAATGATGAATAAGCTATTGTTATATATTTTGTTCTTTCTGGTTGCGGGTTTTGGGGTAAACGCACAGGAAATGAACGCTACAACTATTCTTAATAAATCTATCCGGTATCATGACCCTAATGGGGAGTGGAAGCGCTTCAATCATGAAATGGAATTTGTATCAGAAAGGCCCAAAGGGCCAGATCGAAAGTCCACTGTAGTAATCAATAACAACAAAGGCTACTTCAGCTTGACAGAGACTGGTAACCATATGGAAATTATTATGGATAGCTGCTTACAGGTACCTGTGGGAAAAACTTGCGATAATGTGAAGCGTACCCGAAACTATTATGTGTACTTGTGGGGCTTGCCGATGAAATTAAAAGATGAAGGCACCGTACTTGATCCGAAGGTAGTTGAAGAAAAATTTGAAGGTGTGGATTGTTACGTACTTCGCGTTCCTTACGATGAGGATACATGGTTTTTTTATATTGATAAGTCTACTTATGCAATGAAAGCCTATATGTTTTATAAAGATGAGCCAACAAAAAAGGGCGAATTAATCTATTTGGACGAAGAAGCAGTTGTGGGAGATATGAAAATACCTAAGAAGAGAAAGTGGGTAACAACCCCTGAAGGAAATTTACTGGGTACAGACATTTTAATTTCATCTAAATAGTGGAAACAAAGTCTTTTTCAGAAAGCCTGGCATTCAGAATTATTCTGGTTGCGATACTTACCGGGTTATCTATTTTCTTTATTATTTACTTCAAGGATTTATTGAAACCATTTGTAATGGCGGTGATGGTATGGTACCTGATCAAAACCATTTACAACTATATTGGCAAAATCAAGATCATGGGCAGGCAACTGCCACGTTGGCTTAAGGGAACGCTGTCTTTGGCTTTTATTTTTGGGGCTGTTCAAATTACCATTAATCTGATCATTACTAATCTAAGCGCTATTGTTAATAATTTTCCTACTTACAAATCTACATTAGACATTTTGCTCATAAATCTTGGTGAGTCAATGGGTGTAGTCAACATCACGGATCAGATGCAAGAGCAAATTAACAAGCTTGACCTTCAGGGATTTCTTACCAGCACACTCGCTTCTTTATCAGCTACTGTTGGCACCATCGTAATTGTAATTATCTACATCGTATTTTTATTATTGGAAGAAGTCGCCTTCTCTAAAAAAATTGATGCCATTTTCCCTGATCCGAGAAAAAGATTGCGAATACAAGAGGTGTTGAACGAAATATACCAATCTACCAACAAATACATTACGCTAAAGACTGTAATAAGCCTCTTAACCGGAGGACTAAGTTATATCGTTTTAATGCTCTTTGGTGTTGACTATGCCTTTCTTTGGGCTTTTTTGATTTTCTTGTTTAACTACATCCCTTACATCGGCTCTCTGATAGCCACCCTACTGCCCGCAATATTTGCTATCGTTCAGTTTGGGTCGGTTTGGTCTTTTGTGTGGGTTTTTATTAGTGTAGAAGCTATTCAATTGGTGGTGGGTAATTACATAGAGCCAAAAATCATGGGCAAATCATTGAACTTAAGTCCTCTGGTAGTAGTAGTAGCACTTTCTTTTTGGGGCTATGTATGGGATTTACTTGGAATGTTTCTTTCGGTGCCCATCACATCGATCATGTTAATTACTCTGGCTCAATTTCCAGCGACACGCAACATCGCTATTCTGCTTACAGAAAATGGTAACATTGAAAATGTATTGATAAAAAAGAAGGAAGATTAGTCTTCTTTTTTTCTAATCAATGTGGATCCTCTCTGAACGGTTAATGTTTCTCCCAATGATACTTTGCTTCCGGGTGTTCTTAAAGATTCCACATAATACCATTCGCTGGTAGCGGTTTGTGGTGTTAGTGAGAGGAGCAAATAACCATGATCCCGATTGTTGGTATACTTGATGTGTGGATTGTCTTTTAATAGTGTGATTTCAGATTTCTTCACATTGTCATTTGAATTTTTCTCATTGCTATTGGCAGCTGATACACTTGGTGTGCCGAATTCAACAGCAAATGCTCCTCGAGACGTTACGGGATCATAGGTATTAGCGACATCTGTTGCTACTTCTATAGCCCAGGAGGCATGCGTATCGCCTGTCAGGAATATCACATCACGGATTTGATTACTGATAATATGGTTTTTTATTTTATTTTTTTCAGCCGGATAACCATCCCATGAGTCCAGGTTTCTTGGCATATTCGGTAGTACCTGACTAAGATCAATATCAGAGAATATGACCTGGTTGCCAACAAGCTTCCATGCAGCTCTGGAAGTGGAGAGTTGTTGTTCAAACCATTGAAGCTGATCGGCACCCAACATTGTGCGCGCCTGATCATTGTACTGAGGATCGCCTAAGCTATCCACAGGCTTGGTTCTTCCTGCCAATCGCTCGTCCAACATGATCAAATCAGCCAAATTGCCAAATGAAACAGAGCGGTATAAAAGTTTGTTTTCCCGAATGGGCAACCACTCGTAGTAAGCCTGTCGAGCGGCCATCTTTCGTGCAGTGTAATCGCCCTCTTCTATTTGATGATTCTGAGCGCCATCTGCATAGGAATTATTGGCTATTTCGTGGTCGTCCCAGACCGTGATAAAAGGATGCTGTTGGTGTATTCTTCTCGATCCAACATCTGTACGATATTGTGAATAACGTGTACGATAGTCTTGAAGTGTAATAATTTCATGGGAGGGTAAGTTAAATCTGCCTATCGTAGTATCTCCATATTTCCCCACTCCATATTCATAAATGTAATCACCTAAATGAATAACAGCATCTAATACTGGCCGGTCGGCTATGCTGGCATACGCGTTGAAATATCCCCATTCCCAGTTACTGCAGCTTACTACTGCAAATTCAAGTTTGTCTTTAGCTCCTATTGGAGTTGTTTTGGTTCTTCCGGTTATTGAGGTTTTTCCGGATGAAATAAAACGATAGTAGTAGACATGATCAGGCTGCAGCCCGTCAACATCAACTTTTACTGTATAATCACGTATCGCGCTAGTGCTAATGGTGTCCGATTTATAAATAGAATTGAAATTCGGATCCTCAGCTACCTCCCATTTTAATGGCACTTTCACATTCATCTTTTCAGGGGTTACCCTTGTCCAGATTATAACTCGATCAGGAAGTGGATCACCCGATGCGACTCCATGATAAAAGGGCTTTAGGGTGGAATCATACAATGCTGATACGGGGTCAATGTATTGATCAGGAATTTGATCAGAACCAGATGAACAAGAACAAAATATAATAAACGTGCCTGCTATTGAGAGCCAACCAATGGTTCGTTTCATAATACTTGATTTTTTGCGAATTTAGCTAATATAATTCCATGTGCCCACATCGGTATGTGAAGAGTGGGTTAAGTGATTGGATCAATTGGCGAGGTTAAAGAATAATTGGTAAGACATAAACTTGTAAATTGCACTTAGGAAAGAGTCTTAGCAGCTGAGGAATGAAAAAATACTTTACAAAACTCTATCAGTACAATCAATGGGCGAACCAGCGCGTGTTGGGTGCGCTGGATAAACAACAGGTAGATGATGAGAAAATACTTACTATAATGAGTCATGTTGTTTCTGCTTTATTCATCTGGTTAAGCAGAATTGAAGGCAAATCGCCTGCAGCCTATCCACTTTGGAAACAATATTCCAGAACAGAGTTATTAAAAATGAATGAAGAGATCACTCAACGGTGGATAAAATTTGTAGAAAATACCGATGATTTCAACCGTGAATTGGTTTATAATAATTATGTGGGGGATCCTTACAAAAACAATGTAGAACAGATTATGATTCATCTGGTGAATCACTCCACCTACCATCGAGGTCAGGTTGCATTGTTAATGAGACAAAATGGTTTTGAGCCTATCAATACCGATTTTATCACTTACGATCGCGTTATTACAGGTCAATGGAAGGACTGATATCAGTGACGTAACAATTGTTAAGCATCATCTAAATTAAAACTATGAAAACTAATATATTGATTTTGCTACTGGGCATGGTGACATCCATGTCCTGGGCCCAGAATGACATTACCATTTGTCATACACCGGCCACAGAAAAATTTGCATTGTTTGCTTCTAATAAAAGCTTTAACAATGAACATCAAATGCCACGTGCTTATGTTCATGTAAGTGAAGCCGGAGGTGAAATGATCACTTTTGCTTGTGCCGATGGGATGAAGGCCAATGCTTACGTAATTATGGCAGAAAAGAAAACCAACAATTGGATTTTTGTTTTTCAGGAGTGGTGGGGCCTCAATGATAATATAAAAAAGTGGTCAGAGGATTTGTTCACCGAAGTAGGAAATGTGAACGTAATGGCGCTGGATATGTATGATGGTAAATTGGCCACTGATCGCGAAAATGCAGGTAAGTACATGCAAGCCTTTAAACAGGATCGTGGTAATGCAATTGTAAAAGGAGCAATGAATTATGTAGGAAAAAACGCCAAGGTAGGAACGGTCGGTTGGTGCTTTGGAGGAGGGCAATCCCTTCAAGCAGCACTAACAGTTGGCAAGCAGACGGTTGGCTGTGTGATGTATTACGGGATGCCAGAAGAAGATGTGAATAGGTTGAAGACCTTAAATAGCGATGTGCTGAACATTTGGGCAACCAAAGATCAATGGATCAACAAAGAGGTCATGGATAAGTTCGAAGTAAACATGAAGGCAGCGGGCAAAAAATTGACCGTATACGCTTATGATGCGGATCATGGGTTTGCTAATCCGAGCAATGCAATCTTTGATGAGGAAGCGTACAAAGACTCACGGGCAAAAACAATAGCGTATTTTAAATCGAAATTCTAAAATCAGGAGAATACAATAAGCTGCTATCTGTATTAGATAGCAGCTTATCAATTTATTGTCAATATTGATCCAGCATGTATTTAATTACATCGGTGGTGGTTACTATCCCCTCTAGTTTTGTTGGATCTGTATCGTTGACTACAGGCAAGGCATGAAATTCAGAAGACGCAAAAATTTCGGCTACCTCTTTTATTGAATTGGCACTGCTTACTACTTTGGGCTTGTGGGTCATTACCTGACTGATATTGAGCATCTCAAAAATCGCCTCATCTGCGTCTTCCTGATCTTCAAACAATCCAGTAAAAGCTAGCCGGTTTAAATCTGTTTTACTGATGATGCCAACCAATTTTTTGCCTTTTATGACCGGCACATGTCTTATTTTTTTTGAATTAATAAGATTTTTGACCGCTTTTAAATCGTCATCAATATTTACACTAAGTACATTTTCTGTCATAATACGGCTCACTGGCTCTCTCTTTTTCATCACACTGTTGGTTGTTAATACCACCAAGGTAGCCCTGGAAAAGAGGTCCGCATATGACAATTGTCAAGTTAGTTGCAGATATTCATCAGGAATGGTGCCCGCTATTCCCAAACCACTTTGCCAACAGTATTGTACCACTTTGGATAGTTAGGCAAATGAATCTTTTCAATGGCATTTCGTTTTAATTTCATTGAAGGAGTTACCATTTCGTTTTCTACCGTCCAATCCAGTTTCATTATAATGGCCTTTTCCACTTGCTCGTGCGATTCTAGATGTTGATTTACCTTATCGATGGTATCGCTCAAACTTTTCGTGAGCGCTTCCTTTGATTTGGCTTTACCGTGTGTTGATAATACAGTAAGAGCAATAGGTTGCGGTACACCCATACCTACCACACATACTTGCTCGATGTCAGTATTTTGCATCAATTTCATTTCAATGGGTGTGGGAGAAATGTATTTGCCTTTATCTGTTTTGAATTGATCTTTAACTCTTCCTATGATGGTTAAGAACCCCTCGCTGTCGATCTCACCCGTATCACCAGTTTTTAGATAACCTTCCTCATCAAACATGGAGGCGGTAAGTTCAGGTTCTTTATAGTAGCCTTTCATTAAGCATTCACTCTTTACACGGAGCTCTCCTCCTTCAGCCAGTTTAACCTGTAAGCCCTCCATTGGCTTTCCTACTGTTCCAAATTTATTAGCTCCAGGTCTGTTGAAGTGAGCAAACACACAATCTTCTGTCATACCCAAAACCTGATAAATAGTAATGCCCAGACGTTCATACCACTCCATTGTACTTTTACTTAATGGCGCAGCACCTGAAATAAAAAGAGAAGCCTTATTCAAACCGATTTTCTTTTTGATCACATTTTTGACTACCGATCCGATGATAGGAATGGGGAGTAACCGGTCCAATTTTTTTTGAGGCATCTTTTCAAGAATTTTTTCCTGGAATTTGCTCCATATCCGTGGTACAGCGATAAAATAGTTAGGCTGTGTATCGGCAAGATTCTTGGCAAACGAATCCAAAGATTCTGAAAAACTGAATTGTGCGCCTTTATACAAACCTTCAAATTCGCCACCCAGTCGCTCTGCGATATGACTAAGGGGCAGGTAGGACATCACCCTCGGACGTGGGGGGAAGTTGACACTCTTGTGCGCCATCTTTACAGTGGTGTCAAAGGATTTCATGCTGTGCATTACTCCCTTCGGTTTACCAGTAGTGCCAGAGGTATAGATGATGGTTAAGATATCATCCGGCCTAATGGTTGCAGGAGATTTTATGGGTTGCTGACTTACAATTAATTCTTCCCAAAGGGCACCGTCTCGGGGACCATAAGTTGAAATGCTGATCTTAGCAATACTATCACTTATTCCTGATTTTTGAGATTGATAATTATCCAGCTTCCCAATAAAAACTGCTTTTGAATCGCTGTGATCCAGGATTTGTTGAACACCATCAGCCGATAAGGTGGGGTACACGGGCACTGAAATATGCCCTGTCATCATTATGGCCAGGTCGGCCATAATCCACTCTGCACAATTTTTAGATAAGATGGCAATATGACTTCTGGCAGGAAGCGCCATTGATTCCAGATATCCAGCAATGCTTCTGATCTCTTTGCCTGCTGCAGACCAAGTCCATGTTTTCCAGGTATCTCCAAATGGTTGGCGGAGAAAAATGTCGTTGGGGGCTGTCTTTTCCCAATGTAAAAAATATTCTAATGGTCCATTCATGAGCAGAAGATTTGTAATGTGTTGTGCATTTTAGGTTTTGCTGTTTGATAAAAATACAATTTTTATACTAATGTTTACTTTCCTTGATTAAGTTGCCGATCATGTCAAAAAACCTGAAAAAACTATTTTTACTAGACGCCTACGCGCTTATTTATAGGGCACATTTTGCGTTTACCAAAAACCCTCGAATCAATTCTAAGGGCAGGAATACCTCCGTTCCTTTTGGCTTTACCAATACCCTGTTGGAGGTACTTCAGAAGCAAAAGCCCACCCATATTGCCGTGTGTTTTGATACAGCCGCTCCTACTTTTCGAGATGACATATTTGAAGAATATAAGGCTACCCGGCAAGAGACCCCCGAAGATATTCGATACGGTATTCCTATTGTAAAAGAAATCATTGAGGGATTCAATATCCCTATTTTGGAGATGGATGGATATGAGGCAGATGACATCATTGGTACCCTCGCAACCCGGGCAGCAAAGGAGGGGTTTGAAGTATACATGATGACACCCGACAAAGATTTTGGTCAGTTGGTGAGTGAAAATGTATTTCTGTATAAGCCAGCCTATATGGGAAATGCAGTGGATGTAATGGGTGTTGCTGAAGTTTGTGAAAAATGGGATATCGATAATGTATCTCAAGTGATTGATATGTTAGGGTTACAGGGTGATACTTCTGATAATATTCCGGGTATTCCAGGCATTGGTCCAAAGACTGCATCAGTGCTTTTAAAAAAATATGGAACTGTTGAAAACATCATTAAGCATGCACATGAATTAAAAGGAAAGCAGAAAGAGCGTGTGGAGGAATTTGGAGAGCAGGCCATATTGTCGAAAAAATTGGCGACAATCATCACAGATGTTCCAGTGGAGTTTGATGAAGAAAAACTGAAATATACAGCTCTCAATGAGGAGGTCTTGCGACCCATTTTTGAAGAGTTGGAGTTTAGGGCAATAATGACTCGTGCTTTCGCAACCTCAGGTGGGGCCACTCCGCCCCCAATTGAGAAAGGGGCCAAGGCTTCACAGCTCTCTATGTTTGGTGGTGGTGCTGCCGTGGAGGAAAGCGCACCCGATGTGGGCAAGGGAAAGTATCACCAGGCCGGCACGCCTGCCGAAAGAACTCAATTGGTTTCAAGACTGCGTGAGCAGCCTGAATTTGCATTTGAGGTGGTTACTACAGCGGAACCAAATTTTGATTTTAAGGTAAAGGGTCTTGTTTTCGGTATACCCGGAGAGACACACTTTGTTGCAGTAAGTAGTGAAGATGAAGCCAAAAAAATTCTGACTGAATTCGCGACAGTACTTTCAGACGACCGAATCGCCAAATGTGGTCACAACTTGAAGTCTTCTGTACTGGCCCTTAAAAAATATGGCGTTCAACTCGCAGGAACACTTTTTGATACTATGCTGGCCCATTACTTGATCGAAGCGGAGTCATCTCATGAGTTGGATATCCTTGCCAATCAATTTCTGGATTATCAAATGATTGCCAGTGAGAATGAACAAAACAATGCATGTGAACGAGTAGACCTTGTGTTGCCCTTGAAGCAAAGGATGAAAAAAGAATTGGAGAAGAAAGGTCACTCCAAATTGATGAGCGACATTGAAATGCCTTTGCTCTATGTGCTTGCTTCCATGGAATCGGAAGGGGTGAAGGTGGACACAGAGACATTGGCATGGATGTCGGAAGGGTTGAAAAAAGACAGCGAAAAAGTTCAAAAAGAAATTTATAAACTAGCCGGCACTGAATTTAATATCGCTTCTCCAAAGCAGGTAGGGGAGATACTTTTTGATAATCTCAAATTGGTGGATAAACCAAAAAAAACAAAAACAGGACAGTATGCTACAGGTGAAGATGTGCTGATGAAATTAGCCGGTGAGCACGAGATCGTTCGGAAGATGCTTGAATTTAGGGAATATGAAAAATTGAGATCTACTTACGTAGATGCGCTTCCTAGAATGATTAGTAAGGCAGATGGAAGAATTCATACTGATTACAGGCAAGCGGTAGCCGCTACAGGAAGGCTTAGTTCTATGAATCCCAATTTGCAGAACATTCCCATACGCACAGAAAAGGGAAGGCAAATTCGTAGCGCATTTGTGCCACGCGACAAGGACTACCTGTTCATGTCTGCCGATTATTCTCAAATAGAGTTACGAATTGCCGCATCTTTTGCCAAGGATGAGATCATGATTGAAGCTTTCAGAGAAGGGCGCGATATTCATGCTACCACTGCTGCCAAAGTATTTAATGTGAAATTGAAGGAGGTTACACCTGATATGCGCAGGAAAGCAAAAGAAGTGAACTTCGGCATTTTGTACGGAAGCACTGCTTTTGGATTGGCGCAAAATCTGAATGTTTCCAGAACAGAGGCTTCTGAAATCATTGAAGCATATTTCAAGGAATTTTCGGCTATCAAGCGATACATGGATAATTCAATTAACATGGCGCGTGAAAAAGAATATGTTGAAACCATCCTTGGCAGGAGAAGGTATTTGCGAGATATTAATTCACGCAATGTCTCTACGCGTGGATTTGCAGAACGCAATGCCATTAATGCTCCCATTCAGGGAAGTGCGGCTGATATCATTAAAATAGCCATGGTGCATATTCAAAGCTGGCTGGAACGTGAGAAGCTAAAAACTAAAATGTTACTTCAGGTACATGACGAATTGATCTTTGACCTGCATAAGGATGAAGAAAAAATTGTGAAACCTAAAGTGGTGGAGTTGATGAAGACAGCGGTAATCATAGATGTTCCCATGGAAGTGGAGGTCGGAGTTGGAAAGAGTTGGTTAGAAGCTCATTAAAAAGCCACCTCGTTTAGGAGGCGGCTTTTACCTAACCCAAACACTTCACTCAACCGTCAATTTTCCTTTCATTACCACATGAAGTGAACAGAAGTATTCAGCGCTTTCTGTCACTATTTTACTCCAGCTTTCTCCGGTGGCAATTGGTGCTGATGTCCATCTCTTTTTGTTTTCCTCGGTTACATCATGCAATACAAAATCATTGTTAATCCACATGACAGTATCTCCACTTTGCAATGTCAGTTCAGCGGGAAGAAATTTCATTTGTTTGATTTCAATGGTGTGAAAATGAGCTGAATTTTTTACCTCAACAGAATTGACGGTCGGGTTATTTAAATCTGGTGTGTGTGTTTTGTGTTTCTCCTCAAAGACAGGATATTCTTCCTTGTTTAATTCATCATTTGATGAACATCCTATTGCTAATATGGCGGCAATAAAAAAAGCGTAATTTTTCACAATCCGGTTTATTGTTTAGTTTCCAGTGAGCATTTTTTGCACCATCTCAGCATGGCCAAGGTGAGTTTTTAAGGCCGGAACCACGTTGGTTAGCAATTCTTTTAATTCCGGATTATCAGTTTCTGGGATTAGCAGATTTTCAATGGCCCCAATTACCGCTTTGTGGTATGCCACTTCATTGTCCGTGTAAGCTTTGTCAAATGCCTTTCCAGATTTTGAATTAAGGACTTTTTTGGTTTTCTCTGCGTCAGACAGAAGTTGCTGACTAACTGCATTGTCTTTTGGTGTAACACCTAACTTTTTGACTAAGGCCGCTGCCTGACCTATCACTGCATTGTGATCGTTGATCATGGTATCAGCAAACTTTAATATTTCAGCATCCTTCGATTTCTTTTTGGCGATCTCTGCATATGAAATATCAATTTGATTGGCAACTACTGCCACAGAGGCAACCTCTGCATCCGTTAGTTTTGGGTTGTTTTGAGCAAAAACGATAGGTGGTGCAAACATGCTGGCCATCCATAAGGTTATAATTTTAGTTTTCATCTTGTAATATTTGTTTATAGCTAAGAGAGTGGCTACGATAAGTAATGGTTACAAGTAAACAGATTTGTTTTTTCCACATTTGATTTCGTTATTCGATGGCTTATCAATGATATTGACTTAAGCATCAGCCATTGTGGTTTAAAAATTGAGGGGCACCATAAATGAATAAAGGCACCAGCATAAAATTCAATAAGCAGGAACTATCAGGCGCGTTTGGAGACATTGGAACTGATCTTCCCCTGATCATCGCCATGATTTTGGCCGCCAATCTATATATACCAGGAGCACTAATAATGTTTGGCCTAATGCAGGTCTTTACGGGTTGGATTTACAAACTGCCCATGCCTGCTCAACCATTAAAGGCAATGGCAACCCTGGTAATTGCGCAGCAAATCGGAGGCAATATACTGTTGGGTGCTGGTCTGGCTATTGGTGTTGTGATGCTCATGCTGTCAGTTACTGGCCTATTGGATAAGCTCGCACTCTGGATCCCAAAAGTAGTTGTGCGTGGATTGCAGTTGGGGCTGGGGATTAGTTTGTGTTCTTTGGCTTTTAAAAATTATATTTCTTCCGATGCTATAAATGGCTACATATTGGCGGTCATTTCTTTTGTTATCATTTTAATTTTTATTGATAATAAAAAATATCCAGCCTCTCTACTGGTAATTGGTTTGGGTGTTATTTATGCCCTTATTTTTAAAATTGATGCATCGGATGTACCCAAGGCAATAGGCTTCAGTCTGCCTGCCCTTGGTGTACCCTCTGTTGAGGACATCACCAAAGGTTTTTTGTTATTGGCATTGCCTCAAATTCCACTTTCGCTTGGAAATTCCATCATTGCTACGCGTCAGGTTGCCAAAGACTTATTTCCTGAAAGACCTGAATTGAGTATCAAAAAAATTGGTATTACCTACTCTGTAATGAACCTCATCAATCCCTTTTTTGGAGGAATTCCCACATGCCACGGATCGGGTGGAATGGTAGGGCATTATGCATTTGGGGGAAGAACAGGGGGATCGGTAATTATTTACGGCTCTCTTTATATTTTATTAGGATTGTTTTTAGCCAGTGGATTTCATAACCTGATCCAGGTATTTCCGTTGCCGATATTAGGCGTAATACTGATGGTGGAGGGGATTTCCTTAAGCTCTTTGATTAAAGATGTAGCTGGAGATCGCAAGGGCTTTATTATTACTTTGTTAGTAGGGGTAATTGCATTTGGTCTTCCTTATGGGTTTGTCATTTCAATGATTGTAGGAACGATCATATATTATCTTCCACTTTCTCTTGATGCATTATCCAATCTGGGATCGAAAAACAAACCCTCCAATTAATTGACTTTCATTTTTTTCACCATTTTAGGGCCATACCAAAGCCAGAACCCGCTTAAACCGAGAATCAATAGCCCCCAACCCAATAGATTAGTGTAAGCTATTTTAAAAAAGTCATTGATGATAGATCCGTCATGCAGGTGTTCGATCCAGTCTGAATGACGCTGCATAACGGATAAAGATTTGCCAGTAGCACCATCTACCTGTACTTCCCAATACCCTTCCTTAAAAAGGACTTTAATAATTCCTTTGCCAGGGCGCACGTCCAGTTTATCTATTGCAATGGTTCTGCCTACTACAGAATCAAGTGCATAGGATGCAGAACTTGCAATCATTTCAATGCTGACCCATTGATTCAGCTCTGTAGTTGTTCCTTTTTGTTCTGGTGGTTGTAGAATTTCTACATTCTTTTTCCAACCTAATAATATCCCAGTAAGGGAAGTTATTAATAAAAAAAATCCAAGACCAGTTCCTATGAACCTATGCCATGTTCTGAATTTTCTTAAACTGTCTACAATCGTTCTATAGTTCATTCTCTTAAGTTGAAGAGAATGTCGGTAACCTTAACCGACACTCTCAAGTTTCAAATCAAAGCTTTGCCCGCAGGGCCAAAATAAAATTTCTGCCCGGAGCAGAGATACCAGATGAATAGGGGCGGTATCTTTTATCCATGATGTTTTCAATTCCAAAGTCTAAAGAGACATGGTCGTGTACCTTATAAGATGTTTTGAAATTCAATGTAGCCCATGATGGGGAGTATGGATTTCCATTTTCGTCATCTGCATACAGGTGTTTATCGCCACGCTCCGAAAGTGCAAGGTTGGCATAACTGATCTCTCCATTATAATTGGCATAGACATCGGCTTGTATCTTATTCTTTTTATAAATTAAGTGGGTTGCACCAAATGTAGGAGCCACGTGTGTTGGCGAATAATCACGACCTGTAGCTGGATCTTTTTCCTTTCCTTTTTGCAGGTTGATGTTGGAAGTAAGTTGAAGATCATGAGTGATATCCCAGCTAATGCCTGCTTGAACACCATACACGTATACCTCACTGATGTTTTGCAGAGATAGTACCTGGCTTAATTGCCCATCATAAATGATGCTATCTTGACCATTGAATGTGGTAGTACCACGAGCAATCGCGTTGTCAATCGTTGTATAGAACATTGAGAGATCAACAGTAAACACTTTTGCTATTCTTCCGGTTGCTCCTAATTCTATGCTGTAAGCTTGCTCAGGATCTAGAGTGGGGTTGGGCACAATCACATTGCCCGGCTCCGAGTCAAAGACTTTGCCAATATCATCTACGTTTGGCGCGCGAAATCCGCTGGATAGATTGGAGAATAATTTCCAATCTGGAGTTGCGTTAAAAATAAATCCGATACTTCCATTAATGGCTTTATTATTCAATCGGGCACTTGTGAATGGAAAATTGAAAAAAGTAAGGTCATAATTGGCTTCAGTGATTACTTGGTTAAATCTATTGCTAAGGTTCATCAACCACCTATCTCCCAATTTCATTTTCATACTTAGGTAGGCAGAGTAGCTGCTCCAGTCTGACCCGTCTGGGTAGCGGGTTGAAACTGGTGTGATTTCTCCAGAGCTTATATTTTTTCTAAATGCAGTAGACCCTACATCGTTTTCAACCCACTCAGCCCCGTAAAACAATACGACATTTTCGTTAAGCCTCTTTTCAAGATCAAGGTTGAAAGACATCGCTTTTACATTTTCAAACCGGTTGGTCAATCTTGAACTTCCAAAATTCCTGTTGTGTCTGCTTTCTGTAAAGTCCTGATAAGCGACCAAAAATTTAGCGTGATCTGTTATCACGGTTTTCTTATTATAGTTAGTGGTCATCGAATGCATCTCCCACTTCTGAGGTCCATAGTACCAGTCGCCATTCGATAATGATCCATCTTCTTTGGTCAGGATCAACCGATCATATCGACCATAGTTGGAGGTGCTGGAGTGATGATAGGCATAGGTAAAATCCCATTCTTGTGTTGGGCTAAATCTCACCTTTTGCATAAGGTTAAATTGATTGTAGCCCGAACCAATTTGTTTGTTAGGATCAGAATTGACAAGCATAACATCTGTGCCATTTTCAAAACGTTGAAATGTAGGGCGTGTGTATTTGATGGGGCCATCGTTTCCCATTACAAGATCATCATAGTCTGAATGAGTGATGCTAGTGAGAAATGACAGTTTTGAAGTACCGATAGTAAAGTCAAGATGACCTGTTTTTTCGTTGTTGGCAGAAGAGTATCGGGTAAATGCGTTAGCGGTTAGTTTTATACCATTGCCATCGCTGAATTTTGGTTTTAATGTATGAAAATCCATAACTCCTCCGATGGCATCACTTCCATAGATAACAGAGCCTGGCCCAAAGACTACCTCTGAGTCTTCAATGGCATTGGGATCCAGCGATATTACGTTTTGTACATTGCCACTCCTGAATATGGCATTATTCATCCGCACGCCATCAATTACCAGCAACACACGATTAGTAGAAAATCCCCTAATCATGGGACTGCCACCACCCAATTGACTTTTTTGAATGAAAACTTGATTGGATGCTCCCAGCAGGTCGGCTGCTGTTTGCGGGTTCTGAAAAGCAATCTTTGCGCTATTCATTTTGGATATTCGATTGGGCACCTCACGAAGGTTTTGTTCCCATCGGTTGGCCGAAACAACAAGGTCATCCAATATGAACTGCTTAGGATATATATAGGTTGTGTCATTGCCGACTTGTGCATAACCAATTGTACATGCTATCAAGACAAGCAAAGACGTAAATGCTCTTTGCATAAAAAGTACTCGTTTAACAATAAAAAATGAATTTTACATTCCAGTGTTCTGGAGTGTTTTTGGATGTTAAACGATAGCTCGGGGTGGAGGTGATTCTACAGGAATGGAATGATTCAAATAATAAGTGGAGTAAAAACTTAAATGAGTTGTAGTTTCCAAAGTGGTATTCAAAGCCAATGGAATTTGTGAGATGAAAGTCAAACTAAAAAAGCTAAACAATTGCGATGGTACCGGACGCTTATCTTGAGATGAGGAATTAACCACTTCAGTTAAAAAACCAATAAGGTTGTCTTCTGCCTCATCGTGGCGCGCAAACAAGATAACTTTACCATTCTCAAATTTTGGTTTGCTGTGGTCATACATACGACCATTGATTTTTACTTCATGATCGTTAACCCTGACCTGTAAGTACTCTTCATCAGTGAGGATAAAGGTCTCAAACTCTTCGGAAGGCAATAAACCAATGGATTCTCTCATTTCCTGCCTGATTTGCCCTTGTCTTACTACAAAGTAGACATAGAACCCAATGAGATGCATCAGGACAACAGAAAGAATGACTATGGAAACGATTTTTTTCACGCCAGCCCGAATTTACTGAAAAGTAACAAGCTGGAACCAAAAATTACAAGAAAGGGAAAAGTCGTCCGGTTACGGAATAACCGAACGACTAATTGATTTATCGATTCAATCCAGGAACGTTTTCTGGCCTGGCTTGCTCATTTCCAAAAGAGGGGGCCTTGCGCACAGTTGGATATACCTCGTCCAAAGTGTTGCCATCATAAAGCCTGCCGTTTTTCATTACCTGATAAACTGTATTGGTGTTTCTGATGTTTTCGATAGGATTTTTGTCCAAAATAACCAGGTCGGCCAGTTTACCCGCTTCAACACTTCCAAGGTCTCCATCCAAACCTAGCGAGGTAGCCCCAAGAATAGTGGCCACTTTGAGTGCATCAAGATTATTCATGCCACCTGAAGCGATGCTCCAAAGCTCCCAATGATAACCTAATCCCTGAAGCTGCCCGTGTGAGCCAACTCCAGCCAATCCACCAGCTTTAACCACATCGTTCACAAATTTTGCATGATCTTGAAACACATGTTCTTCCTCCATGAACCACCCCGGCCTTCTGCGAGATTTTTGATCCAGTTCGCTTTTGGCAGTGAAGTGATTAAGCTTGGGATCTGAGTTTACATTCTCTGTTGAATAATAAAAGTTTTCAGCCCAAGGTCCTCCATAAGCAACCAACAGCGTAGGAGTATATGCCATTTTAGATTTAGCAATTGAAGTCGCAAGATCGCTGTACAATGGATAAATTGGAAGTGAGTGTTCATGACCAGGATACCCATCGATAAGGTTGGTCATGTTGAGTTTGAAATCAAGGCCACCTTCTGTGGTAGGCATCAGCTTTTGTTCTCTGGCTGCCTGAATAATCCATTGACGGTGCTGGCGATTTCCCGTCAGGTACATCTTGATCGTTTTTGTATTGTAATATTCAGAATACTGTCTCAGGATATCCTTAGCCTGCTCATAACTTTTTAGGTTATAAGCCCAGAAGCCGACACCTGGGCCTGTACTGTAAATACGGGGACCAATCATTTCCCCAGCTTCTACCATGTCGCCATAGGTAATCACATCGGATGCTGACGTTTGTGGGTCGCGGGTGGTGGTAACACCATACGCCAGATTGGCGGCATACATCCATATTTGTGACTTATGAATTCCCCAGCTGGGCCACATGTGTGCATGTGTATCTACAAATCCTGGGACAATCGTTTTGCCATTCAGATCTATCTTCTTTGTAGATCCGTCTGTACTGATCGATCCAGCAGGACCAACTTGTTTGATTCGTGAGTTTTCAATCAATACATCGCCTTTCTCAATTACTTCATTGCCTTTCATGGTTATGATGCGTGCATTTTGCAAAAGCACTTTTCCAGAAGGTATATCTCTTTGAGTTTTTACTTTGATTCTTAATTCAGCTGGTTTATAGCTCTCGTCCTTTTCTTTAGCACCATTTGACTTCTCATCGTCTTTTTTATCATCTTTTTTTGCCTCTTTCTTTTTCTTCTCTTCTTCAGCTTTCTTTTTCTTGATCTCTAACTCTTTAGCTTTTGCTGAATCCAAATCATAAGTGAAGAGGGCATTTCCGAGTGTAAAGTAGACAGCTTTGCCATTGGTCTTCCAACTTGCAAATTCACCACCAAGTTGAGTTAGCTTCTGTGCAGGAAATTGTGACTTGTCTGCCTCAGCAACTGAAACTTTAGGTGTGTCCCCTCCTGTGACAGGCACCTCTACCACATAAATTTCATTATTGATTTGTGCCAATGCCTTGTCTCCTTCTGGCGACATCCTAATTACTGCCGCGTTGGAGGGTTCTTTTTTGGGCTCTTGTGCATTTTCTTTTAGCATACAGCTATTGGCCTCTAAAAGCGAACCGTAAGTGGTGATGCCTGTTACTTTAATATGTTCTTTTTGATCGCTACCGTCCCAGCGAATGGAAACGAGCCCATCTTTGTTGCTGTATAAATAAATCCTGTCTTTGGATTTCACAAAATGAGGAGTACTTCTGCCATTGGAGTGATCGATAACCGTTGCGGCCCCACCATCACCAGAAATCCACATGATTTTATCCTGCCCATTGATGTAAAATGGATCAGAATTATCTTTTAATACCTGAGCGGATCCACGCATAAAAACAATTCTGTTGTTGCTATACGACCAGGCAGGCTCCGTATAGAGCCCGGCTTCTGTAGTGAGTCGGACGGGTCTTATTGTTTTTGCTTTAAAGTTTACTTTATAAATATGACCGGCTTCATTATTTTCCCAAGTCACCCAGGCCAATTGAGTTCCATCGGCATTCCAGGCAGGTTGGGCCTCCGTAAAATTGAAATCAGATACACGCTTGGGTGTGCCGTTGGGCAACGCCATTGTGTAAAGTCGATTAAGAGCAGTAAATGCGATTTGTTTTCCGTCAGGTGAAATGGCAGCATCCCGAATTTGCGTCACGATCATTTCTTTCTCATCGCTTATTGGATATTTAAATTCAACAGATGGACCTAAAAGGAATTCGGTTTCAACTTCGAAAGGAATATTTACAGCATTGCCACCAGCAACTGGGATGCGATAAAATTTACCTCCATAGGAGGCCACTATCTCTTTGCTATCAGGAGTAAAAGACATAGCAGGTAAAACGCCCATGGCAGCGATAGACTCTTGCTCATCGTGCTGTACCGGGTATGCGAGCCATTTTTCTTCACCAGATTTAAGCTCCCTTAACACCAAACCGGTTTCGTCATTGAATCGGCTGCCATAAACCAACCATTTTCCGTCTGGTGATAGGGTTGGGCTAAAAGCTGATCCATATCGATCTGTTTGTGTTTTAAACTCACCATTTTCGCGATCGTAAATTGCCAATTGATATTGTGGAAACTGGGCATTGTAATTCCAGGCGTTGGTTCTTCGTGCAAACCAGATGTATCGGCCATCCGGGCCAAAGGCCGGTTCAACGGTTTTTAAGTTTTCTGGCTTATCAATAAGTTGTGCCCCTCCACCTCCGTCTTTATGAAAAAGCCAGAGTTTAAGGTTCCGTGTACCTCTTGATCCAACAATGTAATTGCCATCTGGTGTCCATTCTGCAGATTGATAATGGTCGGTATTTCCTTTCGTTACTTGAAGGGAGTCACTTTTATCTGTTGAGAACCACCAGATGTTTTCACCACCGCTTCGATCGGAGATGAATAATATTTTTGTACCATCCGGGCTAAATTTTGGATGGGAGTCAAATGCCATACCGGATGTAAACTGGGTTGCCTTACCACCGGAAATTGGCATAGTGAAAATATCACCTAAAAAATCAAATGCAATCGTCTTTCCGTCTGGACTTACATCCAAAGACATCCATGTGCCTTCATTTGATTTGATGGGAATTCTTCGTCCCACTTCCAGGGGGAGATCTTTTTTCTTCGCATCCTTTTTTGTGCTGTCCGATTTCGGCTTTTCCTGCCCTAAGGATATTTGGGATATGAAGAGAATACCGAGAATGAATGTGAATAAGCTTTTGGTCATAGTGAATAAGCTTTTGGTCATAGAATCATTAAATTTTAAAGCATGAATATAACTGCTCTTGGTCAAACTGAGGAAAATAAATTCTCCACAATATAGACCAAATGCTATGAGATGAGATTATTCCTAAACTTGTTTTTGATTTTTGGGCAGAATCTGCCTTTCGATCCATAACAAACCGGCAATAAGCAGTAACCCAAACCATAAAAGGGTACTGTAACTACTGATAAAAGTGAAGGCCCCCGGGCTAATTTTGAAATTGGTTTGGACCATAACAAATAGGGTGGCTACCACAAAAGAAAACAGCCCTAAGCCCAACCACAGGAAATCCTTTCGTAAAGCTTTGCGTGCTTTTGCCTCATGAATGCGGGCAATGATTTTATTGGTAAAAGAAGGAATAGAAACGAACTCGGGCTCTTTTTTCAGTACCCTGAACACAACCTCATAAGCTTTGCCGTCAATGTCCAAACCACGATGTGATCCTTGCTCTACTTGCTCTTGCAGTTGATTGTCGTTTTCTTCTGAACTCATAATTCTGAACCAAGATACTTCTTTACTTTTTCTTTTAGCAAATGCCTTGCTCTGAATAAATAATTTTTAACGGTTCCTTCTGGCATTTCAGTAATTACTCCTATTTCAGCGTAGCTCATGTTATCAACATGATATAATGTCAACACATTTTTATAGTGAATTGGTAATTGATCAATACAACTCAAAACCTTTTCATCCAAATCTTTATTGACATAATCTTCCTCAAGATTTTCTGTAGCTATAAATCGGTCTTTAAATCCTTCACTTTCTGACAGTTCGCTGGGTACAATTCTTTTTTTTCTTATGTAATTGATTGCCTGACGGTAGGCAATGGTTGCAATCCATGTTGACAGTTTTGATTCATAATTGAATCTCCTCAATTTTTCGTGTACTTTCAAAAACACATCCTGACATAGCTCTTCCCTGTCTTCTTCATTTTTTACAATGCGGCCTATCATATGAGCAACAAGTCTTTCATGCTGCTTAATAAGCTGCCTGAAAGCCTCCATATCTCCCCCTATTATTTTAGAGATAAGAGCCTTGTCTTCCGTCATTAACGGGTTAGACGCTTAATGGATAGAGTATGTTGCAGGAAATTATGGGTTTTTAAAGGCTCAAATATTTTTTTATCTAAACTGCAACATTTTGACCCTTTAATACTGTCTTATCGGGAAAGACAAATGAAAATTTAATCCTAAAATAAAATAAAATGGATTCAAATCTTAGGGACGTATTATTGCCTGTAACAGTTCTAGCTGGATTGGGGGGCTCTGTGTACTTTTTCTCAAAAGTCATCACCGATTACATCTTGAAGAAGAAGATGATCGAAAAGGGTTATGTGAATGAAGACACACAAGCAATTTTTAAAAGACACGTGGATGAAAATAAATATAGCGCGCTAAAATGGGGGCTCATTATTTTGTTTGGAGGATTGGCGCTCATCATCATGGATTTTATTCCAACCAGCCCTGACTCCCCTCTGCCGTATGGCTTGCTGGCATTCTCTATTTCATTGGGATTTTTGATTTACTACTTCATAATAAAAAACGAGAAACCTAGATAGCAAAAGGTTTTCCATAGCAATATTGATTTTCAAAAAGTAATAATAATGATTAAGAACTATTTTCGAACTGCCTTGCGTAACCTGTTACGCCATCGATTTTTCTCTTTCATCAATATTTTTGGATTAGCCGTCAGTATGACCATTTGCATGGGCATCATTATGCTTGTGGCAGATCAAATGACCTATGATTCGTTTAACACGAAACGCGATCGGATCTATCGTGTGGTAAGCACTCCTTTAAGCAGAGATGGTCTTGATCGAGGGGGTAACGAGTATGCTACATCAGCGCTGCCAGTTGGACCGGAGTTACTGGAAAACTATTCAGGAGTAGAATCTGTGGCAAGACTAAAACGGGGATTCGGAAATCCTTGGATAGAATTTGAGCAGGATGTAAATATTCCTCTCAGTGGATTTTTTGCGGATTCGAGTACTCTTGAATTGTTTGAATATGAATTGGAACATGGGGACTCAAAGACTGCACTGGTTCAACCCTATTCTGTTGTGCTCACAAGAAAAGCAGCCGACAAATTATTTAGTCTGGAAAATCCTTTGGGTCAAACCATTAAAGTTGGAGATCGTGGGGTGTACACGGTGACAGGAATACTAAAAGAGACTGACAAAAAATCTCATATTGTATTTGAAGCCCTGGCCAGTATGTCTACGGTAGCCAGTCTTGAAGCATCGAAAATTCTTAGACCCGACCTTGAAAGCTACACCAACAATTGGAATGCATGGACTTATGTAGTGTTGGAGGAAGGTAAAACAGCCGATGACATCCAACCTTTTCTTGATGATATTTATAAAAAACATATTGCAGGAATTGAGAATCCTGACATCATTAAATTCAAGTATGGCTTACAAAGGTTGAGTGATATTTCACCGGGCACATTTATGAATAATCCAATTGGACCTTTTCTTCCCTGGATGTTCATTTATTTTCTTGGTGGTTTGGCTACGCTTGTGCTTATTACTTCATGTTTCAATTTTACCAATTTGTCTATTGCACGATCTCTCACACGTGCCAAAGAAATAGGAATACGGAAGGTATCGGGAGCGGCTCGATGGCAGATATTCACTCAGTTTATTTCAGAAGCAGTAATTACATCCCTTTTTGCACTCATCCTTTCAATGGTATTATTGATTGCTTTAAAACCATTGATGCTCAATTTGAATTTTGCCCGTGTGCTCAAGTGGGACCTTGAAGCCAATGTTTATGTGTACGCAGTGTTTGTTTTGTTTGCAATCTTCGTGGGCTTAATGGCCGGTGTGTTTCCGGCAGCAGTGCTCTCCGGATTTCAGCCAATAAAAGTGTTAAAGCAATTGAGTACAATGAAGGTGTTTTCCAAAATTGGATTGAGAAAGGCCCTGCTGGTTGCTCAATTCTCGCTTTCGTTAATTTTTATTTTAAGTGTAATCCTTGTTTACAATCAGCTTAAGCTTTTTGTCAAGGCTGATCATGGCTTTGACATGAGCAACAGCATTGTTGTGCACCTGGGGGACACGAAACCTCATGAACTAAAAACAGAATTGCTTCAGCATGCTAACATACTGAATGTTTCCGCTGCTTCACATTTGCCTGCCAGTGGAACCACTTACGGAAATGGCTTTAAAAAATCGTTGGACGAAAAGGAATGGACAGATTTGAACTACTTCTCAGTAGATGAGGATTATTTGGAAAACATCAATGCCAGGTTGATTGAAGGGAGATACTTCACCAAAGAAGCAGGAGAGTCGAATGCTAATTTCGTGGTAATCAATGAAGAGGCGCTAAAAGCCTTGCATTATGATACGCCCCATGATGCAATAGGTCAAGTAGTAATTTATCAGCGTGATTCGTCCAGAAAAGAGATTATTGGCGTTGTTAAGAATTACAACCATCAGATTTTAATGGCGAAAATCAGCCCTATGGCGTTGATGTATAGTCCAGGGGAAATAAATTTATTACAGGTAAAATTCACAGGAGACTATCAATCCGCTGCGGAAACAATAGAAAAATCGTGGGCAAAAGTAAATCCATTACTCAAGGTGGATCATAAAATATTTGAGGAGGAGATCAGGGGATTTTATAAGCTGGTTTTTGGCGATATAGTTAATGTAGTGGGGGTCATCTCTGTGCTGGCCATTTTGATATCTTGCCTGGGTTTGTTGGGTATGGCCACCTATACCACTGAGACAAGGATAAAAGAAATCTCCATTCGCAAGGTTCTTGGTGCCAGCAACAGAACATTGATATTCCTTTTGTCAAAAGGGTTTGTTACCATTTTGATTGTTTCTGTATTGATAGCAGTACCAGCAGCTTATTTCATCAATAATCTTTGGCTGGAGCAGATCGCCTATCATACTTCACTGAATGTAGCAGTAGTAGTAATGGGGGTGACTATTTTGTTATCGTTTGGTATCATCACTATTGGATCTCAAACTTTCAGGGCCACCTATATCAACCCTGTAGATAATTTAAAGAATGAATGATAAAAACTTGCTATGATTGAAATGAGTTAGTTTGTATGTTAAGGCCAAAGAAATTAATTTCTTATGAGCCAGGAAATTGATGTACAGACCTCATCACCCAATTTACATAAGTATGACTATGAATTGTACAGGGATAGACAAAAGCAGCTTTGCTTTCGTCTTTTGCTCTTTCAGTTCATCATTTGTATAGGCTACTTTGTATATGTAGTTATCATTTTGAATACGCCATTGACTCAAACATTTTTGCCATTGTTTGTCGTGGCTACTTTGTTTGCTCTTTTCTTATGGAAGATTGGAAGGTATTCATGGGCCGTTATTTTTAATTTGTCGGCATTAAACATTCTATTGTTCTTAATATCGGAAAGGCTTACAACGAACACAGGAATTGATCTCTACTATGTTGCAATAGGGGCAGAAGCACTCGTACTTTTTGGGTATGAACAAAGGAAGGCAGGCGTAGGCTTTGCATTATTCTCAATTTTATTATTTCTGCTTACCCGATTTCTGGATTTTGAAGCAATACCACCTAAAGTGTACAGCCAAAATGAAGAATCGATATTTTTTGCAATCAATTCCATTGCCTCTTTTTCCATTAGTATTTATTGCGTTGTTATGCTGATGACGGTGAACAATCAGACTCAGAAGAAATTGCAACAAATTACGATGACTGCGGAAGCACAAAATGCAGAGCTTCAGAAGACCAATAAAGAATTGGATCGATTCGTTTATAGTGCATCACACGATCTTAAGTCTCCATTGAGCAGTATAAAAGGTTTGATTCACATTATGGAGATCGGAGAAGAAAGTGAAAGACAGGAATGCATGGCTAAGATCAAGCAGCGGGTAAATGCAATGGATGATTTCCTTAAAGATTTGACTACCTATTCAAGAAATTCCAGGCTAGTTGTAAGCTTTGAGTTTGTTCTTTTGAAACAGGTGGTAAAAGAACTGCTTGCTTCTTTCGAGTCATCCAAAGAGGCAAACAAAATCAATTTTCAAATTGAGATAAAGGATGACTTTGTAGTAAAAGCAGATGCTTACCGTTTAAAAGTAGTGCTCACCAATTTAATTGCCAACGCCATCAAATACGCTGACTTTGCCAAGGCACAACCTAAGGTTACGATCAAGGCTTATAAAAAGAATGAAGACGCTATCATTCAGGTGGTTGATAATGGAATAGGAATTGCCAGTGAACACCTTGGCAAAGTTTTCAATATGTTCTACAGGGCTACTGAAAAGTCGTCAGGTTCCGGACTTGGCTTATACATTGCAAGTGAATCGGTTGAAAAAATGAAAGGCAGAATAGAAGTTGAGTCCGACTATGGTCACGGCTCAACTTTTACCATTACGTTTCCTAAGTAAAAACTATTTGAAATGTTTTAGCCTGACCACTTCTTCGGGCTTTAAGAATCGCCATTCGCCACGGGGCAAATCTTTTTTATCCAGACCTGCAAATATTACTCTGTCAAGTTTTACCACTTCGTATTCCAGTGATTCGAAAATTCTTCTTACCACACGATTCCACCCAATATGCAATTCTATACCGATGGTTTTTTTATCATCACTTGTGATGGCCAGATCATCAACAATTGCTTTACCCTCTTCAAGGCGCACGCCATCCATAATTTTCTGAAAATCGTTTTTAGTGAGAGGGCGATCTAATTCCACCTTGTATATTTTTTTTGTGTTGTAAGACGGGTGTGTCAGTTTTTCCGCAAGGTCACCGTCATTGGTGAGTAACAATAGGCCTGTCGTATTCCGATCGAGTCTACCCACGGGGTATAGCCTTTCTTTGCAGGCATTGGCCACCAGGTTCATTACCGTCTTACGGTCCTTGGGATCGGAAGTGGTAGTGATAAAGCCCTTTGGTTTATTGAGAAGCACGTAAACAGGCTTCTCTGCTTTTAGCACCCTGTCCTCATATCTTACCACATCTCCGGGCTTAACCTTATGTCCCATTTCAGTTATGGTCACACCGTTTACACTGATAAGCCCCTTCTTGATCATCTCATCGGCTTCTCTTCTGGAGCCCAAACCACTGTTGGCGATGTGTTTATTTAGGCGGGTAAGGCCATCTTCTTTTTTTGGTGCTGCGGAAGTCCCTTCGTAGGAGGGAGGATTCTTAGAGACAGACGGTCCTTTTTTTGTAAAGCCTAATGCTTTGGCAGATTTGCCTTTGAAATCCTCAGACTTGCCTTCTCTCTTATTTTCTGAAAATGACCTTTTACCTTCTGCTTTGTCAAAGCCGGCACGTTTGAAGGGACGCTCACCATCTGGTTTACTAAAGGATCTTTTGTCTGAACCAGAGGGCCTGTCAAAAGAGCGTTTGGGTCTATCTTCCGAGTCAGAGAATCTTTTTTTTGAAAACTTGTTGTCACCCGATTTAAATCTTCCCGTATCCTCTCCAGTCTTGCGACCGAAAGAGCGTTTGGGTCTTTCATTGGAATCGGATGGTCTTCTTTTTCTTGAATCACGTTCCTCTTCCCACTTTGATGATCGGCCAGCTGTAGCTGACGAACCGGCAGAACGGCTAAAAGTGCGCTTTGGTCTTTCTCCAGCGTTTTCATCTTTGGACTTTCGCCCTTTTTTCAAAAAAGCTTTGTGAGGCGCAGATTTTTTTCCAAATGAGGTCTTCTTGTCTGATCTTTTGTGTGCCATAAATAAATATTAGGCACTAATGGCCTGTTATTGCGAGCTTACTGATTCTCTTCTGGGGTCTCACCAATAGTGTTCACCTCTTGTGTGAAATCTTTTGGTGTAGGCAGTTCGTTCAAATCATTAATCCCGAAATACTCCATAAACTTCGGACTGGTACCATACAATATGGGGCGACCAATTGTATCGGCTTTGCCTCTGATCTCCACAAGGCCCTTGTCAAGAAGTTTCTGAACAGCATAGTCGCAATTCACACCACGAATATTCTCTATGTCTGTTTTAGAGATGGGTTGCTTATAAGCAATGATTGAGAGTGTTTCCAAAGCTGAAGTAGACAATCTCTTTTTAGACTGCTGCTTAAGCATAATACCAATACTGGCCTGATAAGCGGGTTTGGTTAAAAATTGATATCCACCGCCAGCTTTTGTGAGCTGAAACGCATATTCTTCTGATTGGTATTTCTCATCCAATACAAGAATTGCCCCTTGTATGTCTTCTTCAGGGACATCTGCATTGAACATTTCAGAAAGACAGGCTTTGATATCTGCTAACTTGGCTGGGCCTGGCGAGCAGAAAATCAGGGCTTCAATATGGTTTTGTAAAAAATTCACCTTAGTCAGTTTGCATCATTTTAGCTTCAATGGACTGCGTGGTATGCGGCACAGCAATCAATCTTTCTTTAGGAATCAATTTTCCGGTAACCGAGCAAATGCCGTAGGTGCCATTTTTGATTCGCACCAACGCATTCTCCAGGTTGGTAATATATTTCAATTGACGGGCAGCCAATTGGCTCAAATTTTCTTTTTCAGCCGTTTCAGCTCCGTCTTCCAATACTTTTGTATTTCCTCCAGAAGTACTATCGGTTCCCTCATCGTTGTTGCGATTAAGGGTTTCTTTCAGGATTTTAAACTCGTTACGCGCTTTCTCCAGTTTTCCGTTAATCAAAGCTTCGAATTCTTTTAATTCCGCTTCATTGTAACGGGTTTTATCAGAAGGGGGTGACGGTTTTGCCTGTTTATGGGCAATTGGTCTTTGTGTCAAAGCAGGGAAAATATTAAGCTGTGGTGGAGTTTTAGGTAGTGGAGAGATAGGATTATCCTTTTTCTTTCCTACCATAGGCACTGTAGGGGTCGCAGCCCTTCTCATCTGCTTAACTGGCTCTTTTTGGCTAACTTCTTTAACCGATTTTTTTGGAGCTGCTTTTGGAGCTGCCTTTTTTGGAGCCGCTTTTTTAGCAACGACCTTTTTAGCCACCTTAGCTTTAGCCTTCTTAGGTGCAGCTTTTTTGGCCACAACCTTCTTTACGCTTTTCTTAGCCTTGGGTGCTTTAGCCTTTGTCTTTGACGCTGCTTTAGTCACTTTCTTTGCCTTCGCCACTTTTTTCGCCTTTTTAGGGGCTTTCTTAGCAACTTTCGCCTTTTTAGTTGATTTAGCCATGATTCTTCCTCGTTTATCGTTTTGGGAAAAGATGCGCAAAAATAACCGCTCGGTACCTAAACAAAAAATGTATTGGTATTAATTCCAAGCGACAAGAATTTATTGAATTGATCACATTTGAGAAGTAGACGCTAATTCTGGCGATTAATGCCCTATTTATGGATTATCTCGCTGCAATAACTACTCTTTTTCTGTAAGTTTTAATGTTACCTCTAGTATCAAAAACCTCAAACCAGACTACATAATATCCCGATCTCGCCAGGTTTCCATCTTCCATATCACCATCCCATCTAAAAAAACCTTCATGGCTCAATGTAGCATTGTTGGCAATGGTTTTGATCAGTCGACCCTGATGATCTAATATCTTAACATTGGCCACAAATCCAGACTGATCAAATTTGAATGTGATTTGTGAAAATTCGAATCCACCGGATTGTGGAATGAATACAGTAGGATAAATGTGAATTTCATCATCTATGGGTTTTGTTTGACTTCGAAAATTTGAGTTAATGTATCCTGGTGTTGCAAATCCTGATGTAGCACTTGCCGAAGCCCAGTTTTGACGATCATTTGTTTTTTGTGAAAACGAAATGCGTTCCAAAGAAACTCCTTCAGGATCTTTGATAAATTCAGAATGATACTTTTTATCATAAGTGAAATAGTCAATCAAAATGGTATCGTTGTTTAGGATGGCGACAGATCCGCTATCATCAGGAAAAGAAGGCATTGTGGTAGATAGAAAATTTGTCTCCACACTTTGTGGATAATTGATTTTTAAAATAATTGGGTCAGCAGTGAGTACAAGATATTCGCCTGGCGGAAAAATCAGATCAGCATTGGTGAGGATTTTTTCATTAATAATGTTGTCGTTATTGATGTTGCCAATTTTCCAGTTCTTAAGGTTTATGTATTTATCAGATTTATTATACAATTCAACGAAATCTACCCCATTGGGCTTCGGATTGAACAGTATTTCGTTAATAATAATATCACCTTCAGCGGCTTTTTCGGGCAAGGCGAATTCAAATTTAGTATCAGGCGCAATGTTATTGCCGCTGCAATCAAATAGATTATTAATTGCTAGTGAGTAAAGTTGTTTGGGTGAAAGTGGAGTAGCTAAAGTCAAAAGTATTGAGCGCAAAGATTTATCGTTAAAAGTATGTTCCACTACTTGAGTGCTGGGGATTAGTGAAAATGAAACGGAACCTGAAATGGGTGATTCAAGTTTCTCGTTAAAAGAAAGCAACAAGTGATAACTATCAATAGGGCTTATTGAAACAAGCAGCGGGCTAGTAAGATCTGGTTTATTGGCAAAAACTGAATTTATATTTCCGGGAGTTCCTCCCTTTTGATTTTCGGACGCACTCCAGTTTCCCTCCTCTGCACAAATATTGTTTGGGTCAATTAATTCAAGTGACCATCCTCCTTCTTGCTTATCTATATTCCGGTACCAAGACAGATTGTAATCCAACGAGTCAATGGTGATGGCACCACTGGTTTTTAGTGTTAAGGTGTCGGTGGTGTTGTTGAGTGTTGGGAAATTAGGAACCCCGAGCACATTAGCGGTAAGACCAAATTTTGAAACATTGGAATTGGCGCATACTATCCAGTATTCTCCTGGTAAAATAATTTTTTCAGGAAAAACTGCCTTGGAGCTGCCATCACTTAATTCCCAACCTAAAAGATTAAATGGATGATTACTTCTGTTGAAAAGTTCAATAAACTCTGAATCAGGCAACGCTACTTGTGGGGTAGGGTCGGCAAAAATTTCTGTGATTATAATGTCTTTGTATTTGACTGGGACAGGTTGAAAGAACAGAAAAGAATAATTGTTGTTACTTGAATTGCCTGCCAGGTCTTTGATTCCGTTGATTGCTATTGTTTGTCTTTTCCCGTTTTGAAATGGATTACTGAACAATAACTTCACAGAAAGCCCGTCAGCGGCAAGAGCAACATTAGTCGGATGTTCGCCCATTTCCATCAATAGGTAATTGTTTGGATTAGCAGCTGAAGCGGATTCTACGACTTCATTAAATAAAATATTCATTTCAACGGATGAAAGAACTTCGATGGAATGGATGATAGGTGGATCGAGATCCTGATAAGGGTCACCAGAGACTGTGAAATTGTCGAAGTAAAATTTGTCTGATCTTGTGGAGGTGTAGTTGCAATAGACACCAAAATACGAGGATGCATTGAATGTATTATCTGACGCTATTCCTTCCGTAGAAAAGCTTCCGGTTACACCAACATCGGAGTACAAGGTCCAATTACCAATGGCGTCTCGGGTCACCTTTACGGCTACATTAACGATTGAAAGATTGACAGTACCATCTGAGCCGTCAATTATTTTTGTCAATGAGGTTCCGGATTGTTTATAAAGACTTATTTCGTCAGGGGTGTCTCCAATCTGAACAAAATAGCCGTTCAGCGGGCCGGATAAGTTGCCCTGATCAGCCACCAGGTACACCCTGCAGTAATTGCTGCTGGATGGGTTAAAATCCAATTGAACTGTAAACTCCCATGCTGCATCATTAATTGCACTGCTGGAAGTGGAAAGATAAGCGGTGCCAGCCGATGGGGGTGCTAGCAACTTTAGCCTGAAATTGTCGATCGTAAATTTACTTTCGTCTCCAACCCATACAGGATTAAATGTAAAGTCACCATCGGAAAAACTTTCACTGAATTGGCCATTGGAAGTAGAGGGGAGGAGCAGAAAAAGGAACAGAATAAAAATATTTATTCGTCCGGTCAAAAATGGTAGTTTTGCACTTCGTATTAATAAAAATTGAATAAGATGAGATTGGCAATTGTTGGGGCAACCGGATTGGTTGGGCAGGAAGTGTTGAAAGTGATGGAAGAAAGGCATGTTGAGTTTTCAGATTTATACCTTGTAGCTTCTTCTAAATCAGTGGGACAAACCCTATTATTTAAAGATAAAAAGTATACAATAAAAAGCATAGAAGAAGTTTGTGATCTTGCTCCAGATGTAGCGATTTTCTCAGCCGGAGGGTCAACTTCATTGGAATGGGCTCCAAAGTTTGCGGAGAAAGGATGTGTTGTTATTGACAATTCCTCAGCATGGAGAATGGATCCGGGCAAAAAACTGATCGTACCAGAGGTGAATGGCCATGTGCTTCGCATCGATGATAGGATTATTGCTAATCCAAACTGTTCTACCATACAGATGGTATTGGCCCTAGCGCCACTGCATGTAAAATATCGGATAAAAAGGATTGTGGTATCCACCTATCAATCGGTGACAGGCACAGGCAAAGATGCCGTGGATCAGATGATGAGCGAAAGGAATGGATCTAAAGAGCTGAAGGTTTACCCTCATCCAATTGACATGAATATCTTACCTCACATCGACTCTTTTTTGGATAATGGATATACCAAAGAAGAAATGAAGATGGTGAACGAGACCAAAAAGATAATGGGAGATCAGTCCATTAACCTGACGGCCACAACGGTAAGGGTACCGGCAATTGGAGGTCATTCGGAGGCAGTCAATGTTGAGTTTCATTCAGATTTTGATCTGGAAGAAGTAAGGCGTCTGCTGGAAGAAACACCAGGCATAGTGGTGGAAGATGATGTTAAAAACAATGTTTACCCCATGCCAATCAACGCGCATGGTCGCGATGAGGTATTCGTAGGCAGGTTGCGCAGAGATGAGTCTCAACCCAGGACCTTAAACATGTGGATTGTTGCGGATAACCTGAGAAAAGGTGCCGCCACCAATGCCGTACAAATTGCTGAGTTTTTAATGGAAAAGAATCTGGTGGTCTAAGCCCCGGATTTATTCTATAAAAAGATAGCTTTACATTAAATATTTGAAAATATGAGCAAAGGATTAATAACCACTTTAGTAATTATAGGCGCATTTGTTTTGTTGGTAGGGGGATTTTTTATGTGGGGAGCGGGCACATTTGACAAAGCAATAGCTTACCAGGAAGAAGTAAATGCACAATGGGCAGATGTACAGGCTTCCTACCAGCGAAGGATGGATCTGATACCCAACCTCGTAAGCACTGTAAAGGGATATGCTGATTTTGAGCAAGAGACGCTTACAGGCGTAATTGAGGCCAGGGCAAAAGCCACTTCGGTAACGATTGACCCATCCAATGTTACACCAGACCAGTTTGCCCAATTTCAGCAAGCACAGGATGGATTGAGTTCCGCGCTTTCAAGACTGATGGTGGTAGTTGAACGTTATCCTGACCTGAAGGCCAACCAAAATTTTCTCGATTTACAATCACAGTTGGAAGGAACAGAGAACAGAATTAACGTGGCACGTCAGCGATACAATGAGTCAGTAAGGGACTACAATACTTATGTACGTGGGTTCTTTAGAAGAATGGCGTTGAGCATATTTGGTGGAGGGGAAGACTTCAGCCTTCGCAAAGGATTTGAGGCTCAAGAAGGAGCAGACACGGCTCCCGTGGTTACGTTTTAATCAGAATGATCAATTAATAAAAAAGCCTCATGAAATTCATGAGGCTTTTTGCTTTACAGCAATTACAATATTATTTCTTCACCTCACGGTTTTCATAACTTTCAATTACATCACCCACTTTAATATCGTTAAAGTTTTTGATGCTGATACCGCAATCAAATCCAGATTTTACTTCTGAAACATCGTCCTTGAAACGCTTAAGAGCTGTCATTTCCCCAGAGTAAATTACGATACCATCACGGATTAATCGAATCGGGTTAGCGCGTTTGATATAGCCATCTGTAACCATACAACCGGCCACGGTACCTACTTTGGAAATCTTGAATACGTCTCTTACTTCAACGTTACCCACAATCACCTCTTCAAACTCTTTCTCAAGCATTCCTTCCATGGCTGCCTTCACGTCATTGATGGCATCATAGATGATTGAGTATAGACGAATTTCTATTTCCTCATTTTCAGCCACTTTGCGAGCAGAGCCTGAAGGTCTTACCTGGAAACCAACGATTACCGCATCGGAGGCAGATGCTAAAAGTACATCCGACTCTGATATTTGACCAACACCTTTGTGGATGATACTCACCTGAATTTTAGGAGTTGAGAGTTTCAGCAACGAGTCAGACAAGGCTTCTACAGAACCGTCAAAGTCTCCTTTTACAATGATTCTCAATTCCTTGAATGATCCGATCGCCAATCTTCTTCCTATCTCATCCAGCGTAATGTGCTTCTTGGTTCTTATACTTTGCTCCCTTTGTATTTGACTGCGTTTGGCTGCGATCTCACGTGCCTCACGATCAGTTTCCATCACATTGAATTTCTCGCCTGCCTGAGTTGCTCCGTCTAACCCCAACACAAGTACCGGTGTAGATGGCCCTACGGACTTCACTTTTGCTCCGGTATCATCAAACATGGCTTTTACACGACCGAAATTAGAACCAGCAAGAATAATATCTCCAACTTTTAGGGTTCCTGCCTGTACCATTACAGTAGTAACATATCCACGACCCTTATCCAGGGCAGCTTCCACTACAGATCCTGTTCCAGCCTTATTCGGATTAGCCTTCAGGTTGAGTAATTCAGATTCTAATAACACTTTTTCAAGCAGATCATCTATTCCTTGTCCCGTCTTGGCTGAAATCTCTTGGCATTGATATTTTCCACCCCAGTCTTCAACCAATATGTTGATCTTAGATAACGATTCTTTTACTTTCTCAGGATTAGCGCCTGGTTTATCAATTTTGTTGATGGCAATTACGATAGGCACCCCTGCCACCTGCGCGTGGTTGATGGCTTCTTTGGTTTGAGGCATCACATCGTCATCGGCAGCAACCACAATGATTGCTACGTCCGTGATTTTAGCGCCTCGGGCACGCATAGCAGTAAAAGCCTCGTGACCTGGTGTATCCAAGAAGGCTATTTTCTGACCACTCTTAGTGGTAACATTGTAAGCTCCAATATGCTGAGTAATTCCACCAGCTTCCTGATCCGTTACCTTTGTATTTCGGATATAGTCCAATAATGAAGTTTTACCATGGTCAACGTGACCCATGATGGTAACAATGGGGGCACGTGGAAGCAAATCCTCTTCTGCATCCTCATCCTCCTGCATGTCTTGCTCTTCTTCAGTGGAAGAGAATTGAATGTCGAACCCAAACTCATCGGCAATAACCGTAATGGCTTCTGCGTCCAATCTTTGGTTGATTGAAACGAACATGCCAAGGTTAAGGCAGGTAGAAATGACATCATTCACAGATACGTTCATCAGTGAGGCGAGGTCATTGGCCGAGATAAACTCTGTTACTTTTAGTGTTTTAGAGTCTTCCTGCTCCTGCAACAATCTTTCGTCCTCCGCATCTGAAACCGCCTGACGTTTTTCTTTTCTATACTTGGCTCCACCAACTTTCTTTTGGCTACCACTTAGTTTAGCTAATGTAGCACGAACCTGTTCCTGAATTTCTTTTTCGGTGGGTTCGGCTTTCTGAGTGCGCTGTGTAAAAGGTTTCTTAGCTCCCTTATTACCACGGTCATCTCTAACAGTAGTAATTCTTTTGCGTGGCCTTCTTTTTCTTGCTTCGTCTCTCTTGTCTGAGGACGCTACAGGTTGCTCCTTTTTCTTCTCAGCTGGAAGTTCTATTCTGTCTACAACTTTTAATCCCTGGAGTTTATCCGCTTTTGCCTTAATGAGTTCCAGTTCCTTCTTCTCAACTGCTTTTTCAGGAACAACTTCCTTTTTCTCTTCCTTAACCTCTTTTGCTTCTTCTTTTGCCTTTGCTTCTTCCTTCTTCTTTTCCTTTACTTCCGCAACGGGCTCTTCTTTTTTAGGCTCTTCTTTTGATTTCTTCTTGTCGAGGTCGATTTTACCAAGCACTTTTATTCCTTCAAGCTTGGTTTTTTCTCTCTCAACTTTTTCCGGCTTAGGCTCTTCCTTTGGTTTGATGTCGGTAGAGCCAAGATTTTTAATCAGAATCTGCTCATCTTCATCTGATTTCTTGCGATGCGCCTCATTTTCTGTTTCGATAGTAACATTCTCAGTATGCTTAACACCAATGGTTAAGCCTGATGCTTCTCGCTTTTCTGATGCTGAGGTTGCAAACTCCTTTGAAAGCATGGCAAACTGCTCTCCGGTTAATTTGGCGTTGGGATTATTTTCTACCTCAAACCCCTTTTCTGAAAGGAAATCCAATATGGTATTGTGTCCCACATTGAGTTTTCTAGATGCCTGCCCCAACCGTATCATTTTATTTTCTGCCATGTTGCCCAAATATCGGTATTTTTTGGTTTTTTAATTGTTTATCCGCCTATTCGAATTCTTTCTTCAAAGCTTTTAGAACGATCTCAACGGTTTCTTCTTCCAAATCGGTTCTTCTCACCAGTTCTTCTACATCAAGTGCTAATACACTTTTTGCAGTATCCAATCCGATTCTCTTCAATTCTTCGATTACCCATCCTTCAATTTCATCAGAGAATTCCTGCAAATCAACATCTTCATCCTGCAATTCTGCATCTTCTCTAAAGACGTCAATTTCCATGTCTACTAGTCTGCTGGCCAGCTTAATGTTCAAGCCGCCCTTACCAATGGCAAGTGATACTTGATCTGGTTTCAGGTAAACAGATACCCTTCCATTCTCCTTGTCCACTTTTATGCTGGTGATTTTTGCAGGACTTAATGCTCTGGTAATGTAAAGGTCAAGGTTTTCAGTGTAGTTAATTACATCGATGTTTTCATTTTGTAATTCTCTCACAATTGCATGAATTCTAGAACCTTTCATTCCCACACATGCACCTACTGGGTCGATGCGGTCATCATAAGACTCAACCGCTACTTTTGCACGCTCACCTGGCTCACGAATCACTTTCTTGATAGTGATTAATCCATCATAAACCTCAGGCACCTCCTGTTCAAATAGACGCTCCAAAAACACAGGAGAAGTCCTAGACAATATAATTTTAGGGTTCCCATTGATCATTTCAACTTTGTGAACAATAGCACGAATGGTTTCGCCCTTTCTGTACCTGTCTTTTGGAATTTGCTCGCTTCGGGGGAGGGAAATTTCATTTCCTTCACCATCAATTAACAACACTTCGCGGCTAAGCACCTGGTACACTTCTCCAGAAATGATTTCTCCTACGATTTCTTTATATTTTTCAAACAAGATGTCTTTTTCAAGGTCTTTGACCTTTTGCATCAGTGTTTGCCGAGCCGTGCTCACGGCCCGTCTGCCAAAATCTTCAAGGTGAATTTCTTCAGCGACTTCTTCACCGACTTCAAAATCAGGCTCAATTTTACGAGCCTCGCTCAAACTGATCTTGTCATGATCCCAGATGTCTTCTGAGTCATCTTCTACAATCTCGCGGAATCGCCAGATCTCAAGATCACCTTTGTCCGAATTCACGATGATATCAAAGTTGTCATCGTGCTCATATTTTTTCCGAATCATATTCCGGAAAACATCTTCCAGAATCCGAATCATGGTCGGTCTGTCTATGTTCTTTTGCTTTGCAAAGTCTGCAAAAGATTCTACTAAAGTTGATGCATCCATTTTACGGGCTTATTTAAACGAAATTTGTACAAACGCTTTATCTATGTTATCAAATGGGATATCAATGGTCTTTAATTCCTTCTTCTTTCCCTTACCTGTTTTTTCTTCAACTTCCAACTTAATGTGATCTTCAAAAGTGCTAACCAGCTTCCCTTTTATAAGAGACTTGTCATTTAATGTTACTTTAAAGCCCCTTCCAATATGCTTTGCATATTGTCTTTTTAATTTGAGAGGAAAGTCAACCCCTGGCGTAGTTACTTCAAGAGTATAATTATCAGGAATCAAATCTCCCTCGTCCAATTGAGCTGATAACGCTCTGCTAAGTTGGGCGCAATTCTCAATGGTCACTCCTCGATCTCCGTCAATGATCACCACCACTTTTTTTTGAACCCTGTTCCCTGAAACGACCACATCTACCAAAAAATGGGCAGGCTCTTTGATGAGCGTGGTTGCCATTTCCTTGATTTTTGTACTCAAATCCATAAGTTATTATAAACAAAGAGGGGACTTTTTAGTCCCCTCTTATTGTTTTCAACATAAGTTGTCGCAAAGGTAATTGTTTTTTGATTTATTGCAAAACATTCCCTCTTTGAGGGTTCTACATGTAAATTTTATGATAAGAGTAGGTCGCTTTTGGATTACAATAACAGGTCAACTAGTTTTTTTGGTATTTCTTCTGGGATGCTCCAGTGGAGGTAAGAAGATTGAAGAGGAGCGTATGCCAGAAAGGGTAATTAGCGTTCCCCGATTCAATGGCGACTCTGCTTTCATCTTTGTAAAGGAGCAGGTTGCATTTGGGCCTCGGGTTCCAAATAGTGAGGCACACAAAAATGCGGGTGATTATTTAATCCATAAGCTCAAGGTTTATGGTGCGGAGGTAGTAACCCAGGAATTTGATGCGCCTTCCTATCATGGGAAGCAACTTCAACTAAGAAATATTATTGGTAGCTACGGTCTGGAAAAAGAAAAACGGATTTTGTTAGCAGCCCACTGGGATACCCGACCATTTGCAGACAAGGACAGTAGTAATCCAACCGGCCCTATGGATGGCGCAAATGATGGCGCCAGTGGGGTGGGAGTATTGTTAGAGATGGCCAGATTGATTCAGGGAGACACATCCCTTCAGGTAGGGGTGGATATTATTTTTTTCGATGGTGAAGATTGGGGTGAGCCCGAAACAGCACAGGGCCAAAGACAGCCACCCAAAGGTTGGGATAGCTGGTGGTGCATGGGATCGCAATATTGGTCAAGGAACAAGCACAAGCCAAACTATGCTGCATACTATGGAATATTATTAGATATGGTGGGAGCAAAGCGTTCTCAATTTTTCCGGGAAGGAGCAAGTCTTCAGTATGCACCAGGTATTGTTGCTAAAATTTGGAATATGGGTGCCCGATTAGGTTATGGAGATTATTTTGTGAAACAAAACGCACACGCTATAACGGATGATCATATTTATGTAAATGAATGGGCGAAAATTCCCATGGTTGATATAGTTCACTACCAACAAGGCATAGGTTATTTTGGTGACTATCATCATTCTCAAAAAGACAATATGGATTTAATTAGCAAAGAAACACTTGAAGCGGTGGGGGCCACGCTGCTAAATGTAATTTACTATGAAGAGTAGTCAGCAATCATTTTTAAATAAGTTCCATATCCACTTTTTTCAAGTGGCTTTGCAAGTTCAAGCAACTGGTTTCTATTGATGAACTTCATTCTATACGCTACTTCTTCGATACAGCCAACTTTCAAATTTTGTCTTTGCTCAATCACCTGAACGAAATTGGAGGCCTGCATTAGAGAATCAAAAGTGCCTGTATCCAGCCAGGCAGTGCCTCGGCTCATTTGTGCTACAGTAAGTTTGCCTTTTTTAAGATAGGTATTGTTTACATCAGTAATTTCCAATTCTCCGCGCTTACTAGGCTTTTGGGCTTTAGCTATTGAAACCACCTCGTTATCATAGAAATATAAACCGGGCACTGCAAAATTTGATTTTGGATGCTCGGGCTTTTCTTCAATGGAAATCGCCTTGTGATCCTTATCAAACTCAACCACACCGTATCGTTCGGGATCCTGAACATGGTAAGCAAATACAACCCCTCCATCGGGATCTTTGTTCGCCTGCAGTAAATTCACCAACCCAGAGCCATAAAAAATGTTATCGCCAAGAATCAAAGCCACTTTATCGGAACCAATGAATTTTTCACCTATGACAAATGCCTGTGCCAATCCTTCTGGCTTTGGTTGTTCTGCATAGGAAAACGAACATCCCAGTTTTGCCCCGTCACCTAAAAGTTTTTTAAATAAGGGTAAATCTTCAGGGGTTGAAATGATGAGGATTTCACGTATGCCCGCCATCATCAAGACTGATAATGGATAGTAGATCATCGGTTTGTCATACAGCGGCATCAATTGCTTGCTCACCACCAGGGTCAAAGGATGTAACCGAGTTCCTGACCCACCTGCTAAAATTATTCCCTTCATCTGGCTTTAACGGTTAGTATACATTTGTTTGTAGTACTCAAGATACTGACCGGAAGTGACATGATCCAACCACTCTTTGTTATTCAAATACCATGCAACGGTTTTATCAAGCCCTTCCTCAAAAGTAAGTGATGGGGACCAGCCGAGTTCACTTTGTAGCTTAGATGAATCGATAGCATACCTCAAGTCATGCCCGGGGCGATCTTTTACATAAGTGATGAGCTTCGCGGCTGTGCCTTGGTCTCTGCCTAGCTTTTGATCCATGATGGAGCAAAGTAAATGGACCAGATCGATGTTTTTCCACTCATTGTTGCCACCAATATTATAAACTTCTCCTGTCACTCCTTTATGAAAGATGGCATCAATTGCTTTTGCGTGGTCCTCTACATAAAGCCAATCTCTAACGTTTTCACCCTTGCCATATACAGGTAGTGGTTTATTTTCCAATATGTTATGGATCATTAGCGGAATCAATTTTTCAGGAAAATGATTGGGGCCATAGTTATTGGAACAGCGGCTGATCAATACCGGTAACTTGTAGCTATTATGGAAAGCGCTTACGAAGTGATCGCTTCCTGCCTTTGAAGCTGAATATGGTGACTGTGGATCAATGGAAGTATGTTCAGTAAACAACCCCCCATCTTCAATTGAACCATACACCTCATCGGTGGAAATGTGATAAAATCTTTTCGCTGGATTTCCATTCCAGGTTTTCAGTGCTGCCTGTAAAAGATTTACCGTTCCTATAATGTTTGTAACTACAAAGGCATTAGGGTTTTCCAACGAACGGTCCACATGCGATTCTGCTGCAAGGTGAATTACTCCGTCAAAGGCTTCCTTTGCGAATAAATTGTTAATAAACCCTGCCTCAGTAATATCCCCCCTTACAAAAGAATAGTTGGGTTTGTTTTCAACATCCCTGAGGTTTTCAAGGTTGCCAGCATAGGTAAGTTTGTCCAGATTTAGAATATTGTATTCTGGATATTTATTTACTAATAGGCGCACAACATGTGATCCAATAAATCCAGCGCCACCCGTAATTAGTATTTTCAATGAAGTATGATTTTACTTAATGTATTGTTCAAAATCTTTATGATCTCTATCAAAGAGCACATCTTTGGGAAGAGATTTGAAATAATCATAGGTAATTTTCAGCCCCTCGGATCGTGATACTTTAGGCTCCCACTTCAAAATTGACTTTGCTTTTGTAATGTCTGGTTGCCTTTGTTTAGGATCATTTTCCGGCAAAGGTTTCCTTATGATTTTTTGAGAGGTTCCGGTTAGTTTTATTATTTCCTCTGCAAACTGAAGAATAGTAATCTCATCTGGGTTGCCAATGTTGACAGGCAGATGGTAATCAGACATCAGCAGACGATAAATGCCTTCTACTAAATCGTCCACGTAACAGAAAGACCTGGTTTGAGATCCGTCCCCAAATACGGTTAAATCCTCACCACGTAAGGCTTGTCCGATAAATGCAGGAAGTACCCTGCCATCATTTAGTCTCATCCGCGGGCCATAGGTATTAAAAATCCTTACAATCCTTGTTTCCAAGTCATGAAATGTATGATACGCCATGGTCATAGCTTCTTGAAAACGCTTGGCCTCATCGTAAACACCTCGTGGGCCTACAGGATTTACATTGCCATAGTACTCTTCAGTTTGCGGATGAACTAATGGATCTCCGTAGACTTCGGAAGTAGATGCAACAAGAATTCTGGCTTTTTTGGAAAGCGCTAACCCTAAAAGATTGTGTGTGCCTAATGAGCCAACCTTCAAAGTTTGTATGGGTATTTTTAAATAATCGATGGGGCTCGCTGGTGAAGCAAAATGAAGAATATAGTCCAGTTTCCCTGGTACATGTACGAACTTGGAAACATCATTGTGATAGAATTCGAAATCGGGATGTTTAAATAAGTGCTCAATATTTTTAAGATCGCCTGTAATCAGATTATCCATTGCAATCACCTGATATCCTTCTTTCATGAAGCGGTCGCACAGGTGGGAGCCAAGGAAACCCGCACCTCCCGTAATTAATATTCTTTTTTTAGTCATACTGACTTTCTTCCAATGCTTATATAAGTAAACCCTAGTTCCTTCATTGTATCCACGTCATAAAGATTCCTGCCATCAAATATCACCTTATTATTCATAATAGATGCCAGTTTTTCAAAATCAGGAGCTCTGAATTCGGGCCACTCAGTGGCAATCAATATGGCGTCAACTCCCTCTGCGGCATCGTAAGGAGTGGGGAAATACTGAATTTTGTTTCCCATAATTTTTTGAACATTGTCCATTGCTTCCGGATCATGCGTAGTAACAATTGCCCCTTCGCTCAATAAATGCTCAATATTATACAAAGCCGGGGCCTCCCTTATGTCATCGGTGTGAGGTTTGAAGGCTAATCCCCAAACAGCAATTTTTTTACCTTTCAGATTTCCGTTAAAATGCAACTTCACGCTGTTCATTAATTTTAATCGCTGCGATGTGTTCACATCCATCACGGAATTCAAAATCTTGAAATCGTACTTCACTTCATGGGCAGATTTGGCCAAAGCCTGTACATCTTTCGGAAAGCAACTGCCACCATAACCAATGCCAGGAAACAGAAATCTTTTCCCTATTCGACTGTCTGATCCAATTCCCTTTCTAACGGCATCCACATCTGCGCCTAAAAGCTCACATAAGTTTGCAATTTCATTCATGAAACTGATTTTAGTGGCAAGGAAAGAATTGGCAGCATACTTGGTCAATTCAGCAGAACGCTCATCCATAAAAATGACAGGATTGCCTTGTCTGACAAACGGAGCATAAAGCTCTTCCATTATCTTTTGAGCTTTGGGCGAAGTTGTTCCCACCACCACGCGCTCTGGCTTCATGAAATCGTCCACAGCAACACCTTCTCGCAAAAACTCAGGGTTTGAAACTACATCAAATTCAACTTTGGCATTCAATGCAATAGCTTGCCTCACCTTTTCGGCAGTGCCTACAGGCACCGTACTTTTATCTACGATGACTGTATAATTTTTTAACAAAGGCCCAAGGTCGTTGGCCACCTTAAGGATGTACTTCAAGTCAGCAGATCCGTTTTCACCAGGAGGTGTAGGAAGTGCTAAAAATATAATTTTGGCATCTTTGATGCCTTCTTCCAGATTGGTAGTGAAGAAAAGTCTGTTTTGTTTAATATTTCTTTCAAACAATGGGTTGAGCCCAGGTTCATAGATTGTCACCTTTCCATTTTGCAAGCTTTTCACCTTGGCCTCATCAATATCTACGCAGGTAACTGTGTTTCCGGTTTCAGAAAGGCAAGTACCGGTAACCAAGCCTACATAACCGGTGCCAACAACCGCGATTTTCATAAGTTAATTTTAGTAAAACGTGCGCAAAAATAGCGTTTTACTTGCGATGAGCGCAAAATTTCACATAATATAGACCCAAACTAACATTCGTTTGGTTATTACGTTTATACCCAATACTTTTGAGGCCCTAAAAAAAGAAAAGAAATGGCAACGATGACAGAACCAATGGCAGGTGTGAATTTTGATGAATCTGAGAACCAGAAGATGATTGCTCAGATGATTCGTGATTTTGGCGATCTGGAGATTAGACCAAACATTATGACGTGGGACGAGAGCCAGGAATTTCCAGTGCCTTTGTTTAAGAAAATGGGAGACCTTGGTTTGATGGGTGTATTGGTTCCTGAGGAATATGGAGGGTCAGGTTTTGGATATCCGGAATATGTGACTGCTGTTTCAGAAATAGCACGCATAGATGGGTCAATAGGATTGTCAGTAGCTGCTCATAACTCATTGTGCACAGGCCACATCTTGCAATTTGGTAGTGTAGATCAAAAGAAAAAATATTTACCCAAGTTAGCTTCGGCCCAATGGATCGGGGCCTGGGGCCTTACCGAACCCAACACGGGCTCGGATGCAGGAAATATGCGCACAGTTGCAGTAAAGGATGGGGATTACTACTTAATCAATGGTGCTAAAAACTTTATTACACATGGTAAATCAGGTGACGTAGCAGTAGTGATCGTTAGAACCGGAGAGGTGGGAGATTCACATGGGATGACCGCATTTATAATTGAAAAAGGCACCCCTGGGTTTTCAGCTGGTAAAAAAGAGAACAAATTGGGTATGAGGGCATCAGAAACGGCAGAATTAATCTTTACGGATTGCCGGGTGCACCAGGATCAAATTATTGGAGAGGTTGGTGAAGGATTTGTGCAATCCCTAAAAGTGCTTGACGGAGGAAGAATATCCATCGCAGCCCTAAGTTTGGGTATTGCACAAGGCGCTTTTGATGCCGCATTGCAATATTCAAAAGAACGTCACCAATTCAACAAACCAATATCTTCATTTCAGGGAATATCCTTTAAACTGGCAGACATGGCCACTAAAGTTGAAGCTGCTAAACTGCTTACATTCAGGGCTGCAGATTTGAAAAGCAAAGGGATCAATGTCAACCTTGAGTCAGCCATGGCCAAACTATATGCTTCTGAGATAGCGGTGGAAGTAGCCAATGATGCAGTTCAGATTTTTGGAGGTTATGGATATACCAAAGACTTTCCTGTTGAGAAATTTTACCGTGACGCCAAGTTGTGTACTATTGGAGAGGGTACGTCAGAAATTCAAAAATTGGTCATATCAAGGGCGGTTTTAAAGTAAAATTTGCAAAATTCATGTGAATGGGGCTATATTTGCAGCCCGAATAGAAAAATTACATTATGCTGATTATCAACGTAAAAGAGAACGAATCCATTGACAAGGCGTTAAAGCGTTTCAAGAAAAAGTTTGAAAAAACAGGTGTATTGAAAGAATTGCGCTCAAGAACTGCTTTTGAAAAGCCTTCAGTTAAAAGAAGACAAGAGGTGTTGGGTGCAGCCTACAGGCAGAAGATGTATGCCAACGACAACTATTAATCAGTAGCCCTCAAAAAATATAACATATCCCCTTGGGTTCTTTACCCAAGGGGATATTTTTTTTACATTGCTATACACGAAGGGGTGGAATGCAATGGTGGACTCTTTTTTTAAATATCTGCAATACGAAAAAAGGTACAGTCCAAAAACGATTTTGTCCTATCAGACCGATCTTCACCAATACTCAAAATTTCTAGAACAGACTTACGAAGAAAAAAAACCTGAATTGGCAACCTATGGAGCTATCAGGTCTTGGATTGTTAGTCTGGTTGAAATCAAACTCGACCCTCGATCAATCAACAGGAAAATAGCGTGTTTACGAAGCTTTTATAAGTTTTGCCTGAAGCAAGAGGTTATTACAAAAAACCCGATGCAAAAAATCAAGGTATTGAAAACAGCCAAAAAACTGCCTCATTTTGTTCATGAAGAAGATATGACCAAACTCCTCGATCACGTTCAATTTGAAAATGATCTGGAAGGCTGTAGAAATCGATTAATCATTGAACTGTTCTATGGAACGGGAATTCGTTTGTCAGAACTGATAGGGCTAAAAGAATCCAACATCAATCTTCATGAGCGCACTATTAAGGTTCTGGGTAAAAGAAATAAAGAAAGAGTAATCCCTTTTTCGAAAAGTATCGTTTCTATAATTGAGGCTTATTTATTGGTCAGAAACAAGGAGGTGAAAAAGCAGGATCATGGTTTTCTTTTTGTGAATGATTCAGGTGTCCCAATTTACCCCATGATGGTATATCGACTGGTAAGAAAGTACTTGGATCAATTCACAGCAGTGGAGAAAAGAAGTCCACACGTGCTCAGACACTCCTTTGCGACTCATTTATTAAACAAAGGAGCAGAGATTAACGCAGTAAAAGATTTGTTGGGGCATACCAGTCTGGCGGCAACTCAAGTTTACACACACAACTCAATGGAGAAACTAAAGAAAGTTTTTGATCAGGCTCATCCTAAAGCGTAGGATTTACTAAATTATGGATAAATGGAAATGATGACTTAACCGCGCCCCACACTGAAAATATTATTGTTTAACCTTTAAATTAAATGTTTATGAAGTTGCAAGTTCATTCTATTCGCTTTGATGCAGACCAGAAGTTGATTGATTTTATTCAGAAAAAAGTGGATAAGTTGGAGACATTTTATGACCGCATGGTGGACGGTGAAGTATTTTTAAGAATAAATAATGAGGGTACCGAAAACAAAACTGTGGAGATTAAATTGAAGGTGCCTGGAAACCAATTATTTGCAAAAGAGCAGGCTGCCTCCTTTGAAGCGGCCACAGATTTAGCCACAGAAGCCCTCCGAAAACAATTGCTAAAATTCAAGACGAAGGTCGTTAATGGCCGATAACAAAAAAGGCTCCAGAAATGGAGCCTTTTTATTTGAATTTAATCCTGATTAAACTTTAAAAGCTTTCTTAAGGGTATCAACAAAATCTAATTTTTCCCAAGGGAACAACTCTACTTTCAATTTCACCTGATTCTTTTTCCCTTTGTTGAATACCTTCTCAACAGTCCTCGGCTCACGACCCATATGCCCATAGGCTGCAGTTTCGCTGTAGATTGGAGCACGCAATTTGAACCTGTCTTCAATAAAGTAAGGTCTCATATCAAAGATTTTAGAAATCTTTTGAGCGATAGCGCCATCATTCAGATTGACCTTGGCAGTGCCGTAAGTATTGACATAAAGACCAACAGGTTTTGCTACTCCAATGGCGTATGCCACTTGCACAAGCACCTCATCGCAAATACCAGCCGCTACCATATTTTTAGCAATGTGGCGCGTAGCATATGCAGCAGAGCGGTCCACTTTAGAGGGATCTTTTCCTGAAAATGCTCCACCTCCATGTGCGCCTTTGCCACCGTAAGTATCTACTATAATTTTTCTTCCGGTCAATCCAGTGTCTCCGTGAGGGCCTCCAATTACAAACTTTCCCGTTGGATTGATGTGGAATTGAATCTTGTCATTGAAAAGTTTCTGAATACGTTTTGGTAATTTCTTCTTGATCCTTGGAATTAAAATGTTAATAACATCCTCCCGGATTTTTTTCAGCATAGTGCTATCAGCGCCAAAGTCATCATGCTGGGTAGAAATTACAATGGTATCAATGCGCTGAGGCTTTTTATCATCATCGTATTCAATGGTAACCTGCGATTTTGCATCCGGGCGTAAGTAGGTCATTGTCTTCCCTTCTTTGCGTATGGCTGCCAGTTCTCTTAATAACAAATGGGCAAGTTCAAGTGGAAGCGGCATGAAATTATCCGTTTCGTTGGTGGCATATCCAAACATCATTCCCTGATCACCAGCGCCTTGATCCTCTTTCTTTTTGCGTTCAACACCTTGATTGATATCAGGAGATTGCTCGTGAATGGCAGAGAGGATACCACATGAATTGGCCTCAAACATGTATTCGCTTTTGGTGTATCCGATCTTACGAATGACTTCTCTCGCGATATCCTGTACGTCAAGGTAAGCTTCTGACTTCACCTCGCCAGCGAGCACCACCTGTCCTGTCGTTACTAAAGTTTCACAGGCTACCTTCGAATTGGGGTCATAGGCAAGAAAATAGTCAATGAGTGCGTCAGAAATTTGATCAGCAACTTTGTCAGGATGGCCCTCCGAAACTGATTCAGAGGTAAATAAATAGGGCATATAGAAGGGTTGAAATTTAAGGAGGCAAATTTATACCTAATGGCTTTAAAACAAAACTCACAAAGCTAGAAACAGGAATAATGCTGGCTCCTTGGGTAGTGTGATGCCCTCTTTCCTCCAAGTCTTCACAGGTAGTGTTTTGATCATTTCCGTCTCTCCAGTGACATTGGAGGCAATACAAAGCAAGGTTTCGTCATGAAGCGACTTTAGCAAATGACCAATCAGGGCATTGTTTCGATAAGGGGTCTCTATAAAAATTTGCGTTTGATTTTTAGATCTGGAATCGTTTTCAAACTTTTTTATCGCCTGAGCGGCTTCATTGGTCTCCACAGGGAGATAGCCATTGAATGCAAATCGTTGTCCATTTAGTCCGCTGGCCATAAGAGCAAGCAAAATGCTTGAGGGGCCCACCATAGGTTCAACCTTAATTCCATTTTGGTGTGCATACTGTACAGCCAGAGCACCAGGATCCGCCACCCCCGGGCATCCTGATTCTGAAATAACTCCAACAGGTTTTCCTTCAAAAAGGGGGCTCATTATTTTGGGGAGCTCCGCTTCTGTGGTGTTCTTATCCAAAATATTGAAGTAAAGCTCTTCAATGCTTTCGTAAATGGACAAGCTGCTTAGGTATCTTCTTGCTGTTCGAATATCCTCTACGAGAAAAAATCTAATTGGTTTTATCGTTTCACGCACATAGGATGAAATTACTTTATCCGCGCTGTTATCAGCAATGGTAGTTGGAATTAAGTATAATTTTCCTTTACGCTTCATGGTGAGTACTTTTGTTTATGCCTGTTGGAAAAATATTAATAATTGTAGGTGCTGTACTTATTATCATTGGAGCAGCAATTAATTACAGTGATCGCATTCCATTTATAGGTAAACTTCCTGGTGATTTTGTAATTGAACAAGGCAAAACCAAAATTTTCATACCTATAGCAACCTCTATTTTATTAAGCATTCTGCTGTCTCTGATTCTTTATTTCATCAATCGATTTAAAAATTAGCTCAAAAAGTTTAGAACAGTTTCAATAAACGCTTTAGGGTTTTCAGCTTGTACCCAATGACCAGTTTCCAAAGCAACCATTGAGGCTTTGGGAAAATAAGTGTGAATCAATTTCTCGTCACCAGATTTATAATAATTGGACTTGGTTCCATAAATGAAAAGTGTTGGTCCAATAAATTGACCGCTATATTGAAGTGCAAGGCCCATATCATCAATGTGTTTTTCAAGCACAGGAATATTTATTCTCCACTCAAATTTTTGATTTTGATCTCTGGCCAGATTCTTCAGCAAGAACTGACGTACATCCGACTCAGGAACAAATTGACTTAAGATATCATCGGCCTGACCTCGCGACTCTAATTCGTTGAGTCGAATAGCATTCAATCCTTTGAGAATTAGATCGTGATGGACAGGGTAGGATTTAGGCATTATATCCACAACGATGAGCTGAGATAGTTTGTCGGGATACTTTACCGCAAAATTCATGGCTGTTTTACCACCCATGGAATGACCAAGTACGATGGGCTTATCCAATTTGTGCTCGCTAATAAAGTCATTGAGATCTTCTGTAAGCGCAGGGTAATCGTGCACATCATCATGTGGTGATTGTCCGTGGTTTCTCTGATCAACTACATAAACTTTAAAATGCTCAGCGAGCACTTTGGATAGACTGAACCAGTTGTCGGAGGAACCGAATAGTCCATGCAGAATGATGAGAGGTTGACCTTGTCCGATTTCCCGAAAAAATAATTTCATCTTCTTTTGCCGTTGTTAAAATTCACCTGCGAAGATACAAATGCCAGAGGCAATCATGATATATTTGTTGCTTGGCGGCCAGTAAAGTTATAGTCCGCCAATAAATTTTACCTGCCAATGATGGAATTGATAAATGGAGCCTATCAGATCCAAGGGCTCAACGTGCTCGAAATTTGTAAGGAATTTGGAACGCCATTGTATGTGTACGATGCTGAAAAGATCACCAAGCAAATTCAAAGCCTGAAGAATGCTTTTTCAGATAGCGATTTAAAAATCAAGTATGCTGCCAAGGCGCTGACCAATATTTCTGTGTTGAAGCACATTCAACAACAAGGATGTGGAATTGATGTAGTGTCAATCAATGAGGCTAAGCTAGCAATCAAGGCAGGGTTTAAGGCTGAAGACATTTTGTTCACTCCAAGCTGTGTAGATTTTAATGAGATTGTTGAAGGAGTTGATATGGGTGTTTATATCAATCTTGACAACCTTTCAGTGCTTGAAAAATTTGGAAAGAAATATGGCAACACCTATCCATGTTGTATTCGACTCAATCCACATATTTTAGCAGGGGGCAACTACAAGATCTCCACAGGCCATGGTAACTCGAAATTCGGAATCTCGGTCTTTCAGATGCCCCAAATCATTGAGGTAGTAAATAAATACAAAATTGAGATCAATGGCTTGCACATCCATACGGGGTCAGAAATTTCAGAGACGGATGTTTATTTAAAAATGTCTGAAATACTATTTGGAGTTGCCAGAGATTTTCCCGCTTTGAAATTCATTGACTTCGGAAGTGGGTTTAAAGTAGCTTACAAAGAAAATGACATGGTCACCAATATTTATGACCTGGGTCTGAAGTTGGGGAAGGCGTTTAGGGATTTTTATGAGAGCTATGGAAGAAAACTTGAGTTGTGGATTGAGCCAGGTAAATACCTGGTAAGTGAAGCGGGCTACTTATTTGTAACCACAAATGTGGTAAAGTCTACTCCTTCTGTCACTTTCGTTGGCGTAAACTCGGGACTTAATCATCTGATCAGGCCCATGATGTACGATGCCCATCATGAGATTGTAAATGTATCTAACCCTGTAGGAGGCCAGAAGGTGTATACTGTCGTGGGCAACATTTGCGAAACCGACACCTTTGGGTCTGATCGTAAATTGAACGAAGTAAGAGAGGGTGATATTTTGGCGCTAATGAATGCCGGAGCTTATGGCTATTCTATGGCCTCTACTTTTAACTCAAGACTACGGCCTGCAGAAGTACTCATCAAGGGAGGCAAAGCCATTTTGATTCGTCAGCGCGACACTTTTGATGATTTGCTTAGAGGGCAAATGGAGATTGACTAGCATGCAATATCTATGAAGGCTTCAAACTCTTTCGACCTGATTGTAGTCGGTGGTGGGGCAGCCGGATTTTTTGGAGCAATCAATGCAGTTGATATAAAGAAGGATCTCAAAGTTTTGATTTTAGAGAAATCCTCCAAACTGCTTTCCAAAGTTCGAATTTCGGGTGGAGGCAGGTGCAATGTAACACATCATTGTTTTGAGCCTACTCCACTTTCCAAGCATTATCCGAGAGGTCAAAGAGAGTTAAAAAAACTCTTCAGGATTTTTGAGGCCAGCGATACTGTCGCATGGTTTGAGCAGAGAGGTGTTAAACTCAAGACTGAGGCCGATGGAAGAATGTTTCCGGTAAGCAATCAATCTGAAACAATTATTAATTGCTTTTTAAGTGAGGCAGAAAGGCTAAATATAAGCATTTGTAAAAACAGTGAAGTGGTTGATCTGACGCCTCAAAGTGAGGGTGGGTTTTGGATAAAGACTTCCGACCAAAACATCTATCAAACCAAAATGGTATTGGTAGCAAGTGGAGGGTCTCCAAAAGAATCGGCTTATCAATGGCTTAAAGGTATTGGTCACTCAATCTCAAAGCCCATTCCTTCGCTATTTACTTTCAATGATTTTAACAAAAAGTTTCAAGATTTGATGGGTGTTTCCGTAAATCATGCTGTGGTCCAGATTGCTGGCACAAAATTCAAACAAACAGGACCTTTGTTGATAACCCACTGGGGACTGAGTGGTCCGGCTGTTATTAAGCTCTCTGCTTGGGCAGCAGACTATTTATTTCAAAAAAATTACGATTTCACTGCATTGGTCAACTGGGTAGGAGAAACTACAGAGGAAGAATTAAGAAGTAGGTTAACCGATCATAAAGCCAATCATCCTAAGCAAAAAATTGTTAAACATGCGATGTATGAATTACCTGGCAGACTTTGGGTGAGGTTATGCCAACTTGCTGAAATCGATGATGAAAAAGTATGGGGGGAGCTGCCAAAGAAAAATTTGAATAAACTCATAGAGAATTTGGTAAGATGTCAGTTTCAAATCAAGGGTAAGACCACCTTCAAAGAAGAGTTTGTCACCTGTGGGGGTATTAAGCTTGACGAGATTAACCTGGAGCGAATGGAAAGCAAATTGGTCTCCGGGGTTTATTTTGCAGGTGAGGTCTTAAATATTGATGGAGAAACCGGGGGGTTCAATTTTCAATCAGCATGGACAACCTCGTTTGTAGCTGCAACAGCGATTTCCCAAAGGACAAATTAGCTTTTAAGACAGATCGAAAATGGTATTCAACAAAAATGCCTCCTTAGAGGGAGGCATTTTGTGGTGACGGAGGGAATTGAACCCCCGACACAAGGATTTTCAGTCCTTTGCTCTACCAACTGAGCTACGTCACCAGGAAAAAATTTCCGTCACTGATTTGAGACGGGGCACAAAACTAGACAAATTTAGGTTTGCCGCAAAAATTGCCTATATTTTTCTGGTTAAGAGAATTCTCACCTATTTTCGTTCCATGGCCATAGTTCAGCAAGTTCTATTTCTATTAACCCTGGTTGTAGCAACCTATTTTATCTGGAGGAGGGTGTCCAGAATCAAATCCAATATCCAGTTGGGTAAGCCATCAGAAGCTGCTGGTGATACTTCCCAACGGTGGAAAAATGTGCTTTTGGTAGCATTCGGTCAAAGAAAAATGTTTAAAAGAGTTATTCCAGCCTTTTTGCACTTTTGGATATATGCTGGCTTTATCATTATTAACCTTGAAGTACTGGAGTTTGTATTGGATGGTCTTTTAGGAACCCATCGGCTCTTTGCCCCGTTTTTGGGAAGCTTTTATCCGTTGCTGATGAACTTATTTGAATTGTTGGCTGTGGCCGTTTTGGTGGCGTGCTTATTTTTCTTAGTACGCAGGAATGTTTTAAAGATCAAAAGATTCTGGTCCGCGGAGATGACCTCCTGGCCACGGTTGGACGGCAACCTGATACTTGTTATAGAGATCACATTGATGTTGGCCATACTTACCATGAATGCGTCAGATCAGATTTTACAGTCACGCGATGAACACTATACAGCTACAGGAAGTCTTTTTTTTAGTTCGTTTTTGATGCCCATGTTGGACGGACTAAGTACATCTGCCCTTATAGGGGTTGAACGATTTACCTGGTGGTTTCATATTGTAGGCATTTTAGGATTTGCACTTTATGTGACCTACTCCAAACATCTACATATATTCCTTGCTTTCCCGAATACTTACTACGCTAACCTGGAGCCAAAAGGGCAGATCAAAAATATGCCCGTAGTTACCAATGAAGTAAAGTCGATGCTGGGTCTTGGTGCTGTAGAAACACCTGCCGGTGAACCGGGCAGGTTTGGAGCCAAGGACATAAATGATCTGAGCAGGGTCAATCTGATGGCGGCTTATGCCTGTACTGAGTGTGGGCGTTGTACTTCAGAATGCCCGGCAAACCTTACTGGCAAAAAGCTTTCTCCACGAAAGATCATGATGGACACCAGAGACAGAATGGAAGAAGTGGGGGAAAGCCTTGCCAAAGGTGGTCGGGGATTGCAAGATGGAAAAAGTTTGTTAGGAGATTATGTCTCTAAAGAGGAGATCAATGCCTGTACAAGCTGCAATGCTTGCGTTGAGGCATGCCCTGTTCTTATCAATCCTCTTGAAATTATTCTGGAGATGAGAAGGTATGTGGCCATGGAAGAGTCTGGATCCCCCGCACAGTGGAATGCGATGTTCCAAAATATAGAAACCAGTTTTGCCCCCTGGAAATTTCCAGCCAGTGATCGTTTCAATTGGGCCAATGAGTTAAAATCCAAATCGTGAGTATGAGTGAAGTGAACTATTCAATACCAACAGTGGCAGAAATGGCTGCCAAAAACGAATCACCAGAAATTCTTTTTTGGGTAGGATGTGCAGGCTCCTTTGATGACAGGTACAAGAAAGTAACGAAAGCCTTTGTTAAAATCCTTAATGCTGTAGGGATCCAATTCGCAGTGCTGGGGCCTGAAGAGACCTGCACTGGAGATCCGGCTCGCAGGGCAGGCAACGAATTCTTGTTTCAGATGCAGGCGATGAATAACATCACTGTAATGAATGGCTACAACATCAAAAAAATAGTTACCGCTTGTCCCCATTGTTTCAATACCATAAAAAATGAATATCCTGAGCTAGGAGGAAACTATGAAGTTATTCATCATTCCACCTTTTTACAGCAATTGATCAATGACGGAAAGATCAAAATGAAAGAGGGAGGTAGCTTTAAAGGGAAGAAAATTACATATCATGATTCCTGTTATCTGGGTCGCGCCAATGGTGTTTACGAAGCGCCAAGAGAAGTACTGCAAGCGCTGGATGCTGATCTGGTAGAAATGAAACGATGCCGTACAACAGGGCTATGCTGTGGAGCAGGAGGCGCTCAAATGTTTAAAGAGCCGGAGAAGGGGAGCAAAGACATTAATGTGGAGCGTACAGAAGAGGCACTGAATACCGGAGCAACCACCGTTGCAGTAGCCTGTCCATTTTGCATGACAATGATGAGCGATGGGGTAAAAAATAAAAACAAGGAAAACGAGGTGGCCGTGAAAGACTTGGCTGAACTAATAGCTGAATCACAGGGTTTATAATAAAAATCGTCAATAATTATGTTTATTCCATTTGAAGAGATATCGGCAGGAGCCAGAGTGTGGATTTATCAATTAAACAGAGCGATATCCCAACAGGAGAAAATGGAGATGGAAGCTGTATTGAGAGCCTTTTGCAATCAATGGCAGGCCCATGGAGCTCCATTGAGTACATCTTTTAAATTGGTTTACGATCACTTTTTAATAGTTGCGGTTGATGAACAGGTGGCAAGCGCAAGTGGGTGTTCCATTGATGGTTCAGTGAGGATATTAAAAGAACTTGGTGCCAAAATGGATTTAGATTTTTTTGATAGAACGAAGGTTGCAATACTGGTTAATGACAAAGTTGAATTGTATCCCATCGCTCAATTGAAAGAATTATTTATTGATGGTACGCTAAAGCCTACCAGTGTTACGTTCAATAATCTGGTAGCTACCAAGAAAGCATACATTGAAGGTTGGCAGGTAACGGTGGATCAGTCGTGGTTGGCAAGGTATCTACCTAAAGGCACGTTAGCCTAATAAAGCCATCTATTTAGTAATTTTACCTGCTTTTTGAATTATATATGAGGTTAAGGGCAGTTTTATTTTTTGTAATCATCCTCTTCTTTGGCTGTGGTCCTGAGAAGAAGGCGATGAAGGCTATGCGTTTTGGTAAATATCAAAACGTAATCAACTACTATAAGTCGGTTTTGGCTAAAGACCCTAACAACAGCAAAGCTAATTTTTACATTGCCGAATCATACAGGTTATCCAATCGCATCAAAGAAGCAGAACCCTTTTATGCAAAAGCAAAAGGTCGTGAAGTAAACAGAGATTCTGTCACATTGTATTATGCCCATTCTTTAAAGGCAAACGGGAAATACAGTGAGGCAAAAGCACAGTTGGATGGGCTAGTGGTTAGCATAAAAGATGAAAACTTCAAAAGCAGAATTTTAAAAGAGATTGATGGGCTTGATTATATCGATGAGTTATCCAGAAAGAATAGTTACTATAAGGTAAAAAGCCTTGATGCCATTAATACTCCGTTGAGTGAATATTCTCCGGCTTACTTGAACGGAGAACTTTATTTCACAGCAAGTAGAAACGACAGCAGACTGTATATGGCTACAGGCACCCCGTTTACGAAATTATATAAAGCGCAAACTTCTGGCGCTAATGTAGATGTGTCCACATTGTCTCCATTACCAGAAAAGATCAATACACCGAATGTAAATGATGGATGTGTCACCTTTTCCCCGGATGGAAGAATCATGATCTTTGCCAAGGGCAATACGGGCAAGCGCAAAGGAAATCCTGATGTTGATCTATACATGTCTCGATTCAGGAATGGAGAGTGGGAGGAGCCGCGCCAAATCAATATCAATCAACCCGATTCCTGGGAATCAACACCAGCCTTTGGACCAGACGGAAGGACACTTTATTTTTCTTCCAACCGAAGTGGAGGTTTTGGAGGACTAGATATTTACACCGCCAGAATGGACTCAAGGGGCAGATTCTCAAGAGTAAGAAACATGGGACCAGACATCAATACTTCTGGCAACGAAATGTTTCCTTATGTAAGTGAAAGCAACAAGTTGTTTTTTGCCTCGGATGGGCATCCCGGATTTGGAATGTTGGACTTGTTTGAAGTAAAAAGAGTGAATGGCCGCAATGTGATTGAAAACTTAGGGCAACCCATGAACTCATCAGGGGATGATTTTGGGATTTTCTTGTTCAAAGCAGATCGAGGTTTCTTTACCTCTAACCGCGAAGGAGGTAAAGGAGATGATGACATCTATACTTTCGTGAATGAAGACCCCAATTTGAAAGTGGTGAATTACTACTTGCAAGGAGTTACGATGACCCCAAAAAGTGACAGCACACTGCAAATACTCTCCAACACCAAAGTAACTTTGCTTGATTCGAGGGGCGAAGTAATGCAGGATTTTGTTACCGGAAATGATGGTAAGTTTTTTTTCAGGGTATACGAAAACGAAGACTATACATTGGTAGGAGAAACAGATGGTTATCTGGTAAAAAGACAGCCTTATACGACATTTGGAAAATCAGTTCCTTTAGAATCTTTGAAGGAACTGGTGACCAACATAACATTGGACACGGTAATGGTGCTTGACAAGCTTGAAAAGAATAAAATATTTGTACTTAACAACATTTATTTTGATCTGGATAAATCAGACATCCGACCAGATGCAGCGGTTGAATTGGATAAGTTGGTTGATCTCTTAACAGACAACCCTGAGATCAAAATAGAGATGAGTTCACATACAGATAGCATTGCCTCCAATTCCTATAACATTCAACTGTCACAACGCAGGGCAGAGTCTACTGTTTCTTATCTTATCAGTAAAGGAATTGCACCGGATCGATTGGTAGCCAAAGGATACGGTGAAGAAAAACCTATTGCCAGAAATACCAATCCTGACGGCACAGATAATCCTGAGGGACGTCAGCGAAATCGCAGGACAGAGTTTAAAATACTTGAAATCGGAATCACTCAGAAGAAGAACTTCGATGAGTTTGATGAAGACAAGTATTTTAAAAACGAAAATTAGTGCCTTCTATCCTCCCTATATAAAAGATAACCCTTAAAAGGGGAGTTTTTGTATCCTCGATTAATTGTAGTTTTAATAGTGTTGTTTATCTCTTTAAAACAGAGTCAAGCGGCTTTACACACCTATTGGCCCTTTACATAATCGTTGAGCATAAATCATCAATCATGAAAAAAACAGTTAGTTCTCTAATGCTTATTGTTGTAGCGCTTCAATTTTTTTCATGCAAGGAAGATGAAGTCCCGCCCGCCATTATTTCTTTTAGCAGTCAAATTTCAACAGTGTCTGAAGGTGTTGGTGATGCGATTATTAGGATAAACCTAAGCAAAGCGGCTCCAGGTGATATAATTGTCAATTTTACATTAGTAGGAAGTGCTCAAATTGACAATGACTTCAAAACTTCTGGTTCATTTACAATACCCAATGGCGCTCTGGAAGGAGAGCTATCAATTAGTATCATTGATGATGCGGTATTTGAATTTGATCCTGAGATTACAAATGTTTTTGGGGAGTCATTGGAGATTACACTCTCAGGTGTTTCAGGGAACGGTATATTGTCTGATAGTTCAGGCGAACTCACACATCTATTGATCATCCAGGAGAATGACCCGATAGCCAGATCAATTACCATTGGATTATCATGGGATTCAGGCGATGGAACCCCCGGGGATGTAGACATGGATCTTATTTTGTTTTACCTCGATCCCACTAACGGGCCGATCGTGCTGGTGGCAGCAAGTTCAATAGGCACTGATTTTGAAAAAATTGCATTGGGTACTCCTGCGCCTGACGGTGTCTACGGCTTGGCATTCAGGTATTTCGAAGGCTCTTCTAATGATCTGACATTTACGTCTGAGTTTGAAGTAGAAAATGGAACGCTTCCCGGAGGGGGAACAACCGCCTCATTTATTGGAAAGTATACACAGGCTAATGTTAATGGAGATGTAAGTCAGAATGCCACAGTTCAGATTGTGCAGACTTTTGAAAAAAAGGGACTTAATTACGTTGCCATTTCCGACATAACCATTCCTGATTCGGGAAGTAGAGGTTCCTCTTTATTAGGTAAAGTAAGCCGCAAATAATTACTTGCATTAGTTATAGATGAACTCACCATTTTCACTTTTGATGGTGACTTGCTTTTCAGCTGAAGTCTCAACGTGACCAATAATTTTTGCGTTTATTTCGAAAGAACGCGAAATAGCGATAACCTCCTCTGCATATTTTTCTTCAAGATAAATTTCCATGCGATGCCCCATGTTAAATACTTTGTACATCTCCTTCCAATCAGTACCAGATTGCTGCTGAATTAATTTAAAGAGTGGCGGTGTAGGCAGTAAGTTATCTTTGATGATGTGAAGCTTGTCTACAAAATGCAACACCTTGGTTTGTGCCCCTCCGCTACAATGAACCAGACCATGTACCTGCTTTCGAAATTTATTAAAAACTTCAATTAAGACCGGAGCATAAGTACGTGTTGGAGAAAGCACTAACTTACCCACATTGACAGGAGCATCAGCGATGGTGTCTGTAAGCGCATATTCGCCACTATAAATCAAGTCCTTGGGAATGTGGTCATCGAATGACTCAGGGTATTTATCAAAATATTTTTTTGAAAACACATCGTGACGTGCAGAAGTAAGTCCATTGCTTCCCATGCCTCCATTGTATTCACTTTCATAGGTTGCCTGTCCATAGGATGACAAACCAACAATAACATCACCAGCCTTAATGTTGTGGTTCGAGATAACGTCACTTCGTTTCATTCGTGCAGTTACTGTGCTGTCGACAATGATGGTTCTTACCAAATCGCCTACATCTGCAGTCTCTCCTCCAGTGCTTCTGATATTCATACCATGCTTTCGCAACATCGCAAGTACTTCTTCTGTACCATTAATAATTTCTGCTATCACCTCACCGGGGATAAGATTCTTATTACGGCCAATGGTGGAGGAGAGCAGGATATTGTCAGTAGCACCTACGCAAAGCAGATCATCTACATTCATAATTATAGCATCTTGCGCGATCCCTTTCCAAACTGACAAGTCTCCTGTTTCTTTCCAGTAGAGGTAGGCAAGTGAGGATTTAGTGCCGGCTCCATCAGCATGCATCACCGTGCAATAAGACGGATCGCCCGCCAAATGATCTTCCACAATTTTGCAAAAAGCCTGTGGATATAATCCCTTATCCAGGTTACTTATGGCTTTATGAACATCTTCCTTCGATGCTGAAACCCCTCTTTGGTTGTATCTGTCTGACATAATATTGTGCTTCACAAAAATGCAAATATTCTCTGACTCTGGCTCATTTGTAGCCTGGCCTATGTGATTCGATTAATTATTAAATAAACTTTTTCGCCATTTCCCAAACCACAATGCCCACACACACAGAAACATTGATTGAGTGCTTAGTGCCGGATTGAGGGATTTCCAAGGCGTAGTCGGCAAATTCAATAATATCCTCACTGACTCCGCTCACCTCGTTTCCAAATACGAGGCAATATTTTGAGTTTGCTTGGGGTTTGAAATCCTGAAGGGATAAACTACTGGTGGTTTGCTCGATAACCAAAATTGTATATCCCTCAGATTTAAGTTGCTGAACCAACTCTGATCCATTTTTGAAATAGGCCCACTCCACAGATTCGGTAGCCCCTAAAGCAGTCTTTTGAATTTCTCGATGGGGTGGCTGGCCTGTGATACCCGTTAGGTACACTTTTGCTACCCTGAAGGCATCAGCAGTTCTAAAGGCGGATCCAACATTATGAAGGCTTCTTACGTTATCCAGTAAGACTACAATTGGAAGTTTTTCTGAGAATTTGTACTCCTCAACGGAAATTCTCCCCAACTCTTCAAGTTTTAACTTTTTCACCTGACAAAAGTAGAACGAAAAACTAACTTTAAACACTTGGTTCTGAAACTCATCAAAGCGCTGGCCGTTGATCAACACATGAAAGCTATACTACTTTTATTGCTTATAGGTCTTAGTCTTACGGGATATGCACAGGATCAATGGAAAAATATATACACTGAAAGTGCCTGGAAAGAGAGAGATCAATGGCAAAGAGCTGAGGAAATTTTTTCCAAGCTCAACCTCAAAGAAGGAGACAAAGTAGCAGACGTAGGGTGCCACGAAGGTTATATAACGGTGAAGATGGCAAAAGTAGTTGGATCTAAAGGGAAAGTATACGCGGTAGATGTGCAACAGAGCCGATTAGACAAACTGAATGGGATTCTTAAGGAGAGGAATATACAGAATGTGAATACGGTAAAAGGCGACTATGACAACCCACATTTGCCTCTCAATGCACTCAACGCAGCGGTTATCATAGATACCTATCATGAAATGGATGATCATGATGATATGCTTATGCATATCAAGGCATCTTTGATAACAAAGGGAAGACTAATTATTTGTGAGCCCATAGCATCGGATCGTAGAAATCTAACCAGAACTGAACAGGAAAGGAAGCATGAACTGGGGATGAACTATGCGCTTGAGGATTTGCAAAAAGCGGGCTTCAGAATCATTTTCAAACAAGACCCTTATATTGATAGGGAGAAAATCAAGGGTGATAAAATGTGGCTTATTGTTGCTGAGAAATAGAAAGATAATTTAAGATACCCACTTGCATCTGGTGCCTGGATTTTATCTTTGCCCTTCATGGCCGCCAACTCTTCCGAAACCCCATTAATGAAACAATACAATGCCATCAAGGTGAAATACCCTGGGGCCTTGCTTTTATTCAGGGTAGGAGATTTTTATGAAACTTTTGGGGAAGATGCCATCAAGGCAAGTAAAGTACTTGATATTGTACTAACTAAACGCGGCAATGGCTCTGCTTCTGAAATTGAGTTAGCAGGTTTTCCTCATCATGCACTGGATAATTATTTACCCAAGTTGGTGAGGGCAGGTCACCGGGTAGCCATTTGCGACCAGTTGGAGGACCCTCGTTTTGTTAAAGGCATAGTGAAACGGGGTGTCACTGAATTGGTTACACCGGGAGTTTCATTTAATGACAATGTTCTTGAAAAGAAACAAAACAATTTTTTAGCCTCTATTCATAAAGGTAAAAACCAATTTGGGGTTGCATTTTTAGACATCAGCACTGGTGAATTTTATGCAGCAGAAGGAAGTGAAACGTACATATACAAATTGATTCAGAGTTTTTCTCCGGCAGAGATTATCTTCAGCAAACCCAATAGAGATAAGTTTGAAAGTCAGTTCAGCGAGGAATACGCCACTTTTGCTCTTGATGAATGGGTCTACGCAACTGACTATACCTATGAGAAACTGATCAATCAGTTTAAGACAGCCAATTTGAAAGGATTTGGGATTGAAGGTATGCCTGAGTCTATTGTAGCTGCCGGAGCCATTCTACATTATCTAGAAGCTACAGAACACAAGGATACGCATCACATAGCAGCCATCTCGAGGATAGACGAAGACAAATACGTATGGCTGGATAAGTTCACCATAAGAAACCTTGAAATAGTAAGCCCGCAGCAGGATGGAGGTGTGCCGCTTATCCAGATTCTGGATAAGACAATTACAGCCATGGGATCCAGGCAACTGAGAAAGTGGATGATATTGCCGCTCAAAGAAAAATCGGCAGTTCAAGAGCGGTTGGATGTAGTGGATACTTTATACCAGAATGAAGAGCTTGGCGAAAAGATCATTGAGCAACTCAGCCATATAGCGGATCTGGAGCGGCTCATTTCCAAGGTGGCAGTAGGGAGGATCAATCCTCGGGAGTTGATTCAACTGAAACGATCGCTGCAAGCAGTACTTCCCGTTAAGGAGCTATTGATGAAACAGACCTCACCCGCGCTAAGAAAGTTGGGAGATCAATTAGAGCGGTGTGAATTTCTTTTGGACAAGATTGAGGCCGAATTGAAGCCGGATGCTCCCATGTTGGTGCATCAGGGTGGCATCATCAAAGAAGGAGTCAATGCTGAGTTGGATGAGCTAAGAAGCATTGCTTATTCAGGGAAAGATTATCTCGTAAAGATTCAAAAGCGAGAAGTTGAGAAAACAGGGATTTCGTCTTTAAAAATTTCTTACAATAAAGTTTTTGGATACTACCTGGAGGTGAGCAATGCACATAAAGACAAAGTGCCGGCAGAGTGGATCCGAAAGCAAACATTGGTTAATGCTGAACGCTACATCACAGAAGAATTAAAAACCTACGAAGAAAAAATTTTGCATGCAGAGGAAAAGTTGGCTGTAATTGAGCAGAAACTCTTCCAGGATTTAGTTATTCACGCTTCTGATTTCATTTCTCAGATACAACAAAATGCCAAAGTAATAGCAGTGTTGGATTGCCTTCTCTCATTTGCTGTGGTAGCCAAATCTAATCGCTATAGTAAACCAGAAGTCAACGATACTACAATCATAGATATAAAAAATGGGCGTCATCCTGTTATCGAAAAACAATTGCCGATAGGTGAAAGCTACGTTCCCAACGATATTTATCTTGACAATGAATCTCAACAAATTCTTGTCATCACCGGTCCGAACATGGCGGGTAAATCAGCATTGCTCAGGCAAACAGCTTTGATTGTATTGATGACACAGATTGGAAGCTTTGTGCCAGCAGAAGAAGCGAAAATCGGCATTGTAGATAAAGTATTCACTCGCGTTGGCGCTTCAGACAATTTGGCTAAAGGGGAATCTACCTTTATGGTGGAGATGACTGAAACGGCCAGCATCCTCAACAATCTTAGCAATCGCAGCTTGATTTTGATGGATGAAATAGGTCGCGGCACCAGTACGTATGACGGTGTTTCAATTGCCTGGGCCATAGTAGAGTATCTTCACAATCACAAGGATTTTAAACCCAAAACATTATTTGCCACCCACTACCATGAATTGAATCAATTGGCTGAAGACCTGGTGCGCGTGAAAAACTTCAATGTATCAGTCAAGGAGACGGGCGATAAAATTATTTTCATGCGCAAGCTCAAAGCAGGAGGCAGTGAACACAGTTTTGGTATCCATGTAGCCCAACTGGCCGGAATGCCCAACAAGATTGTTATCCGCGCCAATGAAATTTTGCACTTTCTCGAAAAAGACAAGCAAAAGAATCAGTCCAGAAAAAAAATGGAGGAGTTGCCCAAACCAACTACTCAGATGGGGTTGTTTGAAGTAGACCCTAAACTGAAACAGATGGAGGAGCTATTGGGTAAAATAGACATCAATACCATAAGCCCTGTAGAGGCCTTGCTGAAATTGAACGAAATCCTTATTCATCTGAAGAAAGAGTGAAAAAGTATGGATTAATCTTATTACTGATTATTATTTGCGCCCATTCATTTGCGCAAAAGCAACTGTCTGGAAAAACTGCAAAAATTCTTTCATTTCGGGTAGAGTCTCCCAACCCCGGAATTAATGACAATGAGCTGCTATTGCCTTTAGCCTCGCAGCTTACTCAATTATTTCGTTTTTCAGAGGTCTCCTTTATTGAAGGGGCACACGTACAATGGAGGGGTGAGAATCCGTTTAATAAATTCAAAAAGTTAAACAAAAATGAATTATTCAAAATTTCCTCTAATGCTGATGAAGCATTGCTAAAGATTGAAATAGAACATCGGTATAATCCGGTGCTGGGTGGAGTAATTGGGAAAAGCAGAAGGCACGTGATGCGGCTTAAGATTGCCCTTTTTACATCATCCGGGGAAAGAGTCTGGTATCATAAACGAAAAGATTCGTGTTGTATTGATTTTGGGGTGAATGAGGAAGATGAAAGTCAATACGCTTACATGGACGCATCTTCATTTCTCCAATTGTATGAATCTACACTTCTAAAAACTTTTGGCAGGAAAAAATAGCACTGGCATGAGTTAAGGAATTTGTTGGCCGGTTTTTCTTTGGAAATTTTATTTAGCCCTACCTATAATAAAGTTTGTCATTTTAGTATCTTACTAGAATGAAGATCAAAAAAATTCTAGTTGCTAATCGTGGCGAAATTGCTATCCGTGTTTTTCGCGCCAGTGTTGAAATTGGGTTAAAAACCGTTGCAGTATATACTCATGAAGATCGATACTCATTGCATCGCTATAAAGCAGATGAGAGCTATCAGATTGGCAAGGAAGGAGAGCCGCTAAAGCCTTATTTGGATATTGACGAAATAATACGCGTGGCAGTAAAGAGAAAGGTCGATGCCATCCATCCAGGTTATGGTTTCCTATCAGAAAATGCTGCTTTTGCCAAAAAGTGTGAGGAAAACGGAATCATTTGGGTAGGTCCGAATCCTAAAGCGATGACTTTGCTGGGGGACAAGATTTCTGCAAAAAAAATTGCTGCCGAGTGTGGTTTGCCTTTAATAGAAAGTAGCAAGTTGGCACTTACCGATTCGAAAATAGCCGTTAAGGAGGGTAAGCGAATCGGGTTTCCTGTCATGCTGAAGGCTGCTTCAGGTGGGGGCGGAAGGGGGATGCGCGTGGTGCGGTCGGCAGAAGAATTAGAAAACGCTTACCATGAAGCTACTCGAGAGGCACTCAATGCATTTGGTGATGGAACTGTATTTCTTGAAAAATTTGTGGAAGAACCAAAGCACATAGAAATACAGATAGCGGCCGATAAACACGGTAATTCAGTGCATTTGTTTGAGCGTGATTGCTCGGTACAAAGAAGGTTTCAAAAAGTAGTGGAGGTAGCACCTTCTTATGGCATCAAACAAAGTACGCTTGACAACTTATACGACTACGCCTTACGGATCACAAAGGCGGTTAAATATGATAACGTAGGCACTGTTGAGTTTTTGGTGGATAAAAAAGGAGAAATTTTCTTTATAGAAGTCAACCCACGTATTCAGGTCGAGCATACTGTAACAGAAATGGTGACGGGTATTGATTTGATCAAAGCACAAATATTTATTGCGGGAGGATACAAACTTTCTGACGAACAAATAAAAATACCTTCTCAGGAATCGCTGCACACCAATGGCTATGCCATGCAATGCAGGATTACCACTGAAGATCCAGAAAATGATTTCAAGCCAGATTATGGAACGATCATTACTTACAGAAGTGTAGGTGGCTTTGGTATCAGATTGGACGCTGGAAGTTTATATCAAGGCGTCCAGATCAGTCCATTTTTTGACTCAATGCTTGTGAAAGTATCGGCCCACTCCCGCACATTGGATGGTGCCAGCAGAAAAATGCATAGGGCCCTACGCGAATTCAGAACGCGCGGAGTAAAGACCAACGTTGCATTTTTGGATAACATCATCAATCACGAAATTTTTAAATCAGGAAAAGCTACAGTAAACTTTATTCAGAAACACAAGGAGCTTTTTAAATTTGACCAGCAGCAGGACCGCGCCACCAAGGTGGTGAAATATCTGGCAGACGTAATTGTAAATGGCAATCCGGATGTAAAATTCATAGATAAGAATAAACAGTTTCGGGTGCCTGTAGTGCCAGAGTACAATGTCGATGCGCCTTATCCAAAAGGCACCAAGGATTTGCTGACGGAAATGGGCCCTAAAAAGTTCAGTGAATGGCTGCTCAAAGAAAAGAAAATACACTATACCGACACTACGCTTAGGGATGCGCATCAATCATTGATAGCAACGCGCATGCGTACAATTGATATGTTGGATGTTGCCGCAAGCTTTGCGCATCTTCATCCACAAACTTTTAGCATGGAAGTATGGGGTGGCGCTACCTTTGACGTATGCATGCGATTTTTACAGGAGAACCCTTGGAGAAGATTACGTGAGTTACGTGCAGCTGTGCCCAATATTTTGTTACAGATGTTAATAAGAGGCTCGAATGGTGTGGGATACACTGCCTATCCTGATAACCTCATAGAGGCATTTGTTGAAAAATCATGGGAAGAAGGGGTTGATGTGTTTCGCATCTTTGACTCCCTTAATTGGCTCAAGAACATGGAGCCTTGCATCAAGTTTGTCAACAAAAGAACAAAAGGATTAGCAGAGGTATCGATTTGCTATACAGGAGACATCCTTGATCCATCACGCACAAAGTATACGTTGGATTATTATGTGAAACTAGCTAAACAAATTGAAGACAGTGGTGCGCATATACTTGCCATTAAAGATATGACCGGCTTGCTTAAACCTTATGCTGCTAAGGAATTGGTGTCGGCATTGAAAGATGCTACAAAACTTCCGGTGCATTTACATACACATGATACCTCGTCATTGCAAAGTGCCACGTATCTGAAAGCAATCGAAGCAGGTGTAGATGTGGTGGACGTTGCACTCGGGGGAGTTTCCGGGCTTACTTCACAACCCAACTTCAATGCAGTGGTTGAAATGATGAAGGGGCAAAAGCGGGAAAATAAATATGACATTAAATCGCTTAATCAATTCTCCAACTATTGGGAGATCGTTCGTGAATATTACTATCCATTTGAATCTGGCCTAAAGGCAGGCACAGCAGATGTGTATCAGCACGAGATTCCTGGTGGGCAGTATTCCAACCTGGGGCCTCAGGCGCGCGGGCTGGGTTTGATAGAAAAATTTGAAGAGATCAAACAAAGATATGCGGAGGTCAATGAACTGTTTGGTGACATTGTTAAAGTAACTCCCAGTTCGAAAGTAGTGGGAGACCTTGCACTGTATATGGTTTCTAACGGACTAACAAAGGAAGATATTATGAAAAGGGGAGATACGATTTCCTTTCCTGAATCTGTTCAGTCTTTTTTTAGGGGAGATCTGGGTCAGCCAACAGGAGGTTTTCCTAAAGCACTACAGAAAATCGTATTGAAAGGTAAAAAGCCGTATTCGGACAGACCCAATGCCCATCTTGATCCTGTTGACATGGAGAAAGAGTTTGCGGATTTTCAAAAAAAACTACAGCCAGGTTTCGGCCGTAAGCTTGAGTTTGTAGATTTTCTTTCCTGGAAGTTATATCCCAAAGTATTTGAGGAGATGCTGAAGAAACAAATTGAGTACGGTGATGTAATGCGCATTCCTACTCTAAATTTTTTCTATGGCATGAATCTACATGATGAGACCATAGTAGAAATAGGGGAAGGCAAAAAAGTGATTATTGAATTACTCTCTATAGGCACCGTCAATGAGGATGGAATGCGAACCGTCTTTTTCAAAGTAAACGGCCAAACACGGAATATTGAGGTTAAGGATAAGTCAGTTAAGATTGAAAAGATTGAGAATCAAAAAGTGGAACCAGGTAATGCCAAGCAAATAGGCGTTCCCCTTCAAGGATTACTTTCAAAAATAATGGTGAAAAAGGGACAGAAGGTAAAGAAGAACGAGCCTTTGTTTGTGATTGAAGCTATGAAAATGGAAACGACCATTACAGCCACAGTAGCGGGTGAGATAAAAGCGGTGCATTTAAAAGAAGCCACAATGGTGGGCACTGATGATCTTGTTATTTCAATGGCTTAGCACCGTAGTCTTAGTTGTCAAGCGCTTCTGATTCCTGCATATTCTTCTTCATTACTATTGAAGAAGTAATTACGCTAATTTCAAATAGCAGGTATAATGGTAATGAAATAAGAGTAAGTGTGAAGGGATCTGCAGTTGGTGTAATTACGGCAGCCAATATGAGAATAACCACAACAGAGTGTTTGCGGTATTTTCGCATTAGTTGCGGAGTGACTATTCCAATTTTTGAGAGAAAATAAATAACTACTGGAAATTGAAATAATAAACCGCAACCAATTACAAGACTTGCAATTGTTGACACATAGGAGGTGATGTCGAATTCGTTGGAGATCATGTTGCTGATGGAATAGGTTGACAAGAACCATACCGACATAGGGCTAAGCAGGTAGTATCCAAAGAATACGCCAAGGAAAAAAAGCAAAGAAATAACAAAGGCTGCTCCCTTAGACAATTTCAGTTCCCTTGCCACAAGTCCAGGCTTGATAAATCGCCAAAGCTCCCAGGCGATATAGGGAAAAGCCACAATAATGCCGATCACAAAAGATGCCGTGATCGACATCATGAACTGTCCGGTCATGTTCCGACTTTGAATTTTAAAAGGCAAGTCTGTAATGCACAATTCCTCAACTCCTATCCATTGGCTGAGTTGACACATGTATTTGAAGGTGGGGAACTCCAGTCGAGCAGGAGCAAAGATGATATTATCAAAAATCCACCTGTCGAAAACAAAGGCCATGATGGTGAAAACAAAAACCGCCATTAGTGACCTCACAATGTGCCACCGCAGTGCCTCAAAGTGGTCTAAAAACCCCATTTCATTTAACTCATTTTTCATCACACCAGGGATTAAGACCTTAGGCTATTTCTTAACACAACAATAAGGTGATTTGATTCGATTAAACCATCAATTCCTTGTTGTTTTTGACTTAATAATTTTGCGAAAAACTAATTCCCTTCTTCCTCACCATCGATGAGTCCGGCCGGAGCTTTTTCTTTTGACAACTCATTTCCATCTACATCAAAATATTGAATCATTTTGGCTGCCCCCTTACGTGAACGTACCCTGTAATAACTTTTACCATTTTTTAGTGTGATCTCTTCACCACTTACCACGTTGAAGTCCGGATATTTCTTTTTGGCAGCAACCTTGATGGGTTCAGGCAATTTGATGGCTCCATAATATTTGGATGAAGAAAGAGGAGTGCCGTCTTCTGCGTACCGAGCTCTGCTGCGAACACCTCCTTCTGTAAATACAGCTACATACCTCAGGTACTCTTTATTGCTTTGCATGGTATGCTTTTCCCATCTAACTGCAGTAGCTCCTTCAAATGTACTTTCAAACTTAGCTTTGATGTGCGAAGGAACATTTGAAGTATCAATTTTTTCAAAGTTGATACTCTGTGGGCCTTTCGGATTGGCTGGTTGTGCATAAATGATTGAACTGGCAGCAGCCAGCATAACTAAGACTAAGAATCTCATATAATTTTTTGTTGTTTGGATGCGTGATTCGCCTACAAAGATAGTGCCTGTGTCAATTTGAATAGCGAATCAAAAGGCAATAACTTTGCATCTTCTCAAACTGAATTTTATCAGGTCAATATTGTTAATTAGACATGGAAAGCACCGTAACGCCAGAAGTAAGAAGAAAACCAATTTTGAAGCAGGAAATCGCGTTTTTGATACTCCATTTGCTCCCTCTGGCAGCAATTTGGACAGGAGCGACCTTATTTGACTGGCTGGTTTGTGCGTTTTTATATGTGTTTCGCATGTTTTGGATCACTGGTGGATATCACCGATACTTTGCACATAAATCTTACAATACGTCACGTTGGTTCCAATTTGTCATTGCCTTTATGGCACAGACTTCTGCCCAAAAGGGAGCTTTGTGGTGGGCGGCACATCATCGTCACCATCACCGACACAGTGATACACCGGCCGATCCACATTCAATGAAAATTTATGGTTTCTGGTATTCCCATGTTGGCTGGATTGTAGGTCCTGATTTTAAGGAAACAGACTACAAAGTGATTGGCGATTTTGCCAAATACCCAGAGTTGGTATGGCTTAATAAACACTATCTGGTGCCACCAGTTGCTTTAGCAATTTTGGTGACGGCCCTTGGAGGTATTGTTAACGGTGGCAGTATTCTCACCATGTTTACCACCGCTGGCCTGTCTACTCTATTTATCGGGTTCTTTCTGAGTACAGTGATATTATATCATGGCACGTTTTCCATCAATTCAATCATGCATAAGTTTGGGAATCAACGCTATGAAACTGGTGATGAATCTAAAAACAGCTTATGGCTTGCGTTAATTACTTTGGGAGAAGGATGGCATAATAATCACCATTACTATGAGGTAGCATCCAGACAGGGATTCTTCTGGTGGGAAATTGACATCACGTGGTACATACTTAAAATATTTTCCTGGTTTGGATTGATTTGGGACCTTAAGGGAGTGCCCAAGCACATCAAGTTCTCTAAGAATAAGGCACAAGCCCGGGAATTAAAAAAAGAATATCAGGAGGTATTAAATTCTGCTTAGATGGAGACATCAGTCAATCAAAATTTTCTTGAGAGTGCAATAAAGCTTTTTAAATACTATAAGAGCCTTGGGGATAAAACAATAGAGCAACTCTCCGATGAGGAGATTCAATGGAGACCCAACGAAGCAAGCAATAGCATTGCAATAATTGTACATCACCTGTCCGGAAATATGTTGTCGCGTTGGACTGATTTTCTAACTACCGATGGTGAAAAGCCATGGCGGGATAGAGAAGCAGAATTCGAAGAGAGTTATGCGGATAAAAAATCGATGTTAGCAGCGTGGGAAAAAGGGTGGGCTTGTTTATTGGATGCGCTTCAGAATTTGAAACCGAATGATCTCTCTCAACTTATTTATATCAGAAATGAAGGACAAACCGTAGTAGAAGCCATTCAGAGGCAATTGGCTCATTATTCTTCTCATGTTGGCCAGATCATGTTTATAGGTAAACAAATAAAAGGAGAAAGTTGGATTTCACTTTCTATTGCCAAAGGGGCCACTAATGCATTTAATGCTGAGAAATTCAGTAAGCCACAGGAAAGAAAACATTTTACTGAGGGTTTGAAATAATTTTTTATTCGTAAAGGAACAAGTTGTTGAATTTTGAGGTTTGCAATTTTGTATTGATTCGTCATCTTTATTATAGAATGGAATCTGTGTGATATAAATCACTGTTTTTAGCGTTGTTTGTAACGATCTTTGTATTTGAATTAATTGATTAGCTATGCAAGTTGAACAAATTTATACAGGCTGTCTTGCACAAGGCGCTTACTATATAGAATCAGAAGGAGAAGTTGTTATTATTGATCCATTAAGGGAAACATCTCCTTATGTAGATAGGGCTAAAAAAGACAATGCCGCCATTAAATATATCCTGGAGACTCACTTTCATGCCGATTTTGTATCGGGTCACATTGATTTGGCCAAGAAAACAGGTGCAACTATTGTGTATGGCCCTACTGCCACACCAAAATTTGATTGTCATGTGGCCAAGGATGGAGAAGAAATTAAAGTAGGTAAAATCACCATTAAGGTTTTACATACTCCTGGACACACAACTGAGTCTACTACTTATTTATTGAAAGATGAGAAGGGAAAAGATTATGCGATTTTTTCTGGAGATACACTTTTCTTAGGTGACGTTGGGCGGCCTGACCTCGCGCAAAAAGCTGCACATATGACACAAGAGGAATTGGCTGGCATGCTTTTCGACTCATTGCGAAATAAAATAATGCCTTTGGCAGATGATGTAATAGTATATCCTGCCCATGGAGCTGGTTCAGCCTGTGGTAAAAATATGATGAAGGAGACGGTAGATACGTTGGGCAATCAAAAAAAGATGAACTATGCCCTGCGTGCAGACATGACACGTGATGAATTTATTAAAGAGGTCACCGATGGGCTACTTCCACCTCCTGCTTATTTTCCGGAAAACGTAAGATTAAATAAGGAAGGATACGAAAGTATCGACAAGGTAATGCGTCAGGGAATGCGTGCCCTTTCCCCTGAAGAATTCGAGATTGCGGCTAACGAAACAGGTGCTCTGGTACTAGATACAAGAGCTGCTCAGGTTTTTGCAAAAGGGTTCATTCCCAATGCTGTGAATATTGGTATTGACGGAAGTTTCGCGCCTTGGGTAGGGGCATTGATTCCTGGCGTGGACCAACCACTATTGATTGTTGCGGCAGAGGGTCGCGCAGAGGAGGTTGTTAAAAGACTGGCACGTGTTGGATATGACCATGCCTTGGGATATTTGAAGGGTGGAATACAAGCCTGGGCCGATGCTGGAAAAGATGTGGATACTATTGAATCCATTTCAGCGGATGAATACGTAAAGCGAATGATAGTGAAAAAGGCAAAAGTCATTGATGTGCGCAAGCCTACTGAGTTTTCGGCAGAACATGTCGATGGGGCTATTAGCCTTCCACTTGATTTTATCAATGAGCATTTAGCCGAGTTTCCAAAGGATGAGATGTTTTATATGCATTGCGCCACTGGATATCGTTCTATGGTTGCGGCTTCAATTCTTAAAGCTCGCGGTTGGGACAACTTTGTGGAAGTAGCAGGAGGAATTAAAGCATTGAGTGAAGCTGGAGTACCATTAACTGATTACGTTTGTCCTACAACTCTTCAGAATTGATTTTACAAATTTCCTATCTGCTCTAAAGTTAAATACTGAATTCTCATTAATGTTCATCCTGAATTTATAGGGATGGATAGTACTTCTGAAAAAATATCATGAAGATTTTTAATGATTGGAAGACTGTGATTCTATTTTGTCTTACCCTGGGACTTGCTCCTTTTGTGCCCGAGCCCCACATATGGGGGAAACTAAAATGGATAATGGGTGGAGCTGAAGGCATGCAAGCCATTGATTGGTTTGACACACTGTTTCACGGATTGCCTTGGTTGTTACTGATTAGAATTCTGATCATTAACTTATTGGCATACATTAAAACAAGCCAGGTTCAACGTTGAGTATTGGCAACTTTGTATTTAAATAGCAAAGTAAAGATGATAATGCTTGTCGCAATTGGGGTTAAATTGTGATCGGCAATTAGGGCAAATGTTATCACTATTCATGTATTGATGAATGGTAAGTTCAGTTTTGCACACACCACATAACACCGCCTTTTCATCGTACTCCGTTTTGGACCACACCTCAACAGCGTGATCAGTTGCTTCCTTGTGGCATTGATAGCAAGGGTAGTAGTCATGGCAACATTTGAATTTAATCGCAATGATGTCCACAGGAGCATGATAATGAATACACCTGGATTCCTTGTCCACTACACTACCCATTATTTTAATGTCCATATATAAATCTCTCCAAATTGGTTGAGGAGGCAAGAATAACTTGCCTTATACCCTGTTTTTGAACAGCATGATACCACTTTGACGCCTTTTGTAAAAGAAACGGAGGGCCTAGTTGCAATAATGTTGCAACTGGATGATTTGCATTATATTTTCGTTGTAGAATTTGAGGATCAGGCATGCAATATTTCAGAATCAGTAATAACAAAGGAAAACGAAACAGCTTCGCGCTGTATTCGGTTCTTTTTTTACTGATGCTTTATCTGGTAGGGACTGTGGAAATTGGATCCTTCCATGCCATCCTTCACAATACACAAGATGAATCCAAATTGCATTCGAAAGTAAACGAAACGAATGCTTGTCATCAAAGTGTTTATCATAATCAAAAGGGGAAAAACTGCGAGCACAAGTCACATGTAGTTGCCAATAAGAAATGCGCAATGTGCCAGTTGTCTCATCAGTCATTTCATTTTGCAAGTGCAAAACCGGCAGACTATTTAACTATTTCAGTTAAAGGGCACGGTGGAGAAGTTCAACCCCTTGTTACCGCAGAAGAATTTTCTCTTCTTCCTTCACGAGCGCCCCCATTGTTGAGTTAGTTAGCTATCCGACAAACATTTTAGCATCCTGATTAATTATCATCAGGTAATGCATGGAATCAATTTTTACGCGCGTGAAAAAATTAGTTACACTTATTACAGTGCTAATGCTGGTACACTTTTTTGGCTACAGCCAAAATCAGTGTAAAGGTATATTTTCAGGACATATCCAGGATAATGAAGGGCAACCTTTGATTGGTGCAGCCATTGTTCTTGACCCCTCAGGTAAGGGAATGGTGACTGACATAGATGGTAATTTTAAATTGAATGAACTTTGCCCCGGTCTATACCATGTCACTGTTCAGTTTCTGGGATATCAGGAACAGGTTTTTGAAATAACCATCAATGGAAGTGCAAATAAGACCATCACCCTGGTGCCCAGTATAGCAACGTTGAGAGAAGTGGTAGTGGAAGAGAAGCTCGAGCATTTGGAAACATCTCAAAATTATGCAGTGCTGAGTGGGGAAAAACTAGCTGAAACTGCGGGGAAATCATTGGGTGAATCGTTAAAAGAGATTTCAGGAGTAAATACCATTCAGGCTGGTCCTGGAATTTTCAAACCAGTCATTCATGGTGTGCACAGTCAACGCATTTTAATTCTCAATCATGGTATCCGACAAGAGGGACAACAATGGGGCGCGGAACATGCACCTGAGATAGATCCTTTTATTGCTTCTAATATTGTTGTAGTAAAGGATGCATCCTCCATTAAATATGGCACAGATGCACTGGGTGGCGTGATCATTGTTAACCCTGCTGAACTGCCGGAATCTCCGGGTCTTGGGGGCATGTTCAATTTTGTAGGACAAAGTAATGGAAGATCGGGTACTGTTTCTGCCCTATTAGAAGGAGGGATTAACAATCACGATGGTTGGGGATGGCGATTGCAAGGCACCGGAAAGCGTACTGGGGATTTTCATACACCGGATTATTCGCTTACCAATACCGGGGTGAAAGAATTGAATTTTTCGGGTGCATTGGGCTATCATGAAGAAAAGAAAGGGTTTGAAGTCTTTGTCAGTCATTTTAGCACCGACCTGGGAATCTTAAAAGGTACAGCCATTGGCAACCTCGATGATCTGATTGCGGCTATGGAACGAGAACCTCCTCAATCAACAGGTCAGTTTAGTTATAACATTGACGCGCCAAGTCAAAACGTAAGTCACAACCTGGTGAAGCTGAGTGGTCACATGCAGACTGAAAATGGAGACTGGAGGGTGCAATACGGATTTCAGAATAACAATAGAAAAGAATATGATATCCGAAAAGGCAACCTTGCAGGAGTCCCCAGTATTGATTTGCAATTGAATACACACACAATGGAAGTTGAATGGGAGACACCTCACAATGCTTTTAATAGTTTGTGTGTTGGAATGAATAGCATGTATCAAAATAATAACAACGTTTTTGGCACACAGCGAATTGCATTTATTCCTAACTACATCAATTTTTCAGGAGGTGCTTTTGGTGTGGCCAAGTTTATTCGCGACAGTTGGGTTATGGACGTTGGAGCGCGGTATGACTACCGCTATTACAACGCGAAAGGGTTTGACTTTAAGAATTCGGCTTACAACGAATCCCTAACTTTTGCCAATGTAAGTTTGACGGCAGGCGTCACCAGAAAGATAGACCCCAATCAATCACTTGCTCTTAACCTGAGCACCTCCTGGAGGCCTCCTCACGTGGCTGAGCTGTACAGTTTGGGTACCCATCAAAGTGCAGCAGCTATTGAATATGGCCTGCTTCTCAATGATACAACCAATGAGGTAATGAACATCAATGATGTTTCATTCAAAATAGAGAGGGCGATCAAAGGGGTGAGTACCTACAAGCATCAATGGAAAAATTTCCAGATGGAAGTAAGCGGATTTGCCAATTACATATTCAACTATATTTATTTGAAACCAATGGGAATTACTCAAAACCTGAGAGGCACTTACCCATATTTCAGGTACACCCAAACGGATGCTTTGTTTGTTGGTGCAGATTTGATGGCTGTGTGGAATGTCAGTAAACAAGTTAAAGTTACTCCTCAGGTCTCTTTGATAAGAGCATCAGATGTAACGAACAATGATGTGCTGGTTTTTATACCCTCCAATAAATATGAAGTAGCAATTCGTTTTGAAGAGCCTAATCAATTTAAATTAAAAAGATTCTTTGTAGAGTCTAAGGTCAAGTACGTTTCCAGGCAGAACAGAACGCCTCGTGTGATTACTCCACGTCAAATTAAGGATGCGGCCGATCAGAATGTGAATTTGTTTGCCGGAGACAATCGGATATTTGATTTTATGGATGCTCCTGAAGCCTATGCATTAGTAAACCTAAGCACCGGCTTTTCTATCAACAGGGAAAAGGTGCATTATGACGTAAGGGTGGCTGCTGAAAACTTGTTGAATACATCCTATAGGGAGTACACAAATCGGTTCCGGTATTATGCGGATGAATTGGGAAGCAACTTTACAGTTTCCCTTAAATGTGTTTTTTGATTTTAAAATTTTAAACCAAATGCTGGTCGAAGGATTGGCGAAAATAAAAAAAATAGAAAATGAAAAATTTACTTAACTCTACTTTTAAATATTTACAATTCGCAATTATAGGTGTTGCACTTTTGAATTTAAGTTCGTGCGAATCCAACGACCCACAAAAGGAGGATACACCTGAACTTATAACCAAAGTAACGCTCACTTTTACTCCTGCAGGTGGAGGAGATGTAGTCATAGCAACGGCTTCTGATCCGGATGGTGAGGGTGTTCAAGACATTAAGGTTGATGGAGCAATTAATTTGAAATCGGGTACAACATACAGCCTTACTCTTTCCTTGATCAATGAGTTGGCTGAAAAGAATTCTGCGGAATATGACATTACTGAAGAAGTAGAAGAGGAAGGGGACGAGCACATGTTCTTTTATGCCTGGACGGGTAATGTGTTTTCTGACCCTACTGGAGATGGAAATGTTGACAAAAGATCGGATGCTGTCAATTATCAAGATGAGGATGTCAATGCCTTGCCCATTGGTATTGTTACCAGTTGGACAACCGGATCTGCAGCAGCAGGAAAATTCCGTGTGATATTAAAGCACCAGCCAGATTTAAAAACCACCGTGTCTGATGTGGAAGTAGGTGAAACAGATCTGGATGTGGAATTTGATATTAATGTGAATTGAAAAAGAGCAGATGTACCCGGGACGGGAGTTGAACCCGTACAGCTATTACTAGCCACAGGATTTTAAGTCCTGCGTGTCTACCAATTCCACCACCCGGGTAGAAAAAACAAGCCCCTCTCCATTGGAAAGGGGTTTTTTGTTTCTTGAGCGGGAAACGAGACTCGAACTCGCGACCCCGACCTTGGCAAGGTCGTGCTCTACCAACTGAGCTACTCCCGCTTGTTTTGGAGCCATTATCATTGTAAATCAAAGATTGGGCTCCAAAGGGACTGCAAATTTAATGACCTATGGCTAATTTGCAATAACAATCAAAAACTGAAGGTTTTTTTTAGACATTTTAATTTGAGGGAACAGCTATGGCAAAATTGTTGCCCCTCCCTTTTGTATGAATTAATGGTTATGAAAAGGATTATACTATTGGGCATCCTGGCATCAGGATATTTTACTGCTTTCTCCCAAGAGGTAGACTTGTTGAGATTAGCCTATGATTTAACGGCTATTCAATCACGTCAGGAGGGGATGGCAGTATCGCCAGACGGAAAATTGATTGTCTTTCTTTATGAAGACAAGACAGTGAAGCTATTCGATGTCACTATCGGACGGTTCACTAAAAAGTTTACTGCATCCTACGAAAATCTGTTTGATATCCAGCTAACCTCTAACCAGCAACTTGCTCTAATCGAACATAAAATTGTACGCGTAATTGATCTGAAATCGGAGCGCGAAATAAATCAATACAATTTAACAGCAGAGGCAACGAAAACCGCTTTCTCGGGCAAACACAGTTTGCTGGCTGTAGGACAAAAAGAAGGCCATGTACAGGTGATTGATTTGAAAGTGCAAAAGCAAATCTTTACCACACAGTATAAAAAGCACCATGTCAGTGCGCTCGCGATTCATCCAGACGGGAAAAAGTTAATGGTAGGGGTAATGTCCTTTATTAAAAGTAATAATCCCCTGAAGCAATATGACCTCATCACAGGATCGGAGACTGGTGAATCATCACCGGGGATCTTTACCATGGCAACCTATGATGAGACTGGTGACAATCTAATTGTAGCGGGACTCAACTATATGGGTTCGAAATCCATCGTCCAGGTATGGGATGCTCTTACTTATAAAATGAAAAAAAGCCTGGAGTCGGAATTTTTTCTTGCCACCATTACTGCCAATGGGGGTATTTATTCGAATAATAAACTTTTGGCACTTACAGCTTCAAGATCATTTAATGTTTACGATGAAAGTTCTGGCAAGGCCATATTTACAACTAAATCAGATAAATGGAAATTTTCGGGCTACCCGGGAATGGGGGTAGGTTCATTCAATATTTATCCTTTGGACAGGGAAAATGAGATTTTTTTTCTGAATGCTTCCGGAAATAACATCAACCAGATATTCGACTTGAAATCAAACTCTATCATCGCCTATTTTTATTCCGACAGTAACGATGATTACGCTGTTGTCGCTAAAGATGGTCGCGTTGATGGAACAGCGGATGCACTTGGGAAAGTATTTTGGACGACCAGATTGACCTTACAGAGAACGATGCTGGAAAGTTCAATGGATAAGGGTTTCACTCCTCGATTGTTTAATGCCGTACTTAATGAAGAATCAGCTTCGATGGAGAGTTTTGATGTGGACAACTTGGTTTCCAAAGTTCCAGTGGTAACAGTTAGAAGCATCAACGAAAAGCCTTATTCAGCCAATGCGTCTGTCACAACAACCCAAAAAATATCATCAGTCACAGTAGAAATAACAGAAAATCCAACAGAAGTAACTGAGGTCAGACTTTATCAAAACGCCAAACTAATGAAATCCCTACCTGGCACTGGTGATAAAACCTATTCATTCGACTTGAGTTTATCCACTGCTTTTGGAGAAGAGAACTTTTTCTACATCAATGCAGGTAGCAAAAACGGCATTGATGCGGAGAAGGCTAAGTTTACCATCATTTACAAAGGAGCAACTGAAGAGAAGCCTACTCTGTATTTAATCACTATCGGCATTAACAAATACAAAAACCAGAAATACAATCTGAATTATGCGGAAGCAGATGCCAATGGCGTAGAGGGCAGCATTAATAAATCATCTTCGGGAATATTTAAGGCCATTGTACCTTACAATATTCGAAATGAAAAGGCCGTAAAAGCAACCATACTGGCAGCGCTGGAGGATGTAAAAAAGAAATCACTGGAGCAGGATATGTTGGTAGTATATTATGCCGGACATGGTGTAATGTCAGGCGAAGCAGCTTCTGATAAGGAGTTTTATATTGTGCCTGCGGATGTTACTCAGCTGTACGGGCGTGATGACATGTTGAAGAGTAAAGCCATATCTGCTTCTTCGTTGAAGGAATATGCGGAATCGATTAATGCCCAAAAACAGGTGTTTATTCTGGATGCCTGTCAGTCAGCCGGAGCGTTAGATGCCGTATCTGTGCGAGGTGTTGCCGAAGAAAAGGCCATTGCGCAATTAGCGCGAAGTACTGGCACTTTTTGGATAACCTCTACCGGGTCTGATCAATTTGCGTCAGAATTTGATAAGTTGGGTCATGGCATTTTTACCTTTTCGCTCCTGGAGGGCATCAGTGGGAAGGCCGATACCAACAACGATAAAAAGCTCACCATTCGCGAACTAAGCACTTACATTGAAAATAAAGTACCGGAACTGTCAGAGCAATTGAAAGGTACAGCCCAATACCCATCTGCCTATTCCTTTGGCAACGACTTTCCTTTGGTTGTTTATAAATAGTTGATTTGTGGGGCAAACCTTTTCCTATTCATAATTGTATTATTACTTGCATCTTCATTTCTGAAATCTTCTCATGGCCCGATCCTCTGCTCAAAAAAAGAACACTTTATTGAATGACCTCGATACCATCGAGATAATTGGAGCCAGGGAGCATAACCTCAAAAACATTAACCTAACATTTCCCCGAAACCAGCTTATAGTAATAACGGGTATCAGTGGCAGTGGCAAGTCATCTTTGGCATTCGACACCATTTATGCCGAAGGACAGAGGAGGTATATGGAGAGCTTTTCTGCCTATGCACGCAGTTTTATTGGCAACCTGGAACGTCCCGATGTTGATAAAATCAACGGACTTAGTCCGGTGATCTCTATTGAGCAAAAAACCACATCCAGAAATCCACGATCAACCGTTGGCACGGTTACGGAGATTTATGACTTCATGCGTTTGCTCTACGCCAGAGCAGGCGAAGCATTTTCTTACTTGTCTGGAAATAAAATGATTCGCCAATCAGAAGACCAGATTCTGGACGCACTTATCAATTCATTCAAAGCCAAAAAACTAACCTTGCTGGCTCCGGTGGTAAAAGGGCGAAAAGGGCATTACCGTGAGCTTTTTGTTCAGATTAGAAAAAGCGGATATTCTAAAGTGCGTATTGATGGTGAGGTGCAGGATATCAAGCCAAAGATGCAGGTGGACAGGTTTAAGATTCACGACATTGAAGTAGTTATTGACAGAATAGTTGTAGATAATAAAGACAGACACAGGATTGCACAGTCAGTAAACACCGCACTGAAAGAAGGCAAAGGAGTGTTAATGGCCATGGAAGAAGGTGGCACTGTGCATCATTACTCTAAATATCTAATGGACCCGGAAACCGGTTTGTCGTATGATGAGCCTGCCCCCAATAATTTTTCTTTCAATTCCCCCTATGGAGCTTGCCCGTCATGTAATGGATTGGGTCAGATTGAAGAAATTACAGAAGAGTCTATTATTCCGGATAAAAAATTGAGTATCAGCAGGGGAGGGATTCTTCCTTTAGGAGAATACCGTGACATCTGGATATTTAAAAAAGTTGAAGCTCTATTAAAACGCAATAAACTTACTCTCTCTACCCCCATCAAAGACATACCCAAGGATGTGCTGAAGGTGTTGCTTTATGGCGATGATGTTCCGGTAGCTGTGGCATCTGTTAAATATCCTGGAACGGAATGGAACACTAAGTTTGAAGGCATTATCAACTTCTTACAAAAACAAAAAGAGGAGGGTTCAGAAGCAATTCGTAAATGGGTTGATGACTTTACTGAAGTAAAGATATGTCCAGAATGCGAAGGAATGAGGTTAAAAAAAGAATCGCTCCATTTCAAAATTGACAACACCAATATTGCTCAATTGGCAATGTTGGACATTAACGCGCTAAAGAAATGGTTTGATGGGCTGGAGAGTCGCATGTCCGACAAGCAAAACTTAATTGCCGCTGAAGTCTTAAAGGAGATAAGAAAAAGAATAGGTTTTCTTTTGGACGTAGGTCTGGACTACCTTAGTCTGAACAGACCTTTGCGCACTTTAAGTGGTGGAGAGGCGCAGCGCATCAGATTGGCTACACAAATTGGAACACAGTTGGTAGGTGTGCTCTACATTCTGGATGAACCCAGTATTGGACTTCATGCACGAGACAACGTTAAGTTGATCAAAGCACTAAAAGATTTGCGCGATCTAGGCAACAGTGTGATTGTAGTGGAACATGACAAAGAGATGATGCTGGAGTGCGACTATATCATAGACATCGGGCCGGGAGCCGGTCGTCATGGTGGAAGCGTGGTAGCGGAAGGTGACCCAAAAACATTTCTAAAAACCAATAGCACAACGGCTAAGTACTTGAAGGGCAAGTTGAAAATTGACTATGGAAAAGAGCGGAGAAAAGTAACAGGCAAAAAACTTTCACTTTATGGTGCGTCAGGAAATAATTTGAAGAATGTTGACCTTCAGATTCCATTGGGTACGCTTACCTGCGTGACTGGAGTATCGGGCAGCGGAAAATCTACGCTCATTCACGAAACCCTTTTTCCGATACTCAATGCTCATTTTTATAGGTCCCGAACAGTACCACTGGCTCACAAAAAAGTGGAGGGACTAGAAGAACTGGACAAGGTAATAGAAGTAGATCAGTCGCCAATTGGCAGAACACCAAGGTCCAATCCAGCTACTTACACGGGTGTATTTACTGACATTAGAGATTTGTTTGCACAGCTGCCGGAAGCAAAGATCAGGGGTTATAAACCAGGCCGTTTTTCCTTTAATGTGAAAGGTGGCCGCTGCGAAACTTGTGAGGGTGCAGGGTTGCGCTTGATAGAGATGGAATTTTTGCCAGATATTCACGTGCTGTGTGAGACGTGCAAAGGCAGAAGATATAATAGAGAAACATTAGAGGTAAGGTTTAAAGGTAAATCTATTTCTGATGTCTTAGATATGACAGTAGAAGAGGCTGTTTCGTTTTTTGAAAACCAGCCTCGCATTCTGCGAAAAATACAAACCCTTAGTGAAGTCGGGTTGGGATATATTTCATTGGGGCAGCATGCCACTACCCTCTCTGGGGGAGAGGCACAGCGTGTAAAATTGGCCACCGAACTTTCCAAAAGAGATACAGGGAGAACTTTTTATATTTTGGATGAACCCACCACAGGGCTTCACTTTCAGGACATCAGCCACTTGCTTGATGTTTTGCAAAAATTGGTAGACAAAGGGAATACTGTGCTCATTATTGAACACAACATGGATGTGATAAAATCAGCCGATTATATTATCGATTTAGGGCCGGAGGGCGGTGAAAAAGGAGGTAAGTTGATAGCGAAAGGAACCCCTGAGGAGGTTGCCAACAACCCTGCAGGCTATACCGGAAAATACCTCAAGGCAGAGCTGGCTTAACACCGTTTGTCAAAGAAGGATAATCGGGATTTTTCAATTCAGTATCTTTGTATTTCAGACTAAAGCAGTGCTCAACAAGCAAAAACTATATTGGAGTTTACAGATAGGGGGCTGGTCTCTCTATGCAGCAGTGCAAATTGCAGCCAGCTTAATCGCAGCAGGTGGCCTTGGTGTGAGCACCCAGCGCATCATCTTTTTGGCATACGAGGCCATTTTTTGTCTATTGGTATCGCATGGTTACCGGCATCTAATTAACAGATGGAAGTGGCTAAGCCTGGGCATGTCGCGCCTGATTCCCAAAGTGATTATCAGTGTATTTGCGTTAGGCCTGATCATGTATTTTTTGAGAATACCGATCTCGTTGCCCTTGCGTTTGTTCAGCATGGAGGTAGCATTTGATCCTCAAAACATCCTGGGGCTATCATTCTATTATGCCATCATCTTTTTTCTCTGGTCGGCACTCTATTTTATTTACAACTATTTTGAACGCTACAACAAATCATTAAAGCTTGAAGCGTATGCAAAGGAAATTGAGCTGAACAACCTGAAGTCTCAACTTAATCCTCATTTTATTTTTAATGCACTGAACAGTATTCGTGCCTTGGTAGATGAAAATCCCTCGAAGTCAAAACAAGCCATCAATCAACTTTCTAGTATTCTTCGCAACTCTTTGGTAGCAGATAAAAGAGGGCTAACCAGGTTCAAGGATGAGTTGAAAGTGGTAAAAGATTATTTAGGATTGGAACATATTCGCTTCGAAGAAAGATTGCGCACAGAGTTTATTATTGATCCTCATTCCAAAGAGTTTTTGGTGCCTCCATTGATGATTCAGACTTTGGTAGAGAATGGTATCAAACATGGTATTTCACGTCTCACCGAAGGAGGATTAATTCAAATAAAGACCACCATTGAAAATGATATGCTCAATATTCAGATCAGAAACAGTGGACAATACATAAATGGTGTAAAACGCACCTCAGGCGGTCTGGGGATTGAGAATACGAAGCAGCGTCTGAAACTCATTTACGGAGGCTCGGCCTCCTTTAGAATATTGACAGAAAACGATAGTTTTGTACTTACTGAAATTAAAATTCCACACATAAATTCTATATGAGAGCACTGATTGTTGATGACGAAAGATTAGCCCGCAAGGAGTTGATAAAATTATTGGAAGACCATCCCTCCATCGAGGTAATAGGCGAAGCAGTAAATGCAGACGAGGCAGAACAGATGGTGAATGAACAGAATCCTGATTTATTATTCCTGGATATTCAGATGCCTGGCCGCACCGGATTTCAATTGCTTGAGTCATTGGACTCAGCACCACTTGTGGTTTTTACAACAGCCTACGATGAGTTTGCACTAAAAGCATTTGAAGTAAACGCTTTGGATTATTTATTAAAGCCGATACATCCTGAACGTCTTTCAGAAGCTGTTCAAAAAATAAATGAAAAAGAAAAATCAAGAGGAGGCAGATCCAAAGATAAAAAGCTCGGTCTTGAAGATCAGGTGTTTGTAAAGGATGGAGACCGCTGCTGGTTTGTAAGCCTTACTAATATCAGGCTGTTTGAATCTGATGGCAATTACATCAAAGTATATTTTGATAACAACCGCCCCATGATTCACAAATCATTAAATGCTTTGGATGAGAAATTAGATGAGCGCGCGTTTTTCAGAGCCAGCAGAAAGCACATCATTAATTTGAGCTGGGTTGAAGGCATTGAGCCGTGGTTCAATGGTGGCCTCATGGTAAAATTAAAAGGTGGAGATAAAGTAGAAGTGAGTCGCAGACAAGCGGCTAAGTTTAAAGACATGATGTCTTTGTAAACCTACTTGAGCACAAGCGCAATTAATTCTTTTTCTACGTTCCAGTCTTTGGCCAGCTTTAGCATAGCAGTGGCTTCCATTTCTGTAACATAGCCTTTGTGATTATTTGCTTCCCAAACCATATTAATTAGATTAATACGTTCGTTTTTGGGATAGTCTCCAATGATGTCATTGAGATAAGCGCGCGCACGATCAAATGCCGTAATATAATCTTCGGCAATAAAATTCAAGGCCCACTTTAGTTCTTCAGTGGCTTCTAATTTTGACGCTGTTTCTTCCAGGTCTTGCTTCTCGTCTTCATCCAACCCGTGATAGCTAAAGATCACGGATTTCAACAGCATATAAACCTGTTTTTCTTCTTTGGTCATAAAAGGACTTGCGCCTCGAAATTAGCACTTTTTAGTTGGTTTAATGCTACCCAAAGCGGATGATATTTGTCAGTATATTTAGATTACAGCATTAAATCCAGAGAAATCTGATCCGCTAAGAGTTTTCCTTTTTGGGTTAATCTTAATACCTGATTGTTTAAAGTTACAAGTTCATTTGCCATCAACTCTTCCAGGTATTTCTTGCGATGGTCATGGAGATTGAATTGATATTCATCCTGTAATTTATTTAGGTCGCATCCCCAAATGGTTCTTAAGGTGGTAAAAACAAATTCATTGATCATGTTTTCACGAGTAAGTGTTTCCCTCTGGTATGGCACCTTATTTTGCGCAATCGATTTCAGATAAGATGCATTGTTACTAATGTTGAACTGTCTTGACTCCTTATTATAAGAGTGTGCACTCGGACCAATTCCAAGGTAAGGTTCCTGTTTCCAATAACTGCTGTTGTGTTTCGAATAGTATTCTGGTTTGCAATAATTAGAAATTTCGTAGTGCTCATATCCGTATCCAATAAGATGACTACTTATGATTTCAAATTGTTCTGCATTAATCGCTTCGTCAACGGGAGTCAATTTATCTTTCAGGGACCAATTCCCAAATACAGTTTTGGGTTCAATGGTGAGGGAGTATGCAGAGAGATGTTCAGGCGTGAACCTCATAGCCATCTCAATGTTTTTTTTAACTGCGTCATGATCCTGCCCTGGAATGGCATAGATCAGATCAAGACTAATATTTTTGAATCCTGCATTTCTTACATTATCTAAGGCGGATAGGGCCATTTCGGCATTATGAGCCCGGTTTAGAAATTTCAACACCGGATCATCAAAAGATTGAATTCCAATACTCAATCTATTAATCCCTGACTTAATAAGTGCGGCTACCTTTGTCTTTGTTAAGTCATCTGGATTGGCTTCAAGTGTTATTTCGCAGGAAGTATCCAGTTTATACAAGTTGTGAATTTGTTCAAAGATCTTATCCAGGTGCTGCTGTTCCAATATTGACGGAGTACCCCCACCGAAATAAATGCTATTGATTTTTTTATCCGCCAGGTATTCCTTTTGAAGTAACAATTCCTTCACAATCGCATCTACAAGGTCAGATATCCGACTTAAGTTGGTTGAGAAATGGAAGTCGCAGTAGTGGCAGGCTTGTTTACAAAAGGGTATATGGAAGTAAAGTCCAGGCATAAAGCCAGCTCAATTAAATTGTATTGTAAAGGTAGAAAGAACACGTGGTTTTACTTAACTCGTTAATAATTCATAATCTTTGCAAAATTTCAGATCAGGGTGAGAGTACTACCATTTTTATTACTAAGTCTACTGACTATTATTGGGCGAACCCAATCATTGGTAGAGCATGAAGTGACCTATGATCTAAAGAGCAATTGGAAAATTTTTTCCGATGGCTCCTTTATCGACTGGTCGCAACTTTCATCCAAAGATATTTCTACTATATATTTTGAAGTGGATCCAGATCGCTACCGTGCGGGTAGTCGTATCAATATCAGCGGTACAAGCTCCATCTCCGTATACCTGAATTACCAATTGCTTTCTTTTCAATCTTATACCGTTTCCATTGACATAGACAGCCTGAAGGCAAAAGTTCCAGCACCTTGGTTATTCAGTGTTTATCAGTCAAAAGGATTGTCATGGCTTCAAACAGAAGTGATTTCACCGCCTGAATTTCGGGCAGATATTGGCAATTCCTTACGTCCACCTGATTATTATCTTGATTTTTCCATAATCGCATCAGTACTCGTGTTTATATTTTTCATTGTATTACTTAGATCCAATCCGCGTTTAACTTTTGATTACTTCAATTTTGTCAGGTTATTTTCAATACAGGAAAGAGAGGACTCACTGCTCAATAGTCGTATTTCGTCCAGTGCAAATATTCTTTATTACATATTCTGCAGTTTACTTTCAGGCCTTTTGTTGCTTACTATCTTTCATTTTGGAGGAGCCTCCATACCATTGTCCGAATCTTTTCCAATTCACTCTATTGCACAGGCATTTTTTCAGTGGCTGAAGTTGTCCGGACTTGTCTTACTTTCTTTGTTTATCAAATTAGTTCTCATCCTGGGATTGGCACGATTGTTTGACTTTAGGGATGCCACTAGCGTGCAGTTCTACAATTATCTTCGACTTGCCTTTTTCATTTGTGTGCTGGCCGGGATAGTGTGTCTATGCTATTTTGTTTTTAAAATTCAAAGTCCGGAGGCATATAGTTTTTTGCTAAGAGGCATAATTTGGATTTTTATTTTATGGTTAATTGTAATAGGTCTTAAATTATTGAGGAGATCGTCATTCAGATTTTTTCATTTATTTTCCTACCTTTGCGCATCGGAATTAATTTCGTTTTTTATCCTCGTTAAGGTCTTAAATTCTTAGGCAGAACCTGATTTAGTGTTGATATGACTGAAACCATGAATGACAGGATGAGTAAAGTTAAAAGCATCCTAGTTTCTCAAGAAGCCCCCACAGATCCCAATTCTCCATACCTTAAACTTGCTGAGAAGTACAATCTGAAGATTGATTTCAGGCAATTTATCCAGGTGGAGCCCGTGGATATCAAGGAATTCAGAAAGCAGAAAGTTGACATCCTCAACCACACTGCAATCATTTTTACAAGCAGGAATGCGGTAGATCATTTCTTCCAAATCTGCCATGAACTCAAGATTGAGATGCCAGCAGACATGAAATACTTCTGCATCAATGAGCAAACTGCTTATTACCTTCAGAAGTATATTGTGATCAGAAAGCGAAAAATATTTTCAGGGCTTAGGGACACTAAAGACCTGCTTGAAATTATTAAGAAACACAAGAACGAGAAGTTTTTATTCCCTTGTTCTGATATACGCATCAATGATATACCGGATTTCCTGAAAGAAAACAATTTTGACTACTCAGAAGCGGTGATCTACCATACAATGGCTTCAAATCTTAGCGACCTTACTGATGTTTATTATGACATCCTGGCATTCTTTACGCCAGCAGGTATAAACTCTCTATTGCTCAACTTTCCTGATTTCAAACAAAATAACACTCGAATTGCAGCGTTTGGTCCTACTACAGCAAAGGCTGTACGCGATGCTGGTTTGATCCTGGATATCGAGGCGCCACACCCTAATGCCCCCTCCATGACGGGAGCTTTGGAGTTGTACATTGTGAAGGCAAATGGCATTAAGTAACTCGTTAAGGGTTAAGTTTTTACTCTGGCCTAGATTTTATTACACTTTAATTACATTCGGTTGATTGTGTAATTATAAATGCTGTATATTTAAATCTGTTTTTTGGGATATTGTGAGCAGAAGAATAATCATAGGTGTTGCACTACTGTTAATGACTTGGAAAGTTTCTGCCCAGCAGGATCCCCAATTCACCCAGTACATGTTTAATACACTTTATTACAATCCGGGATATGCCGGAGTAGAAGGTGTAACTAAACTTACGGCCATGCACAGAAGCCAGTGGCTTGGCTATTCTCCAAGTTTTGGAGGAGGCACTGCTCCTACTACCCAAATTGTGAGCATGACCACTCCTATATATAAGCTCAACAGTGGATTTGGTGCTTACATTGTCAACGATAAATTGGGCCCGCAAAACAATCTGGAAGCCCAGGCTTCCTATGCCTATCATTTAGGGATCAAAGAAAGTAAGCTAAGTATTGGGATGAGGGTAGGAATTTATTCTCAGACAATCAATTTTGATCAATACAGAGCTACCGATCCCAACGACCCTTTACTCAATGCCTCGGGCAAGCAATCGCAGGTAAGACCTGACCTTGCCGTTGGTATCTTCCTTAGAAAAGAGAAATATTATGGAGGAGTGAGTTTCAACCATTTGATCAAATCTGAGTTTGACTTTGGCGTCAATCAACGAAATGCTTTGGCAAGTCACGTTTATGTGACTGGGGGATATTTTTACGATGTAAATTTTGACCTGAGATTTCAATTTACGGGCCTTGTAAAGTCTGATTTTACCAAAACCACCTTCGATATTGGGGGTTTGGCCTATTTTAAAGATACTATGTGGGGAGGTTTGTCGTTTCGTCAGTCAGAGGCAGCCATTCTGATGTTGGGGTATAGCTTGTTGAAGGATAAATCACTGAAGTTGGGTTATGGACTGGACTATATTATTAAGGATCAGGCCGCTAAGCAGCCTACTTCACATGAATTTATGCTGACTTATGAATTGCCGGTAAATCCGGGTAGCGGGAAAAAAGTGGTTCGAACCCCGAGATACAGGCACTAAACCGAGAATTATTTTGCTTTTTTAGGGATTTTATAGAATTTGGGAGCTACATTTTTTAATTATAAGTGCTAAAAAGATAACTTTCGGATCTGTTTGGGTTGGCTTTAACCTGTAAATTGATTTTTTAATATCATTTATGAATATGAATAAGATTATTTCTCCAAAAGGTTTGAGCTACATGGCTTTGATAGTGGCTGCATCTGTAGTAGGTGGCTGCGGACTGTTAGGTATTGGTGGAAGTAAAGGTGGAGATCAAGGTGAGTTGGTTGGAGTGCCCAATAGACAAGGTTGGGTAATGACTATTCCTTATGGAATGGTACCAGTTCCTGCAGGTACGTTTCACATGGGTCAGGCCGATGAAGATCCTGCATCCACTCAAATCAACTTCAACAAGCAAGTGACTATTGGACCGTTCTTTATGGACGATTCTGAAATTACCAATAACGAGTACCGCCAGTTCACCAATTTCTTTTTGGTAGACAACGGTACCATAGAAGGATTTCCAACTGTAAGTGAGGCAGAGTTTCGTCAGAATTACTACCCTGATACTACCTCTTGGGTGAGAGACTTTGCGCACCACATGGGTGATCCTATTCAAGACTATTATTACTGGCACCCAGGTTATGACGACTATCCAGTTGTAGGTATCAATTGGGATGCAGCAGTATTTTTTGGAAAATGGAGAACAGCTTATCTTAACGACTACAGAAAAACCATTGGAGAGTTCCCTATGCCAGAGTTTCGTCTTCCATCAGAAGCTGAATGGGAGTATGCGGCACGTGGCGGTCGAGATATGGCCAAGTATCCATGGGGTAATCCTTATATAAGAAACTCAAAGGGTTGTATGTTGGCTAACTTTAAACCAGGTCGTGGTAATTTCTACGATGATGGATTTGCCTACACTTCACCCGTTCAATCGTACTTTCCAAATGACTATGGTATTTTTGACACATCAGGCAATGTATCTGAGTGGTGTTTAGATGATTTCAACCCGGCATCAGTTCCAACTGTGTGGGACTTAAATCCCCAGTTTATTGATGAAAGAACAAATCCTGAAAGCGCTAAATACAACGCCAACGTAGCTCCGAAGAAAGTGATTCGCGGAGGTTCATGGAAGGACGTTGCTTATTTCCTTGAGACGGGAACAAGAACTTATGAATTCAAAGATTCAACGAGAGCATACATCGGATTCAGATGTGCAGTTACTCATCTTGGAAGGTCATCAGGAACAGAATTTTAATAATTAAAAACTCTCGTTATATTTAGAAACTAATTGCCAAAAACTTAAATCTATACTACAATGAGCAAGAAAAAAGGCGGATTCATGGAACTACTCTACAAGACCATCATGCCAAAGGTATATGGTATTGGAGCCGCAGTCGTTATCATAGGTGCTTTGTTTAAAATCCTTCACTTAACTGGTGCCGATGAGATGCTAATGATTGGTCTTTCAGTGGAGGCAGCCATCTTCTTCCTCAGTGCGTTTGAACCGCCTCATCCTGAGCCAGATTGGTCAAAAGTATATCCAGAATTGTCTGAGGATTTTGAAGGAGCCGTAACACCTACAGCTACTCGCATCAGCAACAAGCCAGCTGCAGGAGATTCTCCTCTTTTAAAAATCGATGAGATGTTGAAGACTGCAAAAGTCGACCAAAATCTTTTGGATAACCTTGGCAAGGGTTTAACCAATCTTGCTACGTCAGCTTCTCAAATGAGCAACCTGTCCAATGCGGCAGTTGCCACTAACGAATATGCTAAGAATGTTCAGTCAGCTTCATCTGCACTGACTGAAATGAATAAGTCCTATGGAACTGCGATGAAAGCTGTTTCAGCTATGGCGGATGCATCTAAAGACACCAGCGAATACCATAGCCAGGTGCAAAAGGTAACTAAGAATTTGGCTGCCCTAAACTCCGTTTATGAAATGGAATTGAAAGACGCAGACTCTCACGTAAAGAACATGAACAAGTTCTATGATAGTTTGGCTGGCGCAATGCAAGGCATGACTAAGGTGGGAGAGAACACCTCCAAGTTTACTGGAGAGCTTTCTAAGTTGACTGATAACTTAACTTCATTGAACAAGGTATACGGAAGTATGCTAACCGCGATGAAAGGATCAGGATCTGGCAACTAATCTGAAATTAATTAACTGAAATCATTCACCTAAATACATAGATCATGGCAGGCGGTAAGGAAACCCCAAGACAGAAGATGATAGGTATGATGTACCTGGTGCTCACAGCATTGTTGGCACTACAGGTAAGTAGTGCTGTGTTGGAGAAATTTGCCATCATTAACGTTACACTTGAAGAACTGGTAGCAGAAGAAAATAAGAAGAATGGCGCTGTGTTAGCAGCAATTCGTGAGGCCGGACAAGGAAAAACCAATCCCAAAGTATTAACAGCTGTGTCCAATGCCGATAAGGTAAGAGAAGCGACACAGGGGGTAATGACTAAAATTGCTGAGGTAAAGAAAAAGATGATTGACCTTTCTACAACATCCGGGAAGGTAGATGAAATCTTAATAAATAACCACGGATCTCAGGTGGCAACTTTAATGATTGACCCTAGAAGTCCAGTTGGAAAGGACTTTGAAAAGGCACTTAATGATTACGTGACTACCTTGAATCAACTGACTGGTGAAACTTATCATAAGATTGCGAAGTCTCCGAAGGATATCGATTTCTTTAAAGATGATCCCGATCACAATAAAAAAGACTTCTTAACTTTTACATTTGAGAATACACCACCAATTGCTGCAATTGCCTCACTTAACCAGTTTCAGACAGAGGTTTTGGCAACAGAGGCGTTGGCGCTATCCAAACTCGCAGTAGATGCAGATGCCGGTGTTGTAAAGTTCGACAAGATCGTGCCAATGGTAAAGCCAAAGTCTTCTATTGTTGCAGCTGGTGATAAGTATGAAGCGGATATGTTCATTACTGCCTCGGCTGAAGGATTGACTCCTGAAATGTTTAGAAACGGGCAGAAATTGGATGTTCAATTGGATCCTACCTATGGTGTGATGATGGGTAAAGTTTCTTTCCCTGCATCTGCCAATAACTACGATGCATCCGGTTTGTCAAAGCAGACCTTTGAAGCTGAAATTCGTATTGGAGATAGCGAAGACCAAATCTACAAGCAGACTATAGAATATTTTGTTGCCAAACCCGTTATCCGTGTAACTACTGGTAATGCGCCAACACTCTATATGAACTGTGGTAATAATGTGAACATTGAGGTGCCTGCTTTGGGAACGAACTACAATCCGACTTTCACGGCAAGGGGTGGTACTGTATTAAAAGGTGACAAACCAGGCAGAGTAACATTAGTGCCAAAGGAAAGAAAGATGGCAGTTACTGTTGCCAATGGAGGAGCTACTTTAGGAACTGAAAACTTTGATGTAAAGCAAATACCTGCCCCTAAGTATGTAGCCAAAGACAATAGCGGAAAGGAAATTGACCTTAAAAATGGTGTACGCGGTGCTGGCTTAACTGGATTAAGAATTTCAGCTGAGGCTGATGAAAACTTCAAGACTGAAGTTCCTAAAGATGCGAACTACAGAATACGCAGTATGGAGGTAATTCTTGCCAGAGGAACACAGCGTGTGGCTACATTGAACGCCAATTCTGAAATTTTGGATATGGGCGCATGGAGATCACAATTCAGACCTGGTGACAGGATTATTATCGACATTAAGACCGTAACCCGTAGAACTTTCCAGGGAGAGGATGAGCGAGTAGCTATCCGCTCTGAGGTTATCAATATTCCGATTCAATAAAAAAATTACTTAGAGATGCAGCTTAAAAGGATATCGTTGGTGTTGGCTTTAGTTGGAATGGCTTCCTGGACATGGGCTCAGGAGGTTGAGGGCCAGATTAATCCCAATTCTTTAATTCCTATACCTCGCTACGAGCAGCTGTTCAAGGTGCGGGTATGGAGAAATATTGATTTGCGTGAAAAGCAGAACAAGGGATTCTTTGCCAGAGGAAATGAGATCACTAAGCTTATCCTTGATGCGGTTAAGTCCGGAGAGTTGGCCGATATTTATTACAAAGATTCAGTTAACCGCAAGATGCCTAAGGATGAGTTTTTAGCTGCGTTGGTAGCTCAGCAAGGACAAAACTTCCCAGCATGGGATCCAAGCCAGGATTGGTACGCAGGTGATCGTGTTACAGTAGGCGGTAAAAATTATGAGGCCATTGTAGATTCACGGGGTGTAAACCCTGTAGGCTCAAACGACTGGCAGCAAACTTCTGCAGGAAAGGCTGTGGAGTTTTTACCTTTTGAAGTATACAAGCTTACCATGCAGGAAGACATCATTTTTGATAAACGCAGATCTCGTTTGTATTATGATATTCAGGCTGTTCAAATGTCTGCCTTCGATATTAATACGGGTACCTTTAAAGACCTTGGTTGGTTTAAATACAAAGACCTGGAAAAAGTTTTCAGAAATCATCCAGACGAAGCAATTTGGTTCAACCGATACAATACAGCTGAGAATAAGAATTATGCTGATGCCTTTTTGTTAAGACTGTTCCATGGTACTATTGAAAAAGTGGAAAATCCTGACAATGAAAGCATTTATGACACCTATGCTGCCAACGGAAGACCTTACAAAGAATCAGTTTGGGCCCGCGAGTGGGAAGAGATGAAGTTAATGGAGCGTGAGCATAATCTTTGGGAATATTAATAACCAAAACAATAACAAATGGGGAGCTTTTATAGCTCCCTTTTTTTTTGCTCAATTAGTTCAGCTTTTTTAGAACCTACGATTTGTGAAAGCTCTTCAAAGCTTGCTTCCTTGATTTTTTTCCAGGATTTGAATTGCCTCAGGAGTTTATTGGCTGTCTTTTCACCTATTCCATCTATAGCTTCTATTTCAAGCTTGATAGCTGCCTTTCCTCTTTTTTGGCGATGAAAGGTAATTGCAAAGCGATGGGCTTCATCTCTTATTCTTTGAATGAGCAATAGTCCCGGTGACTTCTTATTGATGTGAAGTGGGAGAGAGTCTTCAGGGTAATATATCTCCTCCAGTTTTTTAGCAATACCTATTATGGGAATTCTACCATACAGGTGAAGCTCTTTTAAAGCTTCACAGGCACTGCTTAATTGTCCTTTGCCACCATCCACAATGATAAGATCAGGTAATTCAGCATTTTCGTTGATGAGTCTGCGATACCTTCTCAATACGATTTCTTTCATGGAGGCAAAGTCATCAGGACCTACAACGGTTTTGATATTAAAATGACGATAATTCGTCTTATTGGGTTTGCCATTTACAAAACGAACCATGGAGGCTACGGGATGGGAACCCTGCAAATTGGAGTTGTCAAAGCATTCAATAATATTAGGATACTGCTTTAAGCGCAGGTCTTGCATTAGGATGGAAAGCACCTTATTGGTTTTGGAGGCACTGTTCTCTTTCTGAATTTCTTTTTGTCTGCGTTGATACAACGCATTTTTTAATGATAGCTCTATCAGTTTTCTTTTGTCTCCGATTTGAGGAACTATGTTTTCGGTTTCACTTGCTTTAACAGCAATGGGAATGTTGCTGTATATAAGTTGATTGGTACTATGGTACTTGTTTCGAATTTCATGGGCCACATAACTTAAAATGTCTTCATCTGTCTCCTCCAGCTTTTTCTTCACTTCTATATTTTCAGAGAAGATGATAGCGCCCTCTTTTATTTGCAGATAATTGATGAATGCATGTCGTGTGGAACTGGTAATGGTAAATACATCGATATCTGTAAGCCGCATATTTACGACTTGTGATTTGGTTTGGAACTTTTCGAGAAGGGTTAATTTTTTTTTGAATTGTTCTGCTATCTCAAAATTAAGTTCTTTTGCAGCATCTCGCATGTGACCCTGAAAATAGTTAATCACAACACTCAAATTACCTTTCAAAATGTTCCTTGCTAATTCAATGTCTTCCAGGTAAGAGGGCTCATCTTGAAGACCCACGCATGGGCCTTTGCAATTTCCTATGTGATACTCCAGACATACTTTGAATTTATTGTCACGAATATTCATTTCTGACAATAGTAAATTGCAGGTACGGATAGTGTACAATTGCCTTACCAGTTCAAGAACGCTGTTCATTGAAACAACGCTGGTATAAGGGCCAAAATATTCGCCTTTTGTTTGGTGGTAGTTGCGAGTAGAAATAATTCGCGGAAATCTTTCTTTGACGATACACAGATAAGGAAATGTTTTATCGTCTTTTAAGAGAATGTTGTATTTAGGTTGGTTCTCTTTGATAAAGTTATTTTCAAGCAATAATGCATCAAACTCTGAATTGGTAATGGTATATTCAATGGTATTTATTTCTGATACTAGTTTTTCAGTCTTTCTATTGTACTGCGATTGTTTTGAAAAATAGCTACTAACACGTTTCTTAATATTCTTGGCTTTGCCAATATAGATAAGCACCGCATCTTCATTATAGAATTTATAAATACCAGGGGAATCAGGTAAGGATGCAACTTGTGATTTAAGTGCATCTTTATTCATTCGCGACATTAGTTATTGATGTCCCAGGGTTGAACTTCTACCTCTACGGAATCTTGTTGCTGACTTACTTTCAAACAGTCCAATGAGATATCAAGACCAGAGGAAGGTCTTTGGAATTGGCCTTTTGTAATGCCGCTTTCCGGATCGTTATAGGCTTTCATCATAAATTTATCCCAGATAGGTCTTGCAGACCGACCACCCTGACCAAATAACCAGGAAGGAAAATGTATGCTTCTTTCATCACCTCCAACCCAAACACCCGTTACTAAATCATGGGTTAAGCCCATGTACCACCCATCAGAGGCATTGTTAGTTGTACCGGTTTTACCACCTATTTCATTATCAATTTTCAATTCTTTGCTTAATCCTCCAGATGTCCCTCCTCTTTCTTCAACACCACCCATTAGCATATAGATCATTTTATAAGCTGTTTGTTCATTGATGGCTTGCCTGGTCTTAGGCACAAAATTCTCTATTACGTTACCATGCTTGTCTTCTATCCGGGTAATAAAAAAAGGCTCGGTGTAAATTCCACTGTTGACGAAAGTGCTGTATGCGCCCACCATTTCAAATAGTGACACATCACTGGTACCAAGACATAATGATGGAACAGGATCAAGTGGGCTGGATATTCCTACCCGATGGGCAAACTCTACTACATTTTCAGCACCCAATTGTTGCATCATTTGAGCGGTAATTGAATTGACAGATCTGGCCATGGCCTGGCGAATCGTCATTTCTTCGCCATTACCTCGTTTACCGTCTGAGTTAGGTGGCCACCACACCCCTCCTGGAACTTTGAAACTGGGAGAAATATCTTTCATAGGGTGACATGGGGAATAACCTGACTCCATAGCCAGGCCATAAACAAATGGTTTGAACGTAGAGCCTGGTTGTCGGGTACCCTGCTTCACGTGATCGTACTTGAAATACTTGTGATTGACACCGCCAACCCAGGCCTTAATATGTCCTGTTGTAGGATCCATCGCCATCATGCCTGCTTGCAGGTAACGCATGTAATGGTTGAGTGAGTCCATAAAACTAAAGAGTGTATCCCGCTCACCATCGGCCGTATAAACCGTCATTGGTCGTTTTAGTTTTAATGCAATTTTGAGAGAGTCAGATCCTTCTCCGTATTTTTCTGCCAATGATTTATAGGCATCAGTCTTTTTAATTCGAGACTCCAGAAAGCCCCTTATCTCTCTTCCGTTATCGTCTTGCCATGGATTGCTACCCACTCTTTTCCATTCTTCATTGAATTGTTTTTGAAGGGGCTTCATATGTTCTTCCATAGCTTCTTCTGCATATTTTTGAAGTTTGCTATCAATGGTGGTATAAATTCTAAGGCCTGAGTTCCAGAGATCAATTCCCCTTTCTTTACAAAACCGCATTAAATAATTACTCATGACGGTTCTGAAGTAGGTAGCAAGACCCTCATTTTGATTTTGCACGCTGTACTTCAATTCTATAGGCAGGGCGGTTATTGAGTCGTATTGTTCGCGGGTTTTAATTTTATAACCATGCTTGTAAACTTTATAAAGTACTTCGTTGCGCTTGCGCAGAGAGTTTTCAGGATTTCTTTGAGGATTGTAAAGGGTTGCAGCCTGTAACATACCCACCAGCACGGCAGATTCTTGTAGATTAAGACTATCAGGTTGTTTGTTAAAGTAGGTTTCTGCTGCCACTTTAATTCCAAAGGAGTTACTGCTGAAAGTAACCGTATTGAGATACATGGCTAAAATCTCGTCCTTCGTAAAGTTTTTCTCCAGGTTTACAGAGATAATCCATTCCTTGGTTTTTTGAATTAAGCGCCTTGGCACGCTGCCTAGTTTACTCAATGAGCCATCCAGGCTTCGGTCAGGGTTCATGGTATACAGGTTCTTGGCAAGTTGTTGTGTAATTGTACTTCCTCCTCCCTGATGATTGAAGGTGATCAAGCCAAAAAACACCCTGATGTATGCGGGAAAATCCAGGCCAGAATGACTATAAAACCTGTGATCTTCTGAAATAATCAGTGTATTGATCAGGTCTTCCGATAGTTCACTGTAAAGTACCTGACTTCTGTTGTAGCGAAAGTAGCGGCCAAGGGATACCCCATCAGCAGATATAATTTCAGACGAGAGGTCGTTCTCAGGATTTTCTACTTCCTTGATACTTGGCATTTCACCGTACAGCCCAAAAAGGTTAATGCTCACGGTAAATACATAAATGGGCAATCCAATTAAAAAGGACAGTAAAACAATCCAAGCCCACTTGGTAACAGTGCCAAACCACTTGCTCTTAAAGCCAAGGAGTTTACTGATTTTTAACTTTATAGTTTCTATCAAAGAAAGTGAGGTACTCATCCAGTGCTTTAGTTCTGTATAGAATGTCTGAATTCTCTTTCGTAATAACAAAAATATCGAATTTATAGCTCGAAAGTGTATTATCTGTTAAGGTTTGATCATGGAACTTATCGAGAAATTCAACCGCTGAAAGCGGATCTGGAAACTCGTTTACCATAGAAAGGATGTAAGTTTCGTTCAGGATCAATGTGCTGGTTTTTAACTTACTTCCCTTGAAATGTTGCTGAATGAATTTGTTCATGGTAGTTGAAATCAATTCAGAAATCTGGCTTTGCTGGAGATAGGAGAGCACAAAGTAATGAGGTCCTTCGAGGGAATTTACATATCGAATGCTGCGAGATTTCTCAAGTTTTTCTTGTAAACTTTTAGATGATGACAACAGAGCCTTCGCATAAGTGTTAAGGGACCCATCAGGGTTTTTTGACAAGAACTCTTCTAGTTCCGATTGATAGCGGGTAATGCTCTCTGTCTTACCTGTAATCATGATTTTCAAGAGCTCCAGTTGTGGTGTAAAACTAGTAGTGCCCAGGGAAAAGGCTTCATTTAATTTCTCTTGAGAATCCTGAGTGTGTCCATTTTCAAACGACTTGTAAGCTTCTTTATAAATCAGCTTCTGTTTTTCAGCAGCTTCGCTGGTTTCTTTTAGGTAGTTTGGGTTCAATAAGAGTTTAGTAAAGCTGGAATTGGGATGATTTTGGGTGAGCTGCTGATAATAATCTTTTGCTTTGTCGTTGCCTAGCTCAGAATTGATAAGGTATAACTTGTAAAGGACTTCCGGTTTAAATTCTGAGTCGGGAAATCGGTTGAGTAAACTTGTATAGGAACCTGCGGCATTTTGTTTTTCATTCAACTTGAAATAGAACAAATCCCCCAAATTGAAATAGGCATCTTCAATCTTGGCGAGTGCTTTTTCTTTCTGATCGCTGGCAAGGGGAAGTTGTGAGAATATTTTGTCCACTTCGTCAGTGCCTTTGGTGTTTCCCTTAATTTCTCCTTGCTCTGCCTCTTCCTGGGCAACTGCAATTTGCTCTTCTGCCTGCCTTAATATGGAAGTTTTATTGGATCTCCTCCAGTTGTCTTCTAAAGCAATATTGCCCCAAATTCTTTTGAATTCGGATTGACCAGCGCCTACTGCGGATAGATTGCCAAAGTACCAGTCTGGCGTGGTGTTGGAATCCTCTAGAAAGAATGGATTGCTTTGGTTGGAATTGCTTGTCCCTTGAGTTCTTCTTCTCTTCTTTTTACCTCCTTCTTCAATCTTTTTACGACTAGCAACCGCTGAATCAAGTTGGGCACGCAATGTCAGCGAATCCATAGAAGCCATAAGAAGCAAGCTGTCCTGCCAGGCAATCGTTTCCGTGTATTTGGCAAATTCTCCCAACACCTCCTGTCTCTTTTTGATTGTCTCCAAATCTTCAAAGTCAGGGGGCAAGGCAGAAACGGCACTGTCATAATAATTTTTTGCAAGGCTATACTTTTTTAAAGAATCGAAATGGATTTGCCCCAATCGCAAGTAGGCGCTCCCTTGTATTCTCTTGTTGTTGCCGGCATGCGCAGATAGGGTATAATTGGCAATGGCTTCGGGAACGTTGCCTTGTTTTAATTCGAATTGAGCCAGTTCGTAATATACTTTGTCTCTGAATTCTTGATTCTTGGCATCAGTCAACATTTTGTCAAATTGCTTCCTCACTGTTTTAACATCTCTTTTGTCATCAAGGCGAGCTACCTGTGCCATGTTCAGCCTTGCATAAAAGTCAATTTCATAGGCTGGGTTGGTGGCTATACTTTTTCGATAGTAATTGTAGGCTTCAGAGCCAAATCCGAGTTGTTGGTAAACCTGCCCTATGATAAAATAGATTCGTCCTTTTTGATCTTTCTTACCCAGCAGCGAATCGGCCAGTGTAAGATTGCGCACCATGTTGTTATAATCATTGCGTACCTGGTAATAGTAAGCTTTCTCCATGTATAACTTCTTGGCGTTTTGCTTATTAAGGGGTTCTTTCTCTAAAAAGAGAAAAGCTTCTTCAGCTTTTTGGTATTCCTCATTTTCAGTAAAAGCGCGGATGAGATTTAAAAGCCCTAAATGACGTGTGTTGATGTCTTTGCTTTTTGTGTTCACGTACTTAAATGTTTGAACCGCGTTGACAAAGTCGCAATCATACATCCGGGCAAGTCCCACCATGATGTAGTTATCATCTACCCATTTGCTATTGGGGTGTCGTTGAATTGACAGGGAGGCCATTTTTATAGCTTCTTCGGTGTCCTTGCTATAGGTTTTGGCAAGCACCGTGTCCAGTTTTGGGTAGAGTCTTAAAATCTGGTTGTGATCATCATCCAAGCTTTGCTGAATAATGTTTTCTACTTCACGTATTTTTTCACGAGCGTAATAATAGCCATTGTAGTGAGCGGTGAGGTTGTGGTAAACATTGCTGGTAACTGTGGTCTGTTCGGAAGAACATCCAGCCAACAGGATCCACACCAAAGCAATGAAAAAAAATGCGCGCAAGGCCAATTAAAAGGGTTTATTCCAGATTACAAACGTAAAAAACAGATAATCAATATTATAATTAACGATTATATCTATTTTTGTGCAAAATTTAACGGTTTTTGAAGCCAAAAAAGACCCTTTCAGAAAGACTCACCACCAAATATCAACTGGTTATCCGCAATGAGGAGAATCTGGCTGAGAAATCAAACTTTGCGTTTACCTATGCCAAGTTACTGGTAGTTTCCATTACTTTTTTTATTCTGGTTTTCTCGTTGAGCATGCTGCTGTCCAAAACAGTGCTGGCCAAGTGGTTTGACCCAAAGCATGCGCAGATGGAAGCCAACAAGAAATTATATGAGTTGGCCATCAAGGTAGATTCGCTGGCGATAGAGGTGGACAACAAGGACAAGTTCATCATGAACTTTCAACGCATCTTAAGTGGAGATACATCAAGCGGTTTCATCGATCCGGTGGAAGCTTTGGGAAATGACAGCAGAGTAATTCCTTCTGTTAACGACATGAGGCTGGCCGCATCCGACTCACAGTTTCGGCAAGAGTTTGAACAAACCGAGATGTCGCTCATTGCACTTACAAGTACGAAGTATCGCGAGCTACAGGAAATGTTCTTCTTCTCTCCGATCACAGGGTTTATTTCAGATCACTACGATTTGAAAAAAAGCCATTTTGGAATTGATATTGTTGCCAAAACCAATGAACCTGTAAAATCGATAGCAGATGGGACAGTCATTATGGCTTCCTGGACTCAGGATTCAGGTTATGTAATAGCAGTACAGCATAGAAGCAACCTTATATCGGTATATAAGCATAATGCTGAACTGTTGAAAAAAGTTGGTAATTTTGTAAATGCCGGAGACATTATCTCTATAGTTGGCAACAGTGGAGAAATGACCGATGGCCCGCACCTGCATTTTGAATTGTGGTACAATGGTAACTCCCTTAATCCGGAAGAGTTTGTAACCTTTTAATCAGAGAATCATGTTTACCTCTAAAGAACAAAAAAAAGTGGCAGAAGAAATTAGCAATTCAACCAACACGATTGGTAAAGGCACCGTGCTTGAAGGAAATATAGAAACCTATGGCAACATACGCATAGAAGGAAAGGTGATTGGAAACATCAAATCCAAATCCAAAATCGCCCTGGGCAATAGCAGTCATGTAGATGGAAACATCATAGCACAGAATGCCGACCTTGAGGGTGAGGTAAAGGGTAAAATTGAGATTTCTGAAATGCTTATCCTCAAAGCAACCGCAGTAGTTCATGGCGACATAGTTACCGGGAAGCTGGTAGTGGAGCCAGGAGCCGTATTTAATGGAACCTGCAAAATGGGGGCCTCAGTCCGCGAGATTAAAATGGGTGATAATGGGCAAGGATCAAGGTCCCTCAGACCAGAAGAAGCCAAAACCAATTAATACGTACTTAAAGTACAGTGGACTTGCCTTTCAGCTGTTGATCACTATCGGTGTGGCAGGATGGCTGGGCCATAAGCTGGATAACTACCTGGAAATTCGATTCCCACTTTTTATGCTTTTACTGGGTTTGGGAGCCTTCGGAGGCACAATTTACCAGCTCTATCGTTCTATCAATCAAGAGTAAGGATATGCGTTTTATCATCACACTACTGGTGAGTGCAATGCTGGTGGTGGCATTTGGACATTATCTATTTCCTGTATTACCCTCATTCTTCTACCAGACGATTGTACTCCTTTTTTTGGGCGCAGCTGGCATATATTATTATCTGGTAGACATCAAGAATGAGAAGCCCAAATACTTTGTTCAATTGTACCTGCTTACCCTGGTAGTAAAGCTGATCGCGTATGGGGTATATATTCTTTTTGTGGTGATGAATAATCCTGCCCAGGCGGCCCAAAACGCGGGCGTTTTTATGGCAACATACCTTATTTTCACGACCATTGAGATTGGTTTTCTTTACCGAAAAGTAAACGAATAAAAGGGCTGAGAATGGGGCGCTAAAATTCCAAGAATATTTTTTTCTGGTCCTTTAATTTATACCTTTGCGGGCAAAATTATAACCCTACAAAAGAGTCAAAATGACGGCTTTTCCTAATAAAAACGTTCTTTTTCGCAATTTTATAATAATCCTTCTTTTTATTGGGATTTCGACCCCTTCTGTTGCTGCACAAAGCGACAAAGAGGAGGGTGTTAATGTGAGCGAGGTGATCATCCACCACGTACTGGATGATCATGTATGGCACTTTTTTGATGGTCATTACGGCACTTTGTATTTGCCCATAATCGTTTATTCGGCTGAAAGAGGCCTTGAGGTTTTTTCATCGGCTAATTTTTATGATGAACACCACAATTTGATCCCTTACAATGGATACAAATTGGAGCATAGCCACATTTATTTAGGGGAAGAGCAAGTGCTGGATCTTTCCATCACCAAGAATGTGGCGATGTTGATTATTACAGCTGTTGTTTTATTGCTAGTATTTGGAGCTGCGGCCAAAGGAGCCAAAAGAAATGCCGGGAAGGCCCCAAAAGGCATTCAGTCTTTCATTGAGCCTATTATCTTGTTTGTTGCAGATGAAGTAGTAAGGCCAAATGCTGGACCCAAAGCAGATCGATTTCTTCCATACCTATTAACACTATTTTTCTTTATCCTTTTTGGAAACCTATTGGGACTTCTGCCTGGTGCAGGAAACCTTACAGGCAACATCGCGGTGACTATGACTCTTGCTGCTTTTACATTCGTAATCACCAATCTTAGCGGCAATAAGAATTATTGGAGTCATATATTCTGGACACCAGGTGTTCCTTTGGTTCTACGTCCTATATTATTGATGGTGGAAATAATTGGAATATTTACAAAGCCTATAGCCTTGTTTATACGTTTGTTTGCAGCGATGACGGCCGGCCACATTGTCTTGTTAAGCATTATGTCTTTGACATTTATCTTTCATAGTTGGATTGTAGGTTTTGGTTCATCCATTCTGGTATTATTTATTAGTTTGATTGAGTTGTTGGTTGCTGGAATTCAAGCATATGTATTCACACTGTTTTCATCCCTGTATATTGGGCTGGCTACAGCAGAAGATGAACATCATTAGAATTAAGAATTAGCGCTTGCGCTTTAAGATATCCGGGAAATTCCCGGTGTTGTTTAACCTAAAAAAAAGTAAGTATGTTGTTTGCTTTATTATTGGACATCGGCTACGCAATCATGGGTGCGGGCATCGGAGCTGGTCTTGCTGCAATTGGCGCAGGTATCGGTGTTGGTCGCATTGGAGGTTCTGCTATGGAAGCCATGGCCCGTCAACCTGAGTCTGCAAATAAATTACAAGGATCTATGTTGATCATTGCAGCCCTTGTTGAGGTAATTGCACTTTTCGCGGTGGTGGTTTGCTTCTTGATAGCAACAAGCCCAGCAGCGTAAATCAAATTTAGAAACTTGCCTTTGGCATTAGGCCTGGGCAGGTTTCTTTGGTTTTTTAGACAACAACATCAAACGATTTAATTAAAGATTAGCCACTATGGATTTATTAACCCCAGGCGTTGGTCTCATTTTCTGGCAAGCACTAATATTCCTTGTCTTATTGTTTGTTCTGTCCAAGATGGCGTGGAAGCCATTATTGAATTCACTCAAAGAGCGTGAAGAGACCATTCAAGGGTCCTTGGACGCAGCTGACAAAGCCAGGCAACAGATGGCCTCTATGCAGGCAGATAGCGAAGCCTTGCTGAAGGAAGCGCGTGAAGAAAGAGATAAAATCTTGCGTACAGCACAGGAAGCCGCAAATAGGATGAACGAAGAGGCTAGAAATGATGCCAAGAAAAGCGCAGATAAAATAATTGAAGACGCAAAAAGCGTAATCCAAACCGAGAAGCAGGCCGCACTCAGAGATATTAAAGAACAGGTTGCACTTTTCTCGCTTGAAGTAGCTGAAAAATTGATGAGAAAGAATCTTTCAGATGACAAAGCGCAAAAAGAATTGACCAATCGTTTTGTTGACGAACTAAAGTTAAACTAAAGAAATGTCGGACTTCAGAGCTGCATCGCGATACGTAAGATCACTTTTGGGATTGGCACAAGAGCAGGGTGTGCTGGATGAAGTGCATAAAGACATGCAACTCATCGATAAAACATGCAAAGAGAGTCATGATTTGGTGTCATTGCTGCGCAGTCCCATCATCAAACACGATAAAAAGAAAGCCGTTCTGGTAAAGATTTTTGAGGGTAAGATGAACAAACTTACCATGGCCATCATTGATATCGTGACTGCAAAAAACAGAGAAGCAATATTGCCGGCAATAGCACACGAATTTCATAATGCTTACAACGAGTTCAAAGGAATTCAAAAAGCCACCATTTCTACCACTTTTCCTTTGGATCAGGAGCTTCGAACAGAGATTGAAAATATTATTAAAAAGTTAAGCGACAAGAAAGTAATTGAGCTCGAGGAAAAAGTCGACAATGACCTTATTGGTGGGTTTATATTGAATGTGGGAGACAAGCAAATAGACGCTTCACTTAGCAGTAAGCTGAGAGCGCTGAAGTTGTCATTCAAAGAAAATCCATTTGTGAGAGAATATTAAGTTGTTCAAAAAGAAAAAGGATATACAAGAAATCATTAATAAATCATGGCAGAAATTAGACCCGAAGAAGTATCAGCAATTTTGAGAGAGCAACTTTCAGGTGCTCGTACCAGTGCAGAACTGGAAGAAATTGGAACCGTGCTCACTGTTGGTGACGGTGTTGCCCGTATTTACGGACTTACTAAAGCGCAAGCGGGTGAGCTTATTCAATTCGAAAATGGCCTGCGTGCAATGGTACTTAACCTTGAAGAAGACAATGTGGGTGTTGTGTTGCTGGGAGATTCCAAAGGAATTAAGGAAGGGGATACAGTAAAGCGTACAGGCCTCATTGCCTCTATTAAGGTAGGTGAGGGTGTATTGGGAAGAGTAGTTAATACGTTGGCTGAGCCTATCGATGGTAAAGGGCCTATCAAAGGGGAGCTTTACGAAATGCCATTGGAGCGTAAGGCGCCCGGGGTAATTTTCCGTCAGCCAGTAAATGAGCCTTTGCAAACAGGTATCAAAGCGATTGACGCCATGATTCCAATCGGAAGAGGGCAACGAGAGTTGATCATTGGCGATCGTCAGACAGGTAAGACTGCCGTGGCTATTGATACCATTATCAATCAAAAAGAATTTTACGAAAAAGGAGAGCCCGTATATTGTATATATGTAGCCATTGGTCAGAAGGCATCAACCGTTGCTGGTATTGTAAATACGTTAGAAAAGGCAGGAGCAATGGATTACACTGTAATCGTTTCTGCATCTGCAGCTGATCCTGCTCCAATGCAATTCTTTGCACCCTTTACAGGTGCCGCGATTGGTGAATACTTCAGAGATACAGGACGCCCTGCATTGGTAATTTATGATGACTTGTCAAAGCAGGCTGTTGCCTACCGTGAAGTTTCGCTTTTGTTGAGAAGACCTCCTGGACGTGAGGCTTATCCAGGTGACGTATTCTATTTGCACTCTCGTTTATTGGAGCGTGCTGCAAAAATTATTGCCAATGATGAGATTGCATCCAAGATGAATGATTTGCCTTCATCACTTAAAAGTAAAGTGAAGGGTGGTGGCTCACTTACGGCACTTCCAATCATTGAAACACAAGCCAATGACGTTTCTGCCTATATCCCTACCAACGTAATTTCAATTACTGACGGACAGATATTCCTTGAGACCAACCTGTTCAACTCAGGTATTCGTCCTGCAATCAACGTGGGTATCTCGGTATCTCGTGTGGGAGGTTCAGCGCAGATTAAGTCAATGAAAAAAGTGGCAGGTACACTTAAGTTGGATCAGGCACAGTTTAGAGAGCTTGAAGCTTTCGCCAAGTTTGGATCAGACCTTGATGCCTCTACAAAATTGACCATCGAGCGTGGAAGAAGAAATACAGAGGTATTGAAGCAGCCACAGTATGCACCAGTTCCAGTAGAGGAGCAAGTTGCAATGATTCTGGCCTCTACCAAAGGTTACATTGACAATGTGCCTGTTGAAAAGGTGAAGGAATTTGAAAAAGAATTTACTACTCTGTTGAGAGCACAAAATAAAGCTGTACTTGACAATTTCAGAGCAGGTAAGTTTGAAGATGCGGATGTAGAAACTATTAAGAAGGCAGCGTTAGAATTGGCTTCTAAATATTAATACGAAAAATGGCCAGTTTAAAGGAAGTAAAAAGCAGAATTTCTTCTATCATCTCTACGCAGCAGATCACCAAAGCCATGAAGATGGTTGCGGCTGCCAAGTTGAGAAAGTCTCAGGAGAGAATTATCCAGATGAGGCCGTTTTCTCAGAAGCTATCTGAGGTGTTGAGAAGTGTGTCTGGTGCCAATGAGGAAGCGCAAAATTGGTACAATGAAGTGCGTGAAGAGAAGAATATCCTTATTGTGACCGTAAGTGCCGATCGAGGTTTGTGTGGTTCCTTTAATTCAACTGTTTTTAAAGCTACCCTTAAACTGATAAAGGATAAGTATGAACAACAGCAAATCCAGGGAACGGTAACCATTTTGCCTATTGGGAAGAAAGCGCTCGAATATTTTAAGAAGCGTGGTTTCAAGGTAGAAGATGCTTATTCGACTATGTTTCAGGACATATCGTTTGATAATGTGTCCAGGGCAGCTGAACATATGATGAATGGATTTAAAAGTGGTAAGTACGATAAGATTGAAATCGTGTTCAATGAGTTCAAGAATGTAGCTACTCAGATTTTGAGAGTAGAACCTTATTTGCCCATCCTATCAGTTGACGGAGATTCAGGAACTACAGATGCAGATTATATCTATCAACCTAATCGAGAGGAGATTGTTACAGGATTAATTCCTAAGTCGCTTAAAGTGCAGTTGTTCAAAGCGGTATTGGATTCAAACGCGGCAGAGAATGGAGCGAGAATGACAGCCATGGACAAGGCTACCGAAAACGCAGGTGAGTTACTGAAAGAATTGAAGCTTACTTACAACCGTACGCGTCAGGCTGCCATTACCAAGGAAATATTGGAAATTGTAGGAGGTGCGGAAGCACTGAAATCCTCATAAAAAGCACCACAATTCTTTATAAATTGAAAGCTCTCCTAACCCGAGAGCTTTCTTTTTTGATGCAGCGGCTATTTACTTATTACCGATACTTCAATCTCCTAAGCTTGGATGTGGCATTTGGTGCCGCTGTTTCAGCCTATTTTCTAACCAATGTATTTGATGTTCATGTTAAGCCGCAAGGATTGGTATGCCTTGGGCTTACGGTGTGGTTAATCTATACAGCAGATCATCTGGTGGACGCAAGGATAATAAAAAATGAGGCATCAACGATGCGCCACCGATTCCATCAGCAATATTTTAAAACCATTTTTTGGCTTGCAATTGGTATTTTCATTAGTATTCTGCCGTTGCTATTTTTTATTTACAAACCTGTTTTGGACATGGGCATCCGCCTGGCCTTATTGGTTGTAGTCTATTTTTTAGTGCAGAGAAAATTGCGCTTTTTAAAAGAAGTGCTTGGGGCGATGCTTTATTGCGTTGGTGTGATGCTTCCGATCATAGCTATGTCCGAAATGTCAGTTAAAGTGCTACATACATTACCTGCTGTTTTATTTTTTAACACCGCACTCATTAACCTCGTGCTGTTTTCATGGTTTGATAGAGATAAAGATAGAATGGATAATCATCCTTCATTAGTAACGAGTGTAGGTGACAAAATTGCTCAAACAATCCTTTATGCACTTTTACTTATTCAGCTTGTGCTTTTAAGTTACGCGTTTATGATAGGAACACAATTCCAGATATGGGTTGTTTTTTTTCTGATGTATCTCGTCCTGCTGTTTATTTTTTTAAAAGCAAATTGGTTTTCGTGTAACGACAGGTACAGATTGGCAGGCGATGCCGTTTTTTTGATTCCAATATGCTATTGGATGCTATGAGCAATAAACCTTCATTGAATAGATTTGACAAGATTGCTCCCTTTTATGATGGGATGACCAAACTGATATTTGGGGGTAGTATATTGAAGGCGCAGAGAATTCACTTGAGAATTATTCCCAGGGAAGCCAGTATTTTGGTATTGGGGGGAGGCAGCGGCAATTGGCTAGTTGATTTCTTGAAGGAAAAGCCTACCTGTAAAATTTGGTATGTTGAAGCATCTTTGGTAATGCTTGAAAAGGCTACTCAAAAGCTTAATTTTTCAAATAACATTCAATTTATCCATGGTACTCATTTGGACATTCCAAAAACAGAATTTGATGTGGTAATCACACATTTTTTTGTTGATATGTTTCGCGAGGATCAAATCATGGAATTGGCACAACAGATGAGTGCAAAATTAAAGATTAACGGAGTTTGGCTTGTCGCTGATTTTGTAAATAAGAATTATTGGCATCGTTTTTTGTTATGGCTGATGTACAGGTTTTTTAAAATAATTGATGCAATCGATGTAAAGTCTCTTCCGGATTGGGATCAAGCGATTAGATCAAAACATTTTACTGTTGGTGAGTGCAATTCTTTTTACGGACAATTTATTCAAAGCAACGTTTATAGTTGTGATAAGAAGGTGGCTACCTAAGTGAATTCTCCAATTTTAGTTACCTTCAATCTCCTAACCAATTTTAAACTTCTTATGCGCTTAACTTGTATTTTGCTAATAATTGGAGCAGTGGTTTCTTGCAAGCAAGCACCTACGCAAAATAAAAGCACCACCACACTCGCCCCTGTTTACCCGGCAAAAGAATTAAATGCTGCATTTTTAATAGTTGATGGAGTTTATAATTCTGAACTCATAGCACCAATGGATGTTTTGCATCACACAAAATTTCATGTAAATCCATTCATCAGGGTATTTACTGTAGCTCAGCATCAAGACACAATTACTTCATTCGAAGGGCTTAAAATCATACCAGATTACGCATTTACTGTTGATTCAATTCCAGCTATAGATATTTTAGTTGTCCCAAGTGCAGCTCATAGTATGGATGAAGATCTGCAAAATGAAGTCCTTACGGAGTTTGTGCGCAAAAGCGGAAAGGAGGCTTCTTACTTCATGTCACTTTGTGATGGAGCTTTCGTGCTGGCAAATGCTGGTCTTCTGGAGTCTTATGAATGCACCACCTTTCCAGGGGACATCCAGCGTTTCAAAGAAAGCTATCCTCGGCTGGTAGTTCACGAAGGAATAAGTTTTGTTCACGACCGAAAGGCGATTACTTCAGCGGGAGGTGCCAAGTCATACGATCCTGCGCTTTACCTAGTTGAATTACTTTATGGCAAAAAGGTGGCAGACGGCATCGCCCAAGGCTTGGTAATTGACTGGCAATTGAACGAGGTGAAACATATCGCAGTTGGCAGATAGACATATTTGCCTAAATCCTTACGTGCTCATATTCTAAATGAACTGAAAGCATTATATTGCTTTTTATCCTTTAAGTAAAGATGGATCAAAAGCTTGGACAACCTCAGATTGGCGTGCTTCAACACATAATTGACAATCTACCGGCAGTTGTATTTCAGTATTCAATTTTCCCTGATGGGTCAAGAGACTTTACGTATTTAAGTCCAAGATGCGAGGAGATTTTGGGTTTGAAAAAAGAAATACTGTTAAGTGGCGCATTGCCCATGAGTGAGTTTATCCACGAGGATGATCTGGATTCACTTGAAGAAGTCAAAGACCGTTGCATTCAGACACTTTCTGAGTTTAATTGGGAGGGGAGAATTTCATTTAATGGTAACATAGTATGGGTTGAAGCAAAAGGCTCGCCAATACGTTTGAATGACAATTCAATTGTTTTTAGTGGAATCATTACAGACGTCTCCAAAAGAAAAGAAATAGAGCTAAGAGAGCGGTTGATAGAAAAGGAATACAAAAACTTATTGGAGTTTCTTCCTATTGGAGCAATAGTACATAGACACGGAAAATTACTGTATGCCAATGAAAGAATTGCGGAAATTCTTGGGGCAATAAATGGGGCAACATTAATTGGAAGGGAGATGATAGATTTTGTGCATCCGGAGTTCCGAAGTGTTGTACAACAAAGAATGAAATCGGTAACTGATGGAAACGCAGCCGTGCAAATAGAGGCAAAGTATCTGCGCGTGGACGGTCGTTCAATTGATGTACTATCAAGCGCATTACCTGTAAGTATTGCGGGGGAGGTATCAGTACTCAATATCATTTTAGATGTTACAGGGCAAAAAGAAGCGGAAGCTGAAATTAGAAAGACTGAGATGTTATTCACGCAGCTTTTCAACAATGCGCCACTTGCTGTGGTCATGCTTGATGCCAATGGGATAGTGATGAATGTGAATCGAGGGTTTCAGGAGATGTTTGGATTTAGTCTAGGAGAGTTGCAAGGAGGTGTTTTGGAAAAGTTTATTGTTCCTCCAGGACTTGAGGATGAAGGGAGTGATTTAAACAGCCTTATTTCCAGTTATAATGTTGCTAAGATTGAAACTGTGAGGAAGTCCAAGGATAACCAACTGCTTTCGGTTATTATTTATGGAGTTCCAGTAAGGTTGGAGGATAAAACGATTGGGATTTTTGGTTTGTACGTGGACATAACAGAACGTAAGAAAGTGGAGGAAGAACTTAAGGTAAGAAATTCTGAGCTTGACAATTTCGTTTATAAGGTTTCTCATGATTTAAGGGCTCCGTTATCATCCATATTGGGCCTTGTCAACTTAGCCAAGATGCCAAACAACAATGACAGTCTTGATCAATACATTGAAATTGTTGGAAGAAAGGCATTGCAGTTAGACCATTTTATTGGTGATGTGCTAAGTCATTCAAAAAACCTGAAAATGGAAATCAAGTTGTGCGAAATTGATTTTAATCAAATTATTAATGATTCCTTTTCGGACTTAACTTACCTCTCGGGGGCAGAACTTGTAAGTAAAAAGATTTTAATAAGTGGAATTGAATTCTATAGTGATTTATGGAGAATCAAAGAGATTTTCAGAAACCTCATTTCCAATTCCATTAAATACAGAAACGATAAAACAAGTCAGGTTGATATTTCAATCAACATTCAAGTAGACACTAAGTGCGCAACCATTACTTTCAGCGATAATGGAATAGGTATTGATGAAGACAAGGTGAATAATATCTTTGAAATGTTTTATCGCGCCAGTGAGGTTTCTACAGGCTCTGGACTTGGCTTATATATAGTTAAAAATGCTGTTGAAAAACTAAAAGGCACTATAGAAGTAGAAAGTGCACCCAATAAGGGCACCACCTTCACGATAATGATTCCCAACGAACAATTGATATGACGATTAAAGAGGTTGTTGATAAAGATGACATTAGGAATTTTTTGTTGTTGCCTGTAAGACTTTATAAGGACAGCAAGCATTGGATAAGACCCCTGGATAAAGATATAGAATCTGTCTTTGACAAAGAGCAGAATAAAACGTTTCGCCATGGTGAATGTATCCGTTGGATATTATTGGATAATAATGGTGAAACAATTGGCCGTGTGGCAGCCTTCATTAATCAAAAAATGGTGGATAAGGGCAATGATCAACCAACCGGGGGCATGGGTTTTTTCGAGTGCATTGAAAATAAGGATGCTGCTTTCATGCTATTGGATCAATGTAAAACCTGGCTATCATCAAAAGGTATGGAAGCTATGGACGGGCCAATTAATTTTGGTAATAAAGATCGGTGGTGGGGTTTGCTGGTGAAAGGATTTGACAGAGACCCCAATTACCAATGCAACTATAACTTCCCTTATTATCAAACTTATTTTGAGGAATATGGTTTTCAGGTATACTTCAAGCAATTCACATTTGCTCGAAAAGTAATGGACCCGCTTTCTCCCAAGCTGGAGGCAAAGGCCTTACGTCTGGCTGAGGATAAGGATTATTCATTCAGACATTTACAAAAAAATGAACTTGGGAAGTTAGCCGAATACCTTCGTACGGTTTACAACAATGCCTGGGCCAACAGAGCAGAGATGCCAGAGCTGACCGCGCAACAAGCAAAGTTGATAGTGAAACAGATGAAGCCAATTATGGACAACAGGCTGCTTTATTTTGGTTTTTATAAGGGAGAACCTATTTCCTTTTTTCTATCCCTTCCGGAAATCAATCAAATTTTTAAGTATGTGAACGGAAAGCTAGACTGGCTTGGAAAAATTAAATTTGTATGGCACACACTATTAAAAACTAACCGAAAAGCTTTTGGTATATTGTTTGGCATTGTGCCAGCGCATCAGGGTAAGGGAGTCGATGGGGCTATGGTATTAAATGCAAGAGAAATACTTCAGGTGAAGTACAAGCGGTATGATGAATATGAGATGAATTGGATTGGTGATTTTAATCCAAAGATGATTGTAGTGGTGGAGCAAGTGGGGGCAGAAATTTGTAAAGTGCATCACACTTATCGTAAACTTTTTGATGAGAGCAAACCATTTAAGCGACACCCAATTTTAAATTAGGAATGGAACCAGTAGAGGAAGAAACGAAATCTGGGTTTTTGTTTAAAAACCTGGCCAAAGGATTGCTTTGGTTCGCTGTGATTATTACGGCCTTTATTCTACTAGAGGGTTATATACAGGACAATTTCATGCCTCACATCGCCCGAATTCAGGATAATCCAATAATATTTTATTTGATTTTTACCATTTCTGAAATTGTTTTTGGGTTGGTGCCTCCAGAATTTTTTATGATTGTGTATGTGCTGAACCACTTACCAGTATCAGAATATGTAATTAATCTGACTTTACTTACTATAATTTCCTATGGAGCAGGTTTACTCGGTTATTATATCGGGCGCAACTTTTCTAAGACTGGATTTTTCTTAAAGATCAGCGAAAAATACCTGGGGGATTATCAAAAACAAATAAGAAAATATGGCGGCTATCTTGTGTTTGTAGGTGCGGTTACACCTATTCCTTTCTCGGCCATGTGCATGTTGGCGGGGTCCATCAATTTTCCATTCAAATCCTTTGTCCTGATCTCTATCACCAGAATTCTTCGGTTTGCTGCTTACGGATGGATGGTCTGGAGTTTCCCTAATTTCTTTAATGGATAAAAAAACCACTGCCATTGCAGGCAGTGGCAATAGAAGCAATTTGAAAAATTACTTAGAGTTTTCCTTTGCTGGGCAAGTATTCATGCCAAATGCGGCATAGAGTGGACAAAAGCTCAAAAAGCTTGTGGCTACAAACACAACAGAAAGTATAATCAGCGCTATTCCAATTAATCCGGTAATTGTACCAGTGTAATACAAAGCAATAAATGCAATTGCTAACAAAATTCTAATTACTCGATCTACGTTACCCATGTTTTTTTTCATAAAAATTTATTTTTATTTGAATAGTTTATCAATCACTACGGCTAAGGCTAGAGCAACTCCTAGGCACAAAGTACAAATGATAAGAAGCCTAACAAGCTTAGTGCTCATTAAATAGTTTTAATGATTCAACAATGTAAATGTTCAATTGTTGCAAAACAGTGAGATTGATCAATTCTCCAAAATTGAAAACATGATTTTTGTTAGGGTTTTAAAATTACCTTTTCAAAGGCTGATTTTTCAATCAAAGATCTGCTGAAATATACTGGAAAATGTTTGTCGTTGGCCCAAAGTGGGAATAGGTTATTATAAAATTGGTTGCCTGGAACTCCACTTTGCCCTGGAGCATTGGTAAACATTGACTTGTCCCAATCTTCAGTGTCTACTACGATTCTAAACGTGGCGCCATGTGTTTGGTTATCACCATTACCAGTCATTCCTGGTGTAGAGCCATAGCCACCGCGTGGGTAAGGCCCTACTTCAATTTTCTTCCTGGTGGCTGCATCTGCTGCATTGCTTAGTGGATGTTTAATATGAACGTGATGATTACTGGCTTGTCCATATTGCCATTTGCGCATATCCGATCCTAGCTTTTTAGATAGATCTGCAGTGGCATCTTTTAAGGCGGTTAGCAAAAACTCATCTCGCGCAGTTACCGAATTAGTTCCAAACTCAGGTCGGGCAGTTAAGATCCAATCGATCACATTGCTCAGCGGTAATGATCTCACAAGATTCATTCCTGCCGCGGGCACAAACAGGGGTTTGATGTTTTGTTGAAGTCGGTCTTCCCATGCTTTGTAGATGGATGCTTCAACTGAATTTTTATCCATTACAAAATCCCACTTTATCAGCATATTTCTAGCGGACTCTGTAGTCTTATCGCCAGATTTTAACTCACTCAAAAGTGGCACTAATGTGCGCGCTGGTATTGATAGGTAATCGGTTTGCAGGCGCATCATGTCTGCAATAGAAAACTTCCTGTTCATGGCCAGCACTTCGTTGATGCGATCGGCTCGATAACTTTCTGCCCAGCTCCAGCCAACAGCATTGCGATGTTCATAATTGTCCGGGACCAGATTTTCGTTTGCAGTTGCTAAAAATCCTTTTTCAGGATTAAATGCATTTGGCAATGATTTAATAGGTAAGAAGCCGGCCCACTCGTATCGTCCATCTCCGGGTACCGGTACCATGCCACTCCAGTTTTTTCTCATAGGGGCAACACCAACTACCTGCCACCCAATGTTTCCTTTCTTGTCTGCCCATATCATGTTTTCGCCTGGCAAGTGGCTATAAGAGCAAGCTTCTCTAAATTCTTCCCATGTTGTAGCCTGATCCATTCTAAGGCTTGCCAGATAGGGGGAGCCTCCAATTTCCATCCAGGCAGCACGGACTGCATAGGCAATATTGTTTTTTTCGTCTAGTAAAGTAACCGGACCATGTCTTGTGTAGCGATGTTCAACCTGAACATCCGGTGCTCCTTTAACTTTGATCACGTCCTTTTCAATACGCATGTCTTCCCAGCCTCCTTTGTATTTGTATTGATTCTTGTTGGCAGGATTGAGTTCATACACATACAAGTCTTCGCTGTCTATTTCAAAAACAGTAAGTCCCCATGCTCCGTGTTCATTGTGACCAATTGAAATTCCCGGAATGGTTGGTTCGCCACCTCCAACCACATTCCATCCGGGTGCATTGAGGTGCACCATGTAGCGTAAAGAGGGTGCAGAGATGGCACGATGTGGATCATTGGCAAGGAGAGGATACCCACTTTGTGAATAGCGGCCGCTCACAATCCAGTTGTTACTTCCTATAATTTGTTTTTCCTGATCCAAAACACTTTGTCTGGCTTCTTCATCCAGTTTTACCAAATTCCGATATTCGTCCATATTTGAATTGGAAGAAGCCATTAAATCCTCGGGAGCAAAAGCCACTGGTCTTCTAAAGGCATTGTAAAGTCCAATAACATCATCGGAGAGTCTTTTCGCATCAATAGCTGGGTCAAGGTCCAGCAATGGATCACCGGGACCATAATTCTGAATTTCCTTCACTTTGGCAGCGCCAAGTGCAGCTACCATTCTGCCTACGCTCACTTCTTCAGTAAGGTTCATGACCAGTCCCTGATGTCTTGAGATAACCACATCAGGCGTCCATTTTTGTGGCTTGGTACCCAACAACTCAAATTCAAGAGAAAGTAGTTTGGGATTTTTTTCTGTCTCTTCGATATACGCATTTACACCTTCGGTATAGGCGGTAATGATTGCTTCACCACGTTCGTGATAATGGTTAAGTTCTTGTTTTAGATTCCCCCTGAAACGAAATAATCGTGCTCCGATGTCCCGATTTATTTCCCTGGGCCCTAGCAGCTCCGCTACAGTGCCTGTTGCCTGTCTTCGCCAAACTTCAAATTGGAATAAGCGATCTTTTGCTGCACAATATCCTTGTGCAAAAAAAAGATCATGTTCGTTTTTGGCGTAGATGTGATTAACACCATAGTTGTCACGGATCACCTCTACGGGCTCTTGCAAACCAGGAACACTAAGCGAGGTTTGACCGAAATGGAGTAGCGGGCTAAAAAGGAATAATGCAATAATGACTTTCTTCATCGGATTTGGATTTAAAACAAAAACTAACATTAAGAACAGGAAAATAAAAATGAAAAGTGACGACTGGCTAGGCCATTGAACAGGATGTTCTATTGATCATTTTGATGATCATCCAATTGATCCAAATGAGTGAGTTTTTTTGCCTTCCAGGCAGTAATGCCCACCGTGAGCAATGTCATAGTGCCTCCAAATACAACAGAGGCAACAGCACCCATTAATTTGGCGGTAACCCCTGATTCAAACGCTCCAATTTCATTAGATGAGCCTATAAAGATGCTATTTACCGCTGACACCCGGCCTTTCATGTTTTCAGGAGTGCGGGTATGAATTAAGGTGCTTCTGACGATCATGCTTACGCTATCAAACATGCCGCTGAGCATAAGCAGTATCAAGGAGAAGACAAAGCTAGTAGACAATCCAAAGCCAATCATGCTAGCGCCAAATCCAGCCACAGAAAGCAACATCACCTTTCCGGCTTGTCTTTGAATAGGGTTGTGGGTGATGTACATGGCCATGAGTACAGCGCCAAGAGCCGGGGCTGCGCGTAACATACCCAAACCTTGAGGGCCTACCTTCAATATTTCGGACGCAAAAATTGGAAGAAGGGCAACGGCACCTCCAAAGAGTACAGCGAACATATCCAGGCTAATGGCACCTAAAATGATTTCCGTCTTGAGTACAAACTTTAATCCCGATTTAATTTTTTCCCTCACACCTTGTTCGTCAGTTACAGGAGGCACTGGTCTGGATGGTATGGATAAATAAAAACCAATCGCTGCGATCACGAGCAAAACATCTAATAAATAAGCTGCGCTTATACCAATGAGGGCATAGGCAAAGCCTGCGATCATAGGCCCCATAATGGAAGCGATGAGCCAGAAAGTGGTGTTGAGAGAAATCGCATTGCCATATAAATGCCTGGGGATAAGCTGTGGCATGAAAGAGAAATTGGCGGGTGATAAAAATCCACGAGCGATGCCACTTAGAAAAATAACAAGGTAAATAGGAAAAGAGCCGTACTCCAGTATAAAGGCACCTGGTTCCAAGGTAAAGAAGAGCAATGCCAAAGCACTTAAGAGTAAGAGAGATACAGTTGTAAGTATTATTTTTTTTCTTGCCACTACATCAGCAATATGACCCGCATACAAAGAAACAGTTATTGCAGGTAAAGCTTCGGCTAATCCAATGAGACCAAGGGCTAGAGGATCGTGAGTGATTTCATACAATTGCCATCCTACAATGGTAGCCTGAATTTGTATGGCCAGTGTGGCACATTGTCGCGCCAATATAAAAAGACGAAAATCCCTAATTTGCAAAGCCGCATAAGGGCCTGGTTTTTCCATCATGCTTTATTGCTAAGTAAATAATTGATAGCCTCAATTGCAGTATTTCTCCTTTGTGTACGATCACCTTTAATCTCGATGTAGGGTATATTTTGTAACTCCAATTCATCTTTATAAATATTCCAAAGCATTTCTCTTTTATCGGGATGCTCTCGTTGAGGGTCTTCTTCCCATGGAATGTCAATGTAGGTAAGCAAATACAGATCGTAAGTTCGGGAGGCAATCAACTTTAATATTTCCTGACTGCAATGGCCATATTTAATTTCGCTCCATATTTTTATTACCAACAAATTGGTATCGCATATTAATACTTTGTTGGCTTCAGGCATCCACTCTTCTTCCATCCTTACCTGACCATGAGCTATTTTTTCAAGATCACTTTCCTGATAGGGTTGATTCAGGTTATCCAAATACGCCCTTGCATATTCTTTTACCCAACAAGTATCGTAATGTTTTGCCAGGTATTCAGACAATTCAGATTTGCCTGTACATTCAGGTCCGATGATGGCTATCTTTTTTATGGTATTGAAAGTATGATGCATCTAACGAGTACGGGCTTGGGATCAGATGTTTTAACTTCCATTAGAGATAGTCATCTGTCCTACGCAACCAAACCTCGAATTTGCTTTAATTAGGCCATTAGAACCAGAATTTTCAATAAATCCCTTCATATATTTACCTTTCTGACAAAGTAGACAAAGGTGAATCGTAGAAAATTACTAAAGCAATTAGGTTTTGGCCTGTCTGGCGGATTATTAATGCCACATCTTCTGTCATCCTGTGGTAAAGATGATCCGGGGCCCGAAGTGCCGTACGATGGCAACGTGGTTGTTATTGGAGCTGGCGCATCCGGACTTTATGCTGCTGACATACTTAAAGCAAAAGGAATACAGGTATCCATCCTTGAAGCTGGCAATCAAATTGGTGGTCGTGTTAAATCACTTAGAAACCAAAAGGACTTGGTAAATATTTCAGCTGCGGATTTTCCTGTGGAGTTAGGGGCAGAGGTAGTTTATGGTTCCGATTCAATCTGGGGAACTAACCTGAAGAATTTTAAGGTAAATACGCTTGACATAGGATCAATTTCAACTGATCGGTATATTATGGATAGTGTCTCCAAAACCAGGGATGACTGGCAGATTGATGGAGACTTTGCCAATGCACAAAGTTTTGTGGATGGATTACCTGATTTTTCCGGATCAGGAACAGTAGCTCAGGCCAGCGCAGGACTTTCCAATCGGGTGAAGGCATTGGTCAACTCGCAAATTGGGAACCTGTATGGTACTTCTAATGAAAAACTGGGGATAGCAGGAGTTGCTGAAGCACTCAAAGCACGAATCTATGATAATCAGAAATTGGTTCTAAAGACCAACCCTATGCAGGATTTCCTTATTTTCAGATTTGATCAGGTAAGGGAATTGGTTCAGCTCAACACGCAGGTAACGGCTATAGATGCTACAGGAGAAAAGATAATAATTACTGATGCGAATGGTGGTCAGATTGAGGCGACTAAGGTAATTGTAACCGTGCCGCTTTCCATTTTGAAAAAAAACGTGATATCGTTTAACCCAGGGTTGCCGAGTGCGATGACTTCCTCGATGAGCCGAATAGGAATGGATCATTCCATTCGCGTGGTTATGGATTTTAAGAAAAATTTCTGGGGTGCATCAACCGGATTTCTTTGGGGAGGCACTTCATTTCCCAATTGCTATAGTGCAGGTGTGGGTAGAGGAGAATTTAACCAGACTTTGTCAATTACGATCAATGGACCCAAGGCAGTTGAGCTATCGGCTCTAGGTGCGGATATGATCAACGTAATTTTAGCAGAGTTGGATTCAATTTATGGAGGGCAAGCTACTCAGTTTGTACGCAGAGATCTGGATACGGGCAACGTGCTATTTATCATTCAAGATTGGGGTAAGGAAGAATTTATTCAGGGCGGTTATTCTTATCCCATGGCAACAGCTACTCTGGCAGATCGCGAAAACCTGGGTTTGCCCATTGGTGAAAAGATTTTCTTTGCAGGTGAGGCCACAGATATTTCAGGCAGTGCAGGCACATTGAATGGTGCACTGGCATCAGGTGAAAGAGTAGCTGAACAACTGATTAAAACTATTACTGGCTGAAGTAATATTTACTTGGGTAAATATTGAGCCACAACAGATCTTAATTGGTGGCCAGGAACTGCTCCAGATTGTCTCCAAATGACTTTACCTTTTTGAAAAAGTATAAGAGTGGGTACGCCTTGAATCTGGTAGGCCATGGCTGCATTTTGGTTTTTGTCTACGTCTACCTTTATCACTTTTACTTTGTCGCCCATTTCTTTCGAAAACTCCTGCAGAACAGGAGCCATCATCTTGCAAGGCCCACACCATTCGGCAAAAAAATCAACTAAAACTGGTTTTTCGTCCTGTATTAATTCGTTGAAAGATTTCTTAGCTGCCATAACCATTTAAATGAAAGGCAAAGGTCGTGATTCAAATACTAAAAAACAGTGACAGAAGTCACTCAGAAGAAGAGTGAAAAATTCAGGACTACTAGAGACGGTCAAATTCTACAATAAAGGCATCTGGAAATTTTTTCTTAATGTCGGCCAAGAAACCACCTGCTTTTGATCGCTTGGAAAATTGTCCTAGTATAATGCTATAGTATTTCACGCCATTAATAACCTTCACCTGAATGGTGACATCTCTTTTGTAGGAATTCTTGAGGTTTTCTGAAAGTCGCATCAGGTTAACCAGCTCCTGATAGGTGCCTATTTGCACGCCAAAACCTGCTGGCTTCAACCTGGAAATTGAAAGCTCATAGAATTCTTTTTCATCAACGGAGACCTTTTCAATGGAAACCGGCTGAGTCTTTCCTTTGCCATCACCGGCATCAATTACCTCCATTTTCACATCTGCCAGTCCCAGGTTTATGAACCCTAGCTTTTCGGCTGCCGATTTTGACAAGTCAATGATACGGCCATCTACATAGGGCCCTCGGTCGTTAATGACCACCTCCACTTCTTGGTTGTTGGCCAGATTGGTCACCTTCACTTTGGTACCAAAAGGAAGCGTTTTATGAGCTGCTGTTAGCTTGCTGTGTTTGTATTTTTCACCGCTGGCGGTCGTTCTGCCTTCAAATTTATCGGCATAAAAGGAAGCCTTGCCTGTTTGTGACTGCGCATAAACACCCACCGAAAGGAGCAAAATCAAAAATGGGGTAAAAATGGACTTGTTCATTGTAAATGGATTTGAGAAGTCATAATCTTCTTTTACTCTTAGTTATTATAATTCGTAAAGTTAATTAGATAAATCAGAGAGGGCTAATTGCAGTCTCACCAAATTAGGCTAGCTTTGCACGGCAAATAATGGATCGTAAATTATTTGCTATGACTCCCCTAAATTCTTCTAAATTCCTTTTTGAGGCACTCACTTATGATGATGTGCTGTTGGTTCCTGCGTATTCTGAGGTGCTTCCCAGAGAAACAGATATCAGTACTCACCTCACCCCCAAAATAAAACTCAATATTCCGATCATATCCGCTGCAATGGATACGGTAACTGAAGTAGACCTTGCCATTGCTATGGCTCTGGAGGGTGGTCTCGGGTTTATTCACAAAAATATGACCATTGAGGCGCAAGCCGAGCAGGTCCGGAAGGTTAAACGATCTCAAAGCGGGATGATCCTTGATCCGATCACCCTTATGGTAAATTCTACCTTGCGTGACGCTGAGAGTATCATGCGCGAAAACAAGATCGGGGGTATTCCAGTAGTAGACGGAAATGGCAAACTATTGGGCATTATCACAAATCGTGATCTTAGATTTCAAAAAGACATGTCTAAGCCTGTAGAACAGCTCATGACCAAAGAGAATTTAATTACCGCCCAGGACGGGATTACACTTGAAAAGGCAGAGGTAATACTTCAGAAATACAAGATCGAAAAACTACCCATCGTCAATAAGAAGGGTAAACTCACCGGTCTGATTACTTTTAAAGACATTCAAAAGAAGAAGAATAAACCCAATGCCTGCCAGGATAGTTACGGAAGGCTAAGGGTGGGTGCTGCAGTAGGCGTTACTCCGGACATCATTGATCGCATTACAGCACTGAAAACATCTGGTGTGGATGTTATCAGCATTGATACTGCGCATGGACATCACAAATTTGTGATAGATAGTGCCAAAAAAGTAAAAAAGAAATTCCCGGAGGTAGAACTTGTAGTGGGTAACGTAGCAACGGGAGAAGGCGCCAAGATGCTGGCACAGGTAGGCGCTGACACGGTAAAGGTGGGCGTTGGTCCAGGCAGTATTTGCACCACCAGAATTGTGGCAGGAGTAGGACTTCCTCAGCTATCGGCTGTTTACGAGGCTTCTAAGGCTTTGAAGGGATCAGGTGTAAAAGTGATAGCAGATGGTGGCATACGTTTCTCTGGAGACATTGTAAAGGCCATAGCAGCTGGTGCTGACAGTGTAATGATCGGGTCTTTGCTGGCCGGTACCGTAGAGGCACCAGGCGAGATGATACTCTATGAAGGAAGGAAGTTTAAATCTTACCGGGGTATGGGGTCTGTAGAGGCCATGGGCAAGGGATCGAAAGACCGTTATTTCCAGGATGTCGAAGACGATGTAAAGAAACTTGTACCTGAGGGTATTTCGGGGCGTGTGCCTTACAAAGGGCTTGTGTCAGAAGTGCTTTATCAGATGGTGGGCGGATTGAGGGCTGGAATGGGATACTGCGGAGCCAAGAATGTGCAGAAACTGAAAGGCGCCAAGTTTGTAAAGATCACTGCAGCAGGGGTCAACGAAAGCCACCCTCACGATGTATCTATTACCCAGGAGGCACCCAACTATAGCCGCAACTAGGATTTATTGGGGTATTTTACGGGGGAGGTTAGCATTTTGATCTATTAACTCGACTTTCGATCAGCTGTAGATTTCATGAGCTAACCTCCTTTTCCTATAATTGTAAGGCCAATTTTTCAATTGGCCTATTTTTTATCAATACTGCCCTCATTTGCGAGCCAAGGCCCTTATACGGATTACTTTTTTAGGCGCTTTCATAGCCTGGTTGGTACTGGTTTTTTCAGATGTAACCATCCTATTCAGCGACATTAGAGGCCTGAACCCCGACATTCCTGTCTGGCTTCCAAGGTTCATGTTTGACCTCTACGTGTTGTGCCTCTTCTACTATTATAAGTTTAAAATTGAAAAGGAGGAGAACCTCAATTTCACAGATCTGCTTTGGAGGGTATTTGCTACCGGGCTGGTGGCAACGGTAGTTTCATTGGGGATGAGATTGATTTTGTTTTTACTGGGCAATACTGCCCTGGCCTCCAATGTGCTTTTTTCAGACGTAGTATATCACATCAATCTTGCGCTTTTTCTAAGTTTCTTAATGGCTGCTTTCACTTCATGGAAGCGACTAATTCTTTATCAAAAATCTAAATGGTTGATAAGGTTATGGACACTGTTTGAGTTCACCTTGTTTTTTGCGTTGCTCTATGATAGTATCAACATAAGCACTACTGGAGTATTGGGAACAGTTTTGGCAGTGATGTTGGGTGTAATAGGCCTGATGCTTTCGGCTAATATGAAGTGGGTAGCCTACCTTAATTTCAAGCAGAAGTGGACAAGTTTGTTATTGCTATTGCTTGCTTTTTTCTATCTCGGATATTTTTTCTATACCACCAACAGGCTCGCTGATTTTATCAGTATTCAATCCACTTCATTTTTGGATTTCAGGGCGCATACATTTAGCCTATCCATTTTTGGATTTGTAATGGCATACAGTCTGTTTTCGTTTCTGGTAATACTGTTCAATTTGCCTACTTCATCGGTATTTGAGCAAAAGCTGGAAGAAGTTGTCAACTTCCAACGAATCAGCCAGTCCATCCAAACGGAACAAAGTGAAGAGAGTGTTTATAATATTTTATTGGAAAGCTCCGTCAGCTCAGTGTTTGCAGATGCGGCCTGGCTTGAAATAAAAAGTGCTTCAGAGGAAGATCGGGTATTTACCTATGGAATATCTGAACAGGAAGCCAAAGCTATACAGGAGCACATTCGCAATAATAAAATCAAAGGTGTGTTGGATCAGGGGGCAGACAGAACCAAGAATTTGTCGCGGCATTTGGGCACATTAAAAGGGGCAAGATTTCGTTCGTTGCTTTCCTTTCCAATTGTTGTAAAAGGAGAGCCCATAGGAACACTGGCTATATTAAAAGAACTTCCAGATGGTTTTAATAAAGAAATGACCAGGGTGGTTTCCACCTTTGCCAATCAGGCAGGCATTTCAATAGAAAATTTCAGATTGCTGGAAGAGGCATTCCAGAATGAGAGGTATAAGGAAGAATTGAAAATTGCCAAGACGGTACAGAAAAGCCTCTTGCCAGAAAACCTGGAATCGAATGGTGATTTTGATATTGCTGCGTTCTCTCAATCAGCGGATGAGGTAGGAGGCGACTACTATGATACCATAAGAATAAATGAGCATAAAGTGGCACTGATAATTGCAGATGTGTCAGGTAAGGGAACTACTGCGGCATTTCATATGTCTCAGATGAAGGGGATATTTCACAGCCTGGCACAACAGGAACTCGATCCACGAGAATTCATGATACGTGCCAATCAGGCGCTCGTATTCTGTCTTGAGAGAGGATCGTTCATTTCAGCCATTTATTTTATTGTGGATAGCCTTGAACGGAAGATTACTTATTCCAGGGCTGGACATTGTCCAGTACTTTACTATCATGCAAAGGGGGATAATGCAGAATTTCTAAAGGACAAAGGGGCCGCTTTAGGCATGGTAAAGAACAAAAGCTATTGCAATATGATAGAGGTTTACCAACTGGATTATAAAAAAGGTGATATTATGGTATTGTACACCGATGGGATTACGGAGGCCAATGACAGCAAGGGGGAAGAGTTTGGGTACAAAAATCTGGAGCGCACCATTTTGGAGGCAAAAGACAAAAGCGCTAAAGGTATTCAGGAGCACTTAATTTCAAGTCTTTACGAATATTCGGGCACAGACGATATAAATGATGATTTTACATCAATGATCATAAGATTTAAATAGAACAGAACTAATGGAAATTAAAATCGTTAAATAAGATGGTTCAAATCAAAAGACTACAAGAGGACGGAATAGACACCCTTGCTATCATAGGTGAGATTGATGCCAGTTCGTCCATTGAATTAGATCTCTCCATTGCCAAAAGTGTAGGGGAAGGATTCAAAAAAATTCTTGTGGATTGTAGTTCCCTGGAATACATCTCCTCTGCTGGTCTGGGTGTTTTCATGTCTTATATTGAAGAGTTCAAAGACAAATCGATTTGCATGGTGATGTATGGTTTGAACGAAAAGGTAGCAAACAATTTCAGCATACTTGGCCTGGCCGATTTGCTACATATTCGAGCTACAAAAGAGGAGGCTAAGCAGTTAGTAAATGAATTATCGGTATAACATAGGATGTAGTTTAAGCAACCTGAAGGGGATTAGGGAGTTCATAAGAACTTCGCTGAAGGGATATGATATTCCTGATCTGGAAATGAGCGCCATTGTGCTGGCTATAGATGAGATGTGTTCCAACCTCATGATTCATGCACACCATTGCAATCCAGATCACAAAATTGAGCTTTGTATACTAGAGCCCCAAAAAGGAAGGCTTGTATTTGAAATCATCGATGACGGAAACGTTTTTGACATCAATGCATTCAGCGAACCTAAAATGGATAATCTGATTCATGAGAAAAGAAAGGGAGGATTAGGGATACGACTGGTAAAATCTATCATGGATAGCGTAGAATATGGAACGAAAGACGGCAAAAATGTTTGCCGGTTAACCAAAGAGTTTAAAAATAGAATAGACTAGTTATGATGAACAAAAGAAGGATAGCAATAATTGCGATGGTTTTTGTTGCCGTCTTGGTTGCGTTAACTATAAACGGGTGCGGATCTAAAGATGATCAGCCTGTCAGCATGGGTGAGTTGGATAAATTGGAAATGCTTGCCTTGGACGGCACGAAGTTAGAATTTACAAAATCAGACCTGAGAGGTTCACTCATTGCTGTTGTGTATAACCCGGGTTGTGATCATTGCCAGACTCAGGCTCAGGAGTTTTATCAAAACATGGACAAATTAGAGGATGTCACCATTATCATGATAGGATCAGTTCCAATGGATGAACTTAAAGACTTTTCTGAAAAGTACGGATTGAAGAATTTTAAAAATGTAAAGTTTGCTTATGCCAGTCCGGTAAACACCTTTAATTTGTTGCGTGTTTATGATTTGCCTCACATGCGACTTTACAACAAAGAGCTTCTGCCTATTAGGGAATTTACAAGTACCACTTCAGTGGATCACATACTTTCATTTGTAAAAAAGTAGAATAGGCTTCTATTACAATCAACTTCTTGATATTTATTGATGAGGTATTATAATCTTTTTTTAGGCGTGATCATGCTGGCTTTCACTACCAAAGCGATTGGCCAGAAACAAATTAAAGACTTCCCTCTTTTTACTATCAATGAAAAGTCAGTGGGGGTGAACGAGTTTGTATTCCTTTACAACAAAAACCACCAAAATCAGTCAGAAGAAATTACCAAAGAAAATATTGAGGAGTACCTCGAGTTATACATCAATTTTAAATTAAAAGTGATGGAGGCAGAATCCAGAAAAATGGATGCTTCAGATGCTTTTATAAAAGAATTGAACACCTATAAGGAAGAACTCAGAAAACCATTTATTGCTGAAACTGATATACTGTATAAATTGGTGAAGGAGGCTTATGACAGGTTGGGTTGGGAAATAAAAGCATCCCATATTCTTGTCAGTTCACCGCCAGATGCTGCGCCCTCAGATACACTTGTTGCCTACAATAAGGCGCTTTCAATTCGTGAAAAAGTTTTGGCTGGAGAGCAATTTGATAAATTGGCACGAGAGCTTTCCGAAGACCCATCGGCAAAATCCAACGGAGGATTACTTGGCTACTTTTCGGCATTACAAATGGTGTATCCATTTGAGGAAGCAGCTTTTCAATTGAATGTTGGAGATGTATCGCAACCTGTAAGAACAAGGTTTGGCTACCATCTGATAAAAGTGGAAGACAAACGACCTTCAAGTGGAGAGGTAGAGGTTTCTCATATTCTGGTGAGAGGTTCAGATGAACAAGCAAAAAACAGGATAAGTGAAGTATATGAGAAATTGATAAAGGGGAGTGATTGGAATGAAATGTGCGCAATGTATTCTCAAGATCCAGGCACTAAGGATAACGGAGGACGATTAAGGCCATTTGCCTCAGGAGCGCTTGCCTCGGCTCCAAAATTTGAAGAAGTAGCTTTCGCAATGGATGAGCAGGGATCTATTTCCGAGCCCTTCCAGACTTCCTTCGGATGGCATATAATCAGATTTGAAAAAAAAATTGCACTTCCTGCGTTTAGTGAATTAGAGGAATCATTAAAAAGACGCGTGGCGAGAGATGAGCGAATGTCGATTTCAAAAACCTTATTGATTGAAAAAAGAAAGAAAAAATTAAATTATAAGGAAGACCCCTCAAGATTAGATCGAATTAAGGCCATGACGGACTCAGCGCTTATTAGTGGAAAGTGGAGTCTTGCGGAAGGTTTGGAAAAAGAGAATCGGTTATTTTCCTTGAACGGAAAATTTTATTCAGTTGGCGATTTTTCTGACTTCATTTTACGAAACCAGTCACCAACTAATATTTCTCCTGGCAACTACATTAATCAATTGTACGAGCTATTTGTGGAAGAGACACTTGCGGCAACCGAAGATGAGAAACTTCAAAATGAAAATCCTGAATACAGAAGTCTGGTTAAAGAATACCGAGAAGGTATTTTGCTCTTCAGTATTATGGAAAAAGAAGTTTGGAATAAAGCCTCAGAAGATTCTATAGGACAAAGGAGATATTATGATTTGAATACTGGTAAGTATGAAGCAGGCATGCGATTGGAGGCCAGAATTTTTGCGACTGCCAATAGGGACCTTTTAAAAGCTATGAAGTCCAGAATCATTTCTGGAGATACCCTGAAGGCCGAAGACATGAAGCAGTTCAAGTCTGTAACCCCTTTTAGGGCTTTTGAAAAGGGAGAACACGAGGCGATCAACAATATCAATTGGACGGTAGGCCTGCACGAAGCAGAAGCAAACGGAATGTATTATCTTGTGGAGGCAATTAAACTGATGCCACCAGGAATTAAGAAATTCGAAGAAGTAAGGGCTAATGTGATATCGGATTATCAGGATAAGTTGGAGAGAGATTGGATAGCTCAATTAAAGGGCAAATATCGTGTAAAGTTGAATGCAAAAGGCAAGAAGAAAGCAATCGTAGAATTAACCTCAAAAGACAAACTTTGAAAGTTTCACATTGGATTAAGCAATTCATGAGCAGTCATTCGGGAATAATAATGACGGCTATTGTATTCGGTACATTGCTGTCGTTGACCAGTTGCGATCTTATTCGAATGAAAAAGGAGCAATCCGAAGAGGAGCTAGGTCGAAGACCCGTTGCCAGAGTAAACGATACCTTCCTCTATCTTGACGAGCTGGAGGGGATTGTAACAAGCAACACACCAAAGGAAGACAGCGTTGCCAGGCTGACCGCTTACATCAACAGTTGGATAAGAAAACAAGTGTTGATCAATGAAGCACTGAAACGAATTGACATCAATGAGGCAGAGGTAGAACGAAAGATACTGGATTACAGATATAGCCTGATAGGGTATCAATTTCAGAAATTATACATTCAGCAAAACATGAGCAAGGAAGTTTCGGATGCGGAGATTCAGGAATACTATAATGCAAATCTTGACAACTTCATTCTTAAACAGAATATTATCAGAGGCACTTTTATTAAAGTACCACAGGGAGCCCCTCGAACCAACAGAATAAAAGATCTGATCTTTTCAAATAAAGAGAAGGACAAAGGAGATCTCAAGTCTTATTGCTTGAGTTTCAGCACCGCTTATCATCTTTCCGATTCAACATGGATTGAATTTGACAAATTAGTGGTCAATTCACCTCTTGCTGAGATTCCTAATAAAATTCAATTTTTGAAAAGCTACCCCTACTACGAAACCAGTGATGCGGGGTATTTGTACTACCTGAAGATAGATGCCTATAAAATTTCAGATAATGTATCCCCACTTGAATTCGTTAAAGAGGACATAAAAAATATTATTATTAACAAAAGAAAAGTAGAACTTGCGCGAAAATTGGAAGACGAAGTGTATGAAAAGGCAGCTGAAAACAAGGATTTTGAAATATACCGTTAGTAAAGGCCTGTTTGTGGCTTTAATACTTGTATCACCCATTTTGGGGGCACAAGACGATCCGGGATTTTTGGTGGACAAGATTATTGCCAAGGTTGACAATTACATCGTGCTCAAAAGCGAATTGGAAGGCACTTACCAAAACTACCTGGCCGAAGGTAACCCATCATCGACTAATGCAAAATGCGGACTGTTAAACAGACTTATTGTAAATAAGCTGATGGTAGCAAAGGCGGAAATAGATTCTGTAATAGTCACTGATAATGATGTAGATCAAAATACAACCAGAAGGATGCAGATGATTTTGCAGAGCTCTGGTAATTCGCCAGAAGAGCTTGAGCGTGCCTATGGCAAAACCATGGATGAGATAAGGCTCGACCTCAGAGACCAGATTCGAGAGCAGATGCTGGGTAATGAGATGACCCAAAGAATAACGAAGGATATCTCAGTAACGCCTGCTGAGGTGCGCAGATTTTTTCACAAAATTCCTGAAGACAGCTTGCCTTTCTACTCCTCAGATGTAGAAGTAGCACAGATTGTGAGGATAGCAAAGGTTAGTGACGCTCAAAAAGAGGAGGCAAGACAAAAATTGACAGAGATCAGGGAACGGATAATTCGTGGTGAAAACTTTAATGAGCTGGCGAAACAATTTTCTGAAGATCCCAGTGCGCAGTTCAATGGTGGTGAAATGGGGTATGTAGGACGCGGTGCTATGGTACCAGCTTTTGAAGCAACCGCCTTCAGATTGCGAAAGGGTGAAATATCTATGCCTTTCGAGTCACCCTTTGGATTTCACATTATGCAGCTCATAGACAGAAGAGGTAATGAGTACAACTCTCGGCATATTTTAATCTCGGCCGCACCTTCTGAGGAGGACATCAACCGTACAGAGAAATTCATGGACAGTTTGAGAATGAAAATCGTAACTGACAGTATCAAATTTCAGAGAGCGGCAAAAGAATATTCAGATGACCAGGCGACAAAAGGACAAGGGGGATTTTTTACTGACGCAGATGGTGGCACAAAAATCTCTATTAAAGAAATTGACCCTGTGGTTTATTTTACGATTGATACCATGAAGACAGGAGACATCAGCAGACCTATTAGATACAGAACGGACGATGGCAAAGATGCGGTTAGGATTTTATACTTTAAAACCAAGCTGCCACCACATCAGGCCAACTTAAAAGATGACTGGCACAGAATACAGGCAGCAGCACTTGCCGAGAAGAAAGACATAGCATTGGAGAAATGGTTTAGCAAAGCACGAAAGGATGTTTTTATTAATATTGATCCAGAATACAACTTTTGCAACCTCCTAGAATAATTTTTTATAAGGAGGTAAATTCAAGTTTTTTATAAACCCCAACAAATAGAATGGCATTACAATTTGCTAATGATGTAGAGGCGGCAGACGCGCTTTCCGAAGCACACAAAAAATTAAAGAAGGAAATCGCTAAAGTTGTAGTAGGTCAGGATGAAGTGGTAAAGCTACTGCTTACCTCTATTTTTTGTCAAGGCCATTCATTGCTGGTAGGCGTCCCTGGATTGGCTAAAACACTATTGGTGCACACCATTGCCACATCTCTGGATCTGCAATTCAAAAGGATACAATTTACTCCAGACTTAATGCCCTCCGACATTGTGGGAGCAGAAACAATGGACAAGGAGCGAAATTTTCAATTTGTGAAGGGGCCTGTGTTTGCCAATATTGTTCTTGCTGATGAGATCAATAGAACTCCTCCAAAAACACAAGCTGCTTTATTAGAGTCGATGCAAGAGTATTCTGTAACAATTGCAGGGCAACAATATGAATTGCCCAAACCATTCTTTGTGTTGGCCACACAAAACCCAATTGAACAAGAAGGAACTTACCCATTACCTGAGGCGCAGCTCGACCGGTTTATGTTTAATGTATTGTTGGATTATCCTTCATATGAGCAGGAAGTGATGATCGTGAAGAATACAACAGCCGATGATATTCAAAAGGTTGAAAAAGTTTTATCGGCAGATGAAATCATTGCTTTTCAACATTTGGTAAGGAGAGTGCCTATAGCGGACAATGTGGTGGAGTATGCTGTAAAATTAAGCCACCTGACCAGACCCGGTGTAAATGGTTCTGCAACAGCCAATGAATTCCTGGAATGGGGGGCTGGTCCTCGCGCTTCGCAGTTTCTGGTACTGGGGGCCAAATGCAATGCACTGTTGCAGGGAAAATATTCCCCAGATATTGAAGATGTTCAAGCCATTGCCAAGCCAGTGTTGCGCCATCGTATTGTGCGCAATTTCAAGGCCGAGGCCGAAGGCATTACAATTGATGGAATAATTGAAAAGTTGATTGAAGCTTAACTTTTAACTAAGCGGTCTTAAATCTTCTTACCATCGCGATTGTAAACCCTACCATAAGGATTCCTGTGCCAACCCACAAAAGGTTGATATAAGGTTTCTCCATGGCTTTGATGATTACCCAATCTTTTTGACGCGCATTGAGACCCAATGAAAATTCATTAGTCTCTGGATGAATATTGAGTAAAGTAATTTTTACACCAAGGTCATTGATCTCTGATGAAATTCTCCCTACCTGTGTTTTACCCCTAATTAGAAAAATTGGATCTGCATAATAAGTATCCCTTTCTCCCTTCACACTTATTCTGGCCTGTACGGCCACGTCATCATTATTCAATGTAACGCCCTGTATCTGATCGATGCGCAGCACATCTTCCAAAACGGCTACATAGTCATTGACAAAGAACTGTTCTCCGGCTTTTACTCTTACCTCCTCCAGATCGCTCCATTCCACCTCTGCCTCGCGGTTCATTGGAGCCGAAACGTGTGTATAGAGATCTTTGGTAACTCCTCGGTTAATGTCAGGGGAAGCGATAAAACCACCCATGGCTTCGTTGATTTGAACTCTCGGGAAAAGTATGGCCTCCACTTTGTCTCCCTTCCTTAGCTCAATTTCGTAGTAAGTATTCTCAGGGTAGATCTCAATGGTATCTTTAGCTGCGTATAATTTCTTGTCTCTGTAAATGATGTCCCTTTTAGCTACTACTTGATAAGGGTCAGTGGTTAATTCCACATCATTCTTTTTGATGTAGCCTGTTTTGTTTTTAGCCTCAAATCTTTCACCCAGAAACTCGATGTCGTATCCAGCCATGTTGCGCGGCTCATTGATAAAAAGAAGAAGGTTGTCCCGATTAAATTCAGTACTTAATTCCGTGGAGATCAACATACCGGTGTTGTTGAGCGAAACCACTTTGGAGTAGCCTGCAGAAAACATAATCCCCAAAAGAGACAGCCCGATTCCGATGTGAGACAAAGCACCTCCTGATAAAGCGGGATTCACTTTGATTACACTCTTCAGCACTTTAAGATTGGAGACAATGATATAAACGCCAGCCAGCGTAAGGATGACATAACTTGGCTCACTTACTCGAGCAATAGAAATAATCAATGCAAAAACAATTAAAGAAATAAGCACCGGGGTAAGTAGCTCCTTCTTGAGTTTAGACTTGTCAATTTTGTTATACCAAAAGAATTGGCCCGTACCGGAAAGCAAAGCCACGGCCACACCAAACCACAATTGGAATTTCGAGTAAAAGGCTATCTGGTCTGCAGGGGGTGCCAGATTAGAAGTGCCACCAAAAAGACCAACAATGCTATTATAAACTGGTATAGACGTTGGAATGATTACCTGGAATCCCATGAGGCATAAGGTAGTTGCGCCCAGGAAAATCCAGAATTCGCGTGAATAGGTAGAGACTTCTTTTTCGGAAGATGGAATTTCTTTCCAACGCACAGCCGCCAATACAATTGACACCAGAGTAAAGAAAAGCAGATAAATAAGAAGCTGACCCGAAAGGCCTAAGTCTGTAAAGGAATGTACAGATGCATCACCAAGAATACCGCTTCTCGTAAGGAACGTTGAATAAAGGATTAAAATAAAAACGCTGATTACCAGAATGATGGAAGTCTTAAGTGCAGTTTGATTGTTTTTATACACAATCATGGTGTGAATGGAGGCGATAAGGATAAGCCATGGCACATACACGGCATTTTCAACGGGATCCCAGTTCCAATACCCACCAAAATTGAGTGTCTCGTACGCCCAGTAACCTCCCATTAAGATGCCTAGACCAAGCACGGCCCCACCCAGCAAAGTCCAGGGAAGAGCAGGTTTAATCCATTCAGCGTATTTCTTCTCCCACAAGCCGGCAATACAAAAGGCAAAAGGCACTATGGTTAGTGCAAAGCCTAAAAATAAAGTAGGAGGATGGATGACCATCCAATAATTCTGCAGCAACGGATTTAGTCCACTTCCATCAGCCGGAACGAAATTGGGTTGCATTTTAAAAATAGGATCATCCAGTGCATCCCTAAGCAGGATAAATGGTGAACTCCCAATTTTGAGGTCGGCAAAAGGAATTACGATACCCAATATCATGGAAGCTAAAAATGCCTGCACCAGTGCAAAAACCACCATTACTGGTGCTTCCCAATTCTTTTGGGTGTGAATGATGACAATTCCAATTAACGCCTGCCAGAAAATCCATAACAGAAAACTTCCTTCCTGACCTTCCCAAAAACAAGATACCATATAGTGAGCCGGAAGGTGACGGGAAGAGTGACTATACGCATAATGATATTCAAAATAGTGACTGTAAATAATGACAAAGAGGGAAACAAAAACGCCTACTACAGCGAAAGTGTGTGCATAGAAAGCGATGCGGGCATTATTGATCCACGCTTGTTTTACATTTACATCGGTAATTGTTCTTGATTTCCAATATGCAAATGCAGCCACCAAAGAGGTGACAAATGAAATGATAACAAAAAGGTGACCCAGGTCACCAATAAAGTAATGAATCATTGATTTTTTCCTTAGAGATTAAATTCCTGCATTCACGCTTTGTTCCTGATACTTGGAAGGGCATTTGAGCAGGATTTTGCTGGCTACAAAGTTATCACCTTGGTATCCTCCAATTACTACCACATTTTCTGAACGGGTAAAATCTGGTGGCATTGGCTCATTATAAAACACCTTTTGCTCTCTGTTGTTGTCATCTACCAGGATAAACGAAAACGAGAGATTGTCAGGAGCGTTGTCCAGACCAATAACATGGCCATTGTCGTCCTTTTTGAGTTGACCTACAACGTGGATGCTGGTTTTATTTCCAGCTTCAGCCATTTTGTATGCCTGATTAAAATTCACATAGGTGCTTGCGTCACCGGCAGTAGCGATAATAATACCGATGGCAGCTGCTATTACAACAATGGCCAGAATGTGCGATTTTTTCATATTTCTCCCCGTTTTTTGCCGTTGCAAAGATAGTGCAATATTACCAGATTTTGACCTGCATTCAGCTGATCAAAATCATATACGAAGAGGGCACTATTTTCGTTCAGAAATTCTTTTCTCCAATTTAGAAACCTTTCTATCCAGCATCACTAAGTAGGCGATCAGACCTATTAGAATGAGCAGCAAAATGGCTACGACCACATAGATTTTACCTTCTGCGCGCATTCCATCCGCCATCTCCACTTCCTGTGCAGAAGCCGCAACAGTTGAAAGGGCTAAAAAAAGCAATAAAACGTATTTAAGCATAGTCTTCAATTTCTAAGATTTTTTCCTCAGCATTTCTGGTCCGAACTCTCAGAGTAGCGATCCAAACCCCTAATAAAATCCATCCGATTACCGCGGGGTAAAATACCATTCTCATTTTACTGTCGAGATCGTACATATTAAACCCCGGATTTCCACCACTTCCCGGGTGCATGGAGCTGGTCATTCTTGGGATGATAAAGATGAGGGGAATCATAGCGGCAAAGGCAAAAATGTTATAAACCGCACTGAGACGAGATCGTTGCTCAGCATTGTCTACAGAGCCCCTTAGAACAAAGTAAGCGAGATACACCAAAAGAGCTATGGCGGCACCATTTTGCTTAGGATCACCATGCCACGGGCTACCCCAGGTGTAATTGGCCCAAATCATACCAGTAAATATGCCCAATAAGCCAAATAATAGCCCCGTGTTGGCAAACTCTACTGAAAGAATATCATTTTTTGGATCGGAATTTCTGAGGTACTTAATGGCGTAGAGGGTAGAAACCAAAAACATAATTACCATTCCAAACCACATGGGCACGTGAAAATAAAGTGCGCGAATAGTTTCGTTAACAATAACCAGCCGGGGGACACCCATTAGAAATCCCGCCACTACAGTGTAGATCAACAAAATTACAGCTGCTATTTTCCACCAATTCTTAGTCATTCAGTTTTTAATTTTTTTGGAATATATCCTTTCCATGGAGGGTTGGATTAGCTTCGCCAAATATACGGGAAGAGCAAATAGGACACCGCGGTTACCAGGCAATTTATGGCCAGCAGGGTAAGCATTTCATCCCAGCTTGCATCCCAACCCAATCCATCTATGCAGTTTTTGGTAATTTTTATGGCCATCAATAAGATGGAAATCACCACCGGAAAACTCAACACGGCCATTAATATGGTACTGTTATTGGCCTTGGCTGCGATGGAGGATAGGAGCGTAAGTGAAGAGGCAAAGCCCATGGCAGTTAGCAGTATGAGGGTGCCAAAAATCAGCTTGTCATAAATCGGATTTCCAAGAAAAAGCAGGAATAGAATATACCCGGACGCTGCCAGCAGCGTACAGAGTAAAAAATTGTATAAAATTTTGGACAGGATAATTGAGGAAGGGTTGGCAATTGAATAGTAGTACATGTCTCTCCCCTTTTTTTCGCCAATAAAACTTTTGGCGACAGAGTTGACAGCTGTAAAAAGAATAGTAATCCAGAATAGCGCACTCCAAACCAGCGGAGTCACCAGGTTTTGACGCAGGTTAAATGTGAGGTAACAGATGAAAGCCGTGCTAAAAAGGTAAAGCAACAACCCTGAGACCACTGATTTTCTCCTCAGCTCAAGGGTGAATTCTTTCTTGAAAAGGGCTATAATCAACCTTTTGGCGTTGTTTGACTAGGGTGTGCTTCCGCAAAACGAACCAGCTTTCTGATGGATTTAAAAGCTATCATAATCCCAACCAGAAATAGGCCCAAAGTGGCTCCTGCAGCCAAAGAAACCGATTTTTTAGGCCAGATGGGTTTGTCGAATTGGGTGAAGCCCTCCACTACCTCCACACTATTAATGAGGGCAAGTTTTTCTTCAAGGGCTTCCCTTTCTTGCGTAAGGCCTACAATTTTTGAGTTGACCGTAGTGGGATCAAACATGACATCGCCTTTGGTGCGGTTAAAAAACGATCCATCACCGATCTCTTTTTTGAAAGTTTCTAATGATTTAATTTCTTCATTGATTTTGGAAATTATTTGTTGATACATTTTTTTCTTTGAGTCCACTCGCAGCTTGACAAAATCATTTTGTTGAAAATAATTGATAAGTCCTGTCTGAAGCTTGGGGAGGATGCTTTGATTAGTAAGTTCAACAGTAATCAGGAAGAATTTTTTTTCATCCTCCTTTTGCGGCTTGTCTTTTAAGGCACTTTCAATTTTGATTTTTGATATAAATTCTGCCTCATCCTCACTCAATCCAGTAATAGTAGATACAGAAGTATAATTTCTTTCCTTGATTAGGTTTTGCAGGTTTTCAAAAAGCTTTTCGCTATAGGATTCTGTTAGTATTTCGGAGCTTACCAGCATCTTGCTTTCGTACACTTTGGGAGCAAGTGATGCATAAGCGTATCCCAAACCCGTTCCTATGACAAAAAATAAAATTATTTGGATAAGATTGCGCTTTACTAACAAGACGACCTTGACCAAAAGCTCCACTAAATCGATTTCATCATTATTAACCTGCTTTTCCATAATTACAATTGAGGGCTGCAAATTAGAGAATAATACAAAATCAACCTAAAATCTTAGTTTTGCAGTTCATTTAAAGCTGATGTCTAAAAAACTCGTCTTAGTCACCGGAGCAGCCGGTTTTATTGGATTCCATCTTTCAAAAAAGCTTTTGGAGGCTGGTTATGCTGTAGTCGGAATCGATAATATGAATGCCTATTACGAGGTGTCCCTAAAGGAGCACAGACTGGAGCTTCTTAAACCATTAAGAAATTTCGAGTTCGTGCGGATTGGCCTCGAAGACAAAGAACAGCTTTTTCAGTTGTTTGAAAAGCATTCCTTTTCCTATGTTGTCAATTTGGCAGCTCAGGCAGGAGTGCGTTACTCTATTACCAATCCTCAAGCCTACATTGACAGTAATATTCAGGGATTTATAAACATTCTTGAGGCTTGCCGTCATTGTAAAACTGAACATCTTATTTATGCTTCGTCCAGTTCGGTGTATGGAGCTAATACTAAAATGCCCTTTTCTGTCCATCATAATGTAGATCATCCGCTTTCCCTTTATGCCGCTACGAAGAAGGCAAACGAATTAATGGCGCATACTTATTCCAGTCTTTATAATTTACCTACAACAGGCTTGCGCTTTTTTACTGTCTATGGACCTTATGGTAGGCCTGACATGGCGCTTTTTCTATTTACAAAGGCAATTCTGGAAGGAAAGCCTATAGATGTTTATAACCAGGGTAAAATGAAAAGGGATTTTACCTATGTGGATGATATTGTACAGGGGATTGTAAAGTTATTACCAAAAGTACCTACAGGAAATGTAGCCTGGAGTGGGGCAAACCCCGACCCTGCCACCAGTTTTGCTCCATATAGGGTTTTTAATATTGGTAATAATAATCCAGTGGAACTCCTTAGATTTATTGAAGTATTGGAAGATAAAATTGGTAAGAAAGCGATAAAAAACTTCATGCCTATTCAACCAGGAGATGTTCCGGAGACCTATGCGAACATTGATGCATTGGAAAATGAAATTGGGTTCAGGCCTTCTGCCACTATTGAAGAGGGCATTGGAAATTTTGTGGATTGGTATTTAGAATATTATAAAGTAAGAAGGTAAATGGAAAAGATTGGAATAATAGGATTGGGGTACGTTGGGCTCCCATTGGCTGTTGAATTTGGAAAAATCATTGAAGTAGTTGGTTTTGATATAGATAAGAGCAGGATACACGAGTTGCAAAATGGATTTGATCGCACAAGAGAAGTTGATTCGGCTGAATTGAAGGAGGCCGTAAAGCTTTCTTTTTCGTCAGATATAAAGGACCTGACTGATGTGAACTACTTCATAGTAACGGTACCAACGCCAGTAGACGAATTCAAGAAACCAGATTTACGGCCTGTTGAAAGTGCTAGCAGAACAGTGGGTAAGGCACTTAAAAAAGGCGATATCGCCATCTTTGAATCTACGGTATATCCTGGGTGTACAGAGGAAATTTGTGTGCCTATTCTTGAAAAAGAAAGTGGCCTGAAGTTCAATGAAGATTTTTTCTGTGGATATTCACCTGAACGAATTAACCCAGGAGACAAACTACACCGTGTTACCACCATTAAAAAAGTAACAAGCGGCAGTACTCCGGAAATTGCTGAAAAGGTGGATCAACTATATAAAAAAATCATCAAAGCAGGCACGCATAAAGCTTCTTCGATTAAAGTTGCAGAGGCAGCTAAAGTAATTGAGAATTCACAGCGCGATTTGAACATTGCATTTGTCAATGAGTTGGCATTGATTTTTGAGAAAGTGGGGATTGATACACACGAAGTATTAGAGGCTGCTGGCACCAAGTGGAATTTTCTTCCGTTCAAACCCGGATTGGTTGGCGGACATTGTATTGGTGTAGATCCGTATTACTTGACTTATAAAGCCGAAGGACTCGGCTATCGACCTGAAGTGATTTTGTCGGGGAGGAGAATTAATGATAACATGCCGGTTTATATCGCTAATGCAGTAATCAAGTTGATGGCAAAGAATGATTTACCAATTAACAAAAGCAGGATATTGGTACTTGGGGTTACTTTTAAAGAAGATTGCCCCGATATCCGTAACAGCAAAGTGGCTGATGTGATAAAAGAACTTCAAACTTACGGTGCAATTGTGGATGTGTATGATCCACATGCTGATGCTAAGGAGGTAGCGCATGAATATGGTTTAAAACTAATTGATACTCTTAAGGAAAAATATCATGGCATCGTATTGGCAGTAGGACATCAGGAGTTCAAAAATTTGGATTGGAACAGCATAAGAGAAGAGAGGACCGTAGTTTATGATGTCAAGGGATTCCTGGATAAATCTTTTGTAACGGCAAGATTATAATGGCTTCAAAGAAAATACTGGTAACAGGTGGAGCGGGATACATAGGCGCGCATACCGTTGTTGAATTGTATGCCAGTGGATATTTGCCAGTGATCATCGACAATTTTTCAAAGTCAGACAGGACTCTTCTGCAAGGAATTGAAAAAATAACGGGTAAGTCGTTAGTTTTTTATGAAGGAGATTGTGCCAATAAACAATTTTTGAAAGGGGTCTTTCAAAAAGAGGCCAAGCTTGAGGGTGTTATGCATTTTGCAGCCTATAAATCGGTTGGAGAATCCGTAGAACATCCTGTTATGTACTATCGTAACAATCTGGATTCGTTGCTCACACTGCTTGAAGTAATGAAGGAACAACATGTTAACAATCTCATCTTCTCCTCTAGCTGCACAGTATATGGTGAGCCAGATTCCATCCCCGTTGATGAACAAGCACCATTCAAAAAAGCAGAATCACCCTATGGGGCCACCAAGCAGATGTGTGAGCAGATATTGGAAGATGCAGTGAAAGCAGATCAAAACCTAAAGGTTATATCACTTCGCTACTTCAATCCCATTGGTGCGCACCCCAGCGCAATGCTTGGAGAATTACCTATTGATAAACCCAATAATCTTGTTCCATACATTACTCAAACCGCGGCCGGTGTTCGAAAGAAGTTGGTCATTTTTGGAGGCGACTATGCCACCCCGGACGGAACCTGTATTAGGGATTTTATTCACATTGCAGATTTAGCAGCGGCCCATGTAAAAGCTATTGATAAGCTTTTGGTGGAGGATAAAAATAAAGGTTATCAGTATTACAACCTTGGCACAGGGCAGGGTGTCTCAGTTTTGCAACTGGTAAAGGAATTCATTGAAGTGACTGGGGTAACACTAAATTATGAAATTGGTCCAAGACGAGCAGGTGATGTGGTAAAAACGTATGCTAATCCCGCAAAAGCGCATGCCCAGTTGGGTTGGTCTTCACAATATACCACCAAAGATGCGTTACGTGATGCATGGGCATGGGAAAAGAAAAATTTAAATCATTGAGCGTGAAAAAGATATCTATGGTTGACCTTCACGGTCAATACCAAAACATTAAACCTGAAATTGATCAGGCGATTCAACGGGTACTGGATTCAACAGCATTCATTAAGGGGCCACAGGTTGCCCAATTTGAAAAATCATTATCAGATTTTCATGGTGGAGCCCAAGCGATTACTTGTGGCAATGGCACAGATGCATTGCAGATTGCCATGATGGCCTTAGGTTTTAAGCCCGGTGACGAAATAATCCTGCCCGTTTTTACCTATGTGGCTACTGCAGAGGTAATCGCCTTGCTGGGTTTGAAACCAATATTTGTAGATGTAAAAAAAGATTCTTTCAATATTGATATTGATCAGGTTGAATCAAAGATTACACCTAAAACTGTAGCCATCGTTCCGGTGCACTTGTATGGTCAATGTGCAGACATGGAGCCCCTGCTGGCCATAGCTAGGAAAAATAAGCTGCACGTAATTGAAGACTACGCCCAGGCATTTGGCTCGGAATATACTTTTAAGAATGGCAGCTCAAAAAAAGCAGGCACAATGGGTACTATTGGATGCACTTCTTTTTTCCCATCTAAAAATCTAGGGTGCTACGGAGATGGAGGAGCTTTGGTGACCAACGATTATCAACTTGCTGAAAAGGTTAGGATGATTGCCAACCATGGTCAGCGAATTAAATATTATCATGATGAAGTAGGTGTAAACAGTAGATTGGACACCCTACAAGCTGCCATTTTAGATATAAAAATTAAACACATTGGCAGGTATGAAAAAAGCAGGCAAGCTGTAGCAGATTTCTATGATCAGGAATTAAAGGAAATCACATTCCTTACTATTCCCGCCAGAAGTTTTGATGCCACTCATGTGTTTCATCAATATACTTTGCAATTGGAGGGGGTTGATCGGGATCAATTTAGAAATTACCTGGATTCGAACGAAATCCCTTCAATGGTATATTATCCTGTGCCCCTGCATTTACAGAAAGCTTATCAAAAAACTGGTGTAGGGAAGGGTGCATTTCCGGTAAGTGAAAAACTTTCCGATTGCGTGATATCACTTCCCATCCATACCGAAATGGATAATGATCAATTGTCTTACATTTGCAAAAAAATTAAGGAATACAAAGCCTGAAGAATGACGGGAAAACCATTTTTTTCACATGAGACGGCCGTAATTGATGAGGGTTGTGAAATTGGCTTAGGCACCAAAATCTGGCACTTTAGCCATATCATGCCAGGGTGCAAAATTGGCAGCAACTGCAACATTGGACAGAACGTGGTGATCTCACCGGAGGTGGTACTGGGCAACAACGTAAAGGTTCAGAACAATGTTTCCATCTATTCAGGAGTGATTTGTGAGGACGATGTTTTTCTGGGGCCTTCAATGGTTTTTACAAATGTTATTAACCCAAGGAGTGCCGTTAATCGAAGAGGGCAATATTCAAAAACCTTGGTAAAAAAAGGTGCTTCCATTGGTGCGAATGCCACCATTGTTTGTGGTCACGATATTGGAAGGTTTGCGTTTATTGGTGCAGGAGCGGTTGTTACCAAAGAGGTCCCTGATTATGCATTGGTAGTAGGAAATCCTGCCAAGCAAACGGGGTGGATGAGTGAGTATGGGCACAAATTGAAGTTTGATGATAACGGTAGTGCAGAATGTCCAGAGAGTCATGAAAAATATAAACTTGAATACGGAGTTGTAATTAAAATTTAGAATGAAAAATTTTGCATTGATTGGAGCAGCAGGTTATATAGCACCTCGGCACTTGCAGGCTATTAAAGCTACAGGGAATAATCTAGTTGCTGCGATGGACAAAAACGACAGCGTGGGGATATTGGATTCCTATTTCCCAGAATGTGATTTTTTTACAGAGTTTGAGCGTTTTGACCGGCACTTAGATAAATTGAAGAGGAAAGGAGTGAAAATTGATTATGTGAGTATTTGCTCACCTAACTATTTGCATGATTCCCACATTCGATTTGCACTTCGACATGGGGCCGATGCTATTTGTGAGAAACCGCTTGTGCTCAACCCATGGAATATTGACGCTTTAGCTGAGATTGAAAAGGAAACAGGGAGAAAAGTATATACTATTCTTCAACTTCGTCTTCATCCTAGTATTATTGCTTTAAGGGAAAAGATTAAGAACGGGCCTCAAGATAAAACGTATGATGTGGATTTAACTTATGTCACTTCCCGTGGGCATTGGTACCACCATAGCTGGAAGGGAGATATTTCCAAGTCAGGTGGAATTGCTACCAATATTGGGATCCACTTTTTTGATATGTTGATTTGGGTTTTTGGGGATGTGAAGGAAAATAGGGTTTTGGAATTGACTGCTTCAAAAGCTTCAGGGCAATTGAGTTTGAGTCAAGCAAATGTGAATTGGAAGCTAAGTGTAGATTATGAGAATATTCCTGAAAAATTGAAGCAAGAGGGGAAGAGAACTTACCGGTCTCTTAAATTAGAGGGCGAAGAAGTGGAGTTTAGTGATGGATTTACTGACCTGCATGCAAAAAGCTATGAGAAAATTATCGATGGGGATGGGTTTGGCCTTATGGAGTCTAAGAAATCCATTGAAATAGTCCAAGAATTTAGAAATTAGGCCCTATTTAACGTTTTATCTAATTTGCCATCAAAGAACTGAGTGAGTTAATGAAAAAAGCATTAATAACAGGAATTACTGGACAAGATGGGGCATACCTGTCAGAACTTCTCCTATCAAAGGGATATGAAGTTCATGGAGTTAAAAGGAGAAGTTCACTTTTTAACACGGACAGAATTGATCATTTGTATCAAGATCCGCATGAAAAGGGGGTGAAACTCAAATTGCATTACGGAGACCTAAGCGATTCAGGTAATATAATTAGAATAGTTCAGGAAGTCCAACCAGATGAAATCTATAATCTGGGGGCAATGTCACATGTGAAAGTTAGTTTTGATACACCAGAATACACAGCTGATGTGGACGGGATTGGCACATTACGTTTGTTAGAAGCTATAAGAATATTAGGATTGTCTAAAAAGACGAAGTTTTATCAGGCGTCTACATCGGAACTTTATGGCTTGGTACAGGAGGTTCCCCAAAGTGAAAAGACACCTTTTTACCCCAGATCACCTTATGCAGTAGCCAAAATGTATAGCTATTGGATCACTGTTAATTACCGAGAAGCCTATGGCATTTTTGCTTCCAATGGCATACTATTTAATCATGAATCACCATTAAGAGGTGAGACCTTTGTTACCCGAAAAATAACAAGAGCAGCGTGCAGGATTTTTTTAGGTCTTCAAGGCACTGTTTATATGGGAAATATTGATGCCAAGCGAGATTGGGGTCATGCAAAGGACTATGTGACAGCAATGTGGTTGATGCTTCAACACGATAAAGCAGATGATTTTGTGATTGCAACTGGGATAACCACAACAGTAAGAGAGTTCATAATAAAAACATTTAGACAACTTGGGATTGTTATTGACTTTAAGGGCAAAGGAATAGCGGAAGAAGGATTTGTTTCGAAGATTATAAATAAAGAAGCAAAAGTGTCTGAAGGAGATGTTGTTGTGAAGATTGATCCGGAATACTTTAGACCCACCGAGGTTGAGCTGTTAATTGGAAACCCTAACAAGGCAAAACGTGAATTGAATTGGGAGTTGAAATACGATCTGGATGCACTTGTAGAAGATATGGTGAAAAGTGATCTGGAATTATTCAAACGAGATCACTATTTGAAGGAGGGTGGGCACAAAATCTTCCAACACCACGAATAAATGGAGAAATCAGCCAAAATTTACGTAGCTGGTCATAGGGGAATGGTTGGCTCTGCAATTGTTAGGAAATTGCAAAAGGAGGGGTATAATAATCTTATTTTAAAAACATCGAGTGACCTTGATCTTAGAAATCAAGCGGCAGTCGAGATTTTTTTCGAAATTGAGAAACCTGAATATGTTTTTTTAGCCGCAGCCAAGGTGGGTGGTATTATAGCTAACAACACCTATCGTGCTGATTTTTTATATGAGAATCTGATGATAGAAAGTAATGTAATTCATCAGAGTTATGCCCATAAAGTAAAGAAATTGCTTTTTTTAGGCTCCTCTTGTATTTACCCAAAACTCGCCCCACAGCCTTTGAAGGAAAAATATCTATTATCTGGTTTTTTGGAGGAAACTAATGAACCATATGCAATAGCTAAAATTGCAGGGATTAAGCTTTGTGAGAACTATCGGAGGCAATATGGTTGTGATTTCATAAGTGCCATGCCCACTAACTTATATGGACCTAATGATAATTATGATTTGATTAATTCTCATGTCATTCCCGCCTTAGTTAGGAAGTTTGTTAATGCAAAAGAACGCAAGGAAAGTTATGTAGAAATATGGGGTACCGGCACACCTCTGAGGGAATTCTTGCATGTAGATGACCTGGCTGATGCCTGCCACTTCCTAATGAATAGTTATTCAGAGCTTGAGTTTGTAAATGTGGGCTCAGGAATAGAAATATCAATAAAGGAATTAGCTGAATTAATAAAGGAACTTACGGAATTCAATGGCGAATTAGCTTTCGATACATCAAAACCTGATGGTACACCTAGAAAACTTATGTCCAATGAAAAACTAGCTTCAATGCACTGGACGCCTCGTATAAGTTTAAGAGAAGGTCTTGAGAAGGTTATTGGAGAGTACACAGTAATTTCTAAGGTATAATCAATCAAGAGAAAAAGGAATAAATTTCTTTTGCTACCTTTTCTTGATCCTCTTCAGCCAAATTATTGTAATTATGGAAATCCGATTAATCTTCTCTGAAATTTTTACTTGTGGGCAAATTCTTTCATCATATCTATCCACACGACATTATTAAAAAAAGGCCTTTCATGGTTCCTTTTTACTGATTTGATTTCTATATGATCTTAGATTTACTGTAAGCAAGAGATTCTATACTTTTACTACTTAAATGAACTGATCGTCAAATTAATGACGCGACATATAGAAAATATGAATCATACGAGGATATCTTTTTTTGACCGCAAAACTGCCTTTGATTACCCGATTTTTTTACTGTTCCTTTTCCTCCCTCTACATCGAAACTTTTCAACGATTGCGATTGTGCTTATTGCTCTTTTATCATTAATCAAAATTGCGGTAAAAAAAGAACTACCTAAATCACAATTTGATTGGTTTTTGCCCATTTTATTTTTGTATTACTTGGTGTCTAACATTCTATCTAGCGGTCCTTGGTCTGCTATTGAAAAGAGGCTTCTATTTATAGTAATTCCAGTTTTATTTTGGTTGAATCCCAGTTTCTTAAAGGAATCACTTAGGCCGAAAATTTATTGGAGCTACATTATTGGCATTTTTGCGGCTGAAGTAATCTGTTTGGTTGTGGCCATGCAGAATTCAGTTTCTTTTCTTGATGGCAATCTAATCTTTAATGCAAAGGTATTTCCAGATGCGGATTATGATTTTTTAACAGCTTCTGTTCGAGATGGGAATTACTTTTTTGGGGAAGTATTCTCACTTTTCCTTCATCCTATCTATTTTGGAATATATATTGTAGTTGCCCAGTTTTTAATTTTTGAAATCCTTAAAGTATCAAGAGGATCGTCCTGTAAAGTTTTTCTTTCCTTGATTTATTTTACGCAGTTTATTTTCTTATTTCTGGTTTCAAGCAAGGCTGCCATAATTAGCTCATTTATTCTTACTCTATACTTATTTTGGAGAATTAAATTGTCTACCCATCTCAGGGTGTTAGTTGTAATTGGTGTAATTATTTTCAGCTTCATTTTTGCCAACCTTAACCCAAAGATGAAAGTTTTTACTGATACTTTTATAGCCGGGCTATCCATCAATCCCAATGCAAGATTTGGACATGATCTTCGAATTTTGTCCTGGGATGCATCTGTAGATATTATTAAGAACAATTGGCTTTATGGAGTGGGTGAAGGAAATAAGGATTCAGTGTTGCTCGCAAAATATAATGAGAAGGGATATGTGGTGCCTGCAGAGGAGATGTTTAATAGTCATAATCAATACCTGGATTTATTTATAGGGGGGGGTATACTAGGGCTCGGACTATATTTGTTCGGAATAATCAGATTGGTTCTAAATGCATTTCAGTATAAAAAGGTAAATTTACCACTTCTTATTTTTGTGATGCTTTTTTCGTTTGAAGCTTTATTTGAGAATTTTCTTTCTCGCCATGCTGGTGTCTTACTTTTTGCCGTTTTCGTAACCTACTTAAACGGAACTAAACATGTGGGTAATAATGCTTAAGCTATGGGTTCACTTGTAAGTCTTTTGATTTCTTATGATGTTGATGCCATTTATTGACATAACCCAACACCCAAACGGGCACAACGGTACTTGCTGATGGCCAAACAATCAAGCCTTATTAAGGATATTCTTACTCTATTCACGGGGAATGCAATTGCGTTTCTGGCGCCAGTTATGCTATATCCTGTGCTAAGCAGAATGTTCACCCCTGGCGATTATGCAGTCTTTGGATTGTATTCCAGTATTTTTGCCTTTTTAGAAATTGCCTCGGCTGGTCGTTATGATTTCGCAATAGTTATGCCAAAGCAAGGTGATGATGGAATTAATATAATAGCTGGAGGATTTTTTATATCAGTTATCTATTCTGTTTTTATTCTTGTCCTAGCTATTTTCTTGAAAGATTTTGTGGCCCTTAAACTCAACAATGTTGATTTAGCTAAATGGTTGATCTGGCTTCCAGTAGGTTTGTTGTTTATTTCCATAAGTAAGCTTTGTAATGCGTGGTTGATCAGGGCAAAAAAATTCAAATCAGCTTCTATAAATAAGGCTAGTCAGAAAATTGCGGAGGGATCAGCGCAGATGACATTTGGATTTTTAGTGGTAGGCAACGGTTTAGTACTTGGTGATGTCGCTGGAAGACTGTTTAATGCGCTTTTTTCTATTTATCAGGCTGTTAAATATGGATTAGATAAAAGCAAAGTAGAAATTAAATCTATAAAGTCTAATCTTATATATTATGTGGAATTTCCGAAGTTTGGAATTCTGCCAGCAATGTTGAATGCATTAGGAGGAATGTTGCCGGTGTTTATCATAAGCATGTATTATTCCGTTGATGAAAGCGGAAACTTTAATTTCAGCAGAATATTGTTGTCAGTACCATTTGCTTTAATAGCAACTGGTATTTCTCAGGTCTTAATGCAACAGGTTTCAGAGAAAAAAAATGAAAATGAGCCTATCTTGGATGAGGTTTATTCATTGGCTTTAAAATTATTTGTCATATCAACTATTGGTACGATAATAGTATATTTATTTGGGCCGGTACTTTTTGAATTTGTATTTGGAGCTAAATGGATTGTTGCTGGAGAATACACCAGCATTTTGATTTTATCAACTTCAATTTCTTTGGTTGTTTCTCCTTTTAGTATTTTACTGGTTGTGCTTGGCAAGATTAAATGGGTAAGTTATTGGCAAGTATTTTACTTTGCTTTTGTTTCTTCACTTTGGTTTTTGAAAAGTGTAGATATTTTCTACTTCCTTACAGCAATAGTTGCAATTGATTTAATCTCATACTTGCTGTATGGAATAATTATCATTAAGGCAGTTCATGATTACAACAAAGCATTAGCGAAAACCCATGTGTAGATACACAATTCGAAAATCTGTTCTATTGGTCTGCCTTTCCCTTATGGCATATTATGCCATAATGGAATATTACTATCAAAACTTAATTATTCCCAACTTTCCTCGTTTTGGATTTCATTTGGATTTAAACCCTGAAAAATACCTAGAGACGAAATTTCTGTTTATTATTATTTTGTTGACGTCTGTTATTACGTCCCGTAAAAGTCAGTTTATTTATTCCATTGTTGTATTTTTTATTATCTTTTTTCTGGTTCCCAGTTTAATAACGTATTCCTTTTCCGATCAAATCCCACAGCCTACGTACTCAATTGTAATTTTATTGATGGCCTTATGTATTGTAGCCTCAAATGAGATCAAGATTCCGCTTTTAAAGAGAAGTAAATTATCCTTTGGATTAGTAATGCTACTAATCTTAATTTCCTTGATACCAATTCTAATTCAATTCGGATTCTATTTAAATGTTGATAACCTTTTATTAAGAAATGTCTACGACACACGAGAAATATTTGACCAAAACAGTAACTCAGCAATTAACTATTTATTTAACTGGTTAATTAAGGCAATAGTCCCAGTAGCTTTAATTTATTTTTTGATCCACAAGCGCTATTGGCTTGCCATTATTTCTTTTATAACTCTTCTTTATCTATACGCTATATCAGGAAGTAAAATAATTTTTATTACCTCTTTTGTGATGGTCTTCTTTTTTATTGCAGGAAGAGATTTTGTCGATAAGACAAAAGTGGCCAGCATAATGCTGGTAGTTGGCTTGCTTGCAATTTATCTTTTAGACTATTTTGTAGGAAGTCACTTAATTGGTCTTTTCATAATGCGGATGTTATTCTTGCCAGCTTATCTTAACTATTTCTATTTTGATTTCTTTAATGGAGAACCGTTGTATTTTGCTGAAAGCCATTTTTTTAATATGTTTAATTCATATCCATTTGATAGACCTATCGGCTTCATTATCGCGGAGAACTATATCCATGTTGACGATATGAACGCAAATAATGGAATAATAGGAGATGGTTACATGAATTTAGGCTATTGCGGAGTGGGACTAAACATTGTTATCGTCACAGCAATTTTCCTGTTTTTCAACTCTATCAAACCGGACCCACGATACCTCGGTATTTTTTGCGTCCTTATTTTTCTCTTTTTAAGCGCACCTATGCTTTCTATGTTTATAACTGGTGGATTGTGGTTTTTGTTTTTGATGGGCATTACCATCATGCCCGAAAAGAGATCAATACCCTGAATTTACATAGCTGTGCTTACAGCGTTATTCAAATCTTTATTTCTATGAAAATTGTATACGTAAACCCGTTTTATACTGAAGGGATGGGATATATCGAAAATTGCTTACCAAAGGCAATGGCCAAAAGAGGGCACGAAGTTCACCTGATTACCTCCACAGGGAAAGCCTACTTTAATTACCCGATGTACAAAGCAACTTATGAGAAGTTCTTTGGGCCTCCAATTGAAGAAGCAGGCAAGTATAATTTGCACGGGAACGTGACTCATCATCGTTTAGAATTTTTGCTTATTCATAATGCATTTTATTTCAAAGGGTTGCAGAAAGTATTAGATGAAATACGGCCTGATATTGTTCATATGTGGGAAGTCATAAGCCCATATACTATTCAATTCTTCTTTTTAAGAAGAAAGTATAAATACATTGTCTATACATCAAATCATCTCGTGCTATCTGTTATAAAAATCCATAATGAATGGAGTAGTTGGTTTTCGCCAATGAGATACCTATGGATTCTATCAAAAGTCTTGCCAGGAAAATTATTTCAAGGGGCATATAGAAGATGCTATGCGGTAACTAGAGATGCTAAATTCATAGCAGAAAAATATATGGGCGTTCCCCCCGAGAAGTGTCTGATCACCCCTTTAGGGACGGATACTGATGTCTTTAGGCCGGAGGAGGATAAAACTAGAATCCTTCAATTGAAGGAACGTCTGGGGTTTGAAAAGGAGGATTTTATTGTTTTGTATACTGGAAGATTTACTAATAGCAAAAACCCGTTGGTATGCGCACAAGCTGTTGACTTGCTGCAGAAAAAGGGATTTTCAAAAATAAAGGGATTATTTGTTGGGGCAGGGGATCAAAAAAAAAAGATAGAGGAATGCATGGCGTGTAAAGTAATCGATCTTGTGATGTACTCTCAATTACCTCAATACTATCAAATAGCTGATGTTGGAGCTTGGCCCATGCAGGAATCGACAAGCATTTTAGATGCATCGGCTACAGCTCTGCCCGTCATAGTAAATGAAACATTGCCTGCAGCTGATATGTTTAGGAGTAATGGCCTTACTTATAAGCCAGGTAATCAAGAAGATTTAGCTGCGAAGATTTTGCAACTATATTCTGATGAAGAATTGAGGTTAAAATTGGGGAAAGAGGGGCAGCGCAAAATGAATGAAGAATTTAGCTGGGACCGTATAGCTAAGGAGCGAGAGCAGGATTATCTACAAGATTTGGGAAAAAGTAAGGAATAATCTACTTTGTTATTATTTAAGCTAAGGAACATGATTCTGCTTATCTAGGGCGTTGGCTTAGCTTAAGGCTATTAATTTCTATTGGACCATTGCCAAGCAACAGTAAACAAATTTGTGAAAGTGAAAAATGGGGTTTTAAACTAAATCCTTTAAAACCCCATTTTTTTCAAAATAATAGTGATGTATTTAAATGAGAATGCCCATAAGAAAACTTTTCTCGTAGAATGCTTTTTGAGTTCATCAAAAATTGAATCATTATGATTTTTCTTTCCCAGTTTCGCTATCTCTAATGCAAACCCGTGCTGGCCTTGTAATGTAGAAATCACCCACCCCAAAAGGATATCCCTTTTTGTAAACAATGAGATATCCTTATATGTATTCAGGAAGGTCATCTCTCCCCATCCAGGAGAATTTTTCCCCACGCGCCCTATTACCTTTTGCATGAACCGACCTTTAAAGAGGTCATGCAGTGATTCATATTCAATTCGGGTAGTTCCCTTCAGTTCCAATTCTGATAGCCAAAATTTCTTGGAGGAATCCATGTGGCTTAGGATGGCATGAAGCTTATCCTCTCCTTCATAGGCATCCAATATTCCAGGTTCGAATTCAGCAGTAATGATTTTGTCTCTTATTGACTCACTTATACTTTTGAAAAGGCGTAAATCGGTTCCTTGGGAGTCTGATTTAAACCAATCAATTCGTTCGAGTTTCAGTTCGTTCAATACCGAATTAATATCCACACACTTCAATTGAATAGTTTGGTCGATTTCAAACAATGGGGCAAATGCCCATTTACTTAACCTTTCGAGGCTGGGTTTGAGCAAACTGGAACAATATGGAGACTTAGTGAGATAAAAATCGACTTGACCGGCTGAGCCATTTTCTGTGACAAGAGCATTTTTAATAAAGAGCTTTTTATATTTTCTGGCGATTGCTGGCTCAGGATTAAAATCACGGGTATCGGCATCAAAGGCAATACAAATTGAATACTTGGTGATTTTTTTCCATTTCTTGTGAATGGTTCCTGAAGCACCAATGTCCAGTAGCACGGGTGGTTCATCTTTAAACTCATTTCTAGAAAGTACTTTGTCGACTAGTCCCATTTTATTTTTTTAGCTTCAAAATTATTCCTTTTACAGATGATGGTAAATTAAGTTTTAATCCACAATCATATACCTCAAGTACATCATACCTCTTCTTTACAAAATCCATAAATTTACTTTCTGAGAAGAACCAGCAAGGGTAGCTGGCATTATAAATTTTGGGGGTTACGCGCTGAACGGTTAACCGATCGTGCGGCCCTTCAATGAAAAGAATTCTTTCGATTATTACGTGTTCAATATTGAGTTGGAAGAGTGAATGGAGAAGGTCGAAAGGTTCTTTTATATAGCTGATTACGCTAGACAATAAAAGTAAATTAGGACGACTCTCATTCAAGCATTCTTCTTTGGTGAAGTAAAATTTTAGTGTTATGTCTTGTAGGTGCTCCCTTCCAACTTCTACATATTTTGATTGTTCAATAATATTCCATTTTAGGGAAGGAATGGTAGTGAGAAATTTCCTGTTTTGCCAATAAGTACTGCCAAGTGATCCTCCAAAATCAAGCACATTCAGGTCTCCTCCATTCCGACTAGCCACCCACATTAAACCGCTCAACAGCGGCCAATCGTATTGAATTTCATCAAACAATACCGAATCTCGCTCGTATGGATATTGACCTCTTTTTACTTTAAGGGTTGACTGAAGCACTTTTTGAATAATTAAATCAGAATCATACCCGCCTGATACTGCTTCTGCAGCTTTCCAGGATGAGAAATTTCCGAACCAGCCATAGCGCCTGAATATACTTTGGCGGAGCAGGTTATAAAGAAATGGGGGCAAAAAATTCTTAATTATAGACATTATATTAAAGGAAAGAGGCGAACTGAGCGGTGAGCCAAATTCAAACACATTTGAGAGTTACTCTGCATAAAGTTATTAGCAAAGTTACTTCCAAATTTCGTTGTCTTCTTTATTAATGCATTTCTTTTATTATTGAATTGTCAAGAATGGAAATTCGCGATATTAATTCAAGAAATGTAGATGTGAATACCAAGAAACTGGATGTTAATGTAAGTACTGTATTTTTTATATATTTACCTTCTTTTTTATAATGATTTCAGAGACTCATTCAATACAGTGAATAGGTGAAAATTACCAAAAGAAAAATTCATTTCCAGACCCCTTGGTTTGAGGTAGAAGGCAAAACTATTGAGGGTGAGGATGAAGTTAATTCCGGGGAATTTTATTCCTTGAAAGCAAGGGATTATGTTTGCATTGTTGCGATGACTGCAGAGGACGAAATAGTACTAGTTAAGCAATTTAGGCCAGCTGTTGAAGACTATACTCTGGAATTGCCTAGTGGGTATGTTGAGAAAGGAGAGGGGCCAGTACAAGCTGCAATCCGAGAATTATCTGAAGAGACTGGTTATGCATGCAGCAACCCGAATCTAGTTGGATGCCTTTTTCCAGATACAGGTAGACTTGCTAACCGTCAATGGTGCGTCCATGGCAGTGCAGTACCACTAATGGAAGCAGTTCATGAACCTGGAATTACCACAGTGCTTCTTTCAAAACGTCAATTAAAAGATTACATAGCCACAGGCAAATTCAATCATTCACTTCATCTTGCTGCAATTTTTCTATCTATAGTTAATGAAAAAATCTCTTTGTGATGAAATTTGATAAAAAATATGATATTCTGATCATTGGTGGGCTTGGCCACGTTGGATTGCCCCTTGGAATTGCTTTTGCCAACAAAGGCCTAAAGGTTTGCCTATATGATATCGACAAGGATAAAGCTGATCAAGTCTCCCGAGGCGAAATGCCATTCATAGAGTATGGTGCCGACCCAATACTGAAAAAGGTAATTGGAAATGAGCTTACTGTTTCTACTGAAATGGAGGAAGTCGCCTTTGCAAAGCATGTAGTTGTAGCAATTGGTACTCCAGTTGACGAATATTTGAGTCCTAAATTAAGGGGATTTTTCAGCTTGTTTGAGAAGTTTGCGAACTACTTGGATGAAAGCCAGACAATTATTATAAGGAGTACCGTTTATCCCAAAGTTTGCGAACAGCTAGAAAAGTTTTTACTAAAAAAAGGTCTTGCTATTAATATCGCCTATTGTCCCGAGCGGATTATTCAGGGGTATTCAATTAAGGAACTCAATGAATTGCCTCAAATTGTTGCGGGACTAAACCAGGTTGCTGAGAAAAAGGCAATTGATCTTTTTTCGACACTTTCGCCCAAAATTATTCCAACTAAAATGGGAGAAGCTGAACTCATCAAATTGTTTGCAAATGCATGGAGATACATTTCTTTTGCCATAAGTAATCAATTCTATATGATTGCAACAATGCATGGAGAAAACTACGATAGTATTAGAAAAGCCCTTATGGACGGCTATGGTAGGGCTGCCAATATACCAGGAGCAGGATTTACTGCAGGACCTTGCTTATTAAAAGATACAATGCAATTAGCATCCTTTACTGCAAATACCTTCCAGCTAGGGCATGCTGCCATGATGGTAAACGAGGGACTACCGGATTTCATAGTTACGCAGCTAAGATTTACGCACGATCTTTCTAAGGTAACAGTGGGTATCTTAGGAATGGCATTTAAGGCAGACATTGATGATACTAGAGATTCTCTTTCCTTTAGACTTAGAAAATCATTGATGTTTCAAAATGCCAAGGTGGTCTGCTCGGATTACATTGTAAATGATCCAAATTTCATATCTAAGGAGTTGCTGGTTGAGCAATCGGACATAATAATTATTGGGGTTCCCCACTCCGACTATAAGGGAATTCAATTCCCTATGAATAAGGTTGTAATTGATCTTTGGGGGATATCAAAGCTTGTTGTACCAAGTTCAGTTACATTCAATTCATGAGGCAGATACTTTTGACTGGAGGTACGGGCAATTTGGGGCGCGCAATCATTCAATCAGGCAAATTCAAAAACCTTTTGACTCCATCCTCTACGGAGTTGGATATTTGTGATCAAAATCAAGTTAGACTGTATCTAGAGCAAAATGACATTGGATACATAATTCACGCAGCGGCTCTGGCGCGCCTCACTGGATGTGAAAATGCCCCAGCAGAGGCAATTCGAAAAAACATAATTGGAACTTCTAATTTGGTCTCCTCTGTCCTGTCTCGTGAGTGCAGATCTGGAAAGTCGATTCGTTTTTTGCAAATTTCTTCTGATGGAGTTTATGAAGGGACGGAGGGAGGATACACTGAAGATGGCCCAACAATTCCAAAAACAAATTATGGTTGGAGCAAGCTTGGGGCAGAGTGCGCTGTAAGGCTTCTTGACAATTATTGTATCATCCGCACGCGTTTTTTTGACAAAAAGAATATCCCATTTGAGACATCAGCAAGTGATATTTATACATCGAAAATTTCTCTTGACGAACTCGTTCTACATGTTTATCAGATTCTATTATCAGATTATATAGGGGTTCTAAATGTAGGGGGTAATAAGATTTCAGATTTTGATTGCCATAAAAATTATAAGTTATCTATCAAAGAATGTTTACGATTAGATATTGTAAAGGAGGTACCATTCGAAGTCCCCAAAGACATTTCAATGGATACTTCCAAATTCATACAACTACTTGACACTCTTAATGCGAAACACTAACCTTGTAACCTGTGACAGATGCTGAGCTAGATCTTGATATCGTAATCCCTGTGTTCAACGAAGCAGAGAATATAATTCCTGTCCTGAACTCGCTCAATAAATATGTACAAACCGTATGCAGAGTTCAGATTTGTTATGACAGTGAGAGTGACACAACGATTCCTGTTGTAAAGAAACATTTGAATGATTATAGATTTGAGGTAGTGTTAACAAAGAATAAGGGGAAAGGTCCTCATCAAGCAATAACCACAGGATTTGAAAATTCAGTTGGAAAAGCCACCCTAGTATTTCCAGCTGACGATATTCAAAATGCGATTATATTGGATGAGATGTATAAACTATTTTTAGATGGCTGTGAAATCGTTGCTGCAAGTCGGTTTATGAAGGGAGGAAGCATGAAAGGATGCCCATGGCTAAAATCTATTTTAGTAAGAACGGCTTCCTTCACATTGCATTGGATTGCTCTAATTCCAATTAAAGATGCCAGTAATGGTTTTCGGTTGTTTTCAAGAAAAGTACTGAACACCATTCAAATTGAATCTTCATTAGGCTTTACCTATTCAATTGAATTATTAGTTAAGTGCCACCGTATAGGTTGGAAAATTGGTGAGGTTCCAGCAAATTGGGTTGAGAGAGAAAAGGGTAAAAGCAATTTTAAAATCCTAACTTGGCTGCCTCATTATTTAAAATGGTACAAGTATGGATTTCAAACAACTATAAGGAGGCTTTTTCAATCATTTTCTTATAGGAGGAAGGATATTATAATGTAAAGAACGTATAAAGGGATATGAGATATTTGGTTACAGGAGGTTCAGGCTTTATTGGAAGCGCATTGGTTAAGGCTTTGCTCAGGAATGGGCACTCCGTAAAGATTCTAGACAATAATTCGAGGGGGAATTTGAGAAGACTATCCGATGTTATCGGGAATTTTGAATTCATTGAAGGAGACATTCGGGACAAAGATGCTGTTGTAAATGCCTCCCGGAATGTTGATAGCGTATGTCATCTGGCTTATATCAATGGAACGGAATTTTTCTACTCTAAACCTGAATTGATTCTTGAAGTGGGAGTCAAGGGTATGATGAATGTTGTGGATGCCTGTTTGGCCAATGGGATTCCTGAACTTATTTTGGCTTCGAGTTCGGAAGTTTACCAGCATGCTCCTAGAATACCCACGGACGAATCTGTACCATTAAGTGTACCGGATCCGTTAAATCCTAGATATTCATACGGTGGAGGTAAGATTATTAGTGAGCTTATCGCTCTTAACTTTGGGCGAAGACATTTTGATAAGGTGATAATTTTCAGACCACACAATGTTTATGGGCCAGACATGGGATGGGAGCATGTCATCCCCCAATTTGCACTCAGAATGCGTGAGCAGATTTCGAAAGGTAAAATCGAAAACCTATTGAGTTTTCCTATCCAAGGTACGGGAGATGAAACGCGTTCATTTGTCTATATAGATGATTTTTCCGATGGGCTAATGCTTCTGTTAAACAAAGGGGTTCATAATCAAATTTATCACATAGGGACAGAAGAAGAGGTAACAATTAAACATGTGGCACAAGAAGTTGGTGACTATTTCGGGATTAACCTTGAAATAATCCCGGGCACGCTTGCTGAGGGTGGAACTCTAAGGCGATGCCCAGATATTGGCAAGATGAAACAATTAGGTTTTATGCCAAAGGTCAAGTTAAAAGAAGGAATTCATAAAACAGTTGAATGGTACGCGACAAATGCCCAATTAAAGCCAATTATCAATTAGAAGCATAAAAGACCTGTGACACTTTGAATTTCCAAGTAAACTTAGAATATAATATTAAATTACTCTTTCAACTCTAAATAAAAATTTATGAGCGCATCTGGATTGGACAATAAGCAAGGGCTCAAACTGGCACATGGTAGTGGCAGCAGTACTGTAGTAAATCACTGTCAGGTTTGTAGCAACACGAAGCTAAAGTCAATTTTTTTTCTTGGCTACCTACCGCCAGTTAATAAGATGGTTAAAATTGGCACACAACCTTATGAACAGCCTTCTTATCCAGCAGAACTTCTATATTGCGATAGGTGTCATCTTGTTCAGCTTGGGTTAATCGTTGACCCAACGATCCTCTTTCCTCCAGAGTATCCATATACAAGCAGTACAACAAAAAATCTACGAGACAATTTTGCTGAACTATATCAGGAATGTACCTCAATAGTAGGCATTACTTCGAAAGACTTGGTGGTAGATATTGGCTCTAATGATGGTAATCTTTTAAGTAATTTTGCTGGTAAGCATAAAGTAATGGGAGTAACACCAGAATCAATTGGTAATGTTGCAGTTGAGCGAGGAATACCTACCATAATTGATTATTTCACAAGGAGTGTTGTCGCTAGGATTGTTAAGAATGAAGGGAAAGCAAAAATAGTAACAGCTACAAATGTTTTTGCGCATATGGAAAATATTCAGGAAGTAATAGAAGCTATCCAAGAATTGCTTTCCGATGATGGTGTGTTTATTTCAGAGTCTCATTATCTGCTTCCTCTCGTAGAGACATTACAGTATGACACCATTTACCATGAACACATGAGATACTACTCTTTGAGTAGCCTTAAATTCCTTTTGGAACAACATGGATTGGAAATATTTCATGCCAAGCCAATACCAACGCATGGTGGCTCTGTTCGCGTCTATGCCGCAAGGAAGAATAGGTATGAAGTAAGACCAACTGTAAAATCTATTCTTGATCAGGAGTCAGATATGATCTTGGGTGAAGAAAAACTTCTAGTTTTTAAGGAGAAGGTTGTTATGTCCAAGCTTGAACTTTATGCACTTCTTACTTCGATCAAAAAAGGTGGTCAACGGATTTATGGAATCAGTGCTCCATCGAGAGCCAGTACACTAATAAATTATACTGGCCTTGATGATGGTATAATTGATTGCGTATTGGAAATTAAGGGTTCTCATAAAATAGGCAACTACGTTCCAGGAACGACAATACCAATTGTTGATGAATCTATTCTATTTGAAGATCAACCCGAATATGCCATGATTTTTTCATGGCATATTGCGGATGAGCTGATTCCAAAATTAAAATCAAAAGGTTATAAAGGTAAATTTATAGTTCCGCTTCCTGAACCAAGAATTATTGACTAGTTAACGGGGATTGAGCAATCAGAAATCTTTTTTTATTAATAGGGATTTTTGGCCATCATTATAGTCCTTAGGATTGCTAGATATTATTGAATCCAGAATTCTATGATTGGTGCTTGATAATCTAACAGAATCAGGATGCAGTCTTCCGTATCCAACTTCTCGAAGAATCTTTAATAAGTAAAATGTTTCCGATTTCTTTTGAAGGAGAGACTTTTGAGGAACATTAAAATCATTGGGGCTCAGAGATATTATTGAGTCAATTATGCTTATCTGCTCATTGGTTAGAATAACGGAGTCAGGATCAATTTTACCTAAACCAACTTCACGAAGAAGAATATTTGGCTCGAATAGCAAGCTTTTTATTGATGTTAAGGACCTTTGACCAAGATTGTAATTATTCGGATTCAGAGAAATAATGGAGTCAACTATTATTTGCTCAGCATCCGATAGAAACACCGAATCAGCATTTATTTCTCCCAACCCAACGTCTCTGATAAGACTCATCATTTTGATCACTTCAGGTGACACAATGGCAATTTGGAGATTATTATAGTTACTTGGATTCGATCTGATCAAAGCCAAAGCTAGTCTTTTTTGACCTGAGGTAAGTGTGACCTCATCTGGTGCCAGATAACCAGAACCTACATCTGCGAGAATTTGTTGGACGATAGATTCGTTGGCTGTTTTTTTTGCATCCCACAGAACATAGGAAAAAGTGAGGGCAATAGCAGCCACTCCACCCCATTTCATGATTACTCCGGGAGAAAAAATTATGTAGAATAACAAGGAGGTTAACAACAATACCATGTAGAGCGAGAAATCAGCATCAAATTTCTCCATCTCACCAGGCAGATAAAGTTTTTGCGAAAAGATTGTCAAAGCCAGTAAACCTAATGATAAATAGATACCTCCGAGTATTTGATTTTGAATTGAAAATTTTGAGGTACCAAGAATTAAAATGGAGACTAAGAAACCTATATTCATTCGGTCCAGGCTCCCCATGTTCAAGCTAATGTCAACAAAAAGAACAATTACTGTTGCAGTAACTATTTGAATATCTAATCGCCTTTTGTATGAACCATAAGTAATTAGGGATATGAAGAATATGATAAAGCCTATTCTAACATAACTCCAGCCTGACGGCCACAACTCGTAAGGAATTGTCCAGATTGAACTATGCTGAGGTGTTCCTGATAAATTTGACGAAAGCCTTGTGCCCATCATGCCAATTACTTCTGGGATGAATGGGATGAATAAAATACCAAATGTTAAGAATGAGATAAATCCAAATATTGCGATTCTTCTTAGGCTTTTGGAGGTAAGAAAGTCTTTCAGGGAATTGGGTGAGTCGCAGATATAGTAAAGACACAATGGAACAAGGAAGATGCCTAGTCCCTTAAAGCAAACAGCTAAGCCCAAGAAGACTGCACTCCAAATAAGTTTATTTTGTTGTGCAAAAAGCAGACTAGCAATCATGAGAAGTATTTGAAGGCCTTTATCTTGGGGAATTAATGCGCCCCAGTAGAGGAGAATCGGATTTAATGCGCCTAAAAATACCGCGAATGCAATGTTTGATCTGAATGACTTGCCATTCCAAAATTGAATGATGAAGGCGAAAATAAATACAGAGAGGATTGAATCAACAATTGCAAAGATGATTCTATAATACAATGGATTGCTATTAGCCAAGTATTCAACAGCTCCATAATACAATTGGGAAGCGGGAAGATTGCTACTTGTATAGTAGTTCCATTTGTCTTGGTCGTGTCTAAGCCATTCCTGATTAAGGCTGGCGTTTAGCCTTAACTCCTTCCTTAAATTCACATTATCAGAGAAGTCGTAGGGATTGATATTGTTAACAATAAGAAGCCCTGCATTTATGTAAAGTTGAAGGTCTGTATGCTTATTGAATTCCTCGCTATTTTTTATAATAATGTATCTTGGAACGAATGCTAAGAAGAATATGATAATAACCGAGTGGAGCCATTTAATATTTGGTTTGCTTAACATGAAAGAAAATATTTATAATTTAATTTGGCTAGGAGGTTAGAATCTCTTTAATGTGCTCCACTTCAAATATACGATCAAAAGATGTAATTAATTCACTTTATGTAAGTGGAGAATTACGCTTATATTTGCCGGATTTAATTAGGGCAAATTGAACCACTACTGTACCTTATTCGATTCTCATTATTTGACCCGTGGACTAGCAATGTGGAAATCTTTAGAAAGACATTGCCCATCTTACCACTTATATATCTTCGCCTTTGATGATGAATCAAAAGAAATATTAGCCGCTCTTGAGCTCAGTAATGTAACAGTAATTTCTCTGAAAGATTTTGAAAATGAGCGTTTGTTGGAGGTGAAACCTACTCGCTCAAAGGCAGAATATTGTTGGACTTGCACCCCTTCGGTGATTGATTACTGCATACATACATACGGTCTTTCCGACTGCACTTACATTGATGCGGATCTCTATTTTTTCTCCAATCCCAATGTCTTAATTGAAGAGATGGGGAGCAAATCGGTTTTAATCACCGAGCACCGGTACACTAAAAAATATGACCAGTCCGCTACAAGCGGAATTTATTGTGTTCAATTCATCACTTTTAAAAATACCTCAGATGGTATGACTGCCTTAAATTGGTGGAAAGATCGATGTATTGAATGGTGTTATGCGAGAAAGGAGGATGGGAAATTTGGCGATCAAAAATACCTCGATGATTGGACCACCCGTTTTGAGGGAATTCATGTCTTGCAAAATCTTGGAGGTGGCGTTGCGCCATGGAATGTGCAGCAATACCAGCTCAGCAATATTGAGAACAAAGTTTATTTACAACCTACAGGTCAGAGGGATGAGCTTGTGTTTTTTCACTTTCATTTTATAAAATTTTACCCTAACGATCGTGTAGATTTGGGTGACTATACGCTGCATAATTCTGTTTTAGTAAATGTCTACAGGCCTTATCTAATGGAAATTATGGAAATAGAATTAATTCTGAAGGATAGGTTTGGTTTTGAGAGGAGAACGCAAAAATATTTTTATAAGAACGCATTAATGACACAAGTACACCGTTTTGGTAGGAAGCTGCTTGGAATTTATAACTTACATAAGTTAAACGAGATAAATAAATGGCACATTTAATTAGTTTAAAAACCTTTACTGACAAAAGGGGAAATCTTACTGTGATTGAAAAGTCGATACCTTTTGATATAAAAAGGATATTTTACATCTATGGAGTGGACGACTCCGTTAGGGGAGGTCACCGTCACCATAAAACTATTCAAGCAGCTATTTGCTTGCAGGGTAGCTGTGTAATTGAGAACAATAATGGAGTCAAAGAAGAGAAATTTGTTTTAGACAGCCCTGACAAATGCTTGATTATCGAACCCAAAGACTGGCATGAGATGATGGACTTCTCAAAGGACGCAATATTAATGGTATTAGCGTCTGAGTATTTTGATAGTGAAGACTACATAAGAGAGAAATACCAATGGTAGAATACGAGAACCTGGGAAAATTAAATAAATCATTTTTTTCAGATTACGAAAGTGCTTTTAAAGCTACACTCGAGAGTGGCTGGTACATACTAGGCAATCAGGTAAACGAATTTGAAAAAAATTTTGCGAAATATTGTGGTACGGCACATTGTGCGGGTCTTGCTTCTGGACTGGATGCGTTAATTATAGCACTAAAAGCCTTTGAATTTAAGAAAGGCAGCCAGGTGATCCTTCCTTCTAATACATACATCGCTACTATATTAGCTGCCATTCAAGCAGGACTTGAGCCAGTACTCGTAGAACCAGATATAAATACTTACAATATCGATCCGGAAAAAATCAGAGCAGCGATCACTGATAAAACCGTTGCAATCGTGGTTGTTCATTTATATGGGAAGAGTTGTGAAATGGACAAGATTACTCAAATCTGTAAAGAGCACAGGTTAAAATTAGTTGAAGATGTGGCTCAAGCCCATGGAGCTGAATTTAAGGGTAAGCGAACTGGCTCGTTTGGTGAATTTGGTGCATTTAGTTTTTATCCCACAAAAAATCTTGGTGCCTTGGGCGATGGGGGCAGTCTCAATACCAATGATAAAGATTTGGATGAAAAAGTAAGAATGCTTAGAAACTATGGATCAAAAGTAAAATATGTAAATGAGGTGATCGGTTACAATTCACGATTGGACGAAGTGCAGGCTGCGTTTTTGAGTGTAAAATTGAAAAAATTGGATCAAATCAACGATCATAAAAGAAAGCTGGCTAGAGTTTACCTCGACAATATAAAAGAGGATTTCATTAAGCCTGTCGAGCACGAAGACTATTTTGACGTTTATCATATTTTTAACGTCAGACACCCTAAACGGGATCAACTGCGAGAATACCTCCTCAACAAAGAGATTAAAGCAGAAATTCACTATCCTATTCCTCCTCACGAACAGCTAGCGATGAAGGGCATTTTGGATAAAGGGCATTATCCAATTTCAGATGAGATTCATAAGACTACACTCAGTTTGCCTATTTCGTATTTTCATACCGTTGATGATATTTATCAAGTAACGGAAGCGCTTAACAAGTTTTAGTGTGTATCGACTAAGAGCAATATTATTGGTAACATTTATATTGACTTCTTGTCCGGAAAAGGAGAAAAAGCCTTTCTGTTTGGAGGATTTTATACTATATATAGAAGTTCCATTAGGTACGTAAGGTGACTTATGAAAATTCTTGTTTACGGAATTAACTACTTCCCAGAATTAATTGGCATTGGTAAATACACTACTGAAATGTGCGAGTGGTTGGCTGATCAGAGCGATGAGGTGGAGGTAATCACAGGAATGCCGTCCTATCCCAATTGGGAAGTATTCGATAGTTACAAGCGCAGGTGGTGGTTTACTGAAACTATTAAAAATGTAAAAGTTCATCGGAGCCCCCTGTATGTACCCAAGCAGGTAAGCGGAGCTACCAGAATACTACACGAAATTTCCTTTGGAATAAGTACGCTGATCTTTTGGACTCCCCGCTTATTCAGACGGTATGATGTTATTATTTGCATTGCACCCCCGCTGCAGTTGGGTCTGGCCGGAGTTATCTATAAGATGTTCCACAAAACATTATTTATTTATCACATTCAAGACCTTCAGCTTGATGCGGCAAAACAGTTGGGATTAATAAAAAGTAAATTTCTCTTAAGCGTTGTCGAGGGATTAGAAAAAATAATATTGAAACAATCTCATTATGTAAGTACAATTAGTGATGGCATGATGAAAAAGGTTAATAGCAAAGGAATTCCAGCTGATAAAATAGTAAGTTTCAGAAACTGGATCGATACCTCTTTGATGGCCCCTGCAGCTCCTGATCCTGTTATAAGATGCTTGTTTGGAATTGATTCATCCAAAAAAGTGATTCTTTATTCTGGGAATATTGGGGAGAAGCAAGGTATTGAAATAATTATTGAAGTTGCGGAGGCGCTAAAAGAAAGTGAAGCATTTTTTTTAATCATTGGAGATGGAGCATTCAAGAAAAAACTTCAAGATTTGGCGCAATCAAAGAGGTTAGAAAATATTAAATTTTTCCCTTTACAACCTATCGAATTGCTACCTGGCATATTAAATATTGCCGACCTTCATTTGGTTTTACAGAAAAAGGCGGCTGCGGATTTGGTTATGCCTTCAAAACTTACCGCGATTCTTTCGGTTGGAGGAGCGGCAATTGTGTCAGCTGAAAAGGGAACTACCCTCTTTGATATAGTGGATCAGAATAAAATGGGGATACTCATTGAACCAGAAAGTGCCCTAGCGTTGCGAATAGCTATTTCGGAGAACCTTAATAAGGATTTGAATGAGATTAGACGGAATGCACGTTATTACGCTCAATCTTATCTTGAAAAGGAGGCCATTATGAAACAATTTCACACTTTTCTCAAAAACAAGGCATAACTTTAAACCTCAAATAATCTGCTGATTGAGGACATGAAGAAAGTATTTTATTGGTCGATGCTACTATTTATTTTTAGCATACCTATCTCTTCTTATGTTAGCACAAAACTTCTGGTAATAGTTTTTGTTATTTCACTCTTTACAAAAGTTTCTGGTAAGAGATCTTTAGCGCTTGAAATGAGAAAGTCTTGGGACATCTTAGCTTTCTTGTTAATTCTAATCATTGGACTTATCAACACAGATGACATCGAGACAGGATTCAGGGTGCTTGAAACAAGTTTTAGTTTACTTGCATTACTAGTTGTTTTTACTCGTATAAATAAGAGCGAAACTTTAGTCAACCATATATTCATTTCATTTATGGCTGGTCTACTAGTTGCATGCCTGATAAGTCTAGGGACAGCAGGCTTCAGCTTTATTAGTTCTGGAAATCTCCAGAACTTTTTTTACTACCAACTTACTGAAGCAATTGAATTGCATCCGACTTATTTGGCTTATTACCTAATTGCCTCCATTACCTATATTATTTATATTATTTTCTATGGTCTTGAGAAACATAGAATGAGTGCATGGATTGCGATCGTATTTTTTTTCTTTTTAATGCTGGTGTTGACAGGAGGAAGGACGGCATATGTAAGTTTACTCTTGATTTTTTCATTCTTCATTCTGAAATATATTCTTGAGAACAAGACTAATGAGAAGACAATTGTTTTTTCTGTTGTTCTGATACTTTTAATTAGTCTTTTTGCTGTTAACTCAACTACCTTTTTTAACTTGAAATTTTCGCAGCATAGTGATTACTGGGAACGCTCTATTCTTTGGAAATCAGCGATCCTGGCAAACCCAAATCCTTTACAGGGAGTGGGTACGGGTGATTATAAAACAGTTCTGAATGAGTACTATCAATCTCATGGAATGGAGGAGTATGCAATAGATAGTTTCAATTCTCACAATCAATTCATCCAAGTATACTTCTCAAATGGAGTCATCGGGTTAATTTTTCTTCTGCTCTTAATAGGAAGGCCAATTTACCTTTCAATGAAAAGTCAAAATACTTTAGGGATATTGCTTCTGTTTCCATTTGTAATCTATGGAGTAACAGAAGTTTTTCTTGGCAGGTATCAAGGGGTTGTTTTTTTTGCATTGCTTCACCAAATTGTTATTTACCAACATTATTCCTCAAAACCATCCTTCGCTTTAAATGCTTTATAGATTTTTAATTATGCCTATAATCAAATTGATTGGATGAGCAACATAGTAAAAAGTCTCCTTTTTTTTGGAGATATAATGTTTTTGAATTTTTCAATTTTGCTTTCCTCGATCTGGTTTGGAGAAGGTGAGTGGCTGAGCAATTCTGACAATATCTATTTGCTAATTTTCAGTAACTTGACTTGGATTTTTTTAGTGATGGTTTCAACGCCCTACAATGTAACAAAGAGCTGGTCAATTACTAAAATTGTAAAAAGCCAATTGGCATTTTTGTTCGTTCATTTATTGGTTGTAGCATCTCTGTTTGTCTTTTTTAACAAAACCTATTCAATTTTTCAGATACTTTTTCTGTATTTACTTTTTGTCCCCTTGTTTTTTCTCTTTCGAGTTGTAGTTTTCTATTTAAGAAAAGTGCTTACAAGCGAAATATCTGAAAAGAATTACATTTTGATTGGAAAAAACGATCTTTCAAATGAAATAAGAAAATACTTTTTAATGAATCCTGAAAGTGGGTATAAATTTCTTGGATATTTTGAATTTGGATCAGGAACTTTTGATTACCATGAAATACAAGAGTTTTGTGAGAGAAAGGAGGTTCACGAGATTTATTATTGTTTACCAAACGCACCTAAGTCGGAAGTTGAACAATTGGTAAACTATGGATTGAATTCTTTGGTTAAAATTAAGTTGATTGTAGAGTCAAGTTTTTCTCAACAACAATCAATTAGTTTAGATAAGTACGAAGTTCAGCCTGGCTTAAATTTAGTAACAATACCTCTTGATGATTCGAGAAATCAATTGATTAAACGAATTTTTGACATTGTTTTTTCTGGAATTTTCGTGGTTACTATCATGTCCTGGTTGGTGATTTTAATTGGCTTAATTATAAAGTTGGACTCTAGAGGACCTGTATTCTTTGTCCAAATGAGAAGTGGCGAAGGTAACCGACCCTTTAAGTGCCTTAAGTTTCGTTCTATGAAAGTCAATCAAGAGGCTGATACAAAGCAAGCCACCAAAGATGATCCTAGGATCACTAAACTTGGTCACTTTTTAAGGAAAAGCAGTATTGATGAATTGCCTCAGTTTATCAACGTACTAATGGGATCAATGTCTGTAGTTGGTCCACGACCGCATATGTTGAAGCATACGGAGGAGTACAGCAAATTGATTGATAAATTTTTAGGTCGCCACTATGTGAAACCAGGCGTTACGGGCCTTGCACAGTGTATGGGTTATAGAGGAGAGACTAGAGATCTTGCAGATATGGAAAATAGAGTTCGTTTAGATCGACATTATATTGAAAACTGGACCTTTTGGCTTGATATCAAAATTATCTTTCTGACAGTTGTAAGTTTGATTAGAGGAAGTGATAAAGCTTATTAATTGTGCAATCCTTAACCTTCCTATTCACCCCTGTACTCGCTTTCGTAATTTCGTTTTTGCTTTTTCCAGTTTTAATAAAGTTACTGACCAGATGGGAATTGTATGATTCTGATAAAGATCATATGATTCATAAGTCATTCAAACCATCAATGGGAGGGATCGTTATTTACCTGGGTTTGATTTTATCACTGGTCATTGCATTACCGTTTCAGGAGTGGGTCAAATTGAAATACGTTTTTATTGGGGTGACTTTAATGTTTATGATTGGACTCAGAGATGATGTTTTGGGACTGAACCCTGCGAAGAAACTAGTTAGTCAATTACTTCCAATTTCGATTTTGGTAGTTTTTGGAAATGTATTTATAAACGTTTCTATCCTTTCTTTTGACTTTTATGAATTGCCAGTTTGGCTAAACTTGACTATTGCAATTATAGTTATTGTACTCATTACCAATTCCTACAATCTAATTGATGGACTTGATGGACTGGCAGGGACTATAGGCGCAATCTGTCTTACTATTTTTGGAATTTGGTTTTATTGGGTTGATTCAATGTACTTTGGACTTATAGCCTTTAGTGCAGTTGGGACAATCTTGTCTTTCCTGATATTTAATTGGCAACCCTCCAAAATATTTATGGGTGATACAGGAGCGCTCTTAATTGGTCTTTTGCTTTCCTATTTTTCAATTGAGTTTTTGAACTATAATTCAGTATTACCAGGCGATCGCATTATGAAATTTCAGAGTTCCATAGGGACTCTAATTTGCATTTTGATCATACCTGTATTTGATACTTCACGGGTAGTAATCTTCAGACTGAGAAAAGGTCTTTCCCCATTTAGGGCAGATAAGAATCATATCCATCATCAATTCCTTAAACTTGGTTTTAGCCATGCGAAATCAGTACTTAGCATTGCATCGATCAATGTGATCTTTATCCTATTGGCCTGGTTGTTAAGAAATCAGCCAGATGGAGTGATCTTGCCGTTGGTTGTCATCCTGTGTTTATTCATTAATTTTGCCCTCAAATGGGCACAAAAGAATGCAGGAACTCATAACGAAACTATCTGAAGAGCTGAATCAAGTTTCAGTGGCAACCAAAGACTCCCTCGAGTCTTTTCGTCTTCGCTTTATTAGTAAAAAGGGACAAATAGCGCAGCTGTTTGAGGAGTTTAAGCAGATGCCTGGTGAAGAGAAAAAGAAGGTGGGTAAGGCCTTGAACGAGCTCAAGAGATCGGCAGAGTCCAGGTTCAAGGAGCTGCAGGAGCAGTTGGACTCACAAGGATCTGGAACCACTGAGGATATAGATCTGAGTTTGCCTCCTGTTGCGGATGCCATTGGGAACATGCATCCTCTCAACCTGACTCGTTACAAGATTATTCAAATCTTTGAAAGGCTTGGATTCAATGTCTCAGACGGCCCGGAAATCGAGGACGACTGGCATAATTTTTCAGCACTCAACTTTCCGGACAATCACCCTGCCAGAGAAATGCAGGACACGTTCTTTATTGAGAAGAATCCTGATATGTTGTTGCGCACTCATACTTCGAATGTGCAAATCAGGTTGATGAAGCAACAGAAGCCACCCATTAGGTCAATTATGCCTGGGAGAGTGTATCGCAACGAAGCCATTTCTGCTAGGGCACATTGTTTCTTCCATCAGGTGGAGGGGCTCTATGTTGATAAAAATGTCAGTTTTGCTGATTTAAAACAGACGCTCTACCACTTTGCCAAAGAGATGTATGGCAAGGACATCAAAATTCGCTTTAGACCCTCTTTCTTTCCATTTACTGAGCCCAGCGCTGAGATTGATATCTCTTGCTTAATTTGTCAGGGAGATGGCTGTACGGTCTGTAAACATAGCGGTTGGGTGGAGATTGCAGGATCTGGAATGGTTCATCCTAATGTGTTGAAAAATTGTGGTATTGATCCTGAGGAGTATACCGGGTTTGCCTTTGGAATGGGCATTGAGCGGGTTACACAATTGCGCTATCGCGTGAATGATCTCAGACTTTATTCTGAAAATGACATCCGATTCTTGAAACAGTTCAAACCAGTTATTTGATGTCTTTGCTTAAAATTGAGTCAGTAGGTATTGTTGGTGCGGGTACCATGGGTATTGGGATTGCTCAGGTCTGTGCGCTTTCAGGCTATGATACTTATTTATTTGACATCAATGCTGAACTGGCAACTAATGCGTTATCCTTGATTGAGAATAACCTTGATGGTGGTGTTGCTAAGGGTAAGATTACACCGGAGCAAAAAGAGGAAGCTTTGTCGAGGTTAAGTATCGTTGCCGAATTGACCAGCCTCAAAACTGACTTGATCATTGAAGCCATCATTGAAAAATTAGAAATAAAACAGAAGTTATTTTCTGAACTGGAAAGTATCAATCAGGGCAAGGCTATTCTGGCTACCAATACATCCTCCATTCCCATTACTCAAATTGCAACAGCTCTCAAAGACCCAACCCGGTGTGTTGGTTTGCATTTTTTTAATCCGGCTCACATTATGAAACTGGTAGAAGTCATTTCAGGTGTAGCAACCGCCCCTGATCTGGTAGAAAAAATGAAGGAGTTTTCGCTTTCTCTCGATAAAGTACCCGTGTTGGCAAAAGATTCTCCCGGGTTTATCGTTAACCGGGTAGCGCGGCACTATTATGTGGAGGCTTTACAGATTCTTGAGGAGCAGGTGGCTGATGTGGAAACGATCGATTTGTTGTTGCAAGCTGCAGGTTTTAAGATGGGACCTTTCAAATTAATGGATTTGATTGGTGTAGACACCAATTTTTCAGTGACTACTTCAATGTATAATAGCTTTCATCAGGCGCCTAAATTCAGACCAAGTCGAATTCAAGAACAGAAAGTAAATGCAGGAGAACTGGGCCGTAAGACGGGTAAAGGATTCTATGATTATTCGAATAAGTAAAATAACGCTAATATCTTTCCTTCTATTTTCTTGTGAACCCAATCTGGTAGATGACCCGATTCCGGTGGTGAACTTTGATGATGTGGTAATTAATTTGTCTTTTCCTGCCTACATCAATTTAAATAAGGAAGGGGGATTTAAGGATATAAGCGATTTAGGAGGAGGAGTACGAGGCATTATTGTATACCGCCTTTCACCTACCGCTTTTGTGGCCTATGAAAAGAACTGCTCTTATACCCCTAATGAAGCTTGCTCTACGGTAGAAGTTCACTCCTCTGGTCTATTTATGATAGATCCTTGTTGCAGTTCATCATTTAATTTTTCGGATGCAATGCCAACTGGCGGACCCGCCTGGCGTCCGTTAAGGAAGTACAGGACTCAGCTGAACGGGAATACCTTAACCATAACGGACGAGATCATAGATTAATTCTATCTAGTACTTAGCGTTTTTGCTACCGTAGAAAAAATAGATCACCAATCCAATGCCGATCCATATTCCGCAGATCACGAATATGATTGGGTTAAGGAACAGCATAACTCCTCCGCAGCACAATATTCCAAGAATTGGCACATAGGGAAAAAATGGAGTTTTAAACGGACGTTCATATTCTGGGTGCTTATATCTTAGTATCAAGATACCCAGGCATACAATCATAAAAGCCAATAATGTTCCTATTGAAACCAGCTCTCCTAAAATACCGATAGGAAGCAGGCCACAAGCGATCATGGCAATGGCACCGGTAATTACAGTGGCGATATAAGGGGTCTGAAATTTATCGTGGATTTTGGCAAAGGGGGCAAAGAACAACCCATCATTAGACATGGAGTAGAAGACCCGTGTTTGTCCCATAAGCATGACCAGGATAACTGAACTAAGTCCTGCAATGGCTCCAAGCTTAATAAAGGGACTTAACCAGGCCAATCCCTCTCCTGCCATATCGATGGCCACAGCAATAGGTGCGGCTGTATTAAGATCTGCAAAAGGAGCCATTCCCGTCATTACCAGAGCAACAAGAATGTACACGAAAGTACATATTGCCAAAGAGCCCAATATACCCCATGGCATGTCTTTCTGTGGATTTTTAGCCTCTTGTGCTGCTGTAGAAACAGCATCAAATCCTATGTAGGCAAAGAAGATGACTGCTGAGGCCCGAAACACTCCTGTCCACCCGAATTGACCAAAATTACCAGTGTTCTCAGGGATAAAAGGAGTCCAATTGTCATAATTGATATAGGCCCATCCAAACAATATGAATAAGGCAATGACGGATAATTTTAGAATCACTACGAAGTTGTTGAAGTTAGCTGATTCTTTGATTCCGCGATAGAGAAGTATAGTTATAACAAGTACAATCAAAACAGCAGGAAGATTAATGAATGCACCAGTAAAGCTCATGTTGTTCTGGGCATCAAAAGCGATGGGCGCACTAGCTAATGCAGGAGGTATTTCAATTCCATAGGTAGCTAAAAAATTAACCACATAACCAGACCAACCTACAGCAACGGTTGCGCCAGAAAAAAGGTACTCAAGGATCAATGCCCAGCCAATGATCCAGGCCACAATTCTACCCATGGTGGCATAAGCATAGGTGTAGGCGCTTCCCGCAATAGGGATCATGGCGGCAAACTCAGCATAACACAATCCAGCAAACGCACAGGCCATTGCTGAAACAACAAAAGAGATGGCAACACCTGGTCCGGCATATTGAGCAGCGGCCTGACCTGTAAGCACGAAAATACCAGCGCCAATTACTGCGCCTATTCCAAGTGCAATGAGGTTGGTTCGTGAAAGTGTTCTTTTAAGTGAGCTGTTGCTGCCAGATTCGGCTTGCAATACTTCCATTGGTTTCTTCTGAAACAAGGCATTTGCCATAATGAGATATTTGGGATTGGCCCTAAAAGTAGATAATAAATGAAATGCTCAAATAACTATGAGTAAAATTAATTTAGACGGTTAAAAATAAAAGAAACGGATGCCCGCTCTTGAGTTGGACGACCTTCTATTAAACCAGGTGTCCAGACAGGCCCCGATTGGATCACTCGTATTAATTCCTCATCGCAGCCAAATCCAATACTTTTATCGATTTTAAAATCTGATAAAGTGCTATCACTATTAACAAGGAAGCTCACAATCACCTCCCCAATTATATTATTGTCTGCGGCTGCTTTTGGGTACTTGACATTAGCTTTAAGGTATTTAAGGTATTCTTCATAGTCTATAGAAGGTTTTGCTGTTGTTGTACTATGGTCTACGGGTATTGCGCTATCGCTGCTGGCACCGGAGAGCGAACTAGGGGAGCTCTTTTTGAGTGTCTCGGATTTGGCTCTTCTAGTTTCAGTCCTTTGCTCTTTTATTTTTTCGGCTTCATTTATATGGGCTAGCTCAGTTTCACTCGTTTTTTCAGCACCGACTTCCTTGTCTTCAGTCATTACATCGGCTTCTGTCACTAAAGCCGGTTTAGGAATCTTGTCTGTCTCCTGAGGTTGGCTTTGATTTTTTATTTCATCGGGTTTTACAGCCGTATTCGCTTTGGGTTTGTCTTCAGTTTTTAAACTCAATAAGGTCTCTTCATTCAGCTTGGATTCTTTAGTAACAGTATCAGGGGAGAGTTGCTGTTCGCTTTTGGTTTCCTGTTCATTCACTATCGAATCTCCCCTTGTTTGAGAACTTTTTTCCAGTGCCAACAGATCGGATTCAGGACTATTCCTAATGACTAAGTAGGTAACTGCAACAAGTAGTAACAAAGATGCCGCTATACGAAGTGGCCAATAATATTTTTTGGCAGTCTTGGTTTTGATTTTCCGGTTAATGGAAGCAACATCATTTGTAAAATCGTTAGACTCAATTGAGTCAGCGCCTTCAAGTGCTTCAGCCAAAAAAGGATCATTCAGTGCCTTCATTTCAAGCTGATGCATTTCCTTAGGGCTAAGTTCTCCTCTAAGGTATTTTTCAATATCGTTATTTTGTTTACTCACTTTGCTCCATGCAAATTTTCAGATTTCTTTTACCGTTTTGTATATAGCTTTTGACTTTGTTCAATTCAATGCCAGTGTTATTCACAATCTCTTTGTAACACATTTCTTTTATGTAAAATAACTGAACACAATCTTTTTGACCATTTTTGAGTTGTTCAATGCACTTTTCAAGTTTCAAGAGGTCTTCTCCCCGAAGGTCTTCAGTCTCTTGATGCAAAAACAATTGACTTTCCATAAAGTCTTCCCTGATTTCTTCCATAATGATCTTTTTTTTGGCTCTTAATTGCATCAGGCAATGATTTTTACTGGTTATATATAACCAACTCTTAAAATGTTCAATTTGATGCGCTTTCAAGCTTTTGTTAAGTTTTTCAAAGACTTGCATAACAGCATCTTTGGCGTTATCCCTGTCCTTGAGGTATTTAAGACAAACGCCATAAACAAGCGCACTATAGCGGGTAAATAATTCTGCCAAGGCAGCCATATCATTGCTTGAGCGAAACTGTGCTATCAGTTCCTCATCGCTGCTATTGGATGACCCTGTGCCTACGAACATGCCTCAATTTAATTTAATTCTGAAAATTTTATGGAATTACGATGGAATCAGCATCCTAACTGTGTATCAAACACAAAATGTCATGAAAAATCGAATTATTGCTTTGTTAGTTTTCGTCTTTGCAACCATTGCAATGGCTGAAGGACAAATCAGAAAAATCACAGGTACTGTATCCTCTCAGGATGGTTTACCATTAAGAGATGTAGTGGTTTCTTTAAAGTCTACCAGGGTTTCAACAATTACAGATCGACAGGGAAAATATTTCATTGAAGCTCCGGCTGCTGGAGGAGTGCTGGTATTCACACACTCTAGTTTTGAAAAAAAAGAAGTAAAAATTGGAAGTTCAAATACCATTAATGTAGCGCTTTCAGTGTCCTCAAACCCAGCTATTGTAGAATTGAAGGTGCCTGAAAAAGTACACTCCAAACCACAAATGGAATATGAAAGAAGAAACAAATCGTTAGCAGGAGAAGCACAAGCACTCGCTTATCAGGATTGGCAGCAACCGGAATGGAATACAGAAGAATATGATGGCATCAATGAAAACATATTTCATTCAGCATTACAAAATCCGTTGTCTACCTTCTCAATTGATGTTGATGCAGCCTCTTACGGCAATATCCGCAGATTTATCAACAATGGGCAACGACCACCTAAGGATGCAGTAAGGATAGAAGAGATGATTAATTATTTCCAGTATGATTATCCATTACCGAAGAACAATGATCCGTTTTCAATCTATACAGAAGTAGCTTCAGCTCCATGGAATGCGAAACATAAATTGGTGCATATTGGTCTTCAGGGAAAGAAGATCCCCACTGAGAATTTACCTGCTTCCAATTTAGTTTTTCTTATTGACGTTTCTGGGTCAATGTCAAGCGCCAATAAACTCCCATTGTTAAAGGCATCATTTAAGTTATTGGTCAATCAACTGAGACCACAAGATCGTGTAGCCATTGTAGTTTATGCTGGTGCTGCAGGTCTGGTGCTTCCCTCGACCTCAGGAGCTTGCAAAGAACAAATTATAGATGCTCTGGATCAACTACAAGCAGGAGGATCCACAGCAGGCGGAGCAGGAATCCAATTGGCTTACAAGGTCGCAAAGGAAAATTTTAGAGAAGAGGGAAACAATAGAGTAATCATTGCAACGGATGGTGATTTTAATATTGGGGAATCCAGCAATGCTTCTATGGAAAGACTTATTGAAGAAAAGCGCAATGATGGAATTTTCTTGACAGTGCTAGGATATGGAATGGGTAACTACAAAGACTCTAAAATGGAAATTCTAGCCGACAAGGGAAATGGAAATTACGCGTACATCGATAATATTTTGGAGGCGCAGAAGGTTTTGGTCAACGAATTCGGGGGAACACTATTTACCATCGCCAAAGATGTGAAACTTCAGATTGAGTTTAATCCAACCAAGGTGCAGGCTTACCGTTTGATTGGCTATGAAAACCGAGTACTCCGTCACGAAGATTTTAATAACGATAAAAAGGATGCGGGTGATTTGGGGTCGGGTCATACCGTAACAGCTCTATACGAGGTGATTCCGGTTGGTGTAGAAAGTGATTATTTTAAGACAGACCAATTAAAGTATCAAAACCCTAAACCTAATACACTGTCTACTACATCACGTGAATTGCTGACTGTAAAATTTCGCTACAAGGATCCCAAACAGGAAACAAGTAAACTGATTACCCGCACTTTGGTCGACAACGAAGTGGCAGTGGAAAATACTTCAAACAACTTCAGGTGGTCTGCAGCGGTGGCGGCTTTCGGGATGATGCTTAGGGAATCAGAGTTTATTGAAGGTTATCATGTGGAACAGGTTATTCAATTGGCACAAAATGCCCGAGGGGTTGACAAGGAAGGGTACAGGCTGGAATTCATTAATCTGGTAAAGACACAAAGTGTAGTTGCAGACAGAAAATAAAAGTTAAAAAAACCCTAAAAGCCTTATGATTATAAGGCTTTTAGGGTTTTGCGCTTGTTTTGTTTTGAATCAAACAAGACCTTTGTATTTCAATTCTTATAAAATGAGCAATAGGATCAGTGCAGTAGTTATCACTTTCAATGAAGAATCAAATATTGGCCGATGTATCGATTCGCTGAAGCCAGTTGCAGATGAGATCATTGTAGTAGATTGTTATTCATCTGATTCAACGAAAGAGATCTGCCAGTTGAAGGAAGTTGTCTTTGTTCAGAACGAATTTTTAGGTTTTGCGAATCAGAAAAATTTTGCAGCCTCTTTGGCAAAATTTGAATTTATCTTATCGCTGGATGCAGATGAATACCTGTCAACCGAGCTTACAGCATCAATACTAAAAGCAAAAGAAAGCCTGGATGTAGATGGGTATACCATGAACCGATTATCCAGCTATGCAGGTGAATGGATAAGGACGTGTGGTTGGTACCCGGATACTAAACTGAGATTGTGGAAAAAAGGAAGAGGAGTTTGGAAAGGGCAGGGTATTCACGAGCGGGTAGAGATTAATGGTAGTTATACTTCAAGACATCTTAGGGGTGACTTATTGCATCATGCGTATGATAATATCACGCAATTTCTGGAGAAGATACAACGCTACTCGGATATATACGCCAGGGAGCATAGATATAAAGTTCGATCTTCTGGATTTAAGATTTTTTACAAGACTACATTTGCTTTCATTAAAAGCTTTTTCCTGAAAAGAGGTATAGTCGATGGATATAAGGGGCTTTTAATTTCCGTGTGTAATGCCAATTTTGTTTTCTATAAGTACTCTAAATTAAGGGAGGCCAACAATGACATCAGCACATCACTTATTATCTCAACTTACAATAGAGAAGATGCATTGGAATTAACTTTGCTGAGCGTGCTGCAACAAACTGAATTGCCAGATGAAATTATCGTTGCAGATGATGGCTCAGGGGAAAAAACAAGAGCATTAATTGAGAAGTACAATGAAATACTTCCAATGCCAATTTTACATTGCTGGCACGAAGATTTGGGATTCAGACTGGCCACAATAAGAAACAAAGCCATTGCCATGGCTAACTGTGAATATATAGTCATGATAGATGGTGACATTATCATGAGTGAACAATTCATAAGCAGCCACAAGAGAAATGCCCGATTGAATCAGTTCATACAAGGTTCCAGGGTGTTGCTCCAGTCTGATTTAACTCAAGAGGTATTGAAGTCCAAAAGAGTGCGATTTGGATTCTTTACTAAGGGTATAACCAATCGTTTTAATACCATACACTCTCCATTTCTCTCATCACTGATGTCTTTTTATAGCAATAAACCAAATAGGATAAGAGGAGCTAATCTGTCTTTTTGGAAAAGTGACGTTATCAAAGTGAATGGCTTCAACGAGGATTTTGTGGGCTGGGGGCGAGAGGATTCGGAATTTGCAGTTAGGTTAAAAAACATCGGTATTCTTCGTAAGCATTTAAAGTTTGCTGGCTTTGGCTATCATTTATACCATAAAGAAAGTTCGCGAGAAGCGCTTAGAAAGAATGATCTTATATTGGAAAGGGCGATATCCGAACAGCTGACCAGCTGCGAGAATGGCATTGGTAAGTATATTTCACTTAGTGAGGCTTCATAATGAAAGTAAGCGGCTTCACATTCGTGCGCAATGCGGTTCAATACGACTATCCTGTAGTCGAAGCCATAACATCGATTCTTCCTTTATGTGATGAATTTGTTGTGGCAGTTGGAAATTCAACCGATGCAACACGAGAATTGATACAGTCCATCGATTCGCCCAAGATCAAAATATTGGATACGGTTTGGGATGATTCACTTCGTGAGGGAGGTCAAACATTTGCCTTAGAAACAAATAAGGCATTCAGTAGCATTTCACCTGATTCGGACTGGGCATTTTATATACAAGCGGATGAAGTGGTACATGAAAAATACCATGACGCCATTAGCCAGGCACTGAGAAAATACAAAGATGATAAAAGCGTTGAAGGGCTATTATTTAATTACCTCCATTTCTATGGTTCGTATGATTACGTGGGTGATGCATATCGATGGTACAGAAGGGAAGTGAGAATCATTAAGAATGACCACTCAATAACCTCCTATAAAGATGCGCAGGGGTTTAGAAAAAGGCCGAATATCAAAATTAAAGCAAAACTTATCAACGCCTACGTTTATCACTATGGTTGGGTAAGGGATCCTCGAAAGATGCAGGGTAAAAGGAGATCCTTTAACCACTTCTACTTCGATGACGCATGGATCGATAAACATGTAGGCACTGCAGAATCTTTTGATTACACCGGAATAGATGCGTTGAGGCCATTTGAGGGCACTCACCCAATGGTTATGAAACCAAGAATTGAGGCCATGAACTGGAAATTTGACCATGATATCACGAAAAACAGTCTGAAGTTGAAAGATAGGGCAAAACGCCTGATAGAGAGGCTTACCGGCTGGCGCATGGGCGAATTCCGCAATTATAAAATCATCTGATCCTTCTCCCATTCTTTTGTTATTTTTGACTCTTTATGGAAGAAACCCCGCGTCAAAAATATACTGAGAAAGAGAAGGTGGAGGTGTTCAATAATGAGTTTTTGCCTCATATCAACTCCATGTACAACTTTGGATATCGACTTACTTTAGATGAGGATGATGCCAAAGATCTTGTTCAAGATACCTATCTCAAGGCCTATCGTTTTATAGAATCATTCCAAAAAGGAACTAATGCAAAAGCATGGCTGTTTCGAATTTTGAAAAACAGTTTCATTAACGATTATCGAAAGAAGAGTAAAGAACCCTCAAAAGTTGACTATCAGGAGGTTGAGAGTTACTACAATTCCGATGATGTAGACAGGCAGATTACTACTGACTTAAGAGTAGAGTCGCTGCAAGACATGATCGGTGATGAAATATCCAATGCGTTGAATTCATTGGATGTTGATTTTAGGACGGTAATAATTTTGTGCGATCTGGAAGGATTTAAGTACGATGAAATGGCAAAAATTCTGGACATTCCAATTGGAACTGTTCGGAGCAGACTCCATAGAGCAAGAAATTTACTTAAAGATAAATTGAGTGTCTACGCAAAAAAAATGGGTTATAAAAATCCTTAGCTTATGAGCCTTCTCGACAATCCCTTTGCTGGTTCATCTGGCAACAAGATTTCATGCCTCGAAATGTTACAAGCCATTTTAGATGGCGATGCCACTGAAGAACAACAGCAGTATTTCAGAAAACACATGGATGAATGTTTGCCCTGCTACAAAGCACATGAATTGGACATGCAGATCAAACAACTGCTTAAAACAAAATGCAGTGGCAATCCCGTTCCGGCTGATTTGGTAGAAAAGATCAAACGTCAGGTGAATTCCATCTCTTGATGGCGGGAAAAGCAATTATTTTTTCAGCCCCTTCCGGTTCAGGCAAAACCACGCTTGTCAGATTTCTCCTCAACAACAATTCTGATTTGGATTTTTCTGTGTCTGCTTCAACGCGTGACAAACGTGGAAGAACTGAAAAAGATGGTAAGGATTATTACTTTCTTACACCAGAAACTTTCAAACAAAAGATAGATAATGACGAATTCATTGAATGGGAAGAAGTATATGAAGGAAATTTTTATGGTACGTTAAAATCAGAAATACAACGCATTTGGAATGAGGGCAAGAACGTGATTTTTGATGTTGATGTGAAAGGAGGGGTGAATCTAAAGAAGTATTTTGGTGATAAGGCGCTGTCTGTTTTTGTAAAAGTACCTTCTATGGAAGTACTAACGGAGCGTTTGAAAGATAGAGGCACAGAAACAGAAGAAAGCCTTTCCAGAAGGCTTTTCAAGGTGAAGTTTGAAATGGGCTTTGAAGACAAGTTTGATGTCGTTTTGCTTAACGATGATCTGGAAAAATCAAAAATGCGAGCACAAGCTCTTTATGATGATTTTAAGAATACTTAGAGTTCTTTATGAAGCCTAAGAATAAAATTGGTCTTTTTTTCGGATCCTTTAACCCCATTCACATTGGGCACCTTATTATAGCCAATAGCATGTTGCAAAACGGAGGGCTGGACAAAGTCTGGTTTGTAGTCACACCTCAGAATCCACTAAAGCCAAGTAAAAGTTTGCTGCACGAATTTGATAGGTTAGACCTTGTGCAGGCAGCAGTGGCTGATAATTATCAATTTGAGGTTTCAGATGTTGAATTTCACCTTCCAAAGCCTAGCTATACGGCTTATACATTGATCCATCTTTCCGAAAAAAATCCGGATAAGGAGTTTATCCTGATTATTGGTGAAGACAACCTTAAAAACTTTTCGCGATGGAAAAATCACGAGCAAATTCTGGATAACTATAAACTATACGTTTATCCTCGTCCTCAGGTAACAAAAACAGATTTAATTCGTCATCCTCGTGTGAAAATGATTGATGCCCCTTTGTTGGACATATCTGCTACCTTTATAAGGAAATCAATACGCAACAACAAGTCCATCCGTTATCTCGTTCCAGAGCCAGTAGAGCAAATGATTAAAACCAAAGGGTTTTATCTTTCGTAAAACCATAAAACATTTAAAATGCCTTATCGTTTGTCTATTCTGACAATTTCCTACACTGTTATACTACAGGTAATCGGAGTGATAGGATATGCGGGAGGGATCAGAGGCACTATAACTGCTGATGATGGATCGCCTCTTGCCTACGCTACTATTTTTGTCAAGCAGAGCGGAACAGGTACAGTTACCGGGCAAGAGGGGCAATATGAGGTTTTTCTTTCTCCTGGGCACTACGACATTACCTTTCAATACCTTGGCTATGAAACTGTGACCAGGCAGGTGGAGATAGCCGATCAGTTTATTGAAATTAACCTGACTTTGAAAAGTCAGGCAATCGTGTTGCAAAACGTTATTATAACAGCCGGAAATGAAGATCCAGCATACACGATCATGCGGAAGGCCATCTCAAAGGCGAAATTTCATACCCAACAAATAGATGCGTATTCGGCAAAAGTTTATATCAAGGGAAAGGGAAAACTCAAAGATTACCCATGGTTAGCTAAAAAGGCATTGGAGAAGGAGGGTGTTACCAAAGACAGACTTTTTGTATCAGAATCTGTAAGTGAGATTACTTACACACGGCCACACAAATTTGAAGAAAAAGTAATTGCAGTGTTCAGTGATGGAAATGACAATAATACATCACCCAATGCTTATGTTTTTGGAAGCTTTTATGAACCTGAAATTGCTGAGACAATTTCTCCATTGTCACCCCGTGCATTTTCATATTATCGATTTGAATACCTGGGTACTTTTAAAGATCGCGAATATGATGTGAGTAAAATTCAGGTAACACCTCGATCAAAAGGTGATGGTGTTTTTGAAGGAATAATTTTTATTGTTGAAGATTGGTGGAGTATTCATAGTTTGGATTTCAGCGTGACTAAACTGGGGATTGATTTTGAGGTGAAGCAGTTGTACAACCCAATTGAAGATAAGGCATGGCTTCCGGTTTCTCAACAGTTTAAAGTCGAGGGCAAAGTATTCGGATTTGAATTTGAATACAATTACCTGGCTACAATGAAGGATTATAAAATTTCACTTAATCCTGACCTGGAACTTGAAATGAAAGTAATTGATGAAAAAATTGAGCAGGAATATGCAAAGCAAATCAAAAATCAATTCAAAGAGAAGGATCAGGATTTAAAGGAAAGATTGGAAGGCGGAAAGGAGATTACCAATAAAGAATTAAGAAAATTAATCAGGGATTATGAAAAGCAAGAAATAAAAGAGACAGAATCTCCGGAGGTAATATCCGATACCAAATATTCGGTGGATAAACAGGCCTTCAAAAAAGACTCTTTGTTTTGGGCGGAAATCAGGCCAACACCTTTAACGGTAGAAGAAGTAAAAGGATATCAAGTAGCAGATAGTCTCTCTGAAGTAGATCGAAAAAAGCAGGAGGGCGATACGCTGAAGGCATCGAAGCACAAGGGCTTTCAACCCTGGGATATTTTCATTGGCGATAATTATCAAATAACAAAAACCTCCAATTTCATCATTCATTCGCCATGGAGTGACTTTAATACAGTTGAAGGCTTTAACCTTATTTATAAATTAGGTTATGTGAAGCGATGGGTAGAGCGGGATACCTTGGATAAAGCCAAAAGACCAAATGTGAAGCGCCTGGAGGTAACACCAATTGGCCGATATGGTTTTTCGAGAGAGAAACTTGTAGGCATGCTGCGGGTGAATTACAAATCCAATAAGAGTAGCCTTACCCTGGAAGGAGGACGCTATTTGCAACAGTTCAATGCTGCAAACCCAATTCATCCCTTTGTCAACACCTTAACTACACTTTTGTTAGAGAATAATCTCATCAAACTTTATGAGAGAGATTTTGTTGAAGTAAATCTCAGGCAAGAATTGAACACTAAGTATACTATTGTAAGTAATTGGAGTGTGGCTAAGCGCTATGAATTATTTAATAATTCTGATTTTACCTTGGTCAACAGAACCAAAGAAGCCTATACTCCCAATTCTCCTGTTAATCAATTATTACTTACTACAGGGTTTCAAGCGCACAATGCTTTCATTGGATCCGTAGGATTGGAGGCACGACCATGGCAGAAATTCAGAATCAGAAATGGCAGGAGATACAGCATTGATGGTTCATCCCCATTGTTTAGCCTTCGATATCAAAAGGGCATTGATGGTACCTTTAATAGTGATGTCGATTTCGACCTGATTGAGGCAGGTGTCAAGCACAGCATACGCATGGGAATTCGAGGCACACTTGATGTAGCCTTCAAAGGGGGGAAGTTTATAAATTCAGATAGAATGTATTTTATGGATTATGCTCATTTTTTAGGCAACCTATCTCCTTTTATCACTACAGATCCTGTCGGCAGTTTCAGGTTGCTGGATTATTATCAATACAGCACGAACGACAAATACTTCACAGCTAATGTGCACTATCACTTCAGAAAATTCTTAATCACGCAGTTTCCTCTGGTTCGTCTCACAGGAATATCGGAAAACATTTTTGTGAATTATCTCGCGGCCCCATTTTCCAACGATTACACAGAAGTAGGCTATTCATTGGATGGCATCTTGCGCATATTTCGCCTCGAGGGAGCAATGTCCTTCTCGGGTGGCAGTTATCAGAGCTATGGATTTAGGATTGGCGTTGCCACAAGTGTAGGTGTCAATTTTGAATAAATCTGATCAAAGTTTAATGTGACCATTAATTCCTACTTTTGAAGTGGGATATTTTCAAATATGGTTAAAGGCGTTGAGTGGAATGACTTTTTGGCTTTGAGAGCAAGTTTACCTTTGGTAGATGTGCGCTCTGAATCGGAGTTTTCAGCAGGGCATATACCAGATGCAGTCAATATCCCGCTGTTAAATAATGAGGAGAGAATATTGGTAGGAACCGATTTTAAGCAGAAAGGCCAGAGGGAAGCCATCAGAACAGGATTTAGACTAGTGGGACCGCGACTTAACGAAATTGTAGATGTAGCGGAAAAAACCGCGAAGGACAAAAGACTATTGGTTCATTGCTGGCGTGGAGGAATGCGATCTTCCAATTTTAGTCAATTTGTTGCAATGGCGGGTTTAAAACCCACCGTTTTAAAAGGAGGGTATAAGACCTATCGTCAGAAGGCGCATGAATTTTTTAAGCGTCCTTATAAAATAATACTAATATCAGGGTGCACTGGCAGTGGCAAGACTGAAGTGCTTCGTGCCCTTCGGCAAAGGGGTGAACAAGTATTGGACCTTGAAGGATTGGCCAAGCACAAAGGCTCAGCATTTGGTGGATTGATGATGCCACCTCAACCTACGACAGAGCAATTTGAGAATAACATGTTTGAGCAGCTGCTTAACCTGGATATTTTTAAACCTGTATGGGTAGAAGATGAGTCAATTGCAATTGGAAAAATATTTCTTCCTGCTGACTTCTGGACTAATATGAGGCAGAGCCCTGTGGTAATGCTGGAGGTGGAAAAGGAGACCAGAGTAAAAAGATTGGTAAATGAATATGGTCATGCAGACACAGAGGACTTTATAGAATCGATGAAAAGAATTACCAAGAAACTTGGAGGTCAAAATTTTAAAGAGGCAAAAGAAAAACTAGTGGAGAACAAAATGAGTAAAGTGATGGAAATTCTTCTTACTTATTATGACAAGGCCTACCTCGGTAGTTTGAATAAAAGGAAACCTTTGGTGCTCGGCAGTGTACAGTGGGATGGTGCAGACACTGAGATTGCAACCAAAAAGCTTATAGAGATTTCGAAAAGATACAAAGCAGATTAATGGAAATTAAGTTAACACAATATAGTCATGGAGCTGGATGTGGATGTAAAATAGCCCCAGCGGTTTTAGAAACAATGCTGCATTCCGATCAGGCAAAATCAATTTATCCTTCATTGTTGGTTGGTAACGAGTCAAAAGATGATGCGGCAGTATTTGATTTAGGGGATGGAACCTGCATAGTGAGTACCACTGATTTTTTTATGCCAATTGTTGACGACCCATTTCTCTATGGCAGCATAGCTTCTGTAAATGCGATTAGCGATGTGTATGCCATGGGAGGGGAGCCACTAATGGCAATAGCTATATTAGGATGGCCCATTAATAAAATTCCGGCAGAGGTAGCACAACAAGTACTTGAAGGAAGCAGGAACGTGTGTAAGCAGGCGGGAATTCCCTTGGCAGGTGGTCATAGCATTGATTGTCCTGAGCCGGTATTTGGATTGGCAGTGACGGGTAAGGTGAGAAAGGAACATTTGAAGCAAAACAATAAGGCAAAGGAGGGATCTATGCTTTATCTCACTAAGCCCTTGGGCATAGGTATAGTGACCACCGCGCAAAAAAAGGGGATCGTAGAAGAGGGACATTTGAAAATAGCAGTGGATACAATGCTTAAGCTAAACAGATTTGGGTCGGTGTTGGGTAAATTGGATTACGTAAATGCATTAACTGATGTTACCGGGTTTGGTTTACTGGGTCACCTCACGGAGGTTTGCGATGGAAGCAATTTATCTGCAGAAATCTATTATGATAAAATACCTGTATTGGATTTTTTGCATCCATACCTTCAGCAAAAAAGTATGCCTGGAGGAACGCAAAGAAATTGGGAGAGTTATGGCCATAAAATAAGCGAGATAACTGATGAACAGCGTTCAATTCTATCAGATCCTCAAACCAGCGGAGGATTGTTAATTGCAGTAGATGCAGATTGCGCTATCGAATTTGAAAAAGTGGCTGAACATAATGGAATGTCGCTGCAATCATTTGGCAAGCTTGTAGCAAGAAATGAGGTAGTGGTAACAGTGATTTGAAGTTAAAGATCCGTCCTTTTAACACCTTCAAACTCTAAAATAAAGTCAGGGCCGTAAGCAGAGGAAGGAGTTTGAAATCCAACTTTTAGATCTCCGTTTAAAATCCTGCTGGCAATAGCAACACTGGATAGTGCCGTAAGCGCGTAGCCGTTGGGTGTCTCAAGGCGGGCCTGAACAGATTGTTTGTTATTCCAGGCTTTTCCGGTTAAAAAACTCTTGGAATTTTCTCTCTTTTCATCTGAGGGGCCAGGAGTGCTATCAAGTCTTTTCAGCAAAAAGCCCTTTACCCACCTGCGCTTCAATAACCAGTTCAAAAATTGAGTTGATTTAATCACCGTGGCAACTTTTTTATTTATTCCCATATAAACTTCAATATTGGGAATGCCCGTACTGTAAAAAGCTGTAGACACATCGCCCCATGGTATTCTTGCTGAGATGGTTTTAAAACTACCGAAGTCAATTTCTTTTAAACCTTTGTGTAAGGGAACTTTAGTTATGATGCCCTCCTTGCGCACTCTGCTACCTTCCCCTAAACCCAACACTGCAGTCTTTGCGGTGCCACGTGTGCTCCCGCCACCTGACATTGCAAATGCGAGTTCGAGATGGCTGGCATCTGGCAACTTATTTTTTAAGTGTAGGGCAAGGCAATCTGAGGGAACTACATCAAAACCTGCTCCTGGAAGTAGCATTATACCTGCCCGCTTGGCATCCTGATCTAATTTGGCCAATAATTCGAATACAGAAATTTCACCCGTAATATCTGTATAATGAGTTCTGGTTTCCAGGCAAGCCTGCACCATATACTTGGCGGTAAATAAAAATGGACCACCACAATGGATGACCAATGCTGCTGGAGTAAGTAAGTTCTTTAATTTTTCTGAATCTTGGATTTCAACAACATGATAAGGGTATCCAGTTGCAACACTTTGCGCTTTTAGCGCATTTTCATTTCGGCCGGCAAGTACTAACTTCAGATTTTGAGCTTTACATTTTTCAACGATTAGTCTCCCGGTATATCCGTAAGAGCCATAGACAACAATTTGTTTGCTTTCTTTCAATTTCCTCCTTTTTCTGTTCTTTCAACCTTTGTTACAAAATACTTGGTGTCGCCTCGCCATGGAAATCGCATGTATCTTTTTACAAAGTAGAGATTCACTCGCTCTCCACTTAATGCGACATCTGATAACTTTTGAATCACCTCAGTCTGATCAGATTCTACGGAAAAATCAAATGTCTCTGCCACAGGGCTAACACCTTTTAGTGCACCAAAGGAATCAAGACTAATTTTGCCTTCGTGGGTTTTAAAAATCACGCCTTTCTCGGTTATGCGCAAAACCTTTCCAGCCATAACCCCTTTTTCGTAGGTGCCCCAATACGCAAAACTTAAAGTTGCTATTCCAAGGATTAGCAGAATTACCAATACCCTTTTGATAAATTTCATCGTGGCATGACCAGCCTTTTGCAGAAAATTTTGTGATTCCATGAATGATTGTTAAGGTACTAGCAATTTACCCTTTCTCCTCAACTTAACATAGAGGAAACCTGAGATGCATATCACGAGTAATGAAATAAATTGAGAATGAGAAACAAGGTTTTGAATGACATAACCCCTTTCCTCGTCTCCGCGAAGCAATTCCAATAAACTTCTCCCTACAGAATAAACAATCAGATAAGTCAGGAATACTTGACCGTCAAACTTTTTATTTGCTTTTAGCCATAGAAGAAAGATCATTAATGAAAATAAGAAGCCCGCTTCGTAAAGTTGTGTGGGGTGAAGAGGAGTATTCAATGGTTCAGCCTGGCAAACAGGATTGGTAAAAACTACATTAAGAAAACTATCGGTGGGTTTTCCATGGCAACAGCCAGACAGAAAACAGCCTATTCTACCTAAACCGTGAACAATACACGTAACAATGCCCATGATGTCAAGCATCGGTAAAACAGGTATCCTGTGCTTTCGGAAGAACCACAACATGGTGGGGATTGCAAAAAGGAGTGATCCGAAAAACACAAATCCATTTCCACTGAAGACTTTGCTTAAATGACGGATATAGTAAGTTGGGTTTTCAAAAAAGAAAAACACCTTACCACCAAGGTAAGCGGCTACTACTATGTAAATAAATAGTGCATTGGATTGATCGTAAGTGGTTTGAAACTGTTTCTTACCCTGGTAAGCCATATAAGTCAAGCCTACCAACGCACCCACGGCAATAAAAAAACCGTAGGAGTATATGACAATTGGTCCTACTTCAAATAATATAGGATACACTAATGGATTAAGTTGCTAAGTATTGCTGGAGCTCACAGAAGCTTACACTGTCATTATTTCAACCTCCTTGCGTTTCATGAGGCTGTCGATCTTCTCAATGTGTTCGTTGGTCAGTTTCTGTACACCGTCTTCGGCATTCTTAATATCGTCTTCAGAAACGCCCTTAATTTTCTTAAGATTTTCGTTGATCTCTTTTCGAACATTTCTGACACTTACTCTTCCATGTTCGCACTCTTGCCCAACCTGCTTTACCAATTGCTTTCTTCGCTCTTCAGTCAACATGGGTACGTTGATGATCACCTGCTGGCCATCGTTTTGTGGATTTAGGCCAAGGTTGGCCGCCATAATGGACTTTTCGATTTCAGGGATGAGATTTTTTTCCCAAGGTTTAATAAAAATACTTCTGGCATCAGGGGTGGTTATTGAAGAAACCTGGCTTAGTGGACTCATTGCCCCATAGTAAGAAACCATAATTCCATCTAGCATGGAAGGACTTGCTTTTCCTGCCCTTATTTTAGTGAGTTCATGGCTAAGGTGGGTGACTGCCTTACCCATTAAATCTTTCGCTTCTTCAAGGTATAATTCTATCTCTTCCATAGCCTTATTGTATTAAGAAGTAAATATATAATTCAGTGGATTAAATATTAACTGATAAGTGTGCCTGTTTTTTCTCCCTGAGCAATTTTAAGAAGGTTCCCCTTTTTATTCATGTCAAAAACTACAATGGGTAAATTATTTTCCATGCAAAGCGTGAACGCAGTCATATCCATAATGTTCAGACTCTTTTCATAAGCTTCCTGAAAAGAAAGTTTTTCGTAGCGAACAGCATCCGAATGTTTTTCCGGATCTTTAGAATAGACGCCATCTACACGGGTGCCCTTCAGGACTACATCTGCCTGTACTTCGATGGCACGAAGGCTTGCCGTGGAGTCGGTAGTGAAGTAAGGATTTCCAATACCGGCACCAAAAATCACAATTCTTCCCTTTTCGAGGTGTCGAATGGCACGTCTTCGAATGAAGGGTTCACAAACCTGCTCCATTTTAATTCCAGACATCAGTCGGGTGTACATTCCATGACGCTCCAATGCACTTTGCAATGCCATACCATTAACAACGGTGGCCAACATGCCCATGTAGTCACCCTGCACCCTATCGATGCCCAGGGTTTCTGCTTGTCCACCCCGGAAAATGTTACCTCCTCCGATTACAATCGCAATTTCAATACCCTCCTCTTTTACGCTTTTGATTTCTTCTGAATACTGCTCCAGCATGGCAGGATCAATGTTCGTACTCTTGTTGCTTCCCTGAAGAGATTCGCCACTGAGCTTAATAAGAATGCGCTTGTATTTCATGAAGAGGGTAGGGTAAAATTTTATCGTTGCAAATATATCAGGTTTTGAGGGATTTGCAGGAAATTTTGAGTTGTGGAATTGACCTCACTAAAATTCGATCAGTACCTGCCCTTTCTCCACACTGTTTCCCTTTTCAACTTTCACAGCCTTCACGATACCCTCGCCAGGTGATTTGATAATATTTTCCATTTTCATGGCTTCCAGGATAAGCAATTGATCACCAGTTTTCACCTCATCACCAGCTTTCACTTTGAGGGCTATAATAAGTCCCGGCATGGGCGCTTTAATAGAATTGATTTTGCCAGAAGTGCCTGCGTTCATACCCATTTTCTCCAGCAACAATTCAAATTTGTCTTTTACATCTACAGTATATTTCCTCCCATTGATTTTCAGGATAAATGTTTTGGCAGTGTAGTCTGCTTTTACCACTTCGGCCCTATAACTTTTTTGCTGATGTATGATGTGGAAATAAGTACCTGATATTTTGACAAATTCCCATTCGAATGGATTACCATTCACAAGCCACCCTTCCTCAGAAGGAGTAACTTCAAAACTAGATTGATTGACTGTGGCTTTAAACATACCCAAAAATAGAGTTCTTGTTCAAGAATTAGCAATTCAATCGAAAAATTGTGTTTGCAGTCTGGTGTGGTTATGTTTGTAGTATCAAATAGGGGTGCCAAAAATACGGGCTGAGATTATACCCAATGAACCTGATGCCGATAATGCGGCCGAAGGGAGGCAAGGTTAAACATAAGTGAGTGCATTCCCCTGTGCGCCACAGGTTTAAACCATTATTAATAATGTCAAAATTAATTTTTACAGCTTTATGCTGTACGGCTTATCTGAGCGGATGGGCACAATTTACCATTCAAGGCAATGTAAAGTCATCAACTACCAACTTACCGCTTGCAGGCGCAACCATACAGTCTGACTGGGGTAATCACTTTACCATTACAGACGAACAAGGTGCATTCCTGTTGGAAAATGTAAAATCAGGGAATTACGTGATTGTAGTACGTTATCTGGGATTTGCTGAAAAACGGGAACGCTTAACGGTAAACGAAAACAAATCGTTGACAATTGAATTAGAGGAGGACACTCGGCTCACTGATGAAGTCATTGTTTATGCTACCCGGGTGGCCGAAAAAAGCCCGACTACTTTTAGCAATATCAACAAGTCTGAATTGAAAAAGCAAAACTTTGGGCAGGACCTGCCCTTTGTTTTAAACTATACACCATCACTGGTGACTACGTCAGATGCCGGGGCAGGCATTGGTTATACCGGTTTGCGCATTCGTGGAAGTGATGCTACGCGAATCAACGTGACTATCAACGGAATACCTTACAACGACAGTGAATCACAAGGCGTTTTCTGGGTAAACATTCCGGACATTGCTACTTCAACTCAAAGTGTACAGGTGCAGCGAGGTGTGGGATCGTCTACCAATGGAGCTGGTGCCTTTGGAGCTTCCATCAATTTGCAAACTAACAGCAAAAATGATGAACCATACGCAGAATTTATTAATTCGATGGGCTCATTTAATACGCGCAGACATACGGTGGGTTTTGGTACTGGCATGCTCAACGATAAGTTTAGTTTTGACGCAAGGGCCTCCTTCATCCAGTCTGATGGATTTATTGACAGGGCTTCATCAGATTTGCGATCATACTATGCTTCGGGTGGCTATTATGGTGACAAAACGATAATAAAAGCGATTGCGTTTGGTGGCAAGGAAATAACTTATCAAAGTTGGTTTGGAGTGCCTGAGTCAAAACTGAAAAATGATGTGACAGGCATGATGCTTACTGCTGCCACGGAGGGATGGAATGCACAACAAACTGATAATTTGTTGAATGCCAACAGCAGAACGTTCAATATCTATGATTACAAAGATCAGGTAGATAATTATTCTCAAGATAATTTTCAGCTTCATGCCTCGCATCAGTTTTCCTCTGACCTTACTGCCAACGTTGCCCTTCACTATACTCCTGGCAGAGGGTATTATGAAGAATTCAAGTACGATCAGGCTTTTGCAAAGTATGGGCTTTCAGATGTTGTGATAGGTACAGAAACTGTTTCAAGTTCTGATTTGATTAGGAGAAGGTGGCTCGACAATGATTTTTATGGAGTTACCTATTCCTTGAATATGGAAAAAGACCGATACAATGGCGTGCTTGGCGGAGCTTGGAACAGCTATCAGGGTGATCATTTCGGTGAAATTCTATGGGCAGGGGTGGCTTTGGCTGCCCCCAAAGATTATAGATTCTACTTCAATAACGGTAATAAAAAAGATTTCAATATTTATTGGAAGAGCAATTACCAGATCACTGATAAACTCCAAGGCTATGTGGATTTGCAGTATCGCAAGATTGACTATGCAGCTGAAGGGGTAGATGACGATCAAACTAATTTTGTAGTTAGTGGTGATTATAATTTTTTCAATCCCAAGGTGGGTCTTACTTACGAAGTAGCTTCAGGAAGGCAGCTTTATGCCTCTTATGCCATAGGACAACGTGAACCGGTACGCAATGATTTTATCAATGCACCAGGAGGAAGTACGCCAAAGCCTGAAGTGCTGAAAAATGTTGAGGCAGGATGGCGAATGAAAAAAAATAATTATGCCCTTACTTTTAATTATTACTTCATGGACTACCTAGATCAATTGGTGGTGACGGGTGAATTAAATGACGTGGGGGCATCTATCAGAACCAATGTAGATCAAAGCTATCGTTCAGGAATTGAACTAGACGGAATTTTAAGGATCAATTCAAGCCTTACCTGGGGAGCCAACATCACATTGAGCAAAAACAAAATCAAGAACTTTACAGAGGTGCTTTATGATTATGGTATTAATTATGACGAGTACAATGAAATTCAAAATCGGTACGAGGATGTAGACATTGCCTTTTCTCCTTCTGTAATCGCAGGATCAAGCCTGAGCTACGCACCTTCTAAAAATGTTGAGGCCGCATTATTGTCAAAATACGTGGGAGATCAATTTCTTGACAATACCTCCAATGAGAGCAGAAAACTTGATGCCTATTTTGTGAATGACATAAGGTTGAGTTTTCACCCGTCCTTTCGTGGATTTAAAGATTTTGGCATTAGTTTGTTGGTCAACAATCTTTTTGATGTAGCGTATGAATCGAATGGCTATACCTATGGTTTTGTTGGCGGTGGCGAAACGGTAAGGCAAAATTATTATTACCCACAGGCTGGACGTAATTATCTTTTGATGCTTTCAATGAAGTTTTGATGTATGGGCGGGGAATGATTCAGCGCAGATCATCATTTTCCTTTTCTTACCTTTGCGCCATGGCTGGTTCCTTGCCCGTACAATTCTTTCTGTTTTTCAAAGCTTTATTCCGACTCACCCGATTCTGGAATCTGATCATAATAGGTATTGCGCAATATTTTACAGCCTATTTTTTGGTAGGATATGATACGCTGACGGATTGGAGGCTTTTACTATTGTCCGTGTCCACCATGATGATAGCAGCGGCTGGTTACATTATCAATGATTATTATGATGTAAAAATCGATTTGATCAATAAGCCCGAACGAGTGGTAATAGGGAAGAGCATCACCAGGCGGTATGCTATTTTTTTTCATACCGTGCTTTCTCTTTCGGGAGTGGCGGTGGGGCTATTATTGAGTTGGCAAATTGCGCTCGTGAATTTTATGTCCGCTTTTCTATTATGGCTCTATTCCAACAATCTCAAACGACAACCATTTATAGGGAATTTTGCCATTGGGCTTCTGACTGCATTTTCTGTTCTCGTGGTAAACCTCCTATACCAACCTTTTAATTCCCTCATACTTATTTATGCTTTGTTTGCTTTGGCTATGACTTTGGTGAGAGAAATTATTAAGGACATGGAGGACTGGAAGGGCGACAATACTTTTGGGTGTAAGACCATTCCTATTATTTGGGGATTACGTAAAACCAAATTATTACTTTACGTTCTGTTGATATTGTTTACTGCTTTGGTGATTATGGTAAATACTATTTATGTGGGGCTACCTATTTACTATTTTATAGCTTTTCTCTTTTTACCACTGGGATATCTTGTGGCCAGGTTAATCAGAGCGGATACCATTCGTGATTTCGCCCGATTAAGTTCACTGTGCAAATTGATACTGCTGCTGGGGATTATAAGCATGTCCTTGGTTTGATACAACTATTCGTTTTCTTTGTATACACAGATGAATAAATCTTTTCGAATTGCTCTTTTTGCTTCTGGCAGTGGCACCAATGCCGAGCGTTTTTTTCAATATTTCAAAAATCATAAGCACATTGAAATCACCCTATTGCTTAGCAATAATCCTCAAGCATACGCTTTGAAGCGGGCGGAAAAAGCGGGTGTGCCTGCCAGGGTGTTTGATAGAACACAACTGAAGAACGGTGAGGTACTGAATTGGTTACAATCACAGCGAATTACACACATTGTTTTGGCGGGATTTCTTTGGCTTATTCCTGATAACCTGATTCTAGCTTTTCCAGAAAAGATTGTGAACATTCATCCTGCGTTGTTGCCCAAGTTTGGGGGTAAAGGGATGTATGGAGGCAAAGTACATGAGGCAGTAAAAGCTGCAGGTGACATGGAAACTGGAATTACGATTCATTTGGTAAATGAACACTATGATGAAGGCGCCATACTCAAGCAGGCTAAAATTGCCATTGAACCTACCGATACTCCTGAACAAATTGCTGAAAAAGTCCATCAGCTGGAGTACCAATATTATCCATCTGCAGTTGAAGACTGGATAATGAAATAATTCAAAAAACTGAACGAGCTCTCTACTTGGATGAATTGTTGATAAAAGCGAAATCACCACTGCGCTCAAAAGACTTAAATATCTCAACTACAAAATCAGGAGGAGCAGCAAGTTTTCTTTTCACCAAATCCAACCAGGCGCCATCCATATTGATAATGGCAGCTATAGTTCCATCTTCCTTTACAAAATTATGGCGCAGGCTCCATCTGGAGTAGTCCTCTTTGGCTGAATAGATTTCTACATCTACAGTAATTTTGTCCTCCAGTTTTATTTCTCTCCTGAAATGAGCTTCTTCACGAAATAGGATAGGACCAATTTGTAGTGTCTCCATTTTTTCGGTTGTAAGTCCATGGCCATTCAGGTATTTCATACGAACGGTAGCGCCATAATCATAATAGGCAGAATGTCTGAGATGACGGTTTTGGTCAATATCAGACCATCTAATCTGGATTGGAACAATGAATTTACTCAAGGGCTAAGGCGTATTAATCTCATTGAAAGGTTCTGTGGAGCTGTCTGTCCAACTCATCGGATACTTTTTGTCCAGGAACTCCAATGAGTCCTCTGTAAGGAATAAAGGCCTGAAGGTATCAATCATTACCGCCAGTTCGTGAGTTTCTTTGGCTCCAATGCTTTTCTCAACAGTTCCAGGATGAGGTCCATGAGGTAAGCCACCAGGGTGCAAGGTGAAAGAACCTCGTTCAATTCCCTTTCTGCTCATGAAGTTTCCTTCAGCGTAATACAACACTTCATCAGAGTCGATATTGCTGTGATTGTAAGGAGCTGGAATAGCCTGCGGATGATAATCAAATAATCTCGGCACGAACGAGCAGATCACGAAATTGTGAGCTTGAAAAGTCTGGTGCACGGGGGGCGGCTGATGAATACGGCCGGTAATCGGCTCAAAATCGTGAATAGAAAATGCATAAGGCCATAGAAATCCGTCCCAGCCCACTAAGTCCAATGGGCTGTAGTCGTACACATACTGGTGGAGGTAGCCTTGCTTTTTGATTTTCATCAGGTGATCTCCCTTTTTTGTATCTGTAATTAATTCATGAGGAGGACGAATATCTCTTTCGCAGTAAGGCGAATGTTCCAGCAGTTGACCCAATTGGTTGCGGTATCTCTTTACCGTTTCAATTGGGCTTGCAGATTCGGTAATCAAAAGACGAAGCGGTCCTTCGTTGAATTCAAGTTTATAAATCACAGTGCGAGGTATTACTACGTAATCCCCCTGCCTGATCTCAAGCTTTCCAAATTGTGAAATGAGAACACCGCTTCCATCATGTATATAAATCACTTCATCTCCTTCTGCATTCTTATAGAAGTAATCCATTTTTCGTTGCTTGGGGCTACAGATGGAGATAGAACAATCGCTATTCATCAACAATACCTTACGCGCACTTAAATAATCATCACCCGTGGTTTCAACTTTACTAGTGTTTAAGTGGGTTTGACGCAGCGCGTAATCTTTAATTATCTTTGGTCCATACTTGACCGGATCATTAACAGCCTTTACACGTGTAGGAGCATTGATGTGATACAGGTTGGAATAGATTCCTGAAAAACCTTCCGAGCTCACCAATTCTTCTTTATATAAGCTTCCGTCTGGCTGACGAAACTGTGTGTGTCTTTTTGGAGGGATATTTCCCAGGCGATGATAGTACATGATATAAGTGCTTTAAACTTCCTGCTTTCGAAGTTAGTAAATTATCAAAAGAATAATGATGGCCAATACCTGCTAAACTTTGCTTTTGCTAATAGTTTTACATTTTACTTCGCTCAGGTATTCTATCGAACAACTGTAAAGCCTGTTGAAGGATCTCGTTGGTTTCATTGAAGATAGGATAAAAACTTTCACTACCCCAAACCCTCCTTGCAATATTGGCCTTTAGAAAGATTTCAAATACCATTTTGTTTTTGTTCAAATCATTCCAATCGGGTTTTACATTATTTCGTTTCCCCACTTCAACGAGACTGGAATACATTGAATCTGTTACCTTAAAGCCATGATAAAATTCCTTGAACCCCAACTTCTCCAGGTTGGCTTTGTTCTCCAAAGCGTAATTGAAGGCATACTCTTGAAATGAATTGGAGTTGAACAATGCGTTTAGATAGGGGCTGTTCAAGGTAGTATCTAAAGGCACAAAATAGTCAGGCATAATACCGCCACCGCCATAGACAGTGCGGCCATTCATGGTGAGGTATTTTAGCGAATCATTAAATTTAATACTGTCTGCATGGAAAAATTCACCGTGCCGGAAACGTTCAGCGATATCCCTTGAATACTGCTGATTGTCATCGTAGGGTTTTTGAATAGATCTGCCGCTTGGAGTATAATAGCGGGAAATGGTTAGCCTCAATTCCGAGCCATCGTTGAGATCAAAAGGAGACTGTACAAGACCTTTCCCATAAGATCTTCGACCAACAATCAGTGCCCTGTCATTGTCTTGCAGAGCACCGGCCACAATTTCAGATGCGGAGGCACTTCCTTCATTTACGAGTACAATTAGATCTCCTGTTTCAAATTCACCTTTGGCTGAAGACATTGCATCTGAATTGTATCGGGTATCTTTTCCATTAGTGAAAACTATTTTTTCTCCTGCTGGAAGAAAATCATCAGCCAGATCAATGGCTTGGTTCATGTATCCACCAGGATTGCCTTGCAAATCAAGCACCAGTTTGGTCATTCCTTCTTTTTTCAGTTTGTCCATTGCCTGGCGAAATTCTGAATAGGTGGTTTGGGAGAAGCGACTCACTTTGATATATCCCACCTTGTCATTTACCATGTAAGAAGCATCAACAGAAAATTGGGGAATCTTGTCGCGAATGATATTGAACGCGATGGGATGGCTCGAATTTCTCCTTACCACTTCAATCTTCACTTCAGTACCTTTTGGTCCTTTGAGTTTTTTGGTCACTTCACTGTTGCGCAACCCTACGCCCGCAATGTTTTCTCCATTTACCTTCACTATACGATCTCCTGTGCGCAGACCAACTGCTTCTGATGGTCCGCCACTAAGTGCCGCTACTACTACCAGAGTATCTTGAAAGATGCTGAACTCGATGCCAATCCCTTCAAAATTTCCACGGAGATCTTCGTTGGCTTCCTGCCTTTCCCTTGCCGGGATATAAGCTGAGTGAGGATCCAGCTTGGCCAGCATGTGCTGAATTGCATCATCCACAAGCTCATCGGTCTTTGTCTCATCAACGTATTCTGTCTTTATAAGAGAAAGTACTTCCCTAAACTTTTGTACATCTGTTCCTATTTCATCTGATGCCGTATTGGTGGTAAGGCTTGCGCCAATAAGCACACCTCCAGCCAGGCCTATGCACAAAATCAAAGGGAGTCCGATCTGGTATTTTGAATTTTTTGGCTCACTCATATCAAAAAATGCGGTTTATTAGAATCTAATACGTTTTTGCGCCCTCAAAGTTATCCGGATCAAAAGCAGAAAAAAGAATGTTAATCAAATTCTGTTGTTCGTAACAATGATATTTGATCTTGGCTGGGGCAGTCAGTATACCTATATTTACTGTTGGTATGGCAAAAACTACCCTCAAAGATAAGCTAATTCAGGATTTGGTGGACCAAAACAAGGTACATGCCTATGTGCTTTATTATTTTGGGATCAAATTTTATGAGTATTCGGAGCAAACACTTGAGCAGGTATGCATAGACAAGGGCTTGAGGGTGGAGCAGGTAGTCAAAGAACTGGAATCACCCAACCAGAATTTTCAAGAAGCTGACCTACCGCTGATTTCTTATCCCATTGATTTAATATTAGAGTACCTGAAGCACGCCCACTTTACTTTTGTAAAACACAAGCTGCCTTACATTGCTAGGTTGGTAGAGTCTTTCAAGGCCAACCATAAAGATTATGAGAATGTAGAAAAAGATCTTAAAGAGTTGTTCCCCCTCTTTTTGGAAGACTTCATTCATCATATCTATGCTGAAGAAGACACCCTATTTGGATACATCCGTGTTCTCGAAAAGGCTACGAAAGGAGTTTACAATCCATCTCAGTTGTACTATATGCTAGAGAAAAGCTCACTCCAAAAGTTTGCCATGGAGCATGAAGCACATGATGATGAAATGGAGGGTATAAGAAGGATTACTAATAATTATGCCCTAAGCGCAGATGCACCTTTGCATGTGAAGGTTATCTATTCTGAATTAACCTCATTTGAAAAGAGCCTGAAAACACATGCGCGAATTGAAAATGAAATTCTGTTTCCCAAAGCCATGATGCTGGAAAATCAGGTAAAGAACATTTTCCAAAGGAAAATTAAAGACAACTAGTTATTCAAAAGAATTCCGTGGGGCGAATCATTGCAGTAGACTATGGTAAAAAACGAACAGGTCTTGCAGTAACAGATCCTTTACAAATTATTGCCACCGCCTTAGATACGGTTGAGACTTCCAAATTGTTAGATTACCTGAAAAAATATTTCCTTAAGGAACAAGTAGATGAATTAGTGATTGGAATGCCCAAGCAAATGAACAATACTGATTCTGAGACAGCTCCATTCGTCAGGCAAATGACAGCCAGAATCAATGAGACATTTCCTAATCTGCCTGTGAAATACGTAGATGAGCGATTTACCAGTAAAATTGCTATGCGGGCCATGGTGGAGGGGGGTATGAAAAAAAAGAACAGGAGAGAAAAAGAAAATGTGGATAAAATCAGTGCAACGCTGATTTTACAAACTTACCTTGAATCCAAGCGCTAATCTTTAGCTGGCGTACGCTAAAACAGTCCAGATTGATTAAATTTGCATGTTAATTTAATTGCAAATGGTTTATCCGATTATAATGTATGGTGATCCAGTGCTCCGGAAGAGAGCCCAGGACATCAAGGAGGGGAGTCTTGAAGTGAAGCAGATCGCTGAAGATATGTTTGAAACAATGTATGCCGCATCTGGAATTGGTTTGGCTGCCCCACAGATCGGAAAGGATATTCGCATGTTTGTTGTGGATGGCAGTGTGCTGGAAGATGAACCAGGGATGCAGGAATTTAAGAAAGTATTTATCAATGCGGAGATCATCGAAGAGGATGAAGATCACGAGGAGATGGAAGAAGGCTGTCTGAGCATTCCCAATATTAGAGAGAAAGTAACGCGTCCTTTTTCAATTCGCATCAAGTATTTCGATGAAAACTGGAATGCCCATGATGAGGAGTATGAAGGTATGAAAGCCCGTATCATTCAGCATGAGTATGACCATATTGAGGGGGTGCTTTTTATAGACTATCTCACTCCGCTTAAAAAAAGATTACTGAAAGGGAAATTGAATGATATCAGCAGAGGGGAAGTAGACACTGAATACAGAATTGCAGCGCCTCTGCGCAAATGATGATTAAGATCAACTCCAGGCTACCTGATGTAGGCACTTCTATTTTTGCAGTCATGTCCAGAATGGCTCAGCAATATGAAGCCATTAATTTGTCTCAAGGATTTCCTGATTTTAAAGTTTCTGAAAAGCTGATTGAGCTCATCCATCAACAGATGAAAGCGGGGCACAATCAATATGCACCCATGCCTGGGGTACCCTCACTTCGCAAAACCATCGCAGAGGTAATACATCAAACTTATGCTCATCAGGTAGATCCCGAAATGGATATCACCATTACGGCAGGAGGTACAGAAGCCATTTTTGCTACCATTACAGGGTTGGTTAGCCCGGGTGATGAAGTGATTTTATTTGATCCTTCTTACGATTGCTATGATCCCGCAATCAGGTTGAATGGTGGAATACCAGTGCCTATCAATCTTCTTCCTCCGGGATTTGCAATCGATTGGGAGCTGGTAAAAAGCAAGATCACAAATCGGACAAGGATGATTATGATTAACACGCCTCAAAATCCAAGTGGGGCTGTGCTAACAGAGAGCGATCTGAGGATCTTGGAGGAAATTGTCACTAAATATGGCATCCTGGTACTCAGCGATGAGGTTTACGAGCGCATTATTTTTGACCAAAAGGTGCATCAAAGTGTTTTGCGCTTTCCTGGGCTGGCGGCTCACAGTGTTGCCATATTCTCCTTTGGTAAAACATTTCACGCCACCGGGTGGAAGGTAGGCTACGCTGTGGCGCCAGGTGAAATTTCGAAGGAGATCAGAAAGGCTCATCAATTTATCACCTTTAGCGTCAATACGCCTGTGCAACTGGCTTTGGCTGAATACATGACCCACCCGGAGCATTATTTGGGTCTGTCAAAATTTTATCAGGAAAAGAGAGATTTTTTTCTAGGGCAGATCAAGGGCTCGTCTTTTCAACCCATGACTTGCTACGGGTCGTATTTTCAGTTGCTTTCCTATAAGGGCGTTTCATCAAAAGCAGATGTGGAAATGGCAGAATGGCTGACGAAGGAGCATAAACTGGCCTCTATTCCTGTTTCAGTTTTTTATAAAGACAAGACGGACAATCAGCTGCTACGGTTTTGTTTTGCCAAGGGAGAAGAGACTTTAGTAAAAGCCGGAGAAATTCTGAACCGATTTTAGTTTGGAAATTGTTAAATAGGCGTTCTCTATTTAGTTGGGGATCGCTTTCTTTGCAGCAGGAATTAACCAAGTGTGATGCAGGACCTAAAGATTACAGTTATTCAGTCAGATTTACATTGGGAAGATATTGGCGCCAATTTGGCCATGTTTGAAGAGAAAATCTGGCAAATCGGCACCTCAACCGATGTAATTGTATTGCCAGAGATGTTTACAACAGGGTTTACCATGGCAGCCCCAAGGCTGGCAGAGCAAATGAACATGCGTACTTTCAAATGGATGAAGCAGATGGCCGACCAGACGGGCGCATTAATATTAGGGAGCTTTATTGCACTGGTGCACGATCGCTATTACAACAGGCTGCTCTGGATGGAGCCAGGGGGAAATTTTAAGACTTACGACAAACGCCATTTATTCAGAATGGCGGATGAGCATCAAATTTATACTCCAGGAGAAAGCCTTTTGGTAGGACATTGGAAGGGATGGAGAATTTGTCCACTGGTTTGCTATGATTTGCGTTTTCCTGTTTGGAGCAGAAATAAATGGAATGCTACACTGAGAAAGCCTACCTATGATCTTGCTATCTATATTGCCAACTGGCCAAAAGTGAGAATTCATGCCTGGGATACTTTGTTGAAAGCGAGGGCTATTGAAAATTTGTCTTATGTAGTAGGGGTAAATCGGGTTGGCCAGGATGGAAAAGGTATTGAATACAACGGCCTTTCATCTGTAATCAATCCAAAAGGTGAGCCTGTATTTACTGTTGAGGGTATGGAAGCCATCAAGACGGTGGAGATTAGCGGAAATTCACTGCTGTCTTATCGTGATAAATTTCCTGCTTTTATGGATGCGGATGATTTTTCAGTAGAGGTGGAGCCTATCTCTGAAGAGGACTATTAAGCGTCTTTTCATCATCTATTAAATCTGTTTAAATTTTAAGGTTACAAGTTTCGCTATCCTCAAAATAGCCCTACTTTTGCACCTTAAAAAAATCACCTAAACCGCTAATCCTCAATGGCATCCAAGAAAATTTCAAGGGCATTAATATCTGTTTATTACAAAGACAATTTAGAGCCCATCATCGAGACTTTGGCTGCTCAGGGTGTTGAATTTGTTTCTACTGGAGGCACTCAGACTTTCATTGAAGGGTTAGGGCACAAAGTAACTCCTGTAGAGGAACTTACTGGCTATCCGTCTATTTTTGGTGGTCGCGTTAAGACACTCCATCCGGTAGTGTTTGGGGGGATTTTATACCGAAGAGACAATCAAGAAGATCTCAAGCAGTCTGCTGATTACAAAATTCCTCCAATTGACATGGTCATTGTGGATTTATATCCATTTGAAGAAACTGTTGCCAGCGGGGGCTCTGAGGGAGCGATCATCGAAAAAATTGACATTGGAGGGATATCTTTAATCCGCGGTGCAGCTAAAAACTTTAAAGATGTGCTGATCGTTTCCTCACGCGATCAATATCAGGAAGCACTAAATTTACTCCAATCCAATCAATGCAATACAACACTGGCTGACAGAAAACGTTTTGCAGCGAAAGCTTTTGATGTCACTTCTCATTACGATACGGCTATATTCAATTACTTCAATCAGGAAGAGAAAATTGAAAGCTTTAAAGTAAGCGTGACCAATGGCAGGACTTTGCGCTACGGAGAAAATCCCCATCAACAGGCTACCTACTATGGTGAATTGGATCAATTATTTGAAAAGCTAAACGGTAAAGATCTTTCTTATAATAATCTGGTAGACATTGATGCAGCACTTCTTTTGCTGAACGAGTTTAAAGGAGAAACAGCATTTGTAATTATTAAACACACCAACGCATGCGGTGTAGCCACTGCCAAAACGGTAAAAGAAGCATACTTAAAGGCATTTGCGGCAGATACGATTTCTGCATTTGGAGGGATACTTTGTTCCAACCAAATCGTAGACATCGAAGCGGCAGAAGAGATCAATAAATTATTTTTTGAAATCCTGATTGCGCCTGACTACTCACCGGAGGCTTTGGAATTATTAAAATCTAAAAAGAATAGGAATTTGCTAAGGCAAGTGAGTGCGCTTCAGCCTGCAAGACAATACAAGAACCTGTTGAATGGTGTAATTGCCCAGGATTTTGACTTTAAGACAGACAGCGAGAAAGACTTAAAAACAGTAACGAAGAAAAAGCCTACGCAAAAGGAAATCGAAGCGATGTTGTTTGCCGGTAAAATAGCCAAACACACTAAGTCAAACACAATTGTATTGGCTGTGGACGGTCAAATGCTGGCCAGTGGAGTGGGGCAAACTTCCCGGGTAGATGCTTTGAGACAGGCCATTGCGAAGGCTAAGAGTTTTGGATTTAATTTGAATGGCGCAGCCATGGCTTCCGATGCTTTTTTCCCATTTCCTGACTGTGTAGAGATTGCCAATGAAGAAGGCATCAAGGCGGTGATTCAACCAGGAGGGTCAATTAAAGATCAGGACTCGATCGATTTTTGTGATAGCCATGATATGACGATGGTTACAACAGGATATCGTCACTTTAAACACTAGTGATACATCACCTGTAAGTTTTCAATCGAATAATCGCTAAAAACACAGTTATATTTGCTTAATTTCGGCCTTCTAGATAACCACAGTTGTAATACCAATGGGACTTTTTGATTTCTTCACCAGCGACATAGCCATAGACCTTGGCACGGCTAACACGCTTATCATCCACAAAGACAAAATTGTGGTAGATGAGCCCTCCATTATTGCCATCGATAAGAATACCAATAAAGTTTTGGCCATTGGCAGGGAAGCAATGCAGATGCATGAGAAGACCCACGACAACATAAAAACGATTCGCCCTCTAAAAGAAGGTGTTATTGCAGACTTTCATGCTGCCGAAATGATGATTCGTGGAATGATCAAATTGATTGATACCGGAAAAAGACTGTTTCCGCCTTCTCTCAGGATGGTAATTTGCATTCCATCTGGAATTACGGAGGTAGAAAAGCGAGCTGTTCGCGATTCCGCAGAACACGCAAACGCAAAAGAGGTATACATGATACACGAGCCCATTGCGGCAGCAATCGGAATCGGGATTGACATTGAACAGCCAGTGGGTAACATGATTGTAGACATTGGAGGAGGTACTACAGACATAGCGGTGATCGCCTTGTCAGGGATTGTATGCGATCAGTCTATTCGAATTGCCGGTGATACTTTTAACAGAGATATTCTTGACTACATGCGCAGGCAGCATAATCTGCTAATCGGTGAAAGGTCTGCAGAACGAGTAAAAATTGAGGTTGGCTCAGCATTGACGGAATTGGATGACGGACCGGATGATTACGAAATCCGCGGACGCGATTTAATGACCGGAATTCCAAAAACGATAAAAATATCCTACTCTGAAGTTGCTTTCGCGCTTGATAAGTCAATTTCTAAATTGGAAGAAGCTGTACTCAAAGCCCTGGAGATTTCTCCACCTGAGCTTTCTGCGGATATTTATGAGCGAGGCATTTATCTCACAGGAGGAGGAGCACTACTGAGGGGTTTAGACAAACGTCTGGCATTGAAAACAAAACTGCCAATTCATGTGGCGGATGATCCGCTGCGGGCCGTAGTAAGAGGCACCGGACAGGCGCTCAAAAACCTGAATCATTTCAAATCCGTATTGATGACTTGATTGCATGGAAAGGCTCTTTTACTTTTTTTATCAGTATAGGGCTTTCTTTACATTTTTGGCATTGGAGTTATTCGCTGCCTGGCTCATTGTGCAAAACAACCAGTATCAAAGCACTAAATTTTTTAACTCCTCGAATAAGTATGCGGCCAATATCATTAGTACCACTCAAGGTATAAAAGAATACTTTTCGCTAAGAAATATCAATGCAGAACTGGCTGAAGAAAACGCACAATTAAGAACAAAGCTGGAGCAACGCAATCAAAGCTTGTATACGCTGGAGGTGCGTGAGATCGAGGATGAAGAAATAATTAATCGATTCAGTTACGTAAGTGCAAAAGTGATCAACAACTCTGTTGAAAGATTCAAGAATTACATCACTATAGACAAGGGAAGTCAGGATGGCATTAAGCCAGGTATGGCTGTAATCAGTTCAGCAGGTGCTGTTGGCAAGGTGAAGTCTGTATCAGAGCATTATTCCGTACTTATTTCACTTTTAAATACAGATGAGTACACCTCCTCCGTTATCAAAAGAACCAATCACTTCGGATCAGTAAACTGGGATGGAAGGGATCCGTTGTACAGTCAATTGAATTTTATACCACGCCATGCCAATCCTGTCGTGGGAGACTCGGTTGTTACTTCAGGATTCAATGCGGTTTTCCCTGAAGGTGTATTAGTGGGTATTATTGAAGAAGTCAGTCTGGGGCCTGAAGCTCAGTTTTATGATTTGAAAGTGAAGCTGGCGCAAGATTTCTATAAACTGGCATTTGTAGAGGTAGTTAAAAGTAATCTTTTGGTTGAGAAAGATTCGTTGGAGCAAAAAACAATTGGAGAGCCAAAATGAGTAGATCGGGTATCTGGCATTTTTTATCTTTTTTCATTTACCTACTGGCGCAGGTCGTGTTCATGAAAAACCTTGTGCTATTCAATACTGCTTTTTGTTTTATCTACATTGCTTTTATTCTTTTTCTGCCCATAGAAACCAATATATTATTATTAATGGTGCTCGGGTTTATTCTTGGGTTTACTGTTGACATTTTCTATGATAGCCTGGGTCTCCATGCATCTACACTGGTTTTGGTGGCCTTTGCCAGGAATTTTTGGTTATCAAGAATAACTCCTCAGGGAGGTTATGATGCAGGTGAAGGGCCAACGCTGGCTGCCAACGGATTGCAATGGTTCCTGATCTATACTATGCCTCTGATTTTCATCCATCACTTTACCTTGTTTTATATCGAAGCAGGAGGTTTTGGATTATTCTGGTACACCTTTTCAAAGGTATTTTTTAGCACTATCTTTACTCTTCTTATACTACTGCTTCTGCAGTACATGCTACCAGGGCAACGAAGATCATGAACGAAGGGCGGAAAGAAATACTGCAAATTATATTTATCCTGACCGGACTGGTTTTTTTAGTAAAATTATTCTCCATTCAGGTGTTGGATAATAAATATGCGGAGTTAGCTGACAGCAATGCCATTCTTCGTGAGGTGGAGTATCCTTTCCGGGGTCTTATTTACGACAGAAATAATAAGCTGATTGTTTATAACACACCGGAGTTCGATATCAATGTGATCCGAAAGGATATCAAGGATTTTGACTCAGCGAAATTTTGTGCCGTTTTTCAAATGTCGCGCGAAGAACTTCGCAAGAAGTTTAATGAAATGCGTGCGCGAAAGGAGTATTCGCCTTATAAACCAACACTTTTTATTGATCGACTTTCCAACGCGGAGTTTGCCAGGGTTCAAGATCATCTGGATGATTTTCCAGGATTATATGTGCAGGCACGAACCACAAGGTCTTACACTACCAAGGCGTTGGCCAATGCGCTCGGATACGTAAGTGAAATTTCGAAAGGACAGTTAGAGAGAGATCCATCGGGCATTTACAAACAAGGTGACTACATCGGTCAAAGTGGAATAGAAGCGTATTATGAAGAACAGCTTCGAGGTAAGCGTGGTGTTAAGTTTAAATTAAGGAACGTAAAGGGTATCGAAAAGGGCTCTTTTAAAGAGGGTGCTTATGATACTTTATCTGTACCAGGCAAAGATTTAGTTAGCAGTATTGATATCGACTTGCAGCAGTATGGGGAATTCCTTATGGCTGGCAAATCAGGAAGTATAGTAGCCATTGAGCCATCGTCTGGCGAAATCCTTACACTCGTGTCTGGGCCTTCCTATGATCCCAATTTGCTTACGGGCAGAAATTATAGTTCCAATTTTGTACAGATCAGCAACGATACCCTTAAACCTTTATTTACGCGTCCATTAATGGCACAGTACAGGCCGGGATCTATTTTTAAAATTGCGCAGGCCATGACCGCACTTCAGGAAGGTGTGATTACACCTGAAACCAGAATCCGTTGTGACAGATCTATTATCGGTTGCCATGGCGCTCACAGTAATGAGGATTTAAGAGGTGCGATAGAAAACTCATGTAATCCCTATTTTCATGGCGTGTTAAGAAGAATGTTGAACAAAGGAGTGTCCAACGATCCTTATGAGGACACCCGTATTGGGCTGGATGAGTGGAACAAACACATCAGGAGTTTTGGTTTTGGCGGAAGCCTGGGAGTGGATCTTCCAAATGAAAAAGGAGGATTGATTCCTAACTCCGCTTATTATGATCGTGCTTACAATAATAGACCGTGGAAATTTTCGAACATTTATTCGCTTGCAATTGGGGAAGGAGAAAATCTGGTAGTGCCCATTCAGATGGCGAATTTCGCAGCAATCGTTGCCAACCGCGGTTTTTATTATAGACCCCACCTGATTAAAGCAATTGGTGATGAAGGTGCATTGGAGAAATACAAGGAGAAACAATTTACAACCATTGACCCTGCTTATTTTGAGGTGGCTGTAGACGCCATGCAAAAAGTGGTTGAGTCTGGAACGGGGCAATATCGGGCAAAGCTACAAGACATCATTGTGTGTGGAAAAACGGGTACTGTACAAAACGATCCGCTACCCGACCACTCGGTATTTATTGCCTTCGCTCCAAAAGATAACCCCAAGATAGCGGTATCGGTTTATGTAGAAGATGCAGGCCAGGGTGCAAGAGCTGCAGCATCTATAGCCAGTTTGATTATTGAACGGTATCTGCTTGGAGAAACAAAAAGACCGCACATCGAACGCTATGTGTTAGATGGTAAATTTTTATAATTGAGAAGAAGTAGCGACATATATGGTAAACTTGATTGGCCAACCATCTTCATTTATATGGCATTGGTCATATTGGGATGGTTCAATATCTACGCGGCCGTATATGACGAGACAGTGAGTCAGTCCATTTGGGATTTATCTCTCAATTCTGGCCGTCAACTTATTTTCATTGCAGCATCTCTTGTAATCATCATGGGCATCATTATTATAGACATGCGTTTCTATGAAGCGTTTGCCTATGTTGCCTTCGGTATTATACTTTTCCTACTTGTATTAGTGCCCTTTATTGGAAAGGAAGTGGGAGGAAATAAGGCATGGATCGGTATTGGTTCGTTTGGAGTCCAACCTTCTGAGTTTGCAAAATTTATTACAGCATTGGCCGTAGCCAAAATGATAGGTTCCGTTGGCTTCAAAATGGACAATTTCAGAAATCAGCTCATGTTGTTTGGCCTTATAGCATTACCTATGGCGCTTATTCTCCTTCAAAAGGACACTGGAACAGCGCTTGTATTTACGTCTTTTGTTTTTTTATTTTTCAGAGAAGGGATGTCACCCTTTTTGATGATCGTAGGAATTTGTGCTGCTTTCATTTTTATATTGACGCTCTTGATTCCTAATCAGCTCTACCTGCACGCAGGTATTTTAGTTGGTCTGGTGCTGCTAATTATTTTAGGTAAAAAGAAGTTGAAGCGCATTACCGTGCTTACTGTGGGGGCAATTATTATCATGGGCGTGATTGAAAGTGTCGATTATGTGATTACGGATGTGCTAAAGCCTCACCAACAAAACAGAATAAAGGCACTTATCAATCCGGATGCAGATCCATTGGGATATGGATGGAATGTGACACAATCTAAAATCGCAATTGGAAGTGGAGGATTTTTTGGCAAGGGATTTTTAAAGGGTACTCAAACAAAATTTGATTTTGTGCCCGAGCAGAGCACGGACTTTATTTTTTGTACCATTGGGGAGGAGTGGGGCTGGTTTGGAAGTTTTGTGGTGGTGACGCTTTTTATGGCTTTGCTTTTGCGTGTTGTATTTATTGCCGAAAGACAGAAGAGTCGCTTTGCGAGAGCTTATGGGTATGGGGTGGTAAGTATTTTCTTTTTCCACTTTGCAATTAATATTGGCATGACCATAGGATTATTTCCGGTAATTGGTATTCCCCTGCCGTTCTTCAGTTACGGAGGATCTGCATTATGGGGCTTTACGATTTTATTATTTATTCTCTTGAAGCTGGATGCCCATCGCGGTCAGGTACTGCAGCGTCTTTAGGAGCTAGCTGAATCGCTTGTTTACCATTTCGATAAACTCCTCATATTCTTCAGATTCCCGATCCCAGTTTGAATAATGGGACTCCAAATAACTTGTGGCCTCATCCAAGGTACTTAAGGAATCCAATTTGGTAACTGCATTATTGAATAAATCGAAATCTCCATTGAAGAGCATTTTGGTAAACATGAACTTCTGATTGATGGTGAGACGATTCTTGAGATCAGATATTTTTTGAAAATTGTCAGCAACTGTGGCCACCGGTTCTTTCTGCAATTGCTCGTTAATGTTGGCCTTTGGAACGTATTGTTTTTTTAGTGTTACGCCTGGGTCCGCCTTCTCGTATTTACTTTCATATAAATTTTCTACCTCGAGAGGAATAACTTGACTTAGCCGTTGCAGGTACGGCTCTACATCTTCGGGTGTAAAGTTGACCTCTTCAAGGATGTGGTCGAGCAGGGCAAACGCCTCATTTCCGGCAAGGGATTCCAGACGTCTTTCTTCCAGTTTTTGAACGAGACTTTCCAGAGGCCTGTGATTTATTTTAATGTATTTGATTTCGTTTTTTAGTTCACTAACCCGAATATTTCCATTTCCGTGTTTGTCAAGTGTATCAGAATAAAAATCGTAGGGATCAAGTATAAGAAAAACGGTAAGTGTTACGCTTTTTTTCAATAGTGGAATAAAATGGTCCTTGGCAATTGAAATATTGTTAGACAGAACGTTTTGAAAATGAGTAAGGCTCTCCCTTACTTCTTTAGCGTCATAGTCAAAGTATGGGCTCTTATATTTTACTGATTCCTGCTTCCAGGCTTTAAGCAATTCGCGTATAACAAACAGGTTGATTTGTTGGATATCGCATAACTTGAGAATGTCATTACCACTTATTTTTTGACGCTGCGCAAAATATCCATCAGCAATTTTGGCGGAAAATGCGGCACTATATTCTTCTACTGCTTGCAAACTGATTTTTTCGTCCATCGCTTTTAAGGATTCACTTTAAATGGCTTTCTTGTAAACGATGGCACAATGCCATTCGTTGCTTCATGGTAAAGATAGTAATAGAAAATCTGGGCAGAAAAGAACTGCTGGTTAACAATCTGTCAAATACGGTTTTAACCCACCTTCAGGAGAACTTTCTGGATTGGATGCATGCTTGTGGTGCTAAAGGACGTTGTACAACCTGTAAAATGGTAGTAATCGATGGAATGGAAAACATTAACGAACTCACGAAGGCTGAATTGAAGTATAAAAATGCTGGGGCACTCCTCCACAATGAACGACTGACCTGTCAGGCTACCATTAATGGAGACATCACCATTAAAGTACCAGATTCAGGTAAACTGCCACACCTTACTTATTCTGACTAGAACCAGAAGAGTCAAGACTTCATACAAAAGCCCTAAATTTACCATATGTTTATTGAGCGCAATCTGGGTAAAAGTGAGGGACATGGCAAAACCGGTTGGATTGAAGTGATTTGTGGCTGCATGTTTTCCGGAAAAACTGAAGAGTTGATACGGAGACTAAATAGGGCTCTCATAGCCAGGCAAAAGGTGGAAATTTTTAAACCGATTGTTGATAATCGTTACCATCCAACTAACGTTGTATCACACAATGAACGTGAAGTAAGATCCACTCCAGTTAATTTTGCTAATGATATTCTCCTGCTAGCCGGCAGCTGCGATGTGGTGGGAATAGACGAGGCACAATTTTTTGATGACAGCATTGTTAATGTATGCAATACTTTGGCAAACAATGGAAAGCGTGTCGTGGTAGCCGGTCTTGACATGGATTTTGAAGGGAATCCCTTTGGGCCGATGCCTAATTTGCTGGCGGTAGCGGAATTTGTAACCAAACTGCATGCAATATGTGCACAAACAGGGGAGTTAGCGTCTTTTTCCTATCGATTATCAAATGATGCTTCTCAGATAAGAGTGGGCGAAAAAGAGCTATATGAGGCGCGAAGCCGCGCCTCGTTCAATGAGGGCAAAAAAAAGGATGAGACAAAATGAGAAAGAGAGTAATACCATGCTTTTTGACTGCGCTATTTTTGGTTTTGATCAAGGCCCCGATGTGGGCACAGGAAAATATCCCTGTAGGTACATGGCGACTCCATCTTTCATTCAATGAGCTGCGTAGCATACTAGTTGGCCCCGACCAGATATGGGCAGCCAATGATGTTGGGGTAATCAAAGTAGAAAAAAAGGATCAGCAAATCTCAACCATTTCAAAAATAGACGGATTGAGCAGTGCGGTTATTTCGGCAATTGGCTATGACCAACAACGCAATATGTTGTTGATAGGATTTGAAAATGGTTTACTCAATATTTTGAAGGATAATACAATTTCAGTTTACAGCAATCTGGCAAATTCTGCTGCTATTTCCGGGTCGCGCAAAATCAATCATGTGACTATCAATAGCTCACTGGCTTATTTATCAACGGATTTCGGTGTTGTGGTATTTGATTTGGACAAAACAGAGGTAAAAGAAACCTATCGGGATTTGAGTGCCACTGGTGAAACCTTGATTATTAGAGAGTCGGTCATTTTTCAGGACTCTCTTTTTCTGGCTACAGAAAAGGGTGTATTGGCCGGTGCCATTAATGGAACTACCAATTTGCTGGACTTTAGAAATTGGAAGAGATACGAACAGGCTGATTTGAACAATCCAGTCAGCTCAATTACTCTCTTCAAAAATAGCATCTATGCAGCGATTGATTCAAAAGGAATTTTTCGTTTCCAGAATGGAACATGGATGCAGCAGGCCTTTTTGCAAACGGCAGTGTTTAAAAAAATTGCTGTTGGTAGTAGTAACCTGATCGTTACTACTTCGGATAAGGTGTGGTCTACTGATGGAGTAACTATTACAGAGGTTGCAACTGGATCGCTAACAAAACCAAGTGATGCCCGTGAAGAAAATGGTACTGTTTGGGTAGCGGATGGGAAAAATGGAATTGTTGCTGTATTGGGAACAAGTGTGCAAAGCACTAAGCCAAATGGCCCTTCTTCCAACCTCAATTGGAGAATAAATTATTCTGGTGATAGGATAATCTATAGCAAGGGTGGATTTGTCAATTCGATTCCGCTTAATAGAGACTACACTGTGGATCAGTTTATAAATGGACAATGGAGTGTTTTGTCATCGGTTCTAACAAAGGATATAACTGATCAGGTAAGAACAACCAATGCAACATTCCTCTCCTCATTTGGTGATGGCCTGGAAAGAAAATCGGATGAGGGTTCTTTAATTTTTGATGAAACGAATAGTCCATTGGTAATCTCAAATCCAACGGATCAACTCGTTTTGGTTCCGGCTATCGAAAGTGCTGCTGATGGAGTTTGGGTCGCTAATTATGGAGCCATCACGCCTTTACATTTTTTGTCAGCCACTTTAAATTGGGAGTCGTATTCATTCTCTCAGCCACAGGCTCAGTTTCCCATAGACCTGTTAGTGGACAGGAATGGTTGGGTTTGGATGATTATTGATCCATCTAAAGGAGGGGGTATCGTAGTATTTAATAAATCCACCAACCAAAGTGTGTACCTCAATAATCTTGCTGGTAAAGGAGGTCTTCCTAGCGCTGCGGTAAGATCAATTGCCATTGACCGCGAAGGTTGGGTATGGGTAGGCACAGACGAAGGGGTAGTATATTTCTCTAACCCAGGTAATGTTTTTAGTGCAAGCATTGACGCCTCTAGACCGATTTTTGAAAATCGGTTTTTGTTAAGAGACGAAAAGGTAACAGCCATTGCAATAGATGGGGGCAATCGGAAGTGGCTTGGGTCAAACAATGGAGTGTGGCTTTTTGATCAGACTGGAGAAAAACTTATTTATAATTTTACAATGGAAAATAGCCCGCTGCTGTCTGATAGAATCATCAGCATTACCATCGATCCGATTAGTGGCGAAGTATTTTTTGGTACAGACAAGGGCATGGCTTCCTTTAGGTCAACGGCAACGCAAAGTACCAATAGATTTGCTGACGTAAAGATTTTCCCTAATCCAGTTAATGCAGATTTTAACGGACAAGTAGCAATCAATGGCTTGTACAGAGATGCCATTGTAAAAATCACGGATATGGGGGGAAGGCTTATTTGGCAAACACAAGCCAATGGTGGCACGGCCATTTGGAATGCAAGGCAGGTAAATGGAAACCGGGTGAACACCGGAATGTATCTTGTCTTTGCAACAGCTGAGGATGGATCAGAGAGACATGTGGGAAAAATTGCCGTCATAGAATAATGCTTCACAAGACCAAAGGAATCGTTTTTCGTTTAACTCCGTACGGAGAAACTTCCATTATTGTAAATATTTTCACTGAAGCATTTGGCTTGCAAAGTTACATCGTAAATGGAGTAAGGTCTAAGTCGGGAAAAAACAAGATTGCCATGTATCAGCCTTTGACTCTATTGGATCTTGTTGTTTACCATAAAGAGAATGCCGGTATTCTGAGGATAAAGGAAGCAACATGTGCTTATCCGTATCATCACATGCAATTGGATTCCAAAAAGTCTTGCATTGGTCTGTTTATGTGCGAAATATTAAATAAGACTGTTAAGGAGCAGGCGCATGCAGGTGAGTTGTGCAATTTTATCTTTGATTCGTTGATAAAACTTGATGCGCTTGATCATCCTGAAAATTTCCACATAATATTTCTTATAAAGCTTAGCAAATACCTTGGGTTTGGTCCTTTTGCTAAAATAGAATTAGGTGCACTGATGTTGAACGATGAGGAAGATGACATTCTTGATCAATTGCTCGTAAGTGATTATGGGAGTATGTTGAAATTGAGCAATGGACAAAGGAGAAATCTGCTGGATGCCTTCTTACGGTTTTATGGGAGTCATGTAGATGCAATGGGAACCATTAAATCCGTGCAGGTATTGCGTGAAGTGTTAAGCTAGAGGAGTTCTAAGCGGAATCCCACTCCGTGATAATTCACGATTTGAATGGTAGCGTCATGCTTTAGGTATTTGCGCAGTTTGGAAATAAACACGTCCAGGCTCCTTCCCATAAAATAATCATCGTCACCCCAAATGGCCTTAAGTATTTCTTCGCGTTTCAAGACCCTGTCTTTGTTGTGATACAAAAGTTTCAATACCTCTGCTTCTTTCTGAGTGAGTATTTTTGTTTCATTTTTGTGCACGAGCGAGATGCTATTCCCATCAAATTGATAAGACCCGATAGAAAAGAAATCTTCTGATTTACTATTGGTGCTCCTTCTGAGGAAAACATCAATCCTACAGTACAGTTCTTCCATACTAAAGGGCTTTACAATATAGTCGTCCCCACCGCTTTCGAAGCCCATGATTTTATCTTCAATTAGACCCTTGGCGGTAACAAATAAGATCGGTATGTTTTGGTCTTTAGTTCTAAAGGATTGGGCCAAAGAAAATCCATCCTTTTTGGGGAGCATAACATCCAAAATACATAGATCAAATGACTGGCTAATAAAACATTGGTATGCCTCATCACCATCAGTACAAAGCTTCACATCAAATTGTTTACGGGTAAGATTGTCTTTGATGACAAAACCCAACCCAGGATCATCTTCTACTAATAATATTCGGGTCATGAAATGGGCAAAGAGATTTTGAAAACAGTACCTTTTCCTAGTTCACTTTCTACTGAAATACTTCCTTTATGAGCTTCTACAATAAGTTTAACATAATTTAGCCCCAAGCCAAATCCTTTTACATCGTGAACGTTGCCAGTAGGTATTCTATAAAATCTTTCGAAGATTTTTTGATAATTTTCTGGTGCAATTCCAATTCCATTGTCTTCAATTTCTACACAGAGTAATTCCTTCTTATTGTAGGTTCTGATAGCTATTTGTGGAAGGTTGCTATTGTACTTAATAGCGTTGTCGATCAGATTGTTGATAACATTGGTCAAGTGAAACTTATCACCATTAAGTTTGAATTGAGTAGCTTCCAGTTTTATCATGACATCTCCATTATGCTTATCTAAGGCTACAGAGTAATTATGAATGGCATTTTGAATCAACTCATGACCATCTATTGACTCCTTCTGAAGTTCAATTTTTTTTTCGTCAAGCTGGGCCATTTGTAAAACACGTTCCACCTGATGCTTTAGTCGATTGCTCTCCTGTTCAATTACCGAGGCATACTTTAGTAAGCGATCTGGTTCTCTCACTATTGAAGGATCTTTAAGCACTTCACTTGAAATGGCAATTGTGGAAATAGGTGTTTTGAACTCATGAGTCATGTTATTGATGAAGTCTTTTTGAACTTCTGAAAGACGTTTTTGCTTCAGAATCACAAATAAGGTATATACAAAGAAAAGGATGACTACCAATAATACAGCTGATGAAAATCCCCATATCCCCATTTGACTTAACAAGTTGGCTTGCAAAAACGGAAACTGCACTCCGAAATAATGCTCTTGATTCTTCCATGTTGGTAACTCCGCAATACTTGCAAGCATTCTGTTCTTTTTTGGAGAAATAAAATTTCCGTAGACCATGCACTTGTCGCTGCAATCATAAATGCCATACTCAAAATCCGCGGTGATATTTCGTTTTTCAAATTCCGAAATGAGCAAAAATTCGAGCAAATTCACATCGATAGCGCCATTGATTGCTACCACAAAGTAGTTGGTGGACAACTGATTTACAGGGTTATTGGCTGGTGCGGGGGTTTTATTTATTTCAAATATTTGCCCTGCTACACTTCTAAGCGCGGTATTGACATCTCTGTTGAATTGATTTTCGCGGATATCAAGGGCACGGCTTACCCAATAAATCTGAGTTACTGCGATGCCAACAATACTGATGCCAGCCAAAATAATTACAATTCTTAGCGTATTCCTGCTCACCTTACAAAGTTAAGGAGTATTTACACCCGAAAATAAGTTTAACAAGTCGTTAACACTTATTAGTATCTTATTAACAGGGTTAATTTGACACATTCTCGATGTTTGTGTTAAACGGCCTGAGATACAAAAAGGATTTTTTAGTATTTTTGAATTTCAGGTTGAGCAAATAAGTTTAACCTATTAAATCTAATAGTAATGAGAAAATTAGGAGTATTAGTCGCAATGTTCTTTCTGTCAGCAGCTTGTTTTGCACAGGTGGCTGCAACAAACAGTAGTTCAGCTGGAGACGCCAACATGGCAGTATTTGGATGGGAGTCAGCGGTGCATGATTTTGGTAAGATTAAGCAAGGCGTTCCGGTTTCACATGAATTCAAATTCACCAATACTGGGAAAACCCCATTAGTGATTACCAATGTTCAGGCTTCTTGCGGATGCACTACACCGGCATGGTCAAAGGATCCCATTCCTCCAGGAGGACAAGGATTTATCAAAGCCACTTATAATGCTGCAAGCATGGGAGGTTTTAATAAAACCATCACAGTAATGGCCAATGTTGAAAATGGCTTCAAACAACTTTCCATTAAAGGGGAAGTGACACAGGAGTAATTTCAGAATAAGCAATTGTAAAAGCGATGGGATCCATCGCTTTTTTATTTTAAAGCTTATTCGTTTTCGTAGCGATCGATGATGTGTTGACTAATCAATTTGTAAATTGATGCCAGTGAGTCGTCATTTTGAAGAAATTCCAAATGTTTATCCAGAATTTCAAAATCACCTCTTTTTGCAGGGCCTGTTTGAGACTTCTCAGGACCGATGGCAAGACTCTTGTTGAGTGTCTCTGAGACCAGCGGTTTCAATAATTCAAAATTCAGATTGTTTTGCTGTAGCAGGTCCTTACTGATGGTGAGCATATGGTTGGTAAAATTGGAAGCAAATACAGCAGCAACATGAAGGGCTTTTCTTTCACTGGATGCAATTGTATTGACATTGCTACTGATCTGCTTAGCCATTTTCAAACATATTGACTCTGTTTCTTTGGTTTCGCTTTCAATGAAGATAGGAACAGTCTTGAAATCTATTTTTTTTGTTTTGGAAAAAGTTTGAAGCGGATAGAAAACTCCAATATGTGGCGTAGCGGCATAACCCAATATACTAAGCGGTTGACTACCTGAAGTATGTACCAGCACCGCATCATCCGGCAGAATGATGTCTCTGGCTATGGATTGTATTGAGTCATCGGAAACGGCAATAATAAATATTCTTGACGGACTTGTGGAAAAATCAAGTGTGGCTTTTACTTCTGCCTGATACAATCGGGCAGTTAGTTCTTTGGCACTGCGGGGGTTCCTGCTGTAAACTTCTTTTACTGAATACCCTACATTATCGAGGGCAGGAGCTAAATGCCAGGCAAGATTACCGGATCCAATGAATGATATTGACTGTGAAGCCATGCTCAAAATTAGTTATTTAACTGACTAATATCACCTTGTAAAATGGTAAGTCAGGCTAAATTGCAGGGCTAAAATTAGAACAATGACCAACCAATATATTTCTTCAGAAGAGGCTATTAAGCTGATTAAATCAGGTGATAGGGTATTTATCCATGGTAGTGCTGCCACACCACACCATTTACTCAATGCACTGGCCAAAGCGTCAGAATCATTGAGAAATGTAGAACTTGTGGCTATCAGCACCTTAGGTACTATGGAAATTGCCAATAAGGAATATGCCAAGAGTTTTTACTTTAATTCCTTGTTTGTATCTGATAATGTACGAGAAGCAATTAATTCAGAAAGAGGTGAATACATCCCCATTTTTCTCAGCGAAATCAATAAGCTATTTGAAAAAGGCATTTTGCAACTTGATGTAGCCCTGGTACACGTTTCTCCTCCAGATAAACATGGTTTTTGCTCTCTGGGTACTTCGGTGGATGTTGCTATGTCTGGTGTTAAACATGCAAAAAAGGTAATTGCTCAGGTTAATCCTAATATGCCTCGAACGCATGGAGATAGTTTTGTTCATTTAAGCAGATTTGATGCACTTGTGGAATGTAACGATCCATTGCCGGAGGTTTTATATGGAAAAAAAATATCGGATACCGACAGAGCGATTGGAAAATATTGTGCTGAATTAATAGATGACCGTTCCACATTGCAAATGGGAATTGGATGCATACCAGATGCTGTACTGCAAAGTCTTGATCACTGTAAAGATTTGGGTATTCATACAGAGATGTTTTCAGATGGTGTGATGAATCTTTTGAAAAAAGGAATTATTACCAATCGATATAAGAAGAAACACCCCTACAAAGTGGTATCATCTTTTGCAATAGGATCGAGGCAATTGTATAATTTTATTGATGATAATCCGCAATTTGAGTTTTTGGAAGCTGACTATGTAAATGACGGACGCATTATCCGATCTAACCCAAAAGTTGTTGCAATTAACAGTGCCCTGGAAATAGACTTTACCGGTCAGGTTTGCTCTGATTCGATTGGATCCTATCACTATTCAGGAGTTGGTGGGCAAATGGATTTTATCCGAGGTGCTTCATTGTCGGAAGACGGAAAGCCGATTATTGCCTTAAGGTCTGTTACTAAAAATGGAGACTCTAAAATTGTTCCATTTCTCAAGCAAGGAGCAGGAGTTGTTACCACCAGAGCACACGTACATTATGTAATTACCGAATATGGTGTGGCTTACCTTTACGGAAAGAACCTTCATCAAAGAGCTTTGGCGCTTGTCAATATTGCACATCCCGATCATCGGCAAAAATTAGAAGAAGAGGTGATGAAACGATTTGGCAGTAAAAATCATTTTGTCCAATAATAGGCTACAATCTTAGCAAGATATAATTCAAAATTAGCGACAGAACAACTATTGAACACGTTGAGTTGCTTCGTTTACCGAATGTCGGAGGAGTTTTAATGACTAAATTTGAATGTGTGCCGGATATTTTATTTATTCTTTTTGGCAGGTATGGTCTGGTCTTGTTCAACAGATCAGGAAATTGACTGCTCCTCTCTTCAAATCAAGCTGAAGCAAACCATTGATCCTACCATGTGCTCCCCGGCAAATGGTGAAATTCGAATTTTTGCTTTGGGAGGCACTCCTCCCTATTTATTCAGGTTAAACAATTCTCCATTTCAAGCGGATAGTTTGTTTGAGGGATTACAAGGGGGTCTATATAATATAGACGTGATAGATGCCAATCAATGCTCCAGTGTGCTGGAAGCACAGCTGAGCAGTATAAATTCAGATCTGAAAGCTCAGTTTGAAGTGACGCAGGATACAGATTGTTTGAATGGAAATGGAACGGCAAAATTCACGCCTACAGGAGGAATTCCACCTTATAAGCTGAGGTTTCAGAATAATATTCTAGACAACACTATGGAAATAAATGAATTGAAGAATGGCGTTTATCAGGTAGCGATTGTTGACGCACAATCGTGCGAATTTGTTTTGGCGTTAACCATACCAAAGGGAAAAACTTCGGTTAGCTGGGGAGCGGACATCAAGCCAATAATTGACACCCGTTGTGCAAAATCCACATGCCATGTAGCAGGTACAGGTCGTTCAGACTTATCGAAGTTTGAAAATGTAAAAGCACTTGCTGAAACGATTAAAACGAAGACACAAAATAAATCAATGCCATTCGATGAGCCCATGCCGGCTGTACAAATTCAATTGATTGCCTGCTGGATGGATGACGGTGCACTGAATAATTAAACGGTTACCTTGAACAAAGCGGCCAGTTTTTCAATGGTTGTTTCTATGTCTTCTTGTTTGGTGTATTTGCTGAATGAGAAACGGACGGCTCCTCGCTTGGAACCTGGGTAGAGAGTGTTTAATACATGTGAACCTGTTGATGCACCACTTGAACAGGCACTGCCACCTGAGGCTGATATTCCACTCATGTCCAAGTTGAACAGCAACATCTCATTCTCTTCTGATTCCGGGAAACTTACATTCAATACTGTATAAAGGCTATTATCCAAATCACCAGATGCGCCATTGAAGGTAACACCAGGAATATTTTCCTTCAACAATTCAATCATCTTTGCCTTTACCCCTTTGATGTATTTGGTGTGCTGTTCGAGATCAGCATACGCTATTTCCATTGCCTTTGTGAGTCCAACAATACCAAAAGTGTTTTCAGTGCCACCCCTCATGTTGCGCTCTTGGGCACCTCCATATACAAAGGGTTGTATCTTTTTGTCTTTGTTGATGTACATAAATCCAATTCCCTTTGGCCCGTGAAATTTGTGTGCCGCGGCAGTCATGGCATGGATTTTTAATTTTTTCAGGTCGTGACGATAATGCCCTACAGACTGAACAGTATCGGAATGAAAATAGCCATTGTAATGATTTACTAATTCGGCCACTCTTTCAATATCCAAAAGATTTCCAATTTCATTGTTGGCATGCATGAGCGACACCAAAGCGCCAGGATAGGTTTTTAGCAGTCGTTCAAGATCGTTATAGTCTACATTTCCTTTGTCATCCAACTTTACCAGATGCAATTCAATAACGCCTTCTTTTGCAAGTATTTCCAAAGTGTGACTTACCGCATGATGTTCGATGGCGGATGAAATGGCATGTTTGATTTTATAGGTATGGATGCTACTAACAATAATTGCATTGTCGGCTTCGGTGCCACCAGAAGTGAAAATGATTTCGCCTGGAGTGCAATTGAGTATTTCAGCAATTTTTTTTCTGCCAATTTCAATGGCTGACCTTACTTTTCGTCCATGACTATGAGTTGAAGAAGGGTTTCCAAAATCTTCAAGTAGGTAGGGTTTCATGGCTTCAAATACTTCTGGATCCAGTGCTGTAGTAGCAGCATTGTCTAAATAGATGCTCATGATGCTTATTATTTGGATGCAATGATCAATTTAATGTCTTTTATAATTTGTTGGGCCAACTGAGATGCCTTTTTTTCCGATTGTGATTCAGCGTAAATCCTGATTATCGGTTCTGTATTTGATTTTCTCAGGTGAACCCATTCTTTCTCTATCTCAAAGTCAATCTTTACACCATCTATGGTATTAATGTTCTCATCCTGGTATTTCTTTTTAATTTGTTCAAGCACATCATCTACATTCAAATCAGGAGTGAGTTCAATTTTGTTTTTTGAAATGAAATAGGGTGGATAAGACTGACGTAACGCTGATGCTTTCATTCCGGTTTTTGCCAGATGTGTAAGAAAAAGTGCTATTCCAATAAGTGCATCCCTGCCGTAATGAAAATCCGGAACAATAATTCCTCCATTGCCCTCACCTCCAATGACTGCTTTTACTCTTTTCATTTCCGCCACTACATTCACTTCTCCTACTGCCGATGCATGATATTTTCCACCAGCTGCTTCCGTTACATCCCTTAGCGCCCGTGATGAAGATAAATTGGATACAGCATTTCCTTTTCTTTTGCTGAGCACGTAATCCGCCACGGCCACAAGGGTGTATTCTTCACCAAACGGTTTGCCATCTTCCTGAATGAGAGCCAGTCGGTCTACATCCGGATCCACAACTATACCCAAATCGTATTTTCCTTTTTTTACCGTCTTACTGATTTCGGTTAGGTGCTCTGGCAATGGCTCTGGATTATGAGGGAAAACCCCATTTGGGGTACAGTAAAGCTTTTTTATTTTTTTTACCCCCAACTCTTCAAGGAGTAGTGGTATGGCGATACCTCCTGTTGAGTTGACAGCATCCACAACTACTTTAAATTTTGCCTTCTTAATGGCTTTTACATCCACCAATGGATATTTTTTCACCATGGCAATGTGTTTCTTGATGTAATCCTTTTGCTGATAAGCCCCCAGGTTTCCTACTTCTGCAAAAGTTATTTGATTTCCTTCTGCAATTTTTAAAATGCTGGCGCCATCTGCCGCTGAAATAAACTCTCCGTACTTATTTAGAAGTTTTAATGCATTCCACTGCGCAGGATTATGACTTGCAGTTAGAATTATTCCGCCATCTGCTTTCTCTTTAGATACAGCTATTTCCACCGTAGGTGTAGTAGAAAGCCCCAAATCAATCACCTCCAGCCCAAGTCCTACCAGGGTGGCGCTCACAAGCTGAGATACCATTTCTCCTGATATTCTGGCATCCCGGCCAATGATTACTTTCTTGCCCTTTTGTCCTTTAACCCAGGTGCCAAAAGCAGCTGAAAATTTTACGATGTCGAAGGGGGTCAAGGCCTCTCCAGGTTTTCCACCGATTGTACCCCTTATTCCAGAAATTGATTTTATTAAAGTCACGTGGTAAGCAGTAAGTAAAAAATATGGCTGCGAATTTAGTGACTATAGGACAGAATCAAATGAAAACCCCAAGCAGATATTGGCCTATTGCTTTTGGAGATTACTTAGATCTGCTGATCTCGGGGAAACTATTATTGGCATTCTGGTCCGGATTGGAACATGCATCGCCTGCACTCAGGGTTTTGCCGCAATAACCGCACTGGGCACCCTCTTTTACCAACCAGGGGCTTTGTGAGGCACAGGTACCTCTGAATTCTCCATTTTTTATAAATAGCAATCTTACGGACATCATCACGAAGAAGAGTCCAATAAATCCAATTGAAAAAAGTAGAATAGCCATCTTTCTTAACTTTATGCAAAAATAGTCATCTAAATAACACGCGGTTAATTATTTAAGTTTATTTGAAAATGAGAAAGCCCCCCGTTACACCCGATCCAAATCGACAAGCCAAGCTTGACGCATTCGACCGCCTGCTCACGATCATGGATGAATTAAGAGAAAATTGTCCTTGGGACAAAAAACAAACATTAGAGAGCCTCCGGCACCTTACCATTGAAGAAACCTATGAGCTATCCGATTCCATTATTGAGGGCAATATGGCGGAAATTAAAAAAGAACTGGGAGACTTGATGCTTCATAATGTATTCTATGCGCGTATAGCTTCGGAGACCCAAGCGTTTGACATTGCTGATGTACTTCACTCCATTTGCGACAAATTGGTAGCGCGTCATCCACACGTTTACGGAGATGTGGTGGCAGAAAATGAAGAAGTAGTAAAGGCCAACTGGGAAAAATTAAAATTAAAACAAGGAAATAAATCAGTCTTAGGGGGAGTTCCAAAATCCCTGCCAGCATTGGTGAAGGCCATACGTATCCAGGATAAAGCCCGAGGTATAGGGTTTGATTGGGAGCACAAAGGTCAGGTTTGGGAAAAAATAGAGGAAGAAATGAGGGAGTTCAAGGACGAATTTAATACCCTACAAGATGCCGAAATCAATAAAGACAGAGTAACTGAAGAATTTGGCGACCTGCTTTTTTCTTTGGTTAACTATGCCCGCTTTATAAACATAGATCCAGAAGAAGCATTGGAGCGAACCAATAAAAAGTTCATTCAGCGATTTCAATACCTTGAAGCTGAATCTGCCAAAGACGGCAAGAAATTTGGTGAAATGTCACTTAAGGAAATGGACGTTTATTGGGAAAAAGCTAAAAAACTATAAGTTGTAATTGTCTTTTCAAGTAAAACCTACTTAAAACTTACACTTACCAACTTGCGCATTTATTTCAGTGTAACTTGGTATGATGAAATGGGACGAAACTATTAGTGAAGTAAGAAGACTGCCCTTGTTGGCGTTGTTGCTTACTATATTAATTTCATCTTTATTACTAATCGCTCTCAATTTTTTTACCCTTAAAACCATGTCCTCTGTAAGGGCCTATGTTAATGGGGAATCCAATTATTCGAAGGGAGAAAAAAATGCCACCAACAGTTTAGTTGCCTACCTCCATTCTGAGGATGAGAAAAAATGGAATGAGTTTCTTCAATATATAAGTATCCCTCAAGGTGATAGCCTGGCGCGTGTTACCCTTTCTGGGAATGGTTCTCGCGAAATAGTAAGAAGAGGATTTATTGAAGGGAACAATCACTCAGACGACATTGATGACATGATATGGCTGTTTAAAACATTTAAAAATTTGCCATTAATGGCAAAGCCCATTAATAATTGGGAAAAAGGAGACTCTCTGATTTATCAAAAATTATTAATTGGAAAAGAGATACATGCTTCGATCCAAAATGGAAATTCAGAAGAAAGAAAGGAAGAATTCTTAGAGGCATTGGAAAAGAACAACAGGGCACTTACAGAAGAGGAGATAAAATTTTCAGAAAACCTTGGTGAAGCAGCCAGAAAAATAAAGGAATATCTGATTTATGTAAATACGATCATCATCTTGCTTATAATTGGAAGTGTGAGCCTCTATGCGGCTTCATTGCTTCGCAGGCTTAATGCACAGAATAGGGCACTTGCTAATGCAAATAAGGAGTTGGATTTAATTGCCTACAGTATCTCTCACGATTTACGGGCTCCTATTAATTCTATGATGGGAATAGTCAATCTCGTTCAGTTGGAAAATGACCCTGAAAAACAGAAGACCTATATGGCAATGCTGCAGCGTACTCTGGATAAGCAGGAAAAATTCATCAAGGAGGTGATCAATCTTGCAAAGGAAAGCAGACATTTGGTAAAGAAGAAAATTGTTGAGTTAGGATTTTTAATAGAGCAGGTGATCAATACTCATCAGCACATGCCCGCTGCTTCCAATATTCAATTTATAACTGATATCGGAGTTCATCGTGTTTTCACAGATTCGAGTCGTTTGGAAATTATTTTGAATAACCTGGTATCCAACGCAATTAAATACCACGATCACACAAAGTCTGAGAAAATGATTTGGATTAGAACCTATTCTAAAAATAATCTGATTATTGTGGAGGTTGAAGACAACGGAGTAGGCATAGATAAAGAAGACCATTCAAAAATTTACGAGATGTACTATATGTCGAAAGACAGAGAAAAAGGTACTGGGTTAGGCCTGTACATAGTGAAAGAAGCTGTAAACAAACTCAATGGTAAAATTGAATTAAAATCCAAAAAGGGAGAAGGTACTACCTTTAGTGTTATTTTGGAGAAGTAATGATTATCCCTTTCACCTGGTTTTTATCAGTATTATAGAATTAATTTTTTACTCTGGTCGTATCGCTCCATTCAAAATATTCGTCCGCCTCTAGCTCCAACTCTTTCTTCTTCTTTTTCCCTTTCAGTTTAAAGGCATCTTTTAGTTCAATCACTTCCTTCTTCAGGTCGCTAACAATTTTTTTCTTAACAGCATCCTTGTCATAAACGATTCTATAATTGTCAGTTGTTCCAACTATCTTTAAAAATATTTTTGTCTGGCCTGTATTATCATCTTCAATGGCACCAAAAGCTTCATCAGGATCGATTTTCTTTTTACTCCTAATCGGAGCAATTACCCTATAGTTGATAAATTGATCAAAAGTATGGGTGCCGCTGATTTGGAGATTGGTTACATTACTACTCACTTCCATTTGAGGAATATAAATGGTTTTGTTTTCTATGTGAATGTCGTTTTTCAAATCCGCAAATCGCAACCGATTGAGGCCGGAGTCGTCAAGATATCGATCCAGTTTATGCAATGGTTCAAAATTATTCAGCTCTCCATTTTTGATGGTGGTACTAATGTTGGCCTTTAGCGTTTCCTGAAACAGTTTCAATTTTTCATTCAATGTCATTTCCAACTCTACATCGGCAAAAGCCTGACCCTTTAAGTGTTTGTCTTGAATGAAAGTTTGAAGGAAATTATCAAATACATAAAACGCACTGTCCACTTCAATTCCTTTAACTTTAAATGAGCTCATTACATCAATTGCTTTATTGTTCTTGGCGTCAGCAATTCCATCTAGAGATAATGAACCCCCCATAGCATTGAAATTAATATTTCGTGCTACGGCCATTTGATTTTTAATGAGCAGGTTTCCTGTAATTTGAGAAGGATGAAATTTTTTGTAATGCATTGATTTTACATCACAATTGAAATTGAGATACAGATTTGGAGAGATTTCAAAATTAAAATCTGATGATCCTTGTTGTCCGAAACCTATCTCAAACAATTGATCTAAATCAACAAAATCAGACTTGAGATCCGTCTCAATTCCAATGGGTTGATTCTCGAATAACAAAAAGGTGATGATGTTTTTGAAAAACCCGTTCATCTCAAAGTCACTGTTTTCAAGATGGCCAGTCACTTTACTAAGCGCAAGGTCATTGTTGGTGAATTGCAAAATGCCATTGAGATCTTTAAAGTAGATTGCTTGTTCCCCGTAACGAAAATTCAGGAGTCGCATGTCGATGGATCCGTTGGCCTGAACCTTTTGAGCAGTTGCCTTACGCTTGAGTAATGAAGTTTTACCTTCAAAGGAAACATCAATACCAATGTCTCCAGTTAGTTGCTGAATGTCTTTAATGGGATAGAAATTGGTTATAGAGGCCGCATCAAGATCTCCTCTGAAAATAAATTTAACATAGGGGTCCTCGAAGTTTTGAATGGATAGGTTGGTCTCAAACGGACGATTATTGAGAACGCCACTAACATTACTGAGATACAACGCTGCTTCTGAAAAATCAGCAATAGATGCGCTGGCAAATGAACCCTCCATGTTGGCTTTTTCTATTTTTGATTGATAATCGGGATGGAAAAGCGTGGCGTTGTTGCAGCCAAATTTAATTAATATAGAAGGGTCTTTTCGCTCACTGATTTCTCCTTTTAAAACCAAATTAAAATATACATCTCCATCACTTTCATATTTGGCTAGACGCTGATTGGCATTTTCAGGTAAAAGCGAAAGAAGTGTTTGTATATCCGTATTTCTTCCTTCACAAATTAAGTCAATCCAATTTTTGTCTTTGAATTGGTATGAACCCTGAAGCTCAAATTGAGACTGGTGCAATTCAAGGTTGGAAGGATTGATCTGTAAATTTTTCTCCTCATCGTTATATATGAGATCAGCATTAACCTCGAAGCGCTTCATTTTTAGAAAGGTGTTGGACTGAATCCCTATTTGTTCTGTAGTGATGTCTCCATTGGCGAGGATTTTATATTTATCACTATCGATGTGAATGGAGGCCAATAATTTTTCACTGGAAAAAGTATGATCCTGATTTCGACTTTGATCGCGATAGGTAACACGTGTGTTAAATAACCTGACATTGCGAAGATCAAATGACAATGTACCCTCATGACCTACATCTGGAGATTTGTTTACAATGGTATAATTGTTAATACCATCCAGATTTATTTTCAGGTTTGTTTCGCTATCTGTTATTTGTAGTCCGCGGATAGAATATTTGCCCTGCCATACTTCTATTGGATTCAGAAAAAAAGATACCCTTTTAGCAGTAAGCAATGGATAAGTACCAGAATGACTGTCCTCCACATATACATCATGAAAAACGATGGAAAGATTGGGGAAATCGTCCCACGGAGAAATTTCAATCTTTCCGATTTTTACGGGGGTACTTAAACTTTTATTGGCTTTCGTTATAAACTGCTGGATGATACGGTCCTTGAACATAAAAACCGATATCACCGATGCAATCAGTACCACTCCAATGGCGAGTGAAAGGTAAAAAAATAAGCGTTTTAGCTTTTTCAATTAAAAAATGGGTTACTCGCTTCTAACGCAAAATTCAGCCCAATCTGATTGAAAAACAAATTAACTCTATTTGCGATCCGTCTTAGGCGAAAGGAATCCGATGCATTTTGGCCACTTATCAAAATAATTGAAAAATGAGTTGGAAAGTAAAGATACCGATTGGTATCTTTGTGCATGCGTAATCCGGAAATCACCAAAGAGAAGATATTGAAGCAGTCAGGGCACCTGTTCAATACACAGGGATATAAGGCTACTTCCATTAGTGATATCACCAAGGCTACTGGACTTACTAAAGGAGCTATTTACCGACATTTTGAAAGTAAGGCTGCATTGGAGATGGAAACGCTAAGCCATTTGTCGGCACAAATGTTCAGTTACCTGCGGGTGAAAATAAAAGATGAGAAGACTGCACCTGAAAAACTAAGAGCCATATTTAAATTTTTCGAAACTTATGTGTCGAAGCCCCCAGTGAAAGGAGGATGTCCTTTACTCAATGTGGCCATAGAAGTGGATGACGCACATCCTGCTTTGCGAGATAGAGCGGTACTGATGCTTGATATGTTTAAGGGGTCCATCATTACTATTTTAAACAATGGCATAAAATACAATCAATTGAAATCAAATATCGATAAGGAATATTACGCTACTGTAATCATAGCAGGATTAGAAGGTGCTATCATGATGAGCAAGCTTCGAGGTAATGATGACGACATCGTAAGGGTGGCAAGGCACTTGAGTGAAATGCTTAAAGGGATAGAGTTGTAAAAAAATTTGAATTAACTGATACCAATTGGTATCTAAAAAATGAAAAAAATTATTCCAAAGCTAGTAGGCACCTATCTTAATTCACTTTCTGTGATTTCACCCGCTACTGCAGGCAAGCAGGGGTTCAATATATTTTGTACACCCATTGCCCCGCCCGTTAAGTCTCACCATCACCAGTTTTTGGAAACAGCCCGAAAATTTCATTTCCATAGTGAAGGAAACCAGTTGCAGGCTTACCAATGGGGGCAGGGAAAGAAAAAGATTTTGTTCCTTCACGGATGGCAAAGTCACTCCTTTCGTTGGAAGAAGTATATTAAGGCTTTTTCTCCGGAGGAATATTCAATCTACGCATTTGACGCACCAGCTCATGGCCTTTCATCGGGCAAGTACATCAACATACCGATTTACAGCGATGCTATAAAAGCATTTCTTCAGAAGATCGGAGCCATGGATGCGGTGATCAGTCATTCGATGGGAAGCTTTTCTGCATTGCATGCGTTGCATCATCACCAGGATATCGAAGTGAATAAGTTGGTGTTGCTGGGATCCCCCGGTGAAGCCAACGACTTTATTTATTTTTATCAAAATATGACTGGATTGAGCGATCGCACACTTCAGCATATTTTGAATTACTTTGAAAGGATATTGAATCGCAAGCCTGATTATTTTTCTGCGCCTGCATTTGCCTCCACACTAAAAGTGCCTGGGTTGATAATTCACGACAAAGGAGATGATGAAGCGCCTTATCATCATGCTCAGCGTATTCATGAGGTATGGACTCAATCCAAACTGATCACAACGGAGGGATTTGGTCATAACCTCAGAAATCCGGAAGTAATAGAGATGGTTAAGGATTTTGTAATGCAGGGAGAGCTGCTAAAAAGATACCATTAAAAGCACCCAGAACATTACTGCCTTCAAAACCGACTATTGTGAGAATTGACTCGGTTTGTAGTTAGCAGAAAGCTTCCATAAAAAATCCCACCAGGAGGTGGCGGGATCAATTCGGTTTGTGGGAGCTGAGGGATTCGAACCCCCGACCCTC